>Ga0255338_1001149_pt1 | contig 55275 bp, 41 predicted proteins | sample MeOH1_35cm_T4_19_FD_203715 | JGI IMG/M metagenome (GOLD analysis project Ga0255338, IMG submission 203715) | Sandy soil microbial communities from University of British Columbia, Vancouver, Canada - MeOH1_35cm_T4_195 | ecosystem: Engineered > Artificial ecosystem > Sand microcosm > Unclassified ... | reverse complement strand
ATTCCCAGCGGACCATCGGCGGCAATGAAGCGCTCCTGTCGGCGCTCGGGCTCTATTACATGCCGGCGGCAGTCCCGGGTCTGGAACTCTCGATCCGGGTCGACAACGCCTGGGACAGTGACTTTCAGGAAGTCCCGGCGGTCCCGGCGGCCCGCCGCCAGTACTCGGTGGGCGCGGCCTGGCACTGGTGAGCGGCATTTCGTTTGACAGCGTGACGGCGGGCCCGGTCATTACGCGACCGATGGACAATCCCTTTCTCGACCGGACGTTTCATATCCGGTGGTCACAGCTCACCCCGGACATGGTGGAACCCGCCGTAGACACGGTGCTGGCCGACGCCGAATCCGCCATCGCGGCAATCACGCGTCTTGCGCCCACGGAGGTGAATTACACCAACACGTTTCTCGCGCTGGAGGGCGCCACCGAACAAGTGAATGAAACCTGGGCCAAGGTCACCCACCTCACCAGCGTGGCGGATTCACCCGAACTGCGGGCCGCCCACAATGCGACGCTGCCCAAAGTATCTGCTTTTCAGGCCCGCATCCCGTTGAATGCCGGGCTGTGGAGCCGGCTCAAGGCCGCCGCCGCCCGGCCCGCAACCCTGGCTTTGACCGGCGTGCACGGCAGGTTCCGGGATGAAACCCTGGCGGATTTCCGCCAGCAAGGCGCGGATCTGCCCCCGGAGAAAAAGCAGCGCCTCGAGGCGCTGCAGGGCGAACTGGCCGCACTCACGCAAAAATACTCGGAGAACGTCCTCGATGCCACGAATGCCTGGGAGCTTGTCGTGACCGACGCGAACCGGTTGCGCGGTCTGCCCGAGCACGCCCGGGAGGCCGCCCGCCAGAGCGCGTTGAAAAAGGGGCACGGGACCGAGGCCACGCCGGCTTGGCGCTTTACCCTGCACCAGCCGTCGCAGGAGCCGGTCCTGCTTTATGCCGAGGATGAGTCCTTGCGGCGTGAAGTCTGGCAGGCCGCGGCCAATGTCGGCCGGAGCGAACCGCACGCCAACCAGGCCCTGGTGCGGCAAATCCTGGCTCTGCGGGAGGAGAAGGCCGCGTTGCTGGAGGAGCCGCATTTTGCCGACTCGGTCCTGGCGCGCCGCATGGCGAAGAACGGGGCCCAAGCCCTGGCCTTCATCGAGGACTTGCATCGCCGGATCCGACCGGCGTTCGGCCGGGAATGCCGCGAACTGGAGGAGTTCAAGGCCCGGCAGACGGGTGCGACCATTGCCCGGCTGGCACCTTGGGATCTCGGTTTCTGGGCGGAGAAGCTGCGCCGGACCCGCTACGATTTCGATGAGGAGCAATTGCGGCCGTATTTTCCGCTGTCCGGGGTGCTGGCTGGGATGTTTGAGATCGCCCGCCGGGTGTTTGGCCTGCGCGTGACCGAAATGCCGGCAGAGACGGTGGAGGTCTGGCACCCTGAAGTAAAATTCTACGAGGTGCACGACGCCACGGGCCGGCAACTGGGCTCGTTTTATGCCGACTGGCATCCCCGGGAGGCGAAGCGGGGCGGGGCGTGGATGAACTACCTGATCACGGGCGGACCGCAGGCGGGCGCCGCGCGCGCCCCGCACCTCGGGTTGATCTGCGGGAATCTCACCCCGCCCAACGGCGGGCAACCGGCGCTGCTGACCCACCATGAGGTGGAGACGGTCTTCCATGAGTTCGGCCACCTGCTGCACCATCTCTTCGGCGAGGTGGAGATCAAGTCGCTCAATGGCGTGAATGTGGCGTGGGACTTCGTCGAGCTGCCCTCGCAGATCATGGAGAACTGGTGCTGGGAGCGGGAGAGCCTCGACGTGTTCGCCCGGCACCATCAGACCGGCGAGCTGATCCCCGCCCCGCTGTTCGAGCGCATGATCGCGGCGCGGAACTTCCGCAGCGCCGCCGCCACCATGCGGCAGCTGGCCCTCGCGCGTCTGGACCTGGATTTGCACATGAGGCCGGCCGGGGAGATGGGAGCGGACCTCGCCGCCTGGCTGCGGGAACGGCTGGCGGACTATCTCACCCCGACCGAGCCGGTGGCGCCGACGATTGAGAACCGATTCACGCACATCTTCGGCGACCCGGTCGGTTACGCGGCGGGCTACTATTCCTACAAGTGGGCCGAGGTGCTGGACGCGGATGCCTTCACGCGCTTCAAGCGGGAGGGCATATTCAATGACCGGGTCGGACGGGAGTTTGCGGCCAAGGTCCTCAGCCGGGGCAATGGCGCCGACCCCATGGAACTCTTCGTCGATTTCATGGGCCGGCCGCCCGACCAGCAGGCCCTGCTGGAGCGGGCCGGGCTCGCCCAATTATAACGGCCGCCACCGTTTCCAGACCGGCCATTTTCGCTGGAAAAAGCCCCGGTCCTGGTAATTGGTATCCGCACTCAACCCACTTTAAACCCATGATGCTCTGGCTCGCCTTAATCGCTGTTCCCATGCTCTTCGGCCTGTACGCGCAAATCCGCGTCTCAAGTGCCTACAACCGGAATGTCCAGATCCCCTCGCGGGGCCGTATCACCGGCCGCGAGGCCGCTGCCGCCGTGATGGAAAGCGCCGGAATCCATGACGTCGAGATCGTCCGCGTCGCCGGCCAGCTGACCGACCATTACGATCCCGCCAACAAGCGCCTGGCCCTCTCCGAGCACAATTACGACGGCACCAGCCTGGCCGCGTTGGGCGTCTCGGCGCACGAGGCCGGTCATGCCATCCAGCACAAGGTCGGCTATGCCATGATGACCTTCCGCCAGGTGCTGGTTCCCGCCACGCAGATCTCCGCCAGTGCCTCTCAATTCCTGATCATCATCGGCATCGTGATCGGAGCCCAGGGGCTGGGCGGCATCTTCCTGATGCTCGGCGCTGTGGCGCTCGCGGTCATCTGCCTGTTCCAGCTGATCACGCTGCCGGTGGAATTTGACGCCAGCAATCGCGCCAAGGCGCAGCTCGTCAACCTGGGCATTCTCGACCGGGATGAGATGCCCGGCGTCAACCAGACTCTCGATGCCGCCGCGCTGACCTACGTGGCCGCCTTTGTTGCCTCGCTGGGCAGCTTGCTCCACATTCTTCTGATCCTGAGCGGCTCCCGCCGGGACGACTGAGCGGGGCTGATCAATTCAGGGCGCATGACGCGCCTTCGCCGGTTCAGATTGTTTATTTCGGACCGATTTGTTTCGTCGGGCGCTGATGGCCCATTGGCGGGGCGGCAGGTGGTAGCGCTCCCGGAAGAGCCGGTAAAACTGCGACATGTCGCCGAATCCGCAGGCAAAGACCACCCCGGTAACGGAATGATCACCTTCCTTCAACAGCTGTGCCGCATGGGTCAGCCGCAGGTCGCGCAGATGCTCCCAGAAGGTGCGCCCGCAGACCCGGCGAAACTGCGCGCTGAAATGCCGGCGTGAGACCCCGGCGCGCGTTGCGGCCCGGTCGAGGTTCCATTCGTCGTAAAAGGTGACCTCCATCTCGCGGGCGACCGCGGTCACCCGGGTAAGGGGAGCGGTGGCCGGTTTCCGGACCGGCAGGCGAGCCAGGGTCACCAAGAGTTGGGCGGCAAGGGCCCGGCTGGTGGTCTGGCTGCCCGGCCGCCGGTGAACGCGTTCGAGCATCGCGCGCCGCCAGGCCGATTCGAGCTGGTGCTGGGTCGGCCGGCTCAGGGCGATCCGGCGTTCAGTGCGCCCGGTCAGTTCGCTCCATAACGCGGGCAATTCGGGATCGGTGCGCAGAAAAGCCGGGCTGAGGCAGAGCAGCAGCAGGGTGGAGGGCAACTCGTCCTTGAGCTGGTGCTCCGTCCCGGCCGGAATGACGAGCAGCATGCCGGCCGCCGCGCTTTCCGCGTCGCGGCCGGCCTCATGGCAGGAGATCCGGCCACGCAGCACGTAGAGGAGCTTGTGAAACGGGTCGGTGCGCGGCGCCATGCGGAAGTCGCCCGTATGCACGCTCTCGGCGAACAGGACGCCGGTGGCCGGCAGCGTGATGGTCAGGGGGTGGGAGGTTTTCATTTAGTGCCCGATTTACCAAAGACGGATATCCCGAAAATCCAAGTAAGGAACGGGGGATTCTGCTACCTTGTTCGCCCCATTTGCCATGTCGTTATCCCTGCTTTCCCCACCCCCGGTCTCGGGCCTGACCGAGGAGCATGCGCTCGCCGCGTTGCGCCGGACGTGGCAGCCGGTGGCCAATGCGGCGGAACTGCCGCCGGGCAAGGTCATCGGCTACACCCTGCTGAACACCGAGCTGGTCGTCACGCGATTTGCCGACGGCCGTTTGCTGGCCGCCGACGTGGCCTGCCCGCACAAGGGCGTTCGCCTTTCGGCGGGCTGCATCCGCGGGGGCGAACTGGTGTGTCCCTACCACGGCTGGCGCTTCAACCCCGACGGGGATTGCCTGAGCATCCCCTCACTGGTGGAGCCGAACTTTGAGAAACTTTCGCTCTCGCACCTGCATACCTACGAGGTGCAGGAGCGCTATGGCTTCGTCTGGGTCAAGCTGGTCACCAGCCCGCATGCCCTGCCGGTCGTGCCGGAGTTCGAGAACCCGCGCTGGACCTACGTCATGGGTCCGCCAACCCGCTTTGCCGCCGGTTGGCGCCGGGAAGTGGAGAACTACCTCGACATGTCGCATTTCGCCTTCGCCCACAGTGCGACGCTGGGCCAAGCGGCCGATCCCCGCATTCCCGACATGGACATCAAGCTGCACGACGACGGCTTCCAGATGGAAGCGCCGTTCCCCGCCCTGGAGTCCGCGCACGAGATGCCGGGCAAACTGCAGAGCGCGCACCGCCGCCGGCAGCGATGCCACCTGCCCAATTTCACCACCATCCGCCAGTCGTTTCCTGATGGTGACGAGCGGGTGCTCGTACATGTGCCGTCGCCGAACACGGGCGAAAGCTGCACCGTGTTCTGGTCCCTGGCCATCTCTCCCGGCTTCCGCGGGCCGCCGCCGGAACGGCAGGTCGAGTTTGCGGTGCGCGTCCTCGAGGAGGACCGCCAGATGTGCGAACTGCAGGTGCCGCGGGAAGTGCCGCTCAATCCCACCCGGGGCGGATGGGGCGTGCTGGTCATGCCGGGCGACACGGTGGCCACGGCCTTTCAGAAACAATTTCGACGCTGGCTGACCGCCGGCGTGAATGCATAATCCCCCCAACCCCATGTGCTCCTCCTGTCCCCCGGGCGCCGGTTCCCCGGCTCGTCTCTCCCAGTCCGCCCGTGTTCTCGCGGCCGCCGTCCCGCGTCCGGCCTCGGTAACTTCTGCGCCGATCCCGCGCCTCCCGAAGTCGCCGCGCATCCTCACGACCACGGTCGGCTCCTACCCGGTGCCGGACTGGCTGGCGGCCCTGCCGAGCGAGCAGGCGGTGATCGACGCCACCCGCGTGGTGTTCGACATCCAGCGCCAGGCGGGCATCGACCTGCCGACCGACGGCGAGCTCTACCGTTTTGACGTCAATCATCCCGACACAAACGGCATGATCGAGTACTTCATCCGGCCGATGGCCGGCATCTCGTCCGTCGTCGGCCGCTCAATCACCGAGGAATTCTCCCGCCATTCCCCCATGGGCTTCCGCCGCAAACCGGCGGGCGTCGTCACCGGTCCGCTCGGCGAAGGCTCGCTCAACCTGCTCGCCGACTGCCAGCGGGCCGCATCCGTCGCGGGCGGCCCGTTCAAGTTCACCGTCACGAGCCCCTACATGCTGGCGCGCACGCTGCTCGACCACCATTACGGCAGCTTTCCCAAACTGACGATGGCATTGGGCGAGGTCCTCGCGGCCCAGATGCGCGGCCTGCCCGCCGCCTGCCTGCAGGTCGACGAGGCCAACATCCCCGGCAACCCGGCCGACGGGCCGCTCGCGGCCGCCTCGATGAACCTCGTCCTCGACGGCATCGACCGGGGCACGGAGCGCGCCGTGCACTTCTGCTTCGGCAACTATGGCGGCCAAACCATCCAGAAGGGCAACTGGGCGAAACTGCTCGGTTTCCTCAACGCGCTGCACACCGACCACCTCGTGCTCGAGCTCGCCCACCGCCCGGCGGCCGACCTCGACGCGCTGAAGCAGATCGACAAGAAAATCACCCTCGGCGTCGGCGTGATCGACATCAAGGTGAACCACATCGAGACGGCCGACGAGGTCGCCGCCCGCATCGAGGCGGTCGAGAAGAAGGTCGGCGCCGGTCGGGTCGGCTGGGTCCACCCCGACTGCGGTTTCTGGATGCTCAAGCGCTCCATCGCCGACCGGAAGATCGAGGCCCTGGTCCGGGGCCGCGACAAGTACCTCGGCCGCTGACCCCTCCGCCCCATGAGCCCCACGCACCAGCTCACCCCCGCCCAGCAGGCCTTCTACCATGAGAACGGCTACCTGCTCGGCCTGCCCGCGATCTACACCCGCGCGGAGATGGTGAGGATCAACGCCGAGCTGCCCAATCTCCTCGCGCTGCTCCAGCCTGGCGAGACCAGCAAGGACATCCGCGAGTGGCATGAGACCAGCACCTACCTGTATGAAATCGTGATGAACCCGAAGATCCTCGACCTCGTCGAGGGCATCCTCGGGTCCAACTTCTACTGCTGGGCCAGCAACTTCTTCATCAAGGAGCCGCACTCGCTCGCGACGGTCGGCTGGCACCAGGATTCCTACTACTGGCCGATGGCGCCCCATAATTCCGTCACAGTCTGGCTGGCGTTCGACGATGTCGACGAGATCAACGGCGGCATGAAGCTACTGCCCGGCTCGCACAAGGGCGGGGTCATCAAGCACCGCCGATCCAAAGAGACCAGCTCGGTGCTCACGCTCGAGCTGGAGGACGGCAGCGACTTCAACGCCGACCATGCCGTGCAGTTCCGCCTCAGGGCCGGCGAGTGCTCGTTGCATGACGACCGGGCCATCCACGGCTCGCCTGCTAACCCGTCGGACCGTCGTCGCGCCGGCCTGACCATCCGTTATTCCGGCACGAACGTGAAGAACGACCTGTCGGTCAATCCGAACTTCAAGGCCTACCTCTGCCGCGGCGTGGATGAGTTCAGGCACAACCCCCGCGGCACGCCGCCCACGCAGCGCTATGGCCGGCCGAACTTCAAGCCCGTGAGCAACGAGGAAGCGGGGAAAGGGTGAGCATGATCCGCCGGGGCCTTTTATTCTGCTGCGCCGCCGGGCTCGCCCTGGCCCAGAGCGCGCCCAAGCCGGAGGTCACGCCCACGGAACTGCCCGGAGCGGAGACCTTTATTTATCGCGTCGAACCGACGCCCGTGCGGTTGTTTGTCGTGAAGCCGGCGGGCTGGCAGGCTGGCGACCGTCGGGCGGCGCTGATGTTCTTCTTTGGCGGCGGCTGGACCACCGGCACGCCGGCCAGCTCGATTTTCTGGGCGAAGTTTGCCGCCGGACTCGGGATGGTCGGAATCGCGCCCGACTATCGCACCAAGGGCCGCCACGACGTCTCGCCGCTCGGTTCGGTGGCCGACAGCCGAGCCGCGCTGCACTGGGTGCAGGAACACGCCGCTGAGCTCGGCCTCGACCCGGCGCGCATCGCGATGGGTGGCAACTCCGCCGGCGGACATGTCGCCCTCTGGACCGCCATCACGCACGCGCCCCCCGGTTCCGACGAAAAGGAATCGCCGCGGCTCAAGCCCGCGGCGCTGATCCTGTTCAGCACGGTGTCCGACACTTCGGCCACCAACGGTTATACCCCGAAGCGCTTCGGCGAGCACACCACCGCCCTCTCACCCCTGCACCAGCTTGACCCCAAGATGCCCCCGGTCCTCGCCTTCCACGGCGACGCCGACAAGACCGTGCCGCTGGCGCAGGCCCTCGCGTTGCGCGACGCGCTCGTGGCCTCCGGCAACGTCTGCGAATTGCACATCGTCGCGGGTGGCGGCCACAACTTTGGCAACGATGTGCCCGAATGGCGGGAGAAATCCCGCGACCTGATGATCAAATTCCTGAAGAAGCAGGGCCTGCTGGCACCCTAGGGCAGCGCGTCACCACCAGTTGCATTTCGCCGCCGCCATCAGCGCGTCATCGAGCGGGACGAGATAGGGGTGCCAGAGCTTCTCCCACTCCAGGCTGACGCAGCCGGTGAACTCCGCCGCCAGGGCCGCCCGCAGCGGCGCCATGGCGAACTCGCCCTCGCCGGGCAACACATAGGAGAACGGGTGCATCGCGCTGGGCCGGCTGATGCTGTCCTTCACGTGGAGGTGCACGACATGCGGCCTGATGGACCCCCAGGTGGCGAGCAGGTCCTCGCCGCCGTTGCGCCAGGTATGCTGGGTATCCCAGAGGATGGCGGTGCCGGGTGCGAGCGCGAGAAACTGGTGGATGGAGGCCGCGGTGAAAAGCGCATCGTGCGTCTCGACCATGAGGTCGGCCTTCCAACCGTGCTGCTTCCGCTCGGCGCGCCACCACGCCACCGTGTCCGCCATGGCCTGGTGCGTGACGGCATCCGCCTGCTTGCCGCCGTCGAACACGCGCAGCCATGGGATGCCGCAGGCCTCGGCCCAGGGGACGAATTTGAGAAAGTCCTCGCGGTCCGCCGGCTGGTTGTCAGCCAGCTTCAGCGAGGTGTCGAGCGACACGATCGGCACCGGGGCGGATTGCATCCGCGCGGCGAGGGTGGCGGGCGTGCCATAGGCGGCGACCAGCACCGCGGGCACGTCGATGGTGTTCGACAGAGCGCGGATCTCCACGGCGTCGAGCCGGTGACGCCCGGCCAGGGCCAGGACCTGCTCCAATGAATATTCAGGGCAGCCGAGGGTCGAGATCGAGCGGCGGTAGGGCATCGATGGAGGAAAGTGACGTTTCGCCGCAACGGATCAAGCCCATGGACACGCGGCGCATTGACCCGGGCCGGACGGCTGCCAGAGTCGCGACGTGCAGATCATCGGCATCGACATCGGCGGGACCAAGTGCGCCGTGGGCGTGCTGCGAAACAACAAGGTGGAGGAGGTGGACCGCTTCCCGACGCAGGACTTCCCGGCGACTTTGGCCCGATTCCGGAAAACAGTCGAAGGACTCAAGCCGGGAGCGGACGCTGTGTTTGGCATCTCCTGCGGCGGTCCGCTTGATGCCAGGCGCGGCGTCATCCTGTGCCCGCCGAATTTGCCCGGCTGGGTCGATATTCCGATCTGCCGTGCCTTCACCGAGGTGTTTGGCGGACGCGCCTTCCTGATGAACGACGCGAACGCCTCGGCAATGGCCGAATGGCATTTCGGCGCAGGGCAGGGGTGCAAGCACATGGTCTTTCTCACCGCCGGCACCGGGATGGGCGCGGGCCTGATCCTGAACGGCCGACTTTATGAGGGTGCAACCGGGGACGCCGGCGAGGTCGGCCACCTGCGGCTGCGTCCGAACGGTCCGCTCGGTTTTGGCAAGCATGGTTCATTCGAGGGCTTTTGCAGTGGCGGCGGCATCGCCCGTCTCGCGGTGGAGCTGGGTTGGCCGCAACCGGGGGTGACGCTCAAGGATCTCGCTGCCGCCGCGACCAAGGGCGACGCGCTCGCCTTGAAGGTCCTGGACACGGCCGGCGAACGGCTGGGCGAGGCGTTGGCGCTGCTGATCGACACGTTGAACCCCGAGCGAATCGTGCTCGGGGGCTATTTCCCGCGCTGCTCCACCTTGTTGCTGCCGGCGATGAACCGGGCGCTTGCGGCCGAAGCGCTGCCCAGTGCCCTCGCCGGCTGTCGCATCCTGCCGGCCGTGCTGGGCGAGGAGATTGGCAGCAACGCGGCGGTTGCAGTCGCCCTGCACGCCCTTGATACTCTGCCCGGAAAAGTGAACTGATCTACCCCATGCCCCAGCGCCACCTGACCCATCTTCTGCAACGCCGCCCTGAGCTGGCCGGCGTCAGCCCATCCATCAAGCAGGCCTACGAGGTGCTGAGGAAATGCTTCCAATCCGGCGGCAAGATCCTGCTTTGCGGCAACGGCGGCAGCGCGGCTGATGCCGACCACTGGGCGGGCGAACTGCTCAAGGGATTCTGCCACGATCGCCCGCTTCCGAAAAAGGCGCGCGGTTCCCTGCGACCGGCCATCGCCACCAAGCTGCAGGGCGCCCTGCCGGCGATCCCGCTGACTTCCTTCCCGGCCGCGAGCACGGCCTTTGGCAACGACGTCGATCCCGTGCTGGCCTACGCGCAGCTGACCTCGGCGCTGGGCCGGCGCGGCGATGTGTTGGTCGGGATCAGCACCTCCGGCCACGCCAAGAATGTCTGCGCGGCCGCCGAGGTGGCGCGGGCGAAGGGCATGAAGGTGATCGCCCTGACCGGGGCGTCCGGCGGCAAGCTGAAGGGACTGAGCGATGTGTGCATCCGCGCCCCGTCGGCGGAAACCTTCCGCGCTCAGGAATACCACCTGCCGATCTACCATTGCCTCTCGCTGATGCTGGAGGAGAGATTCTTCGGTGGCGGGAAGGGCTGAGCCACGGGCTCACACCGTCCCATGCACGCCCACGCCGTTGTCTTCACCGCTCCCCGTCAGGTCAGGTTCATGCCGGTCGAGTGTCCCGCGCCGGGGCCGGAAGACGTCGTGATCGACGTCTGGCATTCGTGGATCAGCAACGGCACCGAGGGCTCCTTCCTGCGGGGGGAACGGACCGCGGGGGACACGACCTGGCGGCCGGGCGATCCGTCGCCCTTTCCCCTTATTGCGGGCTACCAGAAGGTCGGTCGTGTGACCCAGGTCGGCGCGGCCGTGCGCGGGCTGGCCGTGGGCGACATGGTATTTGCCGTGATGAGCCAGGTGGAGGGGATGTTCGACCGGCATGCCGGTCATGTCTCACCGTCGGTCTGCCATGAGCGCTTTGTACACAAGCTGCCAGCAAACGTCGACCCGGTGGCCTATTCCGGGCTGGTATTGACCCAAGTGGGCTACAATTGCGGCACCCGGCCGCGCCTGCAGCCGGGGCATCTGGCCGTGGTTATCGGCGATGGTCTCGTGGGGCAGTGGGCCGGGCAGACTCTGCTGACGCGGGGCGCGCGGGTTGTCATGACCGGACGGCATGAGGCGCGACTCGCCGCCTTTCGCGCCGGCGGCAAGGGCGAGACCCTGCGCGTGCCGGCCGGCTCCGGCGTAACGGAATTGAAAAAGCTGACGGGCACCCCCGTGCACGTGCTGATCGACACGGTAGGTGACACGACTTTCTACGACGACTACCTGCCGGTGATGGCCCATGGAGGCACCGTGGTGTCGGCGGGATTTTACGGCACCGCGGACAAGATTGAATTGCAGCGCTACCGGTTCCGTGAGCTGGCGTTCGACCTCGTGGCGGGGCTGACCCGGGAACGACTGGACGCCACGATGGAATGGATCCGGACGGGCCGGCTTGAGACCACGCGGTTGATCACCCACCGGTTTCCCGTCGCGCAGGCGGTGGAGGCCTGGGCCTTGATCGAGAGCAAGCGCGAGCACGTGCTCGGGGTGGTGCTCGACTGGCCGGCAGGGGGACGCACGACATGACGCTACCCGCCACCATGAGGCAGCTGCAGCTCGCGGCCCCACGGACGCCGGTCTGGCAGGAAGTGCCGGTCCCGATTCCCGGACCCGGCGAAGTGCTGATGCGCGTGATCGGGGTGACCACCTGCCCGCATTGGGACCTGCACCTCTTCGACGGCCGGCCGATGTTTCCCGGACAATCCCTGGTCTACCCGTACCTGCCGGGCCAACCCGGCCACGAGGCGATGGGCGAAGTCGCGGCGCTCGGCCCCGGCGTGAAGCAGCTGCGGGTGGGACAGCGCGTGGTCGCTTGGCGCGACACCGGCAAGCCGCGGGTGGGCTTCTACGGCCAATACAACACCTTTGCCGAAGCCGACCTGCTGGCCGTGCCGGACAACCTGCCGCCGGCGGCGATTGCCTCGCTCGAACTGGCGATGTGCGTGGAAGTTTCCTTCCAGCGGTTGCGTGCGGCGGGGAATCTTGCCGGCCGCCGGGTGGGAGTGGCCGGGCTCGGGCCGGCCGGCCTCGTCGCCGTGCAGCTGGCCCTCGCCCATGGCGCGGCCGAAGTGATCGGGATTGATCCGGTGGCGACGCGGGGCGAACTGGCTGTCACGCTGGGAGCCCGGCGGGCGGTGAAACCCGATGTCATCAGCTGGCCGGCAGGCCGGCGCGATGAACGGGCGCTGGATTTCTCCCTGGATTGCACCGGACTGGCCGGCTCGGTTGAATTCCTGCTCGATCGCACGCGCGAGGCGGTGGCGCTTTTCGGCGTGCTCCGGGAAGAGGTGCGTTATGCCCCGCGCCACATGTGGGGCCCGGGGGTGAGCCTGCTTGGCTATGGCGACCACAATCGCGTAGCGGCGGAATCCGCATTGGCGCTGATCCTCTCAGGCAGGCTGCGACTCGCGCCGCTGGTCACCCACACGCTGCCACTGCTGCGTTATGCCGAGGGAATTGAGCTGCTGCGCCGGCAGGAGGCGATCAAGGTGTTGTTCGACCCCTGGAGCTGACCAGTCGGGTCAAGCCGGTGGTTTACTGGGCCCCCAGCAGTGTCTTGCCCGTCGTAGCATCTAACACGGTCGTGCTGCGGGCGGGGAGGGTGACCGAGAGCGTTTTGCCACCGGGCAGGTGCAGTGTGCGTGGACCGCCGGTGAGGGTATGCACCATCAACAGGCCGTCGCCAAGTGTGGTGGCGTCGTCGTGATCGTTGAGGATGTGGCAACCTGCGCGACGACCGAGCGCGCGGAGGAAGGCGGGGGCGGTCGGGCAGACCCCGAACGACCACCAGGTGGCGGAGGACGCCTGACGCCACGCGGCACTGATGCTGCCGTCGGCCCAGCGGCCGGCGACCTGGGTAACTGGCACTTCGTACGCAGGCACATGCTTGGGCGCCTCAAGCACCTGCGTTTCCGTGGCGCCATCGAGCGAAAGCACAGAAGTGGGCACGGTCGCATCGCGGCCGTTGGTCCGGATGCCACTGACCGCCGTGGCGAGGGCGCCGCCGATTTCGGTGCCGTTGCTCCAGCCGACATAGCCGGTGAGTACGACGTGGCGGCCGCCGGTGGCGACCTTGGTGGCGATGAGCTGTCGTTGGGCCTCGTCGAGCACCACCGTCGAGCCGAAGATCACCAGCTTGAAGGGGGCAAGATCGATCGTGGCGAGTTCTCCGATCAGGGCCTCGTCGGGCACGAGGCCGGACCGGTAGAGCCCCTCGAGCAGGCCGTCCATGCCGCGGCCGGAAAAGGGATTCGGGCCGACGGGCGGCTGGTCGCCGAACTTGAAACCCTCGAGTGACCAGCGCTGGGCGACGGTGTGGCAAAAGGACCAGGGGTCGTGGATGACGAGCACGTCAGCGGGGCGGTGGAACGGGTGCTCATGCCGGTCCTGGGCGACCTGGCGGATGGCCGCGATCTCCTGCGCCAGCCGCGGGTGGTCCCACCAGCCGATGTTGCCATGGGTGGCGAAGTCGGGCGTGCCGGCGACCATGCCGAATTCATACCACCACTGGCCGCCGCCGCGCAGAACGGGTTGCAGGGCGTTGCGGCGGAGGCAGGCGATGTCGTCCTCGAGTGTGGTCTTGAAGTTCCGGTCCCAGGGACAGCCGACGAGGAAGGTGCCGTGGTCGTTCTCGTCGAGCCATAGTTTGCCCGCCCGCCGCACGGCGCCCGTGATGCCGCGGCCGTGCCCGGAGCCGCCGAGGGCGCGGACACCGTCAGTGTAGGAAGCGGGGGAGCAGAGGCAATCGATGTGGGGCGAGGCGAGGACCTTGTCGTGCGCGAGATGACTGCCGGCAGCATTGCGGCCGAACTGGCCGTAGAAATAGCCTTGGAAGGCCGCCGTCACGACCGGCCGCGGCCAGGAGCGCTTCACGTTCGCCGCCAGGCCGAGGAGGGCGTCGGCCATCGTGCCGTGAAGCCAGGTGAAGTAATCGATCACGTCCTGCTGCTTTCGCGGGTCGCGCAACGGCCCGAGGTCGGCGTGCTCGCGGGCGGGCGAGTCGGGGGGCTGCACGTCATCGATCCGTCTGCCGGGCCGGTTCCAGGCCGCAGCGAGGCCGGCGTCGGTGGCGTAGCGGGCACGCAGCCAGGCGCGGAAGGAGTGGGTCGCCGCGACCCCGGTGTCGGGATCATGGTGCAGGAACCCGAACTGGTGCCACTCGCCGTAGAGCCCGTTGGCCAGCTGGATCGCAAACACCCCGCCGCCCTCGGGCGTGGCGCCCAGGCGGGTGCAGAAATCCGCCAGGTGTGCGTGCGCCCATTCCTGCCACTTGAGGGAGGAGAAGCTCGCACGCAGCGGCCGGTTGCCGTCTTCGAACAGCGGGCGGACCAAGCCCCAGGGTTGTTTTTCCTCCACGGCGACATCGGCGTAGCCGACGCACTCGTCGCGATGCCGTTCGCACCACCAGCGCGGAGCGTTGACGTGCAGGCGCAGCATCACGGCCGCTTCCGGGCACTGTGCGAGGACGCCGGCGATCTGCCGCCGGGCCAGGGTCAGGTCAAGATTGCCGTCGGGGGCGGCAATCATCTGCTCGAACCAGAGGTCGAGCTGGAAGAGGCGGATTCCCTGGGCCGCGAACAGGCCGATGTTGCGCGCCGGCACCTCCTCCCACGACCAGCGGGCGCCGGGGCAGTCGCTGAGCGCGTAGATGAGCGGGGCGTGCGGCGCGCCGTTCAGCAGCAGCGTCGGTCGGCCGGCGCGCATTTCCACGGAGGAACTGAGGGGTGGGCGGGTCATGGGAATGGGTTCTACTTCGAGGGTGGGGGCGGCGGTGCGAAGTAAGTCTGCCAGAGTCCGGTGATGAAGTCCGCCCCCATTGGCAGCAGGTCCTTGTCCCACCCATACTCGCGCGGCTTGGCCTGCGAGTAACTGCGGTAACCTTCCCGGGCCTTGAAGAGCAGGTCGCCCATCCCGACACCCATGCGCCGCTCGAGCAGGTCGCCGCCCTCGGTCGCCCGCCACTCGCCGACCAGCTTGAGCGTGACGGCAGTCGGGATGTCGATCATCACGCCCTCGTAGGCGTAACCGAGGCTGGTGCGCAGCCCGTTCCAGTCCGTGCTCTCGAACTCCTGCAGCATGCCCATCTGTCCCTCCCAGGGTGACTCCGTGGCGGGGCTGGCCTGGTTCAGCACCCCCGAGGTGAATGTCTCGGTGGCGATCACCCGGGTGCGCACGGCCTTGGCGTAAAGCCGCAGCGCCTGTGCGCGGTGCAGCAACCACGGCTGGTGCAGGGAGTCGCCGTTGAACGTGAAGTCATTGCGCACGCCGGCGCCGCGCGTGACGACGCCCTGGGCGAGGATTTGTTTCTCCGCCACCGCGATGGAGCCGCCGTTCATCATCAGGCCGCGGATCGCGGGGTTCCACGTCCAGCATCGCTTGATGTTCTGGAAGTTCGCCGCGTCGAGCCGGGCGATGAACCGGTCGAAGTCGAAGCTCCGGAAAAACGCGTTGAGCTCGTCCGCCCCGAAGTAGAGCGAGGCGGAGATGATCGCGCCGACGTAGCCCTCGACATGGTTGGGGTTCCAGCTCTTGTGAAAGAGCGAGTAGCCGTCGAGGAGCACGTAGTAGTCGTTGTCGTCGTCGAGGCAGAAGTGGGCGGCGAGGGCGAGCGCCTGCATCAGCAGGTCGGCGCGCGCCTTTTCGTCGGCGGTCAGCTGGGCCCACACGGCCGGCGTGCGCTTGGCGAGGAGCAGGGCGTGCGCCGGCACGTGGTGTGTCCAGCCACCGATGCCGCCCTGGGCCTCGGGTTCGCGCGTGCTGCCGTCGGGGTAGGGCTCAGGGGTGACGAGGATGAACCGGAGTTTCTCGGCGAGGTGGGTGGCGAGGGACTTGCCGTCGACGATGGTGTCGGGTGCCTGGAAGGCGGCGGCCGCCGTGACCTGGAGGGCGAAGGTCTCGCGCATTTCCCGGATGCGCTGATGGTCGACGAACTTCCAGCGCGGGGCCTTGGTGCGCACGGCGAGTTCGACGAGGTCGGGCGGGAGATGCGGGAGTGGCGTCGCGGCGGCCAGCGCCGCGCCGGCCGACAGCACGAGACCAAGGAAAACGGATTTCATAAAGGGTGGGCGGCGGCTCAGGCCGGCAGCCGGAGCAGGGCCTCGTAGACCGCGACGGCCCGGGCAAGCTCGCGGCGGTCGAGCCACTCGTCCTTGGTGTGCGCTTGCGACATCTCCCCGGGACCGAGGACGATCACCTGCGCCCCCGCGGCGGCGTAGTGGCTGGCATCGGTGGCGTAGGGCGCCCCGGTGGCGGTGGGATCGAGGCCGCAGGCCGTGAGCGCGGGCGAGGCCCAGGCATGCAAGGCGGCGGAATTTTCCGGAGCGAGGGGCGGGGCGAGGTATTGGCCGTCGTGCTCGACCGCGAGGCCGGCCAGGGCTGAATCCCGCTCGGCGATCACCTGCGCGGCGGTCTCTCCCGGCACCAGGCGACGGTCGCAGATGATTTCGCAATAACCAGGGATGACGTTCACAGCCGTGCCGCCGCGGATGACATTGATGCTGGCGGCGGCCCGCCCGGTGAGTGGGAACTCCCGGGTCGCGAGCGGTATGAACCTGGTCTCGAGCGCCGTGATGACCTTGAGCATGGCGCTGATGGCCGAGCGGCCCTGGCCCGGATCAGCGGAGTGGGCGGCGACGCCGCGCGTGATGGTGCGCCAGCGCAGGGCGCCGTTGTGTGCCACCACCGGCCGGAGCCGGGTGGGTTCGCCCACCACGATGCCGCGGAGCCGCGGAAATTTGGCCACCTCGTCGGTCGCGAACGCCCGGGCACCGGTCATCTGCGCCTCCTCGTCGAGGGCGAATATAATGCCGGCATTGCGCACCCGGCCGGGTGCGCGGGCGTAGTCCCGCAGGGCCCAGAGCATGGCGGCACCCGAGCCCTTGGTGTCGCAGGTGCCACGGCCATGGAGCCGATCGCCGGCCACCATCATCCGCAACGGCGGCACGGTCATGCCGTCGATGCTGACAGTGTCGAGATGGCTCTCGAAGAGCAGCCACTCGGCGCCCGGTGAGACCTCCGCGGTGACCAGCAGGTTGAAGGTGCCATCGCCTACGGGGCAGCGCCGGGTTTGCAGGCCCCAGTGGCGGGCGAGCGACTCGAGGTGCTCCGCCAGCGCGGCCTGGCCACCGGCCGGTCCGCCGAAATGGGGATTCACGGTCTCGAAGGAGACCATCTGCGCGAGCAGTTCCTCGCAGGATCCGAGTGGGGGCAGGGCGGCCATGGTTCAGCGCAGCCAGCGGTCGAGGTGCTCGGCGACGAAGGCGTCGTCGGTCAGCCAGGGATAGGCGGCGCAGACGCGCGTCAGCTCATCGGCCTGGCCGGGCGAAAGGGATTCCTGCGGATTGAGGCAGTGGATGGACGCAACCAAGCCCTGGCGTCGCAGCACCTCGAGGATGCCCGGGATGCAGCCGTGGTAGCGGTTGGCCGCGTCAAAGAGCGCGGCATTCATGTCGGTGACCGCCACGGCCCGCTCCAGCCACTGGGCGCTGATCGTGGTCTGCTGCGCCGCGGATTGTGCTTCCCGGAAGAGTTTCACGGCGGCGTGCGTCCACACGCCCCAGTGGCCCAGCAGGCCGCCGACGATGCGGCGCGTGACGGGCTTGCCGTGGTGCGTGAAAGTGAACGGCGTGAGGAGGTCGGCCACGATCGTGTCGTCATTGCCGGTGTAGAGCGCGATGTCTTCGCGGCCGGCATCCACGACGGCGCGGACGACATCGATCGTCTGGTAACGGTTGAAAGGCGCGATCTTGACCGCAACCACGCCGGGGATTTCGGCGAACTTGCGCCAGAACGCGTAGCTGAACACCCGGCCGCCGACCGCAGGCTGGAGGTAGAAGCCGACCACGGGGATCAGCTTCGCGATGGTCGCCACGTGGGCGACAATGGCGTCCTCGGGCTCGGTCTTGAAGGCGGCCATGCTGACGAGGCCCGCGTGGTAGCCCAGGGAGAGGGCGAGTTCCACCTCGCTCAGGGCCTGCCGGGTCTGGCCGCAGATGCCGGCGATCAGGACGAAGTCCCGTGGGGCCGCACGCAGCTCGGCGCGGGCCGTCTCGGCAGCCAGTTCCAGCACGGGTAGGAAGAGGTTGTGCTGCGGGTCGCGGATCTCGAACTGGGTCGAGTGTACGCCGACGGCGAGCCCGCCCGAGCCGGCGGCCACGTAGTAGCGGGTCAGGGCGCGCTGGTGCCGCTCGTCGAACCGGCGGGATGGGTCGAGCGCCAGCGGTTGGGCGGGGATGACGTGGCCGGCGAGGAGGTGGGGACGGAGGTCCATGTCAAAATTTGCCGCTGCGGGCCTCGAAGTGGGTGGGTTTGCCGAGCAGCCGGCCGCCGGCGGTGACATGGGCGGTGATCAAATCCATCATGCGCTGTACGGAGGTTTCCGGTGGGCCGAACAGCCTGAGCGACTCACCCGCATCGGAGAGCCAAGCGGTGGTCGCCTCCGTGCCGGTGAGCACCGGGGCGCGGCCGAGCCGCCGGCCGAATTCCTCCGCGAGGTCGCGGATGCTAAGCTTTTCCGGCCCGGTGATGTTCAGGAGACGCGGCGGATTGGCGGTATGCTCGAGACACTGTATGGCCCGGGCGCAGGCGTCCCCCTGCCAGATGCAGTTCAGCCAGCCCATGGTCACGTCCACCGGTTCGCCGCGTGCGACCTTGAGGGCGATGTCCACCAGCACGCCGTAGCGCAGCTCGACCGCGTAGTTGAGGCGGTACATCAGCTGCCTCGTGCCATGCTGCGCGGCGAAATGGGCAAAGACCCGCTCGCGACCGACGCAGGTGCTGGCGTATTCGCCGAGGAAGGCGACCGGCTCGCGCTCGCTGGCGCCGGGTCCCGTGACCGGCACAAAGGGATAAACGCAGCCCGTGGAGAAAACGACGATGCGCGACTCCCGGAATCGCTGCGCGACGAGCGCGGGCACGTAGGTGTTCTGGATCCAGGTCAGGCCGGGCGCGCTGTCGGTGCCGAATTTCTGACCCGCGAGGTAGAGCACGTTGGCCACCGCCGGCAGCGCCGCCACCTGGTCCGCGTCGGCCAGATCACAGGCCAGGGTCCGCACGCCCAGGGCCTCGAGTTCGGCCCGGGCCGCCGCGCGGCTGAAGCGCGAAACCCCAGTGACGACCGCGTCGCTTCGCCCGGCCGCATCGAGCGCCCGGCGCAGCATGACGGCGGTGGTGGTGCCCATTTTCCCGCCGACACCCAGTACCATGAAATCGCCCGGGAGCCGGGCCACGGCGGCGGTGACAGCGGGGGTGGGAGCCGACAGCAATTGCTCGATTTCGTGGTCGGACTGAGGCAGGGAGGTCATGAATATTCAGTCGGGCTTGAGATCGCCGCAGTGGGCACTTGTCAGGGCTATAACGCGGCAGTAGGGTGGTCCCTGCCAAGCGTAATCCCGCTGAATTTTCATGCGCGCCATCGATGTCCACACCCACCCCCTGCTCCGGGATGACCACCGGGCCCGGGCCGGTGCGGACCAGCTCATCCGGCGGGCGCGGGCGCACGGGATCCGGCACATCGTGGTGCTCGGCGACGTGCTCGCCTACGGCCGGCAACCCACCGCGGCCCAGCTCCAGCGGATCAACGACGACACGGCGTGGCTCATGCGGCAGTATCCCGGCTACGTGACGGGCTTCTGCTACGTGAACCCGGTGCTCGGCGAACGCGCCGTGAGCCGCGAGGTGGACCGATGCGTCGCGCGCGGCTTCCGCGGGATCAAGCTGGAGATCGCCAACAATGCCCACGACGCCTGCATGGGCCCCGTGATGGCCGCGGCGGAGCGCCACGGGCTCATCGTGCTGCAGCACGCCTGGAGCATGACCAAGATCCGGCAGCGGAGCTTTCACACCGACCCGGAGGATGTGGCGACGCTTGCCCGGCGCTTTCCCCGGGTCCGCATCATCATGGCGCACCTGACGGGCTGCGGGGTGCGCGGCGTGCTGGCGGTGAAGGATTGTCCCAACGTGGTGGTCGACACTTCCGGCGCCGCGCCCGAAGCGGGCCTAGTTGAGTACGCCGTGGCTCAGCTCGGGGCGGAGCGCGTGCTCTACGGCTCGGACGTGCCGATCCGCGACTTTGCCGTCGCCCTGGCCCGCATCACCGGCACGCAGCTGGATGCCGCCAGCCAGCGAAAGATCCTGCACGACAACGCCCGCGCGCTCCTGCGACTGCCATGAGATACCTGGACGCCAACACCTGGACGGGCCGATGGCCGTTCGCCTTCATCGAGGAGCACACGCCGCGTTCGCTGGCGGGGCATTTGCGCGCCCACGGCAACAGCCGGGCCTTGGTCTCGCCGCTGGATGCGGTGTTTGCCCCCGAACCCGGCCCGGCGAACTACCAGCTGCTCAGCACGACCGAGGGGGTGACGGGCCTGGTGCCCGTGCCGGTGCTGAATCCCGGGCTGGCCGGCTGGCGGGATGAGCTCGCCACCTGCGCGGCCGACCCGCGGGTGCGGGCGGTGCGGATCCTGCCGCGTTACCACAATTACCGGCTGGCCGCCCGCGCCGTGCTGGAGCTGGCGGCGGAGCTGCAGCGCCGCCGGTTGCGGCTCATCGTGCAGGTGCGCCTGATCGACGAGCGCCATGAGTTTCATGCGATGAACCTGAAGCCCGTGCCCGTGGCCGAGCTCCAGGCCTTCCTCCGGCAGGCGCCCCGGTTGCGCGTGCTCGCGAGCGGCCTGCTACGGAGCGAGATCCTCGCCGTGTTGCCAAAGCATCCCCGGCTGCTGGCCGACCTGTCCTTTGCGGAATGGCACGACACGATTCCCCACCTGCTGGCGAAGGTGCCGGCCCGGCAGCTGGCCTTTGCCTCCCACACGCCGTTCCTGGTCACCGCCGCCGCCCGCGCAAAGCTGGACACCGCCGAGGCGGGCGCGGCCACGCTCCGGCAGATCGCCGCGGGCAACCTGGAGCGGTGGCTGGCCTAGGCCGGGGGAAAATCCTTCACGTGCAGCCGGCGCGCCTCCGCGAGCTCGGCGGCCGAGTAAGGCGCGGCGTCGGACGCGGCGGCGCAATCGAGGATCTCCTCCAGCTTGCGCGAGCCCGCGAGGACGAGGGAGACGTGCGGATTTTCCAGCACCCAGCGCATGGCGGCGGCGGCGAGTGACTTGATGTCACCCCGCACCAGTAGCGCCTTGTAGCGGTCCGCCGTCTCGACCCGCTCGATGATCTCAGCGCGGGAATAGCGGGCGTTGAGCGAGCCGGCGGGGAAAACAATGTCACGGTCAAAAGTGCCACCGAGGAAGCCATTGGCGAGCGATTCGCGGGCCACGATTCCGATGCCCATCTTGCCCAACTCGGTGATGAAGGCCTCGGTCTCGCGGTTCATCAGGCTGTAGACGATCTGCACGACGTCGATCCGGCCCGCCGCCGCCCAGGCGCGGCACATGCCGCGCGTCTGCTCGAACAACGAGAGGGAATGGCCTACCGCGCGGACCTTGCCGGAGGCCTTGAGCCGGTCCAGCGCGCCCCAGACATCATCCTCGATCTGCTCGGGTCCGAACGGGGAGTGGAAGAACAGCACGTCGAGCCGGTCGGTCCCCAAGCGACGGAGACTGTCCTCGACGGACCGGGTCACGCCCGCCGCATTAAAGTAGGTGTTGAGGTGTCCCTGGGTGGGGTAGCGGCCGAATTTCGTGGCGAGACAGACGCGGTCGCGGTCGGCCCCGAGCGCCTGGCCGAGGACCTTCTCGGCGATGCCATCCTCCTCCTTGGTGCCGTAAAGCGGCGCGGTGTCGAAAAAGGTGATGCCCGCGTCGAGGGCCCCGCGAATCGCCCGGGTCGCCTCGTTGACGGCGACGCTGCCATAGACGGGTGAGCCGAAGGCCCAGGTGCCGAGACTGACTTCGCTGACCTTGAGGCCAGTGCGGCCGAGGGAACGGTATTTCATGAACAGGGGATGAGGAGGTGACCGGGAGCCTGAGTTCAGGCCGGGACTTGCGCGAGGGTGGTGGTGATGAGCTGGTGGGCCGCGGTGACAAAAGCATCGGTAATCCGCCGGCCCAGCTCGGCGGTGGCGGCGCGCGGGTCGGGGCCCCAGACGGCGTCCTGCGCGAGCGTGGGCACGCGGTCTGCGGGCAGGCGCCCAAGGTCCACGCATTCCGCGTGCGAGTGCAGGAGGAGGGAGATTTCCCCGAGCGCCGCGTGATTCACGATCACCAGGTCGGCCGGGAGAAGGTCGGTTTCCGAGGTGGCGAGGGCGCGGGTGGAGGACGCACGGGCGTTGAATTGCCGGGCTTCGTCCCGGATGATGTCGTAGTGCGGCTGGCCGACATGGCCGCAGAGCACGAAGATGAGGCGGAATTTCTCGTCCGCCAGCTGGTCGAGGTGCTCGCGCACGAGAGAACGCAGCGTGGTCTCGCGGAAATCGAGCGAATGGCGCTTATACGGCAGGTCAGCCACACCTTTCATTGTGTTGGCCGCGACATAGACGGGCGGCAGCACGAGGCCCCCGGCGCTTTGGGCGAGGGCACAGCACAGGGCATGGGCCTTGAGCCCGTCGAGGCCGACGGCGGCGTGCGCCCCATGATATTCCAGGGCGCCCCACGGCAGGTAGGCGATGGGATGCCGCGCGGCAATCGACTCGATTTCTGCGGGCAGCAAATACTCATAACGCCCCCAGAGGGCGGTGAATGCGGGTTTATTCATGCGGTAGGAAGGACGGCGTGGCTGCGGAAGATTGTATATCCCCGCGGTCAGCGGGCGAAATGCCGGGCCACCTTGGCGAGGGCCTCGGCGGTCTGGTCGATGATCTCGTCGGTCAGGGCCGGGCTGATCGGCAGCGAGACACCCTCGGCCAGCATGGTCTCGGCGACGGGACATTTGACCGTGCAGTAGTCCATCGTTGTCAGGCCGGCGTCACGCAGAGGCCAGGCGCCAGCGAAGAAATTGTGGTTCTGGAAGAGCGGGTAGCCATAGACCGGCTTGGGGATGTAGCCGGCCGCGGCGTTGACGCCCTCGGCGTGGAGTGCGGCGACGAACTCGTCTCGTGTGCAGCGGAAGCGCGCGGGCTCCAGGCGAAGGAGGCAGAACCAGTAACTGTGCGTGTCGCGCGGGTCGATCTCGGGCAGCACGACGCCGGGCAGGGCGAGGCGCCGCAGGTGGCCCAGCAGGCGCGTGCCGAGGCGGATGTGCGCGGCGAGGATGGCGGGCAGCTTGGTCAGCTGCGCGGCGGCGACGGCGGCCTGGGGTTCGCTCAGGCGGTAGTTGGGCGAGAGGGTTTCGGGATTCCGGCCCCCGGCGGCGCGGTCGTAGTGTTTGTCGCCCCACTTGGCGAGCGTCGGACCGAAGCGCGTGTCGTTTGTGCCGACGATGCCGCCGTCACCGGAACTGACGTGCTTGAACTCGTTGAATGAATAGCAGGCGAGGTGGCCGAAGAGGCCCACGGCCTTGCCGCGGTAGGCGGCGCCCCACGACTGGGCGCAGTCCTCGATCACGTAGAGGTTGTGCTCCCGGGCGATGGCGAGGATCGCGTCCATGTCGCTCGGGTTGCCCGCGAGGTGGACGACCATGATGGCCTTGGTTTTGGACGTGATGCGCCGGCGGACGTCCGCCGGGTCCAGGTTGTAGGTGTGCGGATGGATGTCGGCGAACACCGGCACGAGCTGCTGGTAGAGGATGCCGATGACCGAGCCCATGTCGGTGACCGGCGAGGTGATCACCTCGGAGCCCGGCGGGAGCTGCAGGGCGGAGACGGCGATGTGCAGCGCGGCCGTGCCCGAGGAGCAGGGCATGCACCATTGCAGCGGGTAGGTACGGCGAAATTCCCCGAGCAGCGCCCCGGTCTGCGGACCCTTCCAATAGAACAGCGAGGGTTGGTCGACCATGGCCGTGAGGCGGGCGAGTTCCGCCGCACCCCAGCGGTGGTGCGTCGGGAGGGCGGCGGTGACGGCCTTGGGGCCGCCGTGCAGGGCGAGCTTGGGATTCATGGCGGGAGTCTGAAATCAGCGGGTGGGAAGGGCACGGAGGAAATCGGCGAGGGCGAAGACGAATCCGAATTCGACGGTGACGCGCCACAAGGCCTGGGCCTTCTCACGCTCCTCCCGGGCGGTCTCGCGGTTCTCCACTGCGGTGGTGGCCTCGCGAATGGTGGAGCAGAGGCAGCCGTGACGCGCCATGTCGACCATGCCCCCGGGGGACATGAGCAGGCACCAGTTGAGCGCGAAGCCGGCATAGATGAGGTGGTTGATGCCCTGCGCGCGGCACAGGGCGGCGAGCTGGGCGCCATTCTCCGCGATGCCCTCCTCGCCGACGGGGCGGGCGGACGGGGCGAAGTCGAGTCGGGCGAAGCCGGCGGCGATGTCGGCGGTGTTGTGCGCCCCGGGCGAAGCCTGCGCCGAGCGCAGCCGCTGCAATTGCTCGTAAACCGGATCAGGCGGCACGCGCGCGGGCGCCGGGCTCCGGCCGGCTAGCTGGAGGGCGCGCCGGTAACCGGGCAGGTGCGAGTAGTAATCCTTGCCGCCACCCACGACGTGGAAGACCGGGAGCGGGGAGGCGCGCACGGCGGTCAGCAGCGGCGGGAAAACCCCGGCCAGGATCTGCTCGGCCCGCGGGGTGTATTCGACGGCCCGGCGCCAGCCGGGGTATTCGTGCGGCTGGCCGCAGTCCCAGGCGTGCATGACGACCAGGGCGGTGTGCGCGGGCGCCAGCTCCACGTCGACGGTATGCCAGCCGCCGTAGCCCTCGCCCGGCACCGCACGGGCGGGGTCGGCGTCGAACTGCCGGTAAAGCTGGGCGGACAGGCGCATGGTGCGGGGTTAAGGAGTTTTCACCCTGGCTGGGCGGGAGGCGCGCCAGAGCAGGCCACCAATGATAAACAGCAGGCCGCCTGCCACAAGGTTGATGACCGGCGGGGCGAAAGGAGAGGAAGGCAGGGCGACACAGGCGACGAGCACGAGGCCGAGCAATGCGCTCACCATGGCCAGCATCTGAAAATCGCGCAGGCTGCCGGGCGGCAGGTTGGGATCGATTGGCACGGGCGTGCGCAGGTCGGCGTCGAAGTGCCGGCACTCGGCACTGCGCGGATCATCGGCGCGGTAGAAGAAGGCGGAGACGACAAAGACCAGCGTCGAGGCGCCGATCGCGCTGAGGATGTTGCGCTCGTAGACGTTCTGCGGGAAGGCGTCCGCCGCCATGAGGCCGAACGCCGCCACGAACGCGGCGACGCACGACGCCATGCCGGACCACCACGGGGTCCGGCGGTAGATCATGCCGAGCAGCACGGGCATCATGAAGCCAGGGCCGGTCAGGGAGTAGTATTTCAGGCCGAAGTCGAAGGCGCCGCCGGTCTTCGCGATGAACAGCGCCGAGACGATCCCCAGGACGCCGATGACCAGCATGGTGACCTGTGCGACCCGCATCTGGTGGTTCTCGCTGGGCGCGGCCAGGCCGGCATTGCGGCGCAGCGGGACATAGATGTCGCGGGTCGTGGTGGCGGCGAGCCAGTTGAAGCCGTCGCTGGCCTGGCCGAGCGTGGCGGAGAGGATGGCGGCGACGACGAAACCGATCATGCCGTGCGGCAGGAGCAGCATGGCGAGGCTGACGAAGGACGCCTCCTCCGGGGCGGCGAACTGGGGCCAGACGGAGCCGATGTTGGGGAAAATGACGCGCGCACCCATCACGGGCAGGATCCACAGCAGGGGACCGAAGAAGGAAAGGCCCGCGCACAGCAGGGCCATCTTACGGGCGCTGCGCTCGTCCGGCACGCTCTGGTAGCGTTGCACCTGCCACCACGCGACATTGTAGCCCAGCATGGAGGCGCCGGCGTAGCACAGCAGGAACAGCGGCTGGCCGGTCTGCCCGTTCAGGCCGAAGTAGCCCGCGGGCGCATCGCGCCACAGCCGGGCGAAGCCCGCCAGCAGGCCGTCGCCGCCGCCGAGGTGCATGAAGGTCACCGGCATGATGAGGAGCGTGGTGACGAGGATGATCACGCCCTGCACGGCGTCGCTGAGCACGGCCGCCCAGAGCCCGCCGATCACCGTGTAGACGATCATCACGAGCCCGATGCTGATCATGGTGAGCTCGAGGCCGGAAAAGGGGATGCCAAGCACCAGGTGCTGCCCGCCCGCGAAGCCGAGCGCGGTGGCGACGAAGATGCACAGGATGTAGAGGCCCTGGCCGATGCCGATGATCTGCGGGACGATGGCCGTGACTGTGTAGAAATAGGTCGTGGAGGACGAGTAGCGGCGGGTCAGGAACTCCAGCGGCGAATTGATGCGGGCCCGCCGCCAGCGGGCGGCGAAGTAGAAGGCGCCGACCAGGTAGGCCCAGGTGGCGGCCGTGAAGACCACGGCCGCCCCGAGGCCGTTGCGGTAGGTGAACCCGGCGGCCGCGACGAACATGAACGCCGAAAAGCCCGACACCCAGTTTGACACGCCCGCGAGGAACCACGGGATCTTGCCGCCGCCCTTGAAGTAGTCGTCCGTGTTCTTGTTCTTCCGAGACGAATACCAGCCGACAAAGATCACGATGCCGAAGTAGAGCGCGATGAGCGCGTAGTCGGCTCCGTTGACGTGGTTGAAGTCGGGCATGGGTCAGAAGACGGAGGGCAGAAAGGAAAATGCAGGGCCGCCGCTTGCCGGCGGGCCGGATTGATGGCGGAGAAAGGCCCGGCGGCAAGCGCCGGCCCTACAGGTTGATTCCGGTTGGCTCACGCGATCGTGATGACGGGGACGGCGGTGGCGGTCTGGAGGGTGACGTTCACCTTCTGGCCGGCGTGGGTGCCGGTCACGCGCCAGCCGGCGGCCTCGCGGGTCACGGTGAGCGCGCCGTGCGGACCGCCCGCGGGGGCGGAGGTGCAGGCGGTCAGGACCTCGTGGCTGGTGGCGCTGGCGGAGACGACCTCGACATAGGGAAAGACGCCGAGGTTTTCCGGCAGGGCCAGTTTGCCTGTGGCGGCCGAGAGTGTGCCGGTGGTGGCGAGCGTGGCCCGCAGGGAGGCGAGCGGACGGTCGATGCCGAAGGTCGTCCCGGCGGCGGTCGCGACGCCTTTGCCGTCGTCGTTGAAGACCTGGAAGCGCAGCTGCACCGGCGCGGCGGCCTTGAGCTGCACGCGGTCCAGCAGGAGCAGGACATCAGGCTTGAGGAAGAGGACGGTGCGCAGGACCTGGGTAGCGTCGGGCAGCACGAGGGCGTAGGCCTCGGTGGCGTCGCTCGTGACGGTCATCCAACCCGGGCCGGAGCGGAAGTCGGTGACGCTGGCGACGGCCCACGAGGCGTTGGTGCCCTCGGAGCCGTTGTGGTACTGGTGGCCCTTGCCGTTGATGAGGACGGCGGTGTGCGCCTCGGTCAGGCGCAGCAGCCATTGCGGGGTGGTGAAGGAATAACCGGCGCGGAACGGGTCGTGGAAGAGGCGGTCGCCATGGGCCTTGAAGATGACGCTGTTGCGATCCGCGTGCTCGTGGTTGGCCGGGCCGCCGCTGCGCAGGGCGACAACGGTGTCGGCCGGGGCCCAGCCGGTGCGGGAGATGCACCAGTCGTTGCTCAGACGGACATCGTGCAGCTCGGAGCCGGGCGCCTGCACCGGGGCCTCCGGATGGTACCAGACCGCGCCCTGGAGGAGGCGCATGGTGCCGGTGTGCCGGGCGACATGATTGCAGAGCGGGTCATGGGCGGTGGCGCCGACCCAACCGGCGACGGAGACATCCATGCTGATGCCGGCATCGCAGAAGTTCACGAGGTCGAGGGCGGGGCTGTAGTTGCCCCGGGGCGTGGCGCTGTACGCCGTGCCCAGCTTCGGGTCGGCGATGCCGCCGCCGCCGCAGGGCATGGCCATGGCGAGGGCATAGCGGATCGTGCCGGGGTAGTTGATGAGCTTGCGGTCGTCGAGGCCGAGGCGGCGGTAGATGCCCTCGGCCAGCATGGCGAGGTGCGAGGTGGTGTAGCCCCAGTAGCCGACGCCCTCGTCGTAGGCACCATCGCTGCCATACATGGTCGAGAAGGCCGCCGCGCTCTGGCGCGAGAGCTGCAGCCACTTGGCGGCGTCGGGGTGGCGGCCGTGGAGCCACAACGCCGCGATGCCGAGGCCGCAGGTCGGGATGATCTTGAGGTTGGTCGCGTTGAGGATGAGCGGCCAGCGGGCGAGGCTGACGCGATAGGCCTGCGGGTAGTCGTCCTCGGGGTCGAAACCCCAGCCCTTCACGCGGTCGGGGTATTTCATGCCGTAGAGCGTGCGGTAGCAGGCGGGGGCGCCGTCGGTGACGATCTTGTGCTCGACGAGCTTCACGAGGTCGGCCGGCACGGCGGCGCCCAGCCAGTCGAGGGTGTAGCACGAGGCGATGGTGGACTCGGGCGCGCGCTGCAGGCCGATGGTGTCCTTGCCACCCTCGAGGAAGTAGTCCCAGCGCTGGTAATCGCACATGCGCCGCAGGGCGAGCAGGCAGAGGTCGAGCTGCCGCTGGTCGCCCCACACCACGTAGGCGAAGGCGCAGTTCTGCACGAGCTTCCAGATGCGCATGAAGTCGGCCACGTGGTTGTTCAGGCGCGATTCCTCGCGGACAAACTTTGTCTCGGCGGCAAAATCGAGGTTGAGCAGCTCGGCGCGGATCTCGGCGCAGCGGGGGAGGTCGAGGTTGGCGCGGATGCGCGGCAGCTCCGCGGGGTCGAAGAGCAGGCCGCGCGTCGGGCCGGGGGGGAGGGCCGGGGCGGCCGCAGCGGCGGACTCGGCGGCGCCGAGTGGCAGGCGGGCAAAAGGCAGGGCAGCGGCCAGGACGGCGGAGTTTTTGAGAAACGAACGGCGGGTGGGGTGGTTCATGGGAGGCGGGGGGTTGGCGGATACGGCGGGCGGGGCGCGGGTTACTTATAGCCCTTGAAATGCTTCGGGTCGTCGGGATCCTGGTAGCGGGTCGTGTAGGTCTGCTTGCTGGCGGCGAGCTTGAGGAAGACATCGAGCGGGACGACCTCGACGGGACCGTCGAGCTGCTTGACGACCTCGACGAGGCTGTTGACGTCGTTGGACTCGCGCACGTGGACCAGCAGGAAGTAGGGCCGCGTGGAGTTGAGGGCGATGAGCTCGTTGAGGTCGGCGGCGACCTCGGCGCGCGGGCGGCGCGGGTCGATGTAGTAGTCGTAGGACAGCATCGGGCGCGTGTCGCGCAGGTCGCGGGTGCGCGCGGGGCCATAGCCGTTGATGAAGCCGATGACGTCGGGGAAGGCGGCGTAGTAGCGGTCCACGGTTTCCTTGGTCAGGTCGGTGTTGCCCACGTTGCCGTCGGCGGCGGAGTTGTCCATGATCTCCATGACGTGCTCGTCGAGGATGGCCATCATGTCGCGGGCCTCCTGCATCAGCAGCGGGAAGCGGTCGGCCGGGATGTGGTTGGGATACATATAGCCCGGGCCGGACAGACCGCCGATGAAGTAGTCGTTGGGCGTGGCGCTCTCGTGAAAATACTCAAGGGCGGCGGGGGAGAACTTCGTCCAGTTCATCGTCACCTGCCAGGCGAAGGGCAGCTTGCCGCGGCCGGGCTTGGTCCACACGCCGATGCCGATGCTGTCGGACTGCACGAAGGCCAGGTAGACCTTCGCCTCCGCTGTGAGCTTCGCGTCGCGGGCGACGTGGTGGTTGTTGGTGAACTTGAAGCCGGGCGTGAAACCGAACTGGCAGTTGAAGCTGAGGTTCGGGAGATTGTGCAGGCCCTCCATCTTGAGGCCGTAGCCGGAGAGCAAGGTCGTCCATTGTTCCTCGGTGTCCTTGCCATAGGAATGCCAGCCAAAGACGATGGCGCCGGGTTTCATTTCACCGAGCAGCCTTTGGGCGAGAGCGAGTTCCTCGGGGTGCCGGGTGGGATTGGCGGAGAGGTCGTGGAAAAACATCCGCTGCCGGACGCCCCAATCGGCCACGGCGGGCTGGCGCACGGCGCCGGCATGGCCGCCCATCAGCATGATGGCATCGCGGCTGCACCGCGACCAGTAGCGGGTGACAGCGTCAGCGTAGATTTGTGCATCCGTCTGGCCGGTGTAGCGGCCGCGCAGATCATCAATGGGCTTCAGGCCGTGTTGTGCCACCAGCGGAATCTGGACGGCGGTCACGACAAGGGCGTCCTCGAGGCCGGCGATGGTGAGGGCGACGTTCATGGTCGCGGGGACCGCCGGATCCCAGACGACGTAGCCCTTGGCGCAGGGGGCGAAGCGGCTGAGCGCCTCCGCGGCGGTCTTGATCTCGGTGAACTTAACGCCGTGCTTGCGCTGGTAGAAGTCGAAGAGGGGCTCGGTGATCTCCCACTGGAAATCGCGCGGGTGGACCACGTAGAGCTGTGGCGCGGTGCGGTTGGCGAGGCCCTGGAGGCTGACGAGCATGACCTTTTCGGGCAGGCCGCCTGCGACCTGCCAGTCGCCGTCCCAGCGCATGAAAAAGGCCGACCGGGCGGAATCGGCGGCGGCCAGGGTCGCGGTCAGGGTGAGGGTGAGGAGGAGGGTGAGGAGGCGCATGGCTTACTTGGTTTCGGTCACCCGGGTGAAGCGGTAGACGAGGGGTTGCGGGCGGGTGTTGTGGAGCTCGAGGAGGACGAGGGCGTTGTCGCCCTCGAGGAGACGGTATTCGCAGTAAAGGCGCATGGTCGCCTGACCCTGGGAGCTCTCGATGGGTGTGTCGGCCTCGACGCGGAGGGTGCGGCCGGCGTCAAGCCAGGCGGCGCGGACGGCGGTCGTGCCCCCCTTGGCCGGATAGAGCGCCATGTGGCGTTGCTCGACCCGGAAGTAGCCCGGCACGCGGGACGGCGCGGCGGTGTCGACCGAGTTGGTGGCCGAAAAATTGGTGCGGCCCCACTTCATGTCGTGCTGGAGGCTGACCCGGCTGCCGGCGAGGCTGATGACGAGGTCCCACTCGTGCCAGCCGTCGAGGGCAGTGCTGCGAATGCGGTCCAGTCGCCAGCGGCCTTCCAAGGGCGAGGTCGCGGCCAGGGCCGCTAACGGCAGGAGGAGCAGAAGGGGCAGGAGGAGTCGGCGGATACGGGTCATGGTGGGTGGAATCAATTCACGTCGCGGAACCGGAGTTTCTCCTCGTCGCGCTCGAGGTACGGGATGCCTCCGGTCATCCACGCGGGCGCGGGCGCGCCCTTGAGGAAGTGGTCGAAGAACTGGTGCATGCGCCGGGCGAAGTCCTTCTGGTCGGCGCGGCGGCGCAGACTGTGCAACTCGTCGTTGTAGTTGAAAAGATACGCCTCCTTGCCGGCCCGGCGCAGGGCGAGGAAGAACTCGACGGCCTGCGGCCAGGGCACGATGTCGTCGTGGTCGTTGTGCAGGATGAGCAGCGGGGTGGTGACCTTGTGCGCCTGGAACACCGGGGAGTTCTCGAGGTAGAGCTGCGGTGCTTCCTGCAGGGTGGCGCCGATGCGGCTCTGGTTCTTCTCGTATTTGAACTGGCGGGAGCGGCCCGAGCTGTCCCCGATCGCGGCGGAAGCGCTGGTCATGTTGCCCACAATAGCCCCGGCCTGGGCGGCGCGGAAACGGCCTGTCTGGGTGAGGATGTAGCAGGTCTCGTAGCCGCCCCACGAATGGCCCTCGAGGCCCAGGGCGCCCTCATCCACATAGCCCTGGGCGACGACCGCATCGACGGCGGCCATGACGCAACGGTAGGCGCTCGGCCCGGGGTGCCCGGTGGTGTAGACGATGTCGGGCATCAGCACGAGGTAGCCGTTGCTGGTGTAGAAAGCGGGATCGATCACCACCGTCGGCGCCGGCGCCAGGAAACGGTGCACGTTCGGCGACAGCCGTTCGTAGATGTAGGTGATCATCGGGTATTTCTTCTTCGGATCGAAGTTGGCCGGCTTGCAAAGCATGGCGGACAATTCCCGCCCGTCCGGATCGCGATAAGGGACCAACTCGGCCGAGCCCCAGAGGAAGGGGGCCAGCTGCGCGTTGCCGTCGGTCACCTTTCTCGGCGACTGGAAACCGGGGTCGGTGACGTGAATGTCGGGGAACTCGTCGAAGCGCGAGGCGATGAGCATCAGCGTGTCGGCCTCCAGCGCGCGCCCGGCATAGCGATAGTCCTTGCTGCCCCAGAGCAGGCGCTGCGGCGGGCCGCCCGCCGTCGTGAACCGGAAGAAACCGGTGTCGCGGGTGTCCTCGCTCATCCCGCGGCAGACCAGCGGCTGGCTGAGGTCGATGCCGCGTTTTTCGTTTTCGGGCTCGTTCGGCTCCAGTGGCTGGAGGCGGAGTTCGATGCGGTTCTGGCGACCGTAGCCGCCGGTCAGGTTGAGGGCGGGGCGGCCTTCGGGAAACACCTGCCAGATGTCGTAGCGGTCATACACCAGCAGGGACTGGCCGTCCCGGGACCAGCCCGCCATGCCGTAGGCACCCGGCATTTCCGGCATGTCGTGGCGCTCGTCGTGGAAGGCCAGGCCCAGATCCTTGGTCAGTGCGCGGACGGAACCATCGCGGCCGTCGGCGGCAAACCACTGCCGGTCGGCATACCAGGCGATCCAGCGGTTGTCGTGGGACCAGCGCACCCCGGCCTTCTCGCCGAGCTCGGGGGCGACGAGTTTCCGTGCCCCCGTGGCCGCGTCCACCAGGTAGAGGTCGTGGTAGAAGCCGTCATAGTCAACCCGCCGGCGATATGGCCGGTCGTCCAGGCCGAAGGCGAGGGTGCCCCCGTCGTTGAAGGTCAGCGCAGCCAGGGCCGGGTCGGCGAGCTGGACAAACTGCCCGCTGGAGAGGTCGAGTTCGCCGGCATAGGCCCGCTGTCGATCCTGGTCGGCCCGCACCTTTTGCAGGGGCGGGATGAAGTCGTCGTTCCAGCGCCAGAGGTCGGCGTGCACCTTTTCCTCGTCGAGCTGCGTCGCCAGGCGCGGATCGGGCGCCCGGGGTGCGGGGGCGGTGAAGACGTAGAGCTTGCCGCCGTCATAGGCGAAGGCGGGCGCGGCATCGCCACTGACCACCCATCCGGCGGGGATGCCCGCCGCGTTGGCGGCGAGGATGCGCGCCGCCTGCGGCGTGCCGCGGGTCCAGCGGTAGACGGAAAAGCGCGGTGTCGCGGCGGCGGCCTCGTCGCGATCAGTCAGGAAGGCGGCAGCCGTCTGCCTGCGGTCCCAGGTGAACTTACGGTAGCGGCCGGGACCGGTGGCGAGCGCCAGTGGCGCGGCGGGATCACCCGGGGTGACGGCGAAGATACCGTTGGCCGCGCCGTCAGGTGAGGCGACGGTGAACACGAGTGTCTGGCCGTCCCGCGTGAAGGAGTAGTCGGTGACCCCGGGAAACGAGCGTTCGGCGGCGGTGGCGAGGTTGCGGAGGACGAGATCGCCGGAGTTCTTCAGGTAGGCGAGCCAGGAACCGCCCCGGGCGGGCACCTGGAGATTCTTCACGCCGCTGACGCGGGTGGCGCCGCCGCCGGCGAGCTCGAGGATGACGAGCCCCTCGGGCGGCAGCTCGGGAGCGGGCTGGCCGGTGCGCTTCGCCGCGAGGGTGTCGGCTTGCGCGGGAAAGGTGTTGGACACGGCGAAGCGGCTGTCGCTGGTGAAGACCACGTTGACGGCGCGGCGGGTCGGCGGTCGTTCCGGGTCGGCGTCGGAACCGGTCATGGGCACGGGGGGCAGGGCGCCGGCCGCCACCCGCAGCACACGCTCCGTGGCGAGTTCGCGCACCATCACCTCGCCGTCGCCTTCCAGCGGCATGTAGGCGTAGGCGAGGAAGCGTCCGTCGCGGGACAGCACCTGGCCGGTGATGGCGCGCCAACCGTCGAAATCCTGATGGGTGAACGCGCGCTTGGCCGCCCCGGCGGCCTGGCCGGGGAGAACCGCCGGCCACGAAAGGACGAGGCCGAGAAGAAGATTGCGAAGCAGGAGCGGACGCATGGCGGATGCAGAACGGACTATAAGGAGCAGGTCATGCTGAACGAAATGAAGAATCCACGATAGCGATGATGATATCACCATCGAACGCATGGATTCATCGCTGCGCTCAGAATGACAGATAAGGGGAATGAAGTGGGTTGAACTACGGATTGAGGTTCACGGGGTCGGTGGGCTGCTGGTAATGGGTGCGGTAGGTCTTGGCGCCGGCGGCCAGCTTGAGGAAGACGTCGAGCGGGACGACCTCCACGGGCTCGCTGAGGCGGTCGATGATGTTGGCCACCTTCTCGATGGTGTTGCGCTCGCGGACGTGCATGAGGAGGAAGTAGGGGCGAGCGGGGTTGAGCTGGATGAGCTCCTCCAGGTCGGCGGCGGCCTCCTCCTCGGGCCGGTCGAGGGACAGGTAATAGTCGTAGCTGAGGAAGGGTTTGCCGTCGCGGAGATCGAAGGTGCGGGCGCTGCCATAACCGTTGATGAAGCCGAGGACATCGGGGTATTCGTGATAGTAGCGGTCAACGAGTTCCTTGGGCAGGTCGGTGTTGCCGACGTGGCGGTTGCCCTCGGAGTAATCCATGATCTCGAGCACGCGCAGGTCCAGCTGGGCCATGAGCCGGCGGCCGATGGCGGCCAGGGAGGGGAATTTGTCGGCCGGGATGGACTTGGGATACGAATAGCCCGGGCCGGAGAGCCCGCCGATGAAGTAGTCGTTGGTCGACTTGTCCTCGTAGAAGAACTGCAGCGCGGGCGGATTCATCCACGCCCAGTTCATCAGCACCTGCCAGGTATAGGGAATCCGGCCGCGGCCGGGCTTCGTCCAGGTGCCGATGCCCATGGAGTCGGTGGCGACGGCGCACAGGTAGACCGTGGGCTCCGCGCGCAGGGTGGTGGCGGACGTGACGTGATGGTTGTTGGCGAACTTGAATTCCGGCGTGAGCGGGATCTGCGAGGTGAACGAGACATTGGGGAGGTTGTGCAGGCCCTCCATCATGAGGCCGTAGTTGCCGACCAGCGTGGTGTGCTGGCCCTCGGTGTCCTTGGCGTAGGAATGCCAGCCGAGGACAATGCTGGCGGGGTTCTGTCCGCCGAGGATCCGCTTCAGCAGGGCGAGTTCCTCGGCATGCTTGGGGTTGGCGGAGAGGTCGGTGAAGAAGGCGCGCTGCTGGATGCCAAAGTCGGCGATGCCCGGCTGCATCACCGCGCCGGCCTCGCCCCCCATCACCACGTAGTAATCGCGCGAGCAGCGGGTCCAGTATTGGTCGTAGGCCCACTGGTAGATGACGTGGTCGGGCTGGCCGGTGAACCGGCCGCGCAGGTCGACGACGGGCTTGAGCCCGTGTGCCGCGGCCAGCGCGATCTGGTCCTCGTTGACGACGACGAGGTCCTCGACGCCGGCGATGGTGAAGGCGACGATGAGGGAGGAGCGGACCGCCTTGTCCCACACCACGACGCCCTTGGAGTGGGCGGCGAAGCGGGTGAGCGCGGCGTCGGCATCGTCGAGGCCAAGGCGGTCGAATTTCACCCCGTGGCGTCTCTCGAGGAAGCCGATGAGCGGGTGGACGATCTCCCACTGCCAGGTCTTGGGATATTCGAGATAGAGGCGCGGGGCGGTGCGGTTGGCCAGGCCCTGCAGCGAGATGAGCAGGGCGTGGACAGGAAGGTCGCCGGTCATCTGCCAGTTTTCCGAGAGGGGGATGAGGGTGGCGGTGGCCGGGGCCCGGGCCGCCTTGACGGTCCCGGCGGGCTGGGCCAAGGCGAGGGTGGCGCAGGCGCAGGCCAGCAGCAGGGAGAAAACACGGGAAAGCGGGGGCGCGGTCATGGGCGGGGGTTACTTCGCGCGGTGGAAGACGTATACGACGGGCCGGTTGCGGGTGCTGCGGAGCTCGGTGAGGGTGAGCACGGCGCCGTTGGCTGAGACCTTGTAGTCGCTCAGGATGTTGACCGCGCGGTCGCCTTGCGACGTGGAGAGGACGAGGTCGGTGTGCAGGCGCAGGATGCGGCCGCCATCGAGCCACTCGGCGCGGACATGCTTGGTCTTGTCGCCGCCGATGTAGGCCCCGATGTGGCGGTTGTCCGCCCACAGGGCGACCGGCACGACGTTGTCCGGCTGGGCCACATTGAGGTTCATCTTGTCGGTGAATCCGCGGCGCCCCGCGCCGAGCTGCTGCAGGATGGTCACGCGATCACCGTCGACCGTGAGGGTGAGGGTGTAGTCCTGCCAGGGGCTGAGCTCGGTGCTGCGGCGGGGATCGAACCGCCAGGTGCCGGCCAGCGTTGAGGCGGCGGCGAAGACCGGCGAGGCCAAGAGGCAGCAGAGCAGGGGCAGCAGGGGGCGGAACATGGAGGTGAGGAGCGGTGGAAAGAAAAGGGCGGAGGCAGGTAGCCTCCGCCCTTGGAAGAATCCCTATGGATTGGGTGATTAGAACTTCATGCCCAGCGTCAGCCGGTAGGCACGCGGCTCGGCCAGGTTGTAGTTGCCCTCGAGGTAATTCTTGTCCGTCAGGTTGCTGACGTTCAGCGTACTGGTCAGCTTGTAACCGAACGCCTCAAACGGGTAGCTGATGACGGTGTCGAATACCACATAGTTGCCGGCGGCGAGGCCGCCGCGGGCGGTCCACATGTTCACGTTGTTCTGGATGTTGATCTCGCTCGCATAGCGTGCGCCGAGACCGACACTGAGGCCGCGGCCGTGCTCGCCGATGAAGTTCTCGGTGAACGTGTACTTGTTGAACACGTTGAGCCGGAACTCGGGGGCGTTGATCAAGCGGCTGCCGAACGAGATTTCGTTCTGGATCTTCTGGGCCGTGGTGGACAACGGGGTGATGGCGAGGCTGGGGTCGGACATGAGCTTGGCCGTCCACATCCAGGCGCCCGAGACGACGGCCTGATAGTTGCGCTGCGGCGTCCAGATGGCCTCGAACTCCGCACCTTCCGTGCGCTCCTTGGCGGAAGCGGAATACCAGCGCAGGACACGATTGTAGTTCGTGGTGGGCTTGCCGGGGAGGGTGTAGTTCAGCACCTCGTCAACCTGACGCGGGATGTCGTCCAGCACGCGGTCCTGCCGGGTGACTTGGAACACCGACAGGGTGCCGACGAGCTTGTTGTCGTTAAGGGAAACCTTGACGCCGAACTCGGCGTTGACGCCCCGCTCGTTCTTCACCGGAGTCAGGCCGCCTTCCTTCTCGACGCGGGCGAGCTCGGTGTCGGGATTTAGGCCGAGGCTGGTCGCGCGGGCTCGCAAGACGTTCGGGTCATAGTCGCCACCGAGGTAGGTGACGCCGCTCGGGAGGAAGGTCTGCGAGTAGCTCGCATAGAGGTTGACGTTCTTCACGACCTCAAACGAGACGCCGGCCATCTTGGACGAGCCCTTGGTATTGCTGGGGCGCGAGAAGATCGCGCTCAGGCCGTAAGTGACCCAGTCGGACTGCGGGATGGTCTGGAGGGCGTAGTCCGGCACGGTGTACCAGGGATCGTTGACGGCCACGAGCTGGCCGACGCTGGTCGTCTTCTCCTCGCGGTAGCCGAGGAACGCGGTCAGGCGGTCATCCATCATCGAGGCCTGCCAGTTGACATACCACTGCTCGCGCTTCGGGCGGCTGTGGTCGACGAGGCGGCGCGAGACTTCCGTGATCGCGCGGATGTCGGGGTTCACGTGGAAGCCCGGGTCGTACTGGGAGAAGATCTCCTGCGGGGTCAGGATCTTGCCGTAGCGGTCGCGGACCCACTGCAGGGGATAGCCCCACCCGGCGACGTTGTGCCGGAAGGCGACCGGGATCGGCGAGACATAGCCCTCATCGGGCTTGTCGAAGGCGCCGGGCAGGAAGCCGAACATCGGGAACAGGTTGGCCTGGTTGTTCGAGCCGTAGAACGAGCTGTAGGTCTCGCCCGTCAGGCCGCCGACGAGGATCTTGTTGTCCAGACCGGCGAACTTCTTCTTGAACACGAGGTCGAGCTGATGCGTGTAGGAGTCGATCTGGTACCCCTGCATGCCGAAGCCGGCGACGTTGAAGCGGCGGCCGTCGGCATAGGGTCCGGCGGAGGCGAATTTGCGGTCAAAGCGGGCCTGCACGTTCGTGTAGGAGTGGCGGACGTCGAGCCAGTCGGTCGCCTTGAAGTCCGTCGTCACCGAGAACGTGGCGTTATCATCCTTCGTGAAGGTGCCGACGCCGTAATAATTGAATTTCTTATCCTGCACGCGGTTGCCCGCCATGTCGGTGATGTATGCGCCGCGCGCCACGGAGGTGTAGAGCGGGAGGTACTGGTCGCCCGCGGCGTTGCGCACGTCCGCGATCCACTGGCCGACGTTGTTGAAAATGCGCGCCTGGTAGGCGGAGGCGGACAGCCCGGTGAGGGTCAGCAGGTTGGCCGGGGGGTTCTTGTAGTCATCCAGCCACTTGGTCGGCCAGATGTACGAGGTGTCGTCCTGGTTGCGCTCGCGCTGGAGGACTTCGGCCTCGAGGGCGATCTTGAGCCGGCCGCTCTTGAGCGGGTTCAGGGTGAGCCCGGCAGTGACCGAGTAGCCGTTCTGGAACTCGTAGCGCTGGTCGCCGATGCCATGGTCCCACGCGCCCACGATGCGCATGGCGGCCTTGTCGGAGAGGACCGTGTTGTTGTCGAGCGTGACCCGCTCGCCGCCAATGCGGTCGTCATAGCCGGAGTAGGAATAGGTGACCGCCGTCGGGATCTTGGTGAATGACGGCTGCTTGGTGATGTAGTTGATGACGCCGCCGGGGAAAGCGCTGCCGAAGAACACCGCGGCCGGACCCTTGATGACCTCGATGCGCTCGACGTTGTCGAGGGTGTAGGCGTTGTAGCGGAACAGGCCGTTGCGCAGGCGCGAGTTGATCGGGAAGCCGCGCAGGGTCATGATGCCGGACGGGGTGAAGCCCGTCGCGGGCTGGATGATGCCCATACGACCGTCACCCGCGGAAGAGCCCTGGTAGCGGAGCACGTCCTGGATGTCCTTCATATTCGTGTCATTGATGAAGTCCTCGGATATGACGGAGATGTTCAGCGGCACCTTCTGGATCTCGGTGCCGATGCGCGTGGCCGTGGCCGAGTTCGTCTTCAGGTAGCCATAGTCCTTGTCGCTCCTCACCTCGAAGGGCGAGAGGACCATGACATCCTTGTCGGTGGGCTCCGCAGCCATGGAAGTCGAGGACGCAGCGGCTGGCTGAGCCGCGGTCGGCGCGGTGGCGGCCGGGGCGGCGGGTTGGGCCTGGCCTTCGATAGCGGCGAGGCGCTTGCGCAGGGCAGCGTTCTCTTCTTGGAGTCGGCGGAGAGCGTCGGAGTCAGCCGTTTGTCCGGAGACAGAGGCGACCGTCAGCATTGCCGCCAGACCGATGGCCAGGGTCTTTCTGGCACGGTCGAGGGGGATACGTGGGGTTGGTTTCATGCTTTTTGGGTTTGTAGTTTCCGGTGCGAACACGGGTGACCGAGTTCCTTAGGAGTGGTTGGTATGACGGAAAGGGGCTATTTGGCGGCGGCGGCCGGGGCGGCGGTGTTGAGCAGGCGGGGGGACACCTTGATGCCGATCCGGCCCGTGACATCGGGGTTCTCGATGCGCCACAGCAGGTGATCGATGACCTTGCGCACCAGGACGGGCAGGTTGATGTCGATGACGGCCGGGGAGTGGTCGAGATTGTGGTAAATCATCGGGTTGTAGTTCCCGAGGATGGTCTCGACGTCATGTCCGGGCCGCTTGCCGGCCTCGCGCAGGGCGCGGAAGAAGGCGCCGCAGAAATGGTCCACGGGGATGTAGAGACCCGTTGCCTTCGGCGTGCACTCCAGCAGCCGGCGGGCGAGGCTGTCGCTCTCGCCGTTCATCGGGTTGATTTCGAGGTAGCTGACGCCGGGATTGGACTGGCCGAGGATCTTGTGCACGATCAGGCCCAGTTCCTCCGCCCGCTGGATGAAGGCGCGATTGCGGCTGACAATGGCGCTGTAGTCCGGATCGGTGGTGATCACCGCGACCGCCTTGTGCCCGCGTTCCTTCAGGTAATCCGCGGCGAGGCGGCCGTTTTCCTCGTTGTCCGGCTCGACGAAATCACCGGGATAGGAGGCGGACCGGCGGGTCATGAACCAGACATTGGGCAGTTCCCGGAGCTGGGCGAGGCACGCGGGCGACGGCTCCATGCCCTGGATGATCACGCCGTCCAGTTGCTCGCTCGCGAGGTTGCGGGGGAGTTCGCCGGGGTTGTTCGAAAAGAGCACGCGCAGGTCGACCCGGTAGTGCGGATCCATCGTCTGCACCTGGAGCAATTGGTCCTGAAACCAGTTCAGGCTGGGGTTGTTGGCCCTCGCCCCGACAAACCAGACGCCGATGCGCCGCTGCTCGGGCAGGCGGGCCTTGGGGCCGCGGCGGCGATTGAGCGGGGCCGGAACATAATTGTGCTGCTTCATCACCGCCCGGATGCGGGCGAGACTGTCCGCGGCGACCAGTTGGGGTTGGTTGATGGCACGGGAAACCGTGGCCGGGGAGACACGCGCTTTGTGCGCAATTTCGGTAAGCAGCATAGGGGTGAAAAGTGACGTGGGGGGCCGGCACTGAAACTTACATTGAAACTCAATGAAAATTTATGACGTACCGGTCAAGTATTTTCACGAAAAACTTCGGCCGTCCCACGCCCAACCGGCCGGCCGGCCAAGGCAGGCTCGGATTCAGGCCTGCCGCAGCCCATTCGTGCCAGGGAATTCGTCGGGGCTTACCGGCTGACATGGGCGCAGATCGAACGCGACCATCACCCGGTTTGCCGACGGTACGCCCCGGCAGCGAACGTTCGAGCAGAATTGAGGACGGGGACTTGCCATGGTCGACACCGTCCGGAGTCTGCGTCCGGCGAATTCGTTGCTTGGTCGGGATGCCTGATGCGCTGTCTGCCTGTACCGGACGCTGAAACACCTGGGTTGGCTGGATCAGGCGGGGTGGGGTGAAACAAATTTCATCTGACGACTGAAAATATCTGAAAACAAAGGTTGAAAAATGACCTGCAGGCAGACCATTTTGCGGCGACTCCCAGACTCTTGGCCGAGTAGTCTCGAATTCAGGTACCCCGTGCTTACCCCTTCATCATCGCCCTTTGCCCAGCGTGAGACCTCATGGATTTGGTCCGCCGAGGGCACCCACGCGGCGCCGCCACCGGAACAGGCGTCGCCCTCACATTATCAGGTCCGCTATTTCCGTCGCACTTTCACTATCGCGGATCCTGCGAATGCAGCCCTGACCGTCCACGTGTCGGCGGACAGCCGCTATGTATTCCATTGCAACGGGGTCCTGGTGGGCCGCGGTCCCGCCAAGGGCGACATCAACCACCACTTTTATGATACGTACGACCTGACCCCTCACCTGCGGCGCGGGCCGAACGTGCTGGCGGCGATCGTCCTCGACATGTCCCGGGTCGCCCACCGGCCGGCCCAGCTCGGCCCGCCGTGCTCGGTGATGACCTATGCCGGCGGCTTCGTGCTGGAGGGCGCGGTGGTCGACCGTTCCGGGGCGGTGGTTACGGACCTGCAGACTGACGCGCAGTGGCGGGTGGCCGTCGACCGCGGCCACCGGTTTCAGAACGAGAACACCACGTTCGAGGGCTACCACGGGTATTTCGAGCACCGGGTCTCGGCGCTGGTGCCGGCGGGCTGGACCAGCGTGGAGTTCGACGACCACGCCTGGCCGGCGGCCCGGGTGCTGTTCAAGGCCGAGCGGCGGGAGGACCGGCGCGATCCCGCCAGCCCTTACGGCCTGATGCCGCGCATGATTCCCCCGCTGGAGGAAGGCGCCCCCGAGCCGTTTCCCGATGCCTACCTGGTGGGCGGCGGCGCGGTCTCGCCGGCTTGGCAGCAATTGCTCGCCACGGGCGCCCCGCTGACTCTGGCGGCGGGCGAAAAGGTCGACCTCGTGCTCGACATGGGTGTGCTGACGACAGCGTTCCCACAGCTCACGGTTGCCGGTGGCGCGGGCAGCACCATCCGCCTGACCTACGCCGAGGCGCTCCGTCTGCCGTGGAGCGCACCGGGGGCAAAGCTGCTCGGCAAACAGCAGTCGCTGGCCAACCTCGCCTCGCATTTCGCCGACGAGAGCACCGGCTGGACCTTCGACCGCCGCGGTCTCGTCACGGGCTGGTGCGACATCTGGGAGCCGGCCGGGCGCGAGGAGATTTTTGAGCCGCTGCACTGGCGGGCCTTCCGTTACATCGGCCTGCAGATCACGGTCGGCCGCGAACCGCTCACCCTGCACGCGGTGCGGCAGCGCTTCACGGCCTACCCGTATCGCGTGGCCGCGACGTTCGCCTCCTCCGACCCCGCGCTCGACCGCATCTGGCAGGTCGGCCTGCACACGATGCGCATGTGCTCGCACGAGACGTTCGAGGACTGCCCGCATTACGAGCAGATGCAGTATGCCGGCGACACGATGATCACGTCGAAGCTGGCGATGTTCACCACCGGCGACTACCGGCTGAGCCGCCAGGCGCTCTACCAATTCGACTGGTCCCGGCTTTCGGACGGCCTGACGCAGTCGCGCTTCCCGTCGCGGCTGGTGCAGGTCATCCCCGCATGGAGCATCCACTGGATCACGAACATCAAGGATTACTTCCTGTGCACCGGCGACCGGGCGACGGTGTCGGACCTGCTGCCCGGCGTGCGCGCCGTGCTCGACTGGTATCGGCGCCACACCGACTCCGGGGGCCTGCCTGCGAAGCTACCTTACTGGAACATCACCGACTGGTGTCCCTGGTGGCCGCGGGGCGTTGTGCCGGGGGCGGACGCCGGCGCCACCTGCATCCATGCGGCCCAATACATCAATGCGCTCGACGAGGCCGCGTGGATGATCCGGCAATTCGGCCGCACGGCCGAGGCCGACGCCCTCGCCGCCGAGGCGGCGGCCCTGCGCCGTGAGGCGCACGCGCGCTTCTGGTCCGAGGCGGAGGGGCTCTATTTCGACCGGGCCGGCGGGCCCGAGGTCAGCCAATACGGCAACGCGTGGGCGATTGTCGCCGGCCTCGCCGGCGAGCGCGAGCGCGCCATCATCATGAAGCGTTTCCCGAACGACGCAAAGCTGGCGCCCGGATCCTTCTTCTGGTGGCACACCGGTTTCACCGCGCTCGAGAAGAGCGGCCGCTACGACGACCTGCCGCAGCATCTGGGCCCGTGGCATGAATCCGTCGGCTACGGCCTCTCGACCTTCGTGGAGGAAAACAGTTATTGGCGTTCACTCTGCCACGCGTGGTCGGCGCATCCGGTGCTGGAGTTCCAGCAGCGCATCCTCGGGGTCACACCCGCCGAGCCGGGCTTCGCGCGCATCGCCCTCAACCCGCACCGCTGCGGGCTCACCCACGCCCGGGGCAGCGTTTGCACGCCACGCGGGCTGGTCGAGGTTGCCTGGCGCGTCGAGGGCCGGAGCTTCACGCTCGAGGCCACTGTGCCGGCAGCCACCCCCGTCCACGTGCAGCTGCCCGACGGCTCGAGCCGCGAATTCCCCGGCGGTAGGGCCAGCTACACCGTCACCCTGCCATGAGCGCCGGACTGAAACTCGTCATGGATGGTGACCGTGTCGCGGAGATCCACCGCGCGGGCGGGGGACTGCTCCTGCGCTATGTCTATCGGCCCGACACGGCGCCGGACGAATCGACCCGGCCCTATGCGCATCCGGTGTGCACGCTGGCGGGCGAGGTGCTCACCAATTTCCGGCCGAACGACCACCGCTGGCACCACGGGCTCAGCTTCACCGCCACCTGCGTGTCCGGGATCAATTTCTGGGGCGGCGGCACCTACCGGAAGACCGACGGCTACCAGATGCGCGCCGACCATGGCACGCAGCGGCACACCGGCGGGGTGGAGCAGGGGGCCGACCACCTGGCGCACACCCTGGAATGGTGCGTCGGCGCGTCGGGTGAGCGGTTGCTGCAGGAGCGGCGCCGGTTGACCTTTGCCCTGCTTTCGCCCTTGGCCTGGTCGCTGCGCTGGACGGCCAAGCTGACGAATGTCTCCGGACGGACACTCGAGCTCGGCCAGTATCATTCCAACCAGGGCCTCGCAGGTTCGCACTACAGCGGCTTGCAGTTCCGAGGTGCGCGGGAGCTGCTGGACGACCATCTGGACCCGACCATCGGGGTATTTGCCGAGGGCGGCCTGAGCGGCGAGTCGGCCGTGCATGGCGCCGCCGCCCGGTGGATGGAGTGGCGGGGCCAGAAGGACACGTCGTTGCGGCGCATCACCGTGCATTTCGCCAGCCACACCGGACCCTTCCATTGCTTCGTGCGACGCAATTACCCGCTGGCGGCGCTTCCGTTCCAATACGAACGCGACCTGCCACTCGCCGCGGGCGCCAACCTCGAAGTCGATTACACGCTGACCTTCACCGACGCATGAGCCTGGACCGGAAAACCTTCTTGCACCGGCTTGGCGCCGGGGCGGTGGCGGTGGCCGCGGCCGGGATGGGACGCGCCGCCCAGGCCGGCCCGGCAGCGGACGCCTTGCCGGACTTCGACGCCTCCCGGCCCGATGAATTCTGGCAGCGGGTCCGCGCCCAATACCCGCTGAAGGACGATCCGCTTTATCTGAACACCGGGGGGCTTGGGCCGGCATCGAAGCCGGTGCTCGACCGTGTCGCCGTGACCACGCTCGCGCTGCAGGAACACGCTGAGACCGGCCACAACCTGTTGGCACCGGCGCGCGAGGTGCTCGCGCATTTTCTGGGTGCCCAGCCCGACGAGGTCTGCTTTGTCCGCAACGCGACCGAGGCCAACTCCATCATCGCGGCCGGGCTCGCCCTGGGCGCCGGCGACGAGGTCATCTTTGAAAGTCATGCCCATCCCGGCGGCTCCTTTCCGTGGCTGAACCAGGCGAGGCAGCGCGGCGTGGTGGTGCGCATTTTTGAACCTGATCATGCCTCGGCCGAGGGCAATCTCGCCCGCATCCGCGAACTCCTGTCCCCGCGCACCAAGGTCATCCAGGTCAGCCACATCACCTGCACGACGGGCCTGGTGTTTCCGGTGGCGGCGATCGCGGAACTGGCCCGGGCCCGCGGCCTCTGGTTCCACATCGATGGCGCCCAGTCGGCCGGCATGATCCCTGTGGATCTGGCCTCGGTCGTCTGCGACTCCTATGCCTTCAGCGGCCACAAGTGGCTGGGCGGGCCGCACGAGACCGGCGGACTGTTCATCCGTCACGACCGGCTGGAGGCCGTGGCCCCGACCGGCATCGGCGCCTACTCGGGGGAACTGCCGCAGCTGCCCGGCGAGATCAAGTACCATGGCGCCGCCTCCCGCCATGAATATGGCACCCGCAACGCCGCGCTCATCACCGGGCTGGCGGAGGCCGTCCGGCAGCAGGAACGGGTCGGCCGCGACCGCATCGCGGCGCACGGGCGCGAGCTGGCGACGCTGGTGCACGAGGGCCTGACCGGTGTCGCGGACCTCACGGTACTGACGCCGCGACCCGCCGGGCTGCGCGCATCGATCACGACCTTCCGGCATGCCCGCGCCGATGCCGGCAAGCTTTTCGGTTATCTCCACGACCGGCACCGCCTGCGCTGCCGGCCGGTGACCGAGCAGGGGCTCAACGCCGTGCGCGTCTCCCTGCACGTCTTCAACTCCCGCGCCGACGCCGCGCGGGTCATCGCTGCCGCCCGCGCCGCCGCGCGCGACCTCTGACCATGCGCCGGTTAATCCGCCATTTCCGCGATCAACTCGATCTCCACCGGGGCCCCGGCCGGCAGCGAGTTGACGCCGACCGCGGCGCGTGCATGCCGGCCCGCGTCACCCAGCACGGCGACCAGCAGGTCGGACGCGCCGTTCACGACCTTGGGTTGCGCCGTGAAGTCGTCGGTGCAGTTGACGAAACCGCCCACGCGCACGATGCGCTTCACCTTCGCCAGGTCGCCGACCTCCGTCTGGAGCACGGCGAGCAGCTGCAGGGCGCAGGTCCGGGCGGCCTCCGCCGCCTGGGCCTCGGTGAGGTCTCGTCCCACCTTGCCCGTGAGAATCCTGTCGTCCGAGCCGCGCGCAACCTGGCCGGCGAGGAACACGAGGTGCCCGCTCCGCACCGCCGGCACGTAGTTGGCGATGACCGGAGCCGCGGCCGGCAGGGTGAGACCGAGCGCGGCCAGCCTTTGGGCGGGCGTCACGACCTCAGCCGCGCGGGCTGGAAAGAGAGAACAGAGCAGCAGCAGGACCGGCAGGATGTTTTTCATGGCGGGAATGAGCCTTGCCGGCTCGCCGCCCGCGTCGCAACGCCAGAACGACTCCTCACCTCATGACCAGAATCAAAATCCTTCTCGGGCTCCTCCTGCCGGCGCTGGCCGGGGCGGCCGCGCCCAAGCACGACCTGTATGTCGTCGCGGCGATCAACAACGGCTTCGTCGTCGGCTCGAAGATGGTGACGCTCAGCGGACTGTTCCAGCGCGGGGCGGACGACACCTACAGCCACTTCGGCCTTAATTTCCCCTATCTGACCAGCCTCGCGGTCGACCCGCGCGACCCTAAGGTGCTCTATGCCGCCTCGATCAATGGCGTGCTCTGCACCACCGATGGCGGCCAGACCTGGCGCATCGGCACCGGCTGGGACATGACCGAGCCGAAGGACGTCGTCCTCGACCCCAACGCGCCCGATCACATCTACCTGGCGCTGCCCGACGGGCTCGCCGTCTCCGCCGATCGCGGCCGCACCTGGCCCCGCCGGGAAAACGGCCTCCCGGAGCGCGGCAAATACACGCAGGCCGTGAGGGTCGACCGCACCCGGGCCGGTCGCGTCTTCGCCGCCTGCGAGTCGGGCATCTACCTGACAGAGGACGGCGCCGGTTACTGGCGCCGGGTCTTCGCTTCCACCGCGACCGTGACCGACCTCCGTCAGTCGCCGCACGACCCGGGGCTCTGGCTCGCCACCACCCAGAGCGACGGGGCGCTCGTCTCGCGCGACGGCGGACTGACGTGGAAAAAATTTGCCGGCGTGCTCTCGGCCGAGGCGCACTATAACGTCTGCTTCGATGCCACCAACCCTCGGCGCTTCGCCATCGGTGGGTGGACCTACGGCGTGCTCGTGACCGAGGACGGCGGTGAGACCTGGACCGCGCGCAACGCCGGCCTGCCCGCCGAGCACTGTGTCTTCCGCATCGGCCTCGATCCTGACAGCGGCCGGCTCTACGCGGCCGTCTACAAGGACGCGCTATTTGCCTCGGACGACTTCGGCCGCACTTGGCGGAAGGAAGGCCTCGAGGGCTCGGTCGTCTATAACTTCATCTTTGTGCCCAAGACGGCCAATTGACCGCACTCCGCCCATGAAAGCCCCGACCCTTTGCCTCTCCATCCTCGCCCTCCTCGCGGTGGCCACCCTGTCCGCGCAACCCTCCTTCCTCGCGCCTGCGCCGTCCGGCGCTGTCGTCGAGCAAGCCGACCTGCGCCGCGCCGCCTATGAGGCCCGCATCGCCGAGGTGCTCGCCTGGCGCGCCAGCCTGGCGAAGCCCGGCGAACTGCTCGGCGACATGGCCATCATCGCCGCCAAGCTCGCGCGGCACGAGGACGCCGACCTCTGCTCGCGCAGCGTGATCGAGCTCATGAAGGAGCCCGGCAGTGGCCCCTTCTGGATGTTCCCGGCGGTGAACGTGGCCTTCCTCGGCCGGGGCCAGCTCACGCCCGCGGCGCAGCAGGCCATCCGCGACGCCTGGCGCAAGGGCATGCAGATCCGGGGCGATACCGAGAACCACTGGGCGATGTATTACACCTCGCTCTACCTGATGTCCCAGCTTTACCCCGACGAGCCCGGCGCCAGCTGGTATACCGGTAAAAGCTCGGCCGAGAACCTGGCCGAGGCGCGCGACTACCTCATCCACTGGATGGACCTGGCGACGACGGTGGGGCAGGGGGAGTTCAACCCGACCCACTACATCGGCGAATATGCCATCCCGATGCTGTACCTGGCGGTCTGGGCGCAGGACCCGGCAATGCGGATCCGCGGGCAGATGAAGCTCGACTGGCTGCTGGCCGACCTGGCGGAGAACACGCTCAACGGCGTGCTCCACGGCGCCAATGCCCGCACCGACGACACTTCCGTCATCGAGCGGTGGAACGCCCTCGCGTCCTTCTTCAGCTGGATCGCGTTCGGCAACACGCCCCCGCCGGCCGCGTATGGCGGCTGGGGCACCTACTTCGCCACCGCGGCGCAGGGCTATCAGGTACCGGAGGTCATCTACCGCATCGCGGTCGACCGAGACGGCGACTACCTGCAGCGCGACCTCAAGCGCACCCGCCGCCGCTGGCGCAACAGCGACGTGCTCATGGCGCCCATCTACAAGCAGAACTACACCCGCCGCGACTACGCCGTCGGTTCCTACCAGGGCGGCATGGCCGACCCGATCCAGACCCACGTCTGGGATGTCACCTGGGCCATGCCCGACCCGCGCGGTGTGCACAACACGATGTTCTCCATGCACCCGGTGTCGTCGGGCTACGACATGCAGACCTACTTCACGGAGCTGCCCGACCAGATGACGAAGGGTGTCACCAAGGAGGGCAAGGCGTCCTACGATTCGCCCGACAAGTTCCTCGGCGGCTCGCGCTTTGAGCAGGTGTTCCAAGACCTCGACACGGTCATCGCGCTCTACGACATCCCGGCCGGCACGCGCTTCCCGCATGTCAACGGCTTCTTCTCGAAGGACCTGGTCAACCTGACGGTCGATCCATCCGGCTGGATCTTCGCGCAGGGGGGGCGCGCCTATCTGGCCTACCGGCCGCTGGCCGGCTTCGAGCTGAAGTCGATCGCGCGCATCCAGTCGTCCTGGACGGGCGAGCGCGCCGATACCGGCGACAAGATTCTCTACAGCCCGCACCTGAAGAACGGCACCATCGTGCAGGCGGCCAGCATGGACGAGTTCAAGGACTTCGCAGCCTTCCAGGCCGCGATCCGGGCGCTGCCCCTCGAGTTCAAGCTCGAGCCGGTGCCGACCGTCAGGTTCACCACGCTGCGCGGCAAGGCCGTCGTCTGCACCTACGGCGTCGCGCCGGTCGTCAACGGCCAGCCGGTCGACTTCACGAAGTGGAAGCTCTTCGAGGGCCCCTATCTCAACGCCGAGAAAGGCTCGCGCAAGCTGACCCTCACGCACGGCCGCCTGGAGCGCGTCCTCGACTTCAACACTCTCACCATCACCGACCGGGTGCACCCCAACTGAGCTTCGCATGAGTTACCCCACGGCCCTTCCGCTGTCCCGGGTCCGCTTCGACCACGGCTTCCTCGCGGGCCGGGCGCAGTTGGTGCGCGACACCGTCATTCCCGGCCAGTGGGAGGCGCTCAACGACCTCATCCCCGGCGCCGAGCGCAGCGGCTGCGTGCACAACCTGCAGGTCGCCGCCGGCGAGAAGGCGGGTAAGTTTCACGGCCTTTTCTGGCAGGACTCCGACCTCGCCAAATGGATCGAAGCCGCCAGCTACCGGCTGGCCACGCACCCCGACGCCGCCCTTGACGCCGAACTCGACCGGCTCATCGCGACCATCGCCAAGGCCCAGCGCGATGACGGCTACCTCAATACCTACTTCCAGCTCGTCGAGCCGCAGAACCGTTGGGCCAACCTGCGCGATTGCCACGAGCTCTACGTGGCCGGGCACTTCATCGAGGCGGGCGTCGCGCATTTTCAAGCCACCGGCAAACGGACCCTGCTCGACGTCGTCTGCAAACTGGCCGATCTCATTGGCCGGACCTTCGGGCCGGGTCCGGGCCAGGTGCCCGGCTACTGCGGCCACGAGGAAATCGAGCTCGCGCTGGTCAAGCTGGCCCGGGCCACCGGGGTGGAACGCTACCGGGACCTCGCGGCTTACTTCATCGACCAGCGCGGGCAGGCGCCAAATTATTTCGAACAGGAGGCCAAACGACGCGGCGAGACCGGCAAGCTGCCCTGGCACATGCACCATGACGGCCTCGCGACCCTCCAGGCGGCGCTGCCCGTACGCGATCTGACCGAGCCGGTCGGTCACGCGGTGCGAATGATGTACCTGCTCTCCGCCATGCTGGATCTCGCCCTCGACCGGCGTGACGTCGCCCGCGCCGCCCAATGCCGTGCACTCTGGTCGGCGATCACCACGCGGCACCTTTACGTCACCGGCGGCGTGGGCAGCGAACCCTACGGCGAGAAATTCTGCGAGCCCTACGACCTGCCGCCCGACCGGGCCTACGCCGAGACATGTGCGGGCATCGGCGTGGTGATGTGCGCCCGGCGGATGCTCGACCTGGAGCTGCGCGGCGAACACGCCGACGTGATGGAGCGGGCGCTCTACAACAACGTGCTCGCGGGTCTCGCGCTGGACGGACGCAGTTATTTCTACGTCAACCCGATCGAGGTCGTGCCCCCGGTCGCCAAGCGCCGCTACGAGTGCCATCTCGTCAAGACCCAGCGCGTGCCGTGGTTCGGCTGCGCGTGCTGTCCGCCCAACGTGGCGCGCCTCTTCGCCTCGCTCGGCGAGTATGTCTGTTCGAAAACCGCCGACGGTATGGCGCTGCACCTTTATGCGGGCGGCGTGATGCAGTTCGAGGCCGGTGCCGTGCCGGTCCGGCTGCATGTGACCACCGAGTATCCCTGGAAGGAGCGGGTCAAGCTGTCCGTCGAACCGGCCACGCCGGCGGAGTTCACGCTGCACCTGCGGTTGCCGGGCTGGTGCCGGACCCCGCACGTGAGCCTGAACGGCCGTCCTCTTGAGCTGGAGAAGCTGCACGGCTATGCCCTGATCACCAAGGTCTGGCGGACGGGTGACAAGCTGGTCCTCGACCTGCCCATGCCCGTCGAGCGGGTGCATGCCGACGTGCGCGTCTCGGCTGCGGCGGGACTCGTCGCCCTGCAACGCGGCCCGGTGGTTTATTGTGTCGAGGAGAAGGACAACGGACCCCATCTCGCTGCGTTGAGCCTGCCCCGCGAGAGTCCGCTGACGGCGCATTTCGTCTCCGACCTGCTCGGCGGCTGCACCATCATCGAGGGCAACGCCCGGCGCAAGGAGCCGGGCGGGCAACTTTACACCACCGAATCCGCCCGGCAGACGGCGGTGCGGCTCTGCGCCGTGCCCTATGCGTTGTGGGCCAACCGCGGGGAAGGGGAGATGCGCGTATGGCTAAGAGAATCCTGAGCCTTGCCTGCAGCCTGCTGTTGACCGGCGCCGCGATGGCGGCCGGTCCCTTTGACGACTCCGCCCGGGCCGCACATGCGATGCTGACGCGGCTGTGCGATGATTTTGGCGGACGGCTCACGGGCAGCGCGGCGAACCGCGGGGCCATAGAGCAACTCGCGACCGAGCTGCGGGACCTTGGGCTGCAACCCGAGTTCGTGCCCTTCACAATGCCCGGTTGGGAGCGCGGGGCGGACAAGCTGGAGCTGCTCGCGCCGCTGGCGCGGCCGCTGCGGGCCGTGGCACTGGCCTACACGCAGCCGCACGCGCCCTTCGAGGCCGACGTCGTCAGCATCGGCGCCGCCCGGCCGGAAGATTACCCGGCGGACGTGCGGGGCAAGGTCGTTCTGCTCGATCCGTCGAGCGCACTGACCACAAGGGAATTGTCCACCCAGGCCGCGGCGCGCGGCGCCCGGGGCATCCTCTCCATCAATCGCGAAGGAGGCGGGCAACTGCTCGCGCGCACCGGCAGCTTTGTCGGTGAGGCGCTGCCGCTGCCGATCTATTCGCTGGCACAGGAGGAAGGCCGGTGGCTGCAACGGTTGCTGGCGCGGGGCCGGCCGGTGCGCGTGCGTCTGGAAACACAGTCGCATTGCCGCGAGGTGACGACGGCCAACCTGGTGCTGCGGCTCAAGGGCCGCTCGCCGGAGCGGTTGATCGTGGGCGCGCATTTCGACAGTTGGGACCTGGGGCAGGGGGCGATCGACAACGGGCTTGGCACCGCCCAGCTGTTCGCCTTGGCCCGGGCGCTGCAGGGCCGCGATCTGGCCCGCACGGTGGAACTCGTCTGGTTCAACGGCGAGGAGCAGGGGCTGTGGGGCTCGCGCCACGCCGCCGCCGCCCTCGGCGACACCCCCGTGGTGGCGATGATCAATCTCGACATGGTCGGCGTGCCAATCGCGGTGAACGCGCTGGGCGACGAGTCGCTGGTGCAGGCCCTGGAACGCTGGCACGCGGCGCGCGCCGCGAAGCTCCCGCTGGGCGTGCAAAACATCAACTGGCTGGCTAGCGACCACACACCCTACCAGCTCGCCGGCGTGCGGGCGGTCACCTTCAACGCGCCGATCCCGCGCGAGTCCGTCCGCTACTACCACGACCTGGCCGACACCATCGACAAGCTGCCCGAGCAGATCGTCGTCGATTCCACCGCCGTCATCGGCGAGGTCGTGCTGGCGCTGGCCGGCGACCCGGCGCTCGGCGCCTTCCGCCGGAGCCCGGCGGACACGGAGAAACTTTTCACCAGCTTCGGGCTCGAGCACCGGTTGCAGGCCATCGGCTACTGGCCGTTTGCGCCGCGACCGGTGCGTTGACCCCCGATCCCACCACCCCAAGCTACCCCAACCCCTCATGCATATCTTTGGCCTGCACTGGATCGACGGCCTCATCATTGTCGCCTACGTGATCGCCGTCCTCGCGATCGGGAAAATCCTCTCGCACGGCGTCAAGGACGAGAAGGACTTCTTCCTCGGCGGCCGCTCGCTGGGCAAGTGGTTCCAGTTCTTCCTGAGCTTCGGGACCATGACGGACCCGGGACAGGCCACGACCACCTCGAGCTCCGTCTACCGGCAGGGCGCGGGCGGCGCGTGGCTGGCACTCATCACGCTGTTCCTGACTCCCTACTATTGGTTTACCAGCGTGTGGTTCCGCCGGGTCCGGCTGACCACGATGGCCGACCTGTTTGAGGACCGTTTCGGCCGGCGCTTCCTAGCCACCCTCTACGCGGTGACCACAATCATGATGGCGATCGTGAGCATCGCGGGCGGCAATGTCGTGGCCCTGAAGACCCTGCAACCGCTGATGGTGAAGGAGGCGGCGATCTATTCCCCGGCCGAGCAGCAAATGGTGGCGGAATACCACGAGTTCACGGCGCTCCGGAAGGAGCGGCTCACGCTCACCCTGTCCGGCGAGCGGACGCAGCGCTACGAGTTGCTCAAGGATTCCTACGACCGGGGCGCTCTCCAGCCCTATGTGACGTACCTCAAGCCGGTGACCTTCTACCTCGTGTCGTCCCTGCTGGTGGCCGTCTTCGTCATGCTGGGCGGACTGAAGGCCTCGGCGATGGTGGACGGGTTGCAGGCCGTCCTCGTGATCGTCATCTCGGTGATCCTGATCCCGTTCGGTTTGGCCAAGATCGGCGGCCTGGCGGGCCTGCACGAGAAGGTGCCGGACGTGATGTTCAACCTCTTTGGCGGGGGCGGGGCCAGCGAATACACCTGGTATTCCATCGGCGCGCTGCTGTTCGTGCAGTTTGTCGGCATCGTGGGCTCGCAGGCGGGCATGACGATCGCCGGCTCGGCGAAGAACGAGATGGCCGCGCGGCTCGGCGCGGTGACGGGCGGCTTCAGCAAGCGGTTTGTCACCATCGCGTGGGCCTTCAGCGGCCTCATCGCCATCGCGCTGTTCGGTCCGAACCTGTCCGATCCCGACCAGGTCTGGGGCCTGCTGACGCGGTCGCTGCTGCCGGTCGGCCTGATCGGCGTCATGATTGTCGGGATCCTGGGCGGCAAGCTCGCCCTGCTCGGCGCGCAATCAGTGGTGCTGTCCGGCCTCGTGGTGAAGAACCTGTATGAACCGCTGCTGCCCGGCAAAACCGAGAAGCATTACGTGTTCGTGGCCCGCCTGACCGTGCCGGTGGTGCTGGCGCTGGGCATCGGTGTCGGGCTCTACCTCAACAGCGTCATCGCGCTCCTGAAATTCGCCATCGTGCTGCTGGTGATCTGGGGCGTGCCGATCACGTTCATCTACCTCTGGCGCCGGTTGACCGAGCACGCGGTCCGGTTCCAGGTGCTGGCCACGATCGTGCTGGTCGCCGTCATTCCCTGGAGCGTGCCGGCCATCCCGTCGCTCGCCCGGTCCGCCGCGCTCACCGCCATGACGCGCCAGCAGATCGTGACCGAGACCGTCCCGGCCGCGGCGGCGGATGTCACGGCCGGACGCGCCCGGGCCGTGGGCGAGCCGATCGCCCGGACGCACGTGATCGAGCCGGTCTCGATCTATTTCGAGGAGGGCGTCGTGCGCACCGATCCCAAGGACCTCAATTCGCCCAAGACGGGCCTGGGACTGTTCCGTATAGAGGTCTGGCTCCTGGCCGTGCTGGGCGTGGACGTCGCGGGCTTCAACCCGGCGCAGCTGCTGATGACGCGCTACTGCGTCGATGCCCTGCTGCCGATCCTGATGCTGCTGGGGGGCAGCCTGCTGACCAAGCCGACGGATCCGGTCCGCGTGGCCCGGTTTTATGTCCGTATGAAGACCCCCGTCGCCGCGACCCTCGCGGAGGATGCCCTCGAGGTCCAGAAGAGCTACGCCGACCCGGCGCGCTACGACCACCTGAAACTCTTCCCCCGGACACAATGGGAGTTTACGAAATGGGATCGGATGGACGCGCTCGGCTTCCTTGGCTGCTGCGGGCTGGTCGGCTTCATCCTGGTCTTCTTCAAGGCCGTGCTCGTGCTCGGTAGCTGACCACGCGAGCCCACTCCACCATGCCTGTCCCCATCTCCCCCCCGGCCACCCGCTCCGAGATTGAGTCCGTCCTGCGCTGCGGCCCGCCCCGCCGCGTGCCGCTGTTCCTGCCGGCCATCTATGAGCACAAGGCGTGGTTCATCGGCAGCACGCCCTCGGCCATCTCCCGCGATGCCGGCCTGCTGACACGCGCCCTGCTCGCCGAATATGAGGCCGTCGGCGCGGACGCGCTCGCCGTGGGCGTGGATGTCTACAACCTCGAGGCCGAGGCGGTTGGCTGCACCGTGACGTTCTACGAGGGGGCCGACACCTCGATCCCGGGGATCAAGCCGGGCAACCATCTCTACCACGTCGGGGACGACCTCAGCGCGGCGCCGGTGCCCAATCCGCTCAAGGACGGGCGCATGGCCGTCAATCTCGACGCGGCACGCCACGTCCGCCGGGAGCTCGGGGACCAATACTGGCTGCGCGGGGCCATCTCCGGCCCGTTCTCGCTGGCCATCTCGCTCGTCGGGGCCGAGGCGCTGTTTCTTTCCTGCTACGACCAGACCGAATGGGTGCGGAGCGTCCTCGACTACGCCGCGCGCATCATCCGGGAATTCGCCAAGGCCTACATCGACGCCGGGGCCGAGCTCATCGTGTTCGACTCCCAGGCCTCGCCCGACCTGCTCTCCCCCGCTATGTACGAGGAGTTCGTCCTGCCCGTGACCCGCGACCTGGTGCAGTGGGCCGCCAGCCAGGGTGTGCGCGACCTGCCTTTGATCATCGGCGGCAACACCACGGACATCGCCGGCCTGCTGGCGCAGACCGGGGCCAACAACCTCCTGTGCGATTTCACCGCGGATTTTGACGCCTGGGCCGCCGCCTGCCGCGAGCACGGCCGGGCGTTCCGCCGGAACATCTCCCCGCGCCTGATCGAGACGGCGACACCAGACGAGATCTACGCGGTGGCCGCGGGCGAACTGCGCCGGGGCCGCGACCTGCCGGGCTTCATCATGGGCACGGGCGTCATTCCCTT
>Ga0255338_1001148_pt1 | contig 55385 bp, 50 predicted proteins | sample MeOH1_35cm_T4_19_FD_203715 | JGI IMG/M metagenome (GOLD analysis project Ga0255338, IMG submission 203715) | Sandy soil microbial communities from University of British Columbia, Vancouver, Canada - MeOH1_35cm_T4_195 | ecosystem: Engineered > Artificial ecosystem > Sand microcosm > Unclassified ... | reverse complement strand
AAACCGTTTTCTCGCCCGCGCACCCTTACGGCGAGCTGGCCAAGCCGGCCTATCCCGCGGCCGCGCTGGCGGCCAAAGCCGGTGGCTATGAGGCCTACATGAAGATCAACCTCGACGAGCGGGGAGAGATCACGTCCGTCGAGCCGAGTCTGCGCGGGGTCTCCCTGCCCCATCCGTATGCCAACGCCTTTCAGGCGGCGATCCGCGAGGCGGTGGGCAAGTGGCAGTTCCGGGCGGCCTGCCTGACGTACTACAAGTTGGGGGAAAAAGACGGGAAGATGAATTCCGAGATCACCCGGGTCGAATTCCTGCCGGACACCATGGACGTCCACTTCACCTTCGACGCATCGGGCAAGGTGCGCTGAGCCGACCGGAATCCGGTCCTACTTCTTCGCGCGCTTTTTCGGAGCGACCTTCAGGGTGCCCTCGGGGAGGCGCGACTCCATCGCCGCCTGCAACGTGGCCATTTCCTCGCCCGGATGCTGGGCGCGGAGCGTCTTGGCCAGCCGGTCGTAGAGTCCCTCCAGCGATTCGCCGACCTGGGCCGCGGCCGCAGGCTCGCGCACCTCGTCGGGCAGGTCCTTGGGCAAAATCGTGTCGCCGGTCGCCGCCACGGCGCTCCGGTAGACGACGTTCTCCAGCTCACGGACGTTGCCGGGCCACGGGTAGGCGGTGAGCAGGACCAGGGCCTCGGGGGCCACCTTGCGCGCCTTCACCTTCTTGGCCTTGGCCAAGTTCTGCACGAAAAAGTCCACGATCTGCGCCACGTCCTCGGTGCGCTCGCGCAGCGGCGGGAGTTTCACGCGCACCACGTTGAGCCGGTAGTAGAGGTCCTCGCGGAATTTCTTCTCCCGTACGAGGGCCTCGAGGTCCTTGTTGGTGGCGGCAACGACACGGACGCTGACCTTGATCGTATCCACGCCGCCGACACGCTGGATGTCGCCCTCCTGCAGCACGCGCAGTATCTTGGTCTGAGTGGTGGGCGTCATGTCGCCGATCTCGTCGAGGAAGATGGTGCCACCGTCGCACTGCTCGAACTTGCCCAGGCGCTGGGCCGTGGCCCCGGTGAACGAGCCGCGTTCGTGGCCGAAGAGCTCGCTCTCGATCAGGTTTTCCGGGATCGCGGCGCAGTTGACGGCGACGAAGGGCTTCGCGGCCCGGTGGCTGTGGCGGTGGAGGCTGCGGGCGACGAGTTCCTTGCCGGTGCCGCTTTCGCCGGTGATCATGACCGACGCATCGCTCGCGGCGAACTGCCCGATCACCTTGAAGACGGTCTGCATGGCCTGGGAGGCGCCGACGATGCCCTCCTTGTGTTCGTCGGTGTTGATGACCGGCTTGTAGCCGGCGGCCGACTTGCTGTCCGCCTGGGTGCGCAGTGCGCTCTCCACCAGCGCCAGGAGCTTGGGCGGGTCGAAGGGCTTCACCACGTAGTCGTAGGCGCCGAACTTCATCGCCTCGATGGCGGTCTGCGCGGTGCCGAACGCGGTCATGAAGATGATCAGCTGCTTCGGGTTGGCCGCGCGGATGTGCTGGAGGGTCTCGATGCCGGACATGCCCGTCATCCGGTTGTCGAGCAGGACGACGTCCGGTGCCTGCTTCTTGACTGCCGCCACGCCCTCCTCCCCGCTGGCTGACTCCTCCACCACATAGTGTTGGGACGTCAGCACCCGGTTGAGCGAATAGCGCACCTCCTTGTCATCGTCGATGACCAGTATGCGGGGAACGGAGGGGGCATCGGCCATGGATCAGGTTGGTGAAATGATTAGCAGTTTTGCCAAAGAGAGTTCTACTTACCGCCCATGCTTGGCTGGTCAATTAACTTGTTTCGCATCTTTGGCATCCAACTGGCGGTTCACGCCACCTTCGTGCTGCTGCTCGTCTACTACGGTTGGCGCGGCTGGCAGCAGGGCGGCGTGATCGGGGCGCTGTGGAGTGTCGCCGTCATCGTGGCGTTTTTTGTCTGCGTTGTGCTGCATGAACTGGGCCACTCGCTGACCGCGCGGCGCTACGGCGTGCAGACGCCGCGCATACTGCTGCTGCCCATCGGCGGCATGGCCGAGATGGACCGGATTCCCCGCCGGCCATCAGCCGAATTGCTCATCACCATCGCGGGTCCGGCCGTCAACTTCCTGCTGGTGCTCCTGTTGCTGCCTCTACTCTGGTCCGAATTACTCGGCCGGGTTGAAATCCAGGACTTCTCCGTCACGGACATGCTCATCCAGCTGTGGTGGGCCAACCTCATCATGGGCACCTTCAATCTGCTGCCGGTCTTTCCAATGGACGGCGGGCGCATTTTCCGCGCCCTGCTGGCGATCAAGCTTCCCTACCTGCGGGCCACCTGGTGGGCGGTGCGGACCGGTCAGGTGCTGGCGGCCGGTTTTGCGGCCCTGGCGATTTTTTATTTCAAAAACCCGATGGCCGGGGTGCTATTCGCCTTCATCTTCATGGCCGGCGGGACCGAATACCAGTCGTTGCTCCGCCGCGAGCAGGAGTTGGCCTATTGGGCGAAACTGGCGCGCCAGGTGCCCGAAGTTAAATCCACGGGCAACGAGCCTCCACCCATCATCGTGCATGGGCCGAATTGAGCCGTCAGCCAACCGGTTCCCTGTCGACCGCGGATCAGCTTGGCAGGGTGACTTTTCCTGGGCTAAAACGACAATCTTTGAACGTTTGGCACGCTGCCGCATCTATCTTGGCGTTAGGTTCAAAATTGGTGTGTTAGTGTTTTCTTAGTTTACTCAAGAAGCCGCTCAGGGGTGAGCGGCTTCTTTGCGTCGGGACGTAACAAACAGACAATCAAGAGGGGGTGTCCTTGTTTCGCCCTGCGGGCTTCGGGGCGACATATCGCCGTAGTTTTGCTCCGCAAAACGTAGGCGGATGGTGGACCCTAGCGGGTTCGAACCGCTGACCTCCTCAATGCCATTGAGGCGCTCTACCAACTGAGCTAAGAGCCCGTAACCAATCCAAACGAAGGGCCTAAAAGTCGCTTTTACTCGTGGAATGCAAGGACTTTTTAACTCTCGTCCCGCATCTTGAAAGTCACCGTCCACGTGTCCGACCGGCGGTTGGGGGTGGGCCCGATGGAGCGCACCCGCAGAAACGCCTCAAGCACCGATTCATCAAAGGCTTTGTCGCCGGAGGACTTCGAAATCCGAGGGTTCAATATCGCCCCGCTGGCGGTGATATCAAACGTGACGCGCGCCTCGAGCTGGTCGCTGACGCCCGGGGGCGCCTCGTGCGCCTTTTTCAGTTCCTGGATGAGGAGCGATATGTAGGTGTTCATCTGGTTCTGTTGCTCCCGGACCAGGGCGTTGCCACCCCCGCCCCCGCGCGTGTTGGCCGTGGTGCCGCCCTTCACCCCCTGCGCGATGCCCTGGGCGTCGACGCGGGGCACATTGGCGGCCATGCGGGGCTGCGTGGGCGCCGCCTGCTTTGGCGTCGGATGCTTCTTGAGGTAGTCCTTGTAGGACATTCTCTGCGCCTGCTTCATCTCCTTGGCGATGGAGGTGTCGGGCTTGGGCTTTGGCTTGGCCTTTTCCACCGGTGGCTCGACCGCCTTTTCCTCGGGCTGGGTCTGCACCACGGGCTCGGGCATGGAGGCCACGGTCTCAACCTTGGGCACCTCCAGCTTCACCTTGGTCAGGGTGTTGCCGAGGGCGGGCGCCACCAGCTCGTCGGGGGCCGTGGGCGGCCCGGCGACCAGCTCGAAGATCACCGGCTGCTCGCTCGCCCGCCGGGCCACGATGACCGTGGACAAAAAGACCAGCGCGGCGACAAACGCGTGGAGGGTCAGCGAGACGAGGAGCGAACTGGGGGAATGCGCCTGCATCGCCTCACCGGACCTCCGTGTCGAAGGTGATCCTCGTCAGGTTGTGCTTCTTGATCTCGTCCATCACCCGCACAACCTGCTGCCACTGGAGGGTGAGGTCCGCGCGGATGCGGATGACCGGCTGCTTGGGGCGGCTGGCCACGGCCATGAGCTGGCGCGACAGTTCCGGAAGTGAGACGCGCTCGCTCCCGAAGTAGAAATTGCCCGAGCGGTCGATCGAGATGGCGATGAACTCCGTGTCGGGCGGCGCTTTCTGCTGTTCGCGCTTGGATTCGCCGGGCAGGTTCACCGGGATCGACTGCTCCTGCTGGATGAGCGGCGTCGCGATCATGAAGATGATCAGCAGGGTGAAGCCCAAGTCCACCATGTTGGTGATGTTCAGCTCCGCCACGGGGGAGAGATGCCGGGGACGACGGAAGATCTTGGCCATGGCGGTTCCTTACTTGGCCTCCAGCTCGATGCGGTCGGCCAGGTTGCTCGCGTAGTTTTCCAGCTCAGTGATCATCGTCTTCACGTTGCCGATCAGGAAATTGTAGCCGAAGACGGACGGGATCGCGACCACGAGGCCCGCGATGGTGGTGAGCAGGGCCGCCGAGACGCCGGGGGCGAGTGTCTGGATGCTGGCCGTCTGCAGCACGGAAACGGCGCTGAATGCCTCCATCACGCCCCAGACCGTGCCGAACAGGCCCATGAACGGCGCGCCCGAGACGAGCGAGGCAAGGACGATCATGCTCGTCTCGTAGCGGAGCGACTGGCGGGCCAGCGCGCGCTGGATGGCGTTCTCGGCGTGCTCCAGGCGCGAGCGGATGGAGTCGTCGCCCTTCTCCTTGCCGATGGCGGCGGCGCGCCAGTAGGCCTCGAGGGCGTCTGCCAGCAGGTCGGCATAGGGAATGTCGCGCCGGTTGCGCATGTTCTCGGGCAATTCCAGGATGTGCCGTTCCTGGCCGAGCTTGCGCTCGAACAGCAGGTTGAGCTGGCGCAGTTTCTTCAGCTCCGAGTGCTTGCCGATCATGACCGACCAGCCGAAGATGCTGCAGATGGCAAGCAGGCCGATGACCGCCTGTCCCACCGGATCGGTGGTGAGGAAGACCTGCCAGACGTTGACAGTGGAGACGGCAATGAGCGGGGACAAAAGGAGGCTGGGCATGAGGCGGCAGTGTTGGCGCGTTTGCGCGGGGCAATCAATGGTAATCCCGGGGACACCGACCGCTAAATCTGGTTGCGCGCGGCAGTGCCGTTTGGTTCGCTCGGGTCCTTCCGCTTTTTATGCCTCTCAAGTCCAAACCGACCGGCAAACTCATCTCCTTCGAGGGCTCCGAAGGAAGCGGCAAGTCCACCCAGATCACCCGCCTTGCCGCCCACCTGCAGCAGGCCGGCCGCGAGGTGGTTGCCACCCGCGAACCCGGCGGCACGGAGATCGGCGAACAGATCCGGAACATCATCGTCCACAATTCCCGGGGTGATGAGATGTGCCCCGAGACCGAGTTGCTCCTGTTCACGGCCGCGCGGGCCCAGGTTGTCCGCGAGGTCATCGCCCCTGCCCTCACCCGCGGCGCGGTGGTCCTGAGCGACCGCTTCCTGGATTCCTCCACCGTCTATCAGGGCATCGCGCGCAACCTCGCCCCGGGCCCGGTGAGCGAGATCAACCGATTCGCCGTCGGCAACGTCATGCCCGACCTCACCATCGTCATCGATGTGCCGACCAAGGTCGGCCTCCAGCGGGTGAGCCAGCGCGCCTCCGACCTCCCCGACCGCATGGAGCGGGAGAATATCACCTTCTACGAGAAGGTCCGGGAGGGCTACCTGCTGCTCGCGCAGCAATGGCCGCAGCGCGTCGTGGTGCTGGACGGCACCCTTTCCCCGGATGCCTTGGACAAGAAAATCTGGGCTGTTGTACAGAAACGCCTCGGCTGAGCCGCCCCATGCCCGAGGTCACGCCATGGCCCCCTGCCCTTGAGGGCACGCCGACGGTCACCGTCATTGAGCGGGCCATCGGACGCCAGCGCCTCGCGCACAGCCTCCTGCTTCACGGCGAGAATCTCAGCACCCTCGCCTCGGTCGCGCATGCCATCGCCGACCGCCTGCTCAACGACCCGCGTTTTCCCGCCCAGCAGCACTTTGCCCCGAAGCAGCACCCCGATTTCATCGCGGTGCGCCCCGCTGGCAAGTCCCGGCAGATCGGGGCCGAGGTCACCCGCACCCTGATCGGTCGCATGCAGGTCTCCCCCCAGGTCTCCCGGCGCAAGGTCGTCGTGGTGTACGAGGCCGACCGGATGAACACCGCCGCCGCCAACATCTTTCTCAAGACGCTGGAGGAACCCACGGCCAGCACCACCATTCTCCTCCTCACCACGAGGCCCTACTCCCTCCTGCCCACCATCCGCAGCCGCTGCCTGCACTTCCGTTTTACCGACGCCGGACACAAGGCGCTGGTCGACGCGGCACCCGAGACGCAGGCGTTGTGGGCCTCCACCCTGGCCGATTATGCCAGCTGGCTCGGCCAGCTGACCGCCGGGGTCACCGACAAGCGCGCCGTGGCCGACCAGATCATGGCTGCCTATGGCCTGATCACCCGTTTCAACGCCGTCTTGGCCGCCGCGACCGACCAGATCTGGAAGCAGCAGAAGGAAAAACTGCCGGAAGACATCGACGATGAGGAACAGGCCGCCATCGAGACCGGAATCGCCAACGGCGTCCGCTCGAAGCTCTTTGCCGAGCTGGAATACACCACCCGGGCGTTCGCGCAGCAGGCCCTCGCCACCGGGGACGCGTCCGCGCGCCGCGCCCTCGTCGCTGCCATCGCCCAGCTGGAACACGACACGGGTCTGCTGCGTGTGAACATCAACGAATCCGTCGCCTTCGAAAATTTCCTGCTCTCGTCGCTCCGGATCTGGGCCAAGCGATGAATGCGGGTGCGGCGCAGAGGACCCCGACGCTGCTCGCGATCGCCTGGCCGATCTTCGTCGAGCAGAGCCTGCGCATCCTGATCGGCACGGTGGACACCTTCATGGTCAGCCATGTCTCCGACGGCGCCGTGGCCGCGCTGGGCGTGTCCCACCGGCTGATCATGCTGGCGCTGATCTGCTTCAATTTCATCGGCATCGGCACGAGCGTGGTCATCACGCACCACCTCGGCGCCGGGGACAAAAGGGGCGCGGAAGGCATCGCGGTCACCGCCCTCGGGGTGAATTTCTGGATGGGGCTCGCCGCCAGCGCGGTCATTTTCTTCTTCAACGCCCAGTTGCTGCGCCTGATGCATCTGCCCGACAACCTGATGGTCTACGCCCTGCCGTTCATGTCCCTGATGGGCGGCACCCTGTTCCTGGAGGCGATCAACACCGCGGTGGGCGCCATCCTTCGCTCCCATGGCAACACCCGGGATGTGATGTTTGTCACGGTGGGCCAGAACATCCTCAACATCACGGGCAATTCCCTCGTCCTGTTCGGCTTCTTCGGGCTGCCCAAGTTCGGTGTCGAGGGCGTGGCGTGCTCCAGTGTGTTCAGCCGCATCGTCGCCAGCACCGCGCTCCTCATCCTGTTGTACCGGCGGCTGGGCATCCGCATCCGGTGGCGCAGTCTGCTCGACCTGCCCCTCGACCGCATCCGCCGGATCCTGCACATCGGCCTGCCCGCTGCGGGCGAACACATGTCCTACTGGCTGGCCTTCCTGCTCATCACCAGCTTCATCGGCCGCATGGGGGCGGAGAGCCTGTCGATCATGGCCTACTCCCAGACGGTGCAGGCGCTCGTGATTCTTTTCAGCCTTTCGCTGGGCCTGGGCACGGAGATTGTCGTCGGGCGCCTGATCGGCGCGGGCGAGTTCGAGGCGGCCTACCACCAGCTCCTGCGCAGCCTGAAGCTGTGCCTGTTGCTGACCGCGAGCGGCATGGTGGTCATCGCCCTGGCCGCGCCGCACCTGATCAGCCTGTTTTCGCATGATCCCGCCGTCATCAAGGGCAGCACGCTGCTGCTGCGCATTGCCATCATCCTCGAGATCGGTCGGGTTTTTAATTTGGTGGTGATCAATTCCCTGCGGGCCACGGGCGACGCCCGCTTTCCCGTCAAGATCGGGATGGTCTGCATGTGGCTGCTCTGGGTCCCCAATTCCTGGTTCCTCGGCCTGCATCTCGGCTGGGGCCTCGTCGGCATCTGGATCGCCATGACGCTCGATGAGTGGACGCGCGGCATCATCATGTATTATCGTTGGGTCCGGCGCCTCTGGCTCCCGGCCGCCGAGCGCAGCCGGGCGGAGGTCATGCGGAACCACGTGCCCGTGGTTAATGAGACGTGAGAATGAGCCGGACGAACTCCGCCCGCTGGTCCATGTGCGGGTTGTGGCCGGAGTCGGCGATCACCTCGATCCGGACGGCCGGAAAATGCCGCCGGATCAGCTCATGGTCGCCCTCCTCGGCGTAGCGCGACCGGCCGCCGAGGACAAACAGCGCCGGTCCCGCGAAACGGTCCAGCGGCTGCAGGCAGTTTTTCTCCATGGCGGGCAGCGCCTCCGTCAGCACCGGCAGGTTCACCAGCCAGCGCCAGTTGCCCGTGTCGTCCCGCTCCAGGTTGGTTGTCAGGAACTTCCTCATGCCCAGGTGGGGCACCCGCGCCTCGAAGCGCATCTCGGCCTCGCTGCGTGAGTGCAGGCTGGCGAGGTCGAGCTCCAGCATGGCCGCAAACTCGCCGCGGTGCGCCACCCAGAAGTAGTCCTTCGGGGCGATGTCCACCACGACTAGCCGCTCCACCCGCTCGGGGTGCCGGCAGGCCAGGAGCATCGCCGTCTTCCCGCCCATGCTGTGGCCCACGATGGTCGCCCGGGCGAGGCCCTGCGCGTCCATCCAGTGAATGACGTCATGCATCATGACCTCCCACGTCATCACCGCCGCATGCGGGGATTTTCCGTGGTTGCGCGCGTCGAGGGCGAAGACATGGAAATGCCGCGCCAGGTCGCGCCCGGTGCTCAGCCAGTTACGGGAGGAACCGAGCAGGCCGTGCAGCAGGATCATCGGCGGCCGCCCCGCCCCGCCGAGCTCAACATGATGTAAGTGAACCACAGGGACACGGAGACACGGAGAAAACATCCGAGACAAATCAAATATCCAAATTCCGGCGTGCCGTAACGGCGGTTTCGCTCTTTTGGCTTCCCAAACCTCCGTGCCCTCTGTGACTCTGTGGTTAAATATTTATGGCAGCCGAGAAGCTCACGCCGATGATGCAGCAGTATTTCGAGGTCAAACGCGGCCTCCCGGCGAACACCCTGCTGCTGTTCCGGCTCGGCGATTTCTATGAGATGTTTTTCGAGGATGCCGAGGTCGGCTCGCGCCTGCTCGGCATCACCCTGACCAAGCGGCAGGATACGCCCATGTGCGGGATCCCGCATCATGCGGCCGACAACTACGTCGGCCGGCTCCTCGCCGCCGGCAAGAAGGTCGCCCTGTGCGACCAGGCCGAGCCCGCCCAGGCCGGCAAACTCGTCAAGCGACGGCTCACCCGCATACTCTCCCCCGGCACCACCCTCGCGGCCAGCCAGCTCGATGCCGTGAAGAACCACTATCTATGCGCCCTTTCCCTGGACGAGGCGGGCTTGCACACCGCGTGGCTCGATCTCTCCACGGGCGAGTTCCGGCTCGCGAGCGACCCCCGGCCCGAGAACTTGCTGCCCGTCCTGACCGCGCTGGATCCGGCCGAGCTGGTGTTGATCGAGGGGCAGCTGGAAAAATGGCATATGGCGCCGCACGAGGCCCACGCCATCCACGCCCTGCACCAGTTTTGCGTCCCACGCCTGTGTTCCGAGCTGCCCGGCTACCACTTCGAGGTCGCGAGCGGCGCCCGGACGGTGATGGATGCCTTCGGAGTGCTCAACCTGCAGGGGTTTGGGCTCGCCCACACCCACCCCGCGCTCGGTGCCGCAGGGGCCGTGGTCCACTACGCCACGGAGAATCTCTGCGCCAAGCCCGAGAACCTCCGTTCCCTGCAGGAATATCGCAGCATGCGCACGCTCCTGCTCGACCCGGCCACCCTGCGCAACCTGGAGATCTTCGCGTCCACCCGGGGCACGCGTGACGCGTCACTGCTCGGGGCCATCGACCGCACGACGACCGCAGCCGGTTCCCGCCTGCTGGAGCGGTGGCTGGCCGCGCCGGGACTGGATCTGCGGGAAATCCAGCGCCGGCTGGCCGCCGTCGGCGAGTTTGCCGGCCAGCCCGGCGACCTGGCCCAGTTGCGCGAACTGCTGAACAAGGTCCGTGATATTCCGCGCATCCTCAGCCGCCTCCAGAACCGGCTGCGCAATCCCCGCGAGCTGGGCGGCGTCCGCGACACCCTCGCGCAAATCCCTGTCATCCTCGCCTGCCTGGACTTGCTCGACTCCCATTTGACCGAAACCAAGGGCGGCGTGGTCTCGCACATTCGCCAGCGCGTGACCGACCTGCCTTCGCTGCGTGAGCTGCTGGCTCGCGGCCTCGGTGACGAGCTGCCCAACGACCTGCAGGATGGAAATTACATCCGGCCCGGCTATGACGCCGAACTCGACCGCCTGCGTGGCCTGACCACGGACAACAAATCATGGCTCGCGGAGTTGGAGCGCAAGGAACAGGAGCGCTCCGGGATCAAGAGCCTGAAGGTGCGCTACACCTCCGTCTTCGGCTACTACATCGAGGTCACCAAGGCCAACCTCGCCAGCGTGCCGGCCGACTACATCCGCAAGCAGACGACGGCCGGAGGCGAACGCTACGTCACCGAGGAACTGAAACAGAAGGAAAAGGAAATCTTCTCCGCCGAGGAAAAGTCACTGGCCCGCGAGCTCGAGCTGTTCACCGCCCTCGTGGCCGCCGTGCTGACCGAGTCGGCCGCCCTGACGGCGACAGCGGACGCCCTGGCCGAGCTTGATGTGCTGGCCGGTTGGGCTGTGCTGGCCCGCGAGTGGGATTACTGCCGACCCGAGTTGGACGAGGGTGACGCGCTGGTGATCACCGATGGACGACATCCGGTCGTGGAGCAGATGATGAAGGTCGAGCGGCTCGGACTTGCCGGCAGCTACACCTTCGTCCCCAACGACACCACCCTCTCGACCACCGACGCGCAGATCCTGCTCATCACCGGTCCCAACATGGCCGGCAAATCCACCTACATCCGGCAGGTCGCGCTCATCACGCTCATGGCGCAGATCGGCTGCTGGGTCCCGGCCAAGGCCTGCCGCCTCGGCCTGGTGGACCGCATCTTCTCCCGGGTCGGCGCAAGCGACGACCTCGCCCGCGGCAACTCGACCTTCATGGTCGAGATGAACGAGACCGCCAACATCCTCAACAACACGACCGACCGCTCGCTCATCATCCTCGACGAAATCGGCCGGGGCACCTCGACCTATGACGGCCTCAGCATCGCCTGGGCCGTGGTCGAGCACCTGCACCGGGCAGCCGACCGCGGGCCCCGCACCCTATTTGCCACCCACTACCAGGAACTCACCCAGCTCGAGAAGCACCTGCCACGCCTGAAAAACTACTCGGTGGCCGTCAAGGAGTGGAACGACGACATCGTGTTCGTCCGCCGGGTCGTGCCTGGGGCCGCCGACCGCAGCTACGGCATCCAGGTCGCCCGGCTGGCCGGCCTGCCCCTGAGCGTCATCGAGCGCGCCAAGACCATTTTGGAAAAGCTCGAGTCGGATGACACGACCGTGACCGTGGCAGCCCCGCAGGCCCGGCCTAGGAAGAAGATCACCGTCGTACCGGGTGACAGCCCGCAGTTGAACCTGCTCTAGTACACCGCCGAGAATTCCGGGGGCAAGGGGGCCGTGGCCTTGAAGGCGAAGGTCTTCTCGCCGAACTCGTAGCTGAAGCTGGTCTCGAGCGAGTGCAGGAACAGGCGCTTGCTCTTGATGGCCTTGGCGAATTCACGGTTCAGGCCGAAGTCGCCGTAGGTCTGGTCGCCGATGATGGGCAGATGGCGCTTGGCGCACTGGACGCGGAGTTGGTGGCTGCGGCCCGTGCGCGGCTCGAGCCGGATGAGGCTCGTGGAGAAATTTTTCTGCGTATGCCGAATCACCTCAAAATGTGTCTCGGAAGGAATGTTGCCCACGGTGGCGGCACGGATCAGCCCGCTCTTCTTGTTAATCGCCAGCAGGTCGCGCCAGATCTCCTTCTTCGTGTGCGGGTGGCCGAAGACCAGGGCGTTGTACGTCTTCCGTACCTGTTTCCGGGCGAAGTGTTCGCGTATCACCGTGGCGAGTTTCTCGCTGGCGGCGGTCAGGATCACCCCGGAGGTCGCGGAATCGAGCCGGTTCAGCAGCCAGAGCCGGCGGGTGGTGCCATCCTCCGCCGTCCAGTGGAAACACTGGGCTTCCTTGTCGTAGCGGCAGGTCAGGAGCGAACGGGGCTCATCCTGCGACTCGTTCGGATGGGAGAGCAGGCCCGAGGGCTTGTCGAACGCCGCGAGACCGTTCGCATCCCGGGCCAGCGGGTGCACTTCCGCGCGCAACGGCAGGGTTGCCCAGAAATCACCCGGCAAGGCGCTCGCGCTCACTGGTAGTAGAAGGCGAAAGTGAGGGACTGCTCATCGCCCAGCACGGCGACCATCTGCTCGGTCCACGGGCGGTAGGGCTGCCGGGCCTGGATGGCGTTCTGGCAGGAAAAGACACCCTGCTTGCCGGCGTCTGAGTCCTCGACCTTGACGATGTCCGTCTCCCCCTTGGCATTGATCTTGAAAGTGATGATGACATGCGAGCCGCGCGGCGGGGAAACGCGGCTCTCCTGCAGGATGCGATACCACTGGGTCTGCACTATCTCGACGAGCTCCTGGAGGTATTCACCGTATTCGCTCCAGCGGGCATCCATGCCGAGGATGCCGAGGTTGGAAACGCCAGTGACCCGGTTCGAAAGGATTGTGGTCCGGGTCGCCGTGAGGCGCGGACGGGCCTTGGGCTGGGCCTTTTGGGCAGAGGTGACGGAGACAAGGGATCCATCCGCAGCGGTAGCCTCGCGGGAGCCATCGACATTCTGGTCGGCACCGGTGGACGGGCGCTTGGATTGGGAGACATTCGAGGCGACGCCGTCCTCGGACTTGCCCTCGTGCTTGTCGAAGCCGCTCAGGGTCGCCTGCTCCATCCGCAGTTTTTGCTCCAGCTGCTCCTCCTCGGCCGTCTTGGTGACCTCGGGCGTCGCGTTGGTGCCCAACTGGGGCTCGGCCATGTCCCCTGTCACGATCGAGGTGTCGTTTTTGATCTTGTCCTGCGCATTGCTGATGCTCGGGCGGCGCTCCGGGTCAAGTTCCTTGGGCTTCTCCATCTGGGCCGACTGCTGGTTGCGGTTGCTGAAATTGTCGGTCTTGTCCGGCTCATTGGCGGGAGCGTCGGGGTTGGTCTCGACGAACTTGAACGGATTGCGCTCCTTCTCCGCCACCGCGGACGGGGCCAGCTCAAAGTCGAAGGTCTTGCCGCGGCTGGCGTTGTTGACGTTGATGCCGGTATGGACGCCCGAGAAATCCTCGAAGGCGAAGTGCGGCGACAACAGCACGAGGAGGACGTGGAACAGCAGCGTGCAGGCGATGCCGATCAGGATGGAACGGTCGAATTGCTCCTTTTCCGGGGCTATGGGGCTCTGGCGGGGAGCTGCGGCTTGGGTCGTCACTGGTTGGATATCAACGCCCTAGACCCGCCTGAGTCAAAAGTTGTTTCATTTCTTCCACCGGCAGACCCACAATATTTGTCAGCGAGCCCGTGTAACCGGCCACGATCAGGTCGCCCTGCTCCTGGATCGCATAGCCCCCGGCCTTGTCGAGCGTATGCACCCGGCTGAGGTAGAGGCTGATCGTTGCTTCATCCAGCACCTTGAAAGTCACCTCGCTGGCGACGCCCTGGTCCAGCTTGATGCCATCCCGCCCGCGCCGCACCGCCAGGCCGGTGAAGACCGTGTGGGTCCGCCCGCTCAGCATACGCAGCATGGCCCGCGCTTCGCCCTCATCGCGTGGCTTGTTGAGCACGGTCCGGTCGATGAAAACAGTCGTGTCCGCCCCGATCACCGTCGCGGCCGGGTGTCGGGCCGCCACCCAGTCGGCCTTGAGTGCGGCATTGTGACGCACCATCTCGCGGGGATCGGCGTCGGGCGCCTCGTGCTCGGTGACTTCCGCCGGTACGACCGTGAAGGGCAGTCCGATCTGCGCGAGCAGTTCGCGGCGCCGGGGAGAGGCCGAGGCCAGTATCAGTTGAGGTGTTTTTTCATCTAACAGCATGGCGGCTTGGCCTGTCATCCATCGCCTTGGCGGAGGATGATGTTGCGGCTACGCTGGATTGCTTCGTCGCCTTGCTCGCCGCAATGACAAACTCCGGCTGTTTTCGCGGCTTGGGGTTGCAGTCCAGCACTTTACCCTCAGCTTGATGGTCTTCCCATGCGCATCGGCCTGGCCCAGATCAACACCATCGTCGGCGATCTCGCCGGCAACAGCCGTCTTATCGAGAAGGCTTACCAGACCTTGGTCGCGCAGGGCGCTGAGCTGATCGTTTTCCCTGAGCTGGTGGTCAGCGGCTATCCGCCCCGCGATTTGCTGTTCAAGAAGCGCTTCGTCAGCGATGTTGAGCAAGCCACCTGTGCGTTGGCGGCCAGGATCGGGACCGTTCCGGCCGTCATCGGCTACACGGAGTCCAACACCACCGGACTGGGTCGCCCGGCATTCAATTCCGCCGCCTTCTGTCACCAGGGGAAAATCCTGGTCTCCGCCCGCAAATGCCTGCTGCCGACCTACGATGTCTTCGATGAGGACCGCTACTTCGAGCCCGCCGCCGCGCCCACCGTGGTGGAGTTTGGGGGCAAGCGCATCGGGATCACCATCTGCGAGGACATCTGGACACATGCGATGATCTCGACCCGTCGCCTCTACAACGGCGCCGAGCCCGTCCGCCAGCTGGCCGCACAGCGCTGCGACGTGGTGGTCAACCTTTCCGCCAGTCCGTGGAACCACGGCAAGGGCAGCGTGCGCCACACCCTCGTCTCCGACACGGCCCGCCAGATCGGCTGCCCGGTCGCCTACGTCAACGCCATCGGCGGCAACGACGAACTCCTTTTCGACGGCCGCAGCCTCGTGGCGGATACCCAGGGCCGCGTGCTCGGCGGCCTGGCCGCCTTCCGCGAGGAGCTCCGGGTGATCAACACCGGGGCATCGACCGCACAACTCGCGCCATCCTTCGAACAGGAGGAACTGGCCGACATCCATGACGCCCTTGTGCTCGGCGTGCGCGACTACGCACAAAAGACGGGTTTCAAGAAGGCCCTGTTCGGTCTCTCCGGTGGCATCGACTCCGCGCTCACCGCCGTGATCGCCGCCGAGGCGCTCGGCCCCAAGAATGTGATCGGGGTCAGCCTGCCCTCAGTGATTTCCAGCCAGCATTCCCGCGATGACGCCGCGATCGTCGCCAAGAACCTGGGCATCGAATTTCACACGCTTTCGATCGCCGAGGTGGTCGCCGCCGGGGAAGCGACCCTCGCGCCGCTCTTCGCCGGCCGTCCGCGCGACATTGCCGAGGAAAACATCCAGGCCCGCGCCCGCGGCCTGCTACTCATGGCCATCTCCAACAAGTTCGGCGCACTGCTGCTCACCACCGGCAACAAGAGCGAGTTGGCCGTCGGCTACTGCACCCTTTACGGGGACATGTGCGGCGGCCTCGCCGTCATCAGCGACGTCTTCAAGACGCAGGTCTACGCCCTCTCCCGCTGGATCAACCGGCAGCGGGAGATCATCCCGCGCAGTTCGATCGAGAAGCCGCCGAGCGCAGAGCTGCGGCCCGACCAGACCGACCAGGACACCCTCCCGCCCTACGACGTGCTCGACGGTATCCTCAAGGGCTACGTCGAGGAGGGCCTGTCGCGCGCCGATCTCGTCGCCCAGGGCTTCGACCGGGCCGTGGTCAACGACATCGTCCGCAAGGTCGACCTCAACGAATACAAGCGCAAGCAGGCAGCCCCCGGCTTGAAGATCACTCCCCTCGCCTTCGGGGTCGGCCGGCGCATCCCGATTGTCCAAAAGTACGTTAGTTGATTTAACCACTGAGACACAGAGTACACAGAGGAAATCCATCATTCATCTACTCAGTGCCCACTGTGCCTCTGTGATTTAACTAAAATGACTTCATCCGAATCCCTCTTCGCCCGGGCCCTGCAGCTCATTCCCGGTGGCGTGAACTCGCCGGTGCGCGCGTTCCGCTCCGTCGGCGGCACACCGTTCTTCACGAAGTCAGCCCACGGTGCGACGCTGGTCACGGCGGACGGACGCGAGCTGATTGATTTTGTCTGCACCTGGGGCCCGGCCATCCACGGCCACAACCACCCGCGCATCCGCACGGCCATTGCCACCGCCCTCGAGCACGGCACCTCCTTCGGCACGCCGAATCCCTACGAGGTAGAAATGGCCGAGCTCATCGTCTCGTTCTTCCCCTCCATCCAGAAGGTCCGGATGTGCAGCAGCGGCACCGAGGCCACGATGTCGGCCATCCGGCTGGCCCGCGGCTTCACCAAGCGCGACAAGATCATCAAGTTTGCCGGCTGCTACCACGGACACAGCGACTCACTTCTGATCAAGGCCGGTTCCGGCGCCCTCACCCACGGCCACCCCGACAGCGCGGGCATCCCCGCCTCATTCGCCCGGGAGACGATCGTCCTGCCCTACAACGACCCGGCCGCGCTTGATGCCGCCTTTGCCGCCAACCCGGGCCAGATCGCCTGCGTCATCCTCGAGCCCTACATCGGCAACGTCGGTTTCATCAAGCCCGACACCGGCTACCTGCAGCAGGTCCGCAAGGCCACCGCCGCCCATGGCGCCCTGCTCATCTTCGATGAGGTCATGACCGGCTTCCGCCTCGCCCGCGGCGGCGTGCAGGAACTGGAAAAAATCACCCCCGATCTCACCTGTCTCGGAAAGATCATCGGCGGCGGACTGCCCGTCGGGGCCTTCGGTGGCCGGGCTGATATCATGAATTACCTCGCCCCGCTGGGTCCGGTCTACCAGGCCGGAACATTGAGCGGCAACCCCCTCGCCATGGCCGCCGGCATCGCCCAACTCCGCCTGCTCGACGAGGTCAAACCCTACGCCCGCCTGGATGCGCTCGGCCGTCAGGTCTGCGCCGCCGCCCAAGCGGCCGCCACGGCCAAGGGCATCGCGCTCCAGACCCCGCAGGTCGGCTCCATGTTCAGCCTGTTCTTCACCCCGACACCCGTGCGCGACATGGCCACGGCCCTGAGCTCCGATGCCAAGCTCTTCGGCCGTTTCTTCCACGCGTGCCTGTCAAACGGGGTCTATCTGCCGCCCAGCGCCTACGAGGCTTGGTTCCTGAGCACCGCCCACGAGGGGGCGGCCATTGACCGGGCTTGCGAAGTCATCACAAACGCCATTAAGTCCCTCTAAGGATGCCCGGGCTGCTTCGTAGTCCGGGCAACCGCCACGCACCACGATGTCCCCCAGGCTGATCACTCTTCTCTGCGTAGTCTGCGCCATCGTCAGTGGCCCGCTCGCGGCCCAGCCGCAGAACGCCCCGCTGATCGCCCTCGACGAATTGCAGCCCGGCATGAAGGGCGAGGTCTGGACCGTCTTCAAGGGACGCGAGCCCGAGTCCTTTGGCGTGAAGGTCACCGGTGTCCTCCGCAATGCGCTCGGCCCCGGGAAAAGCATGATCCTGTGCGAACTGACCGACCCGCGTGTGCAGCAGATGGGCGCCGTGGCCGGCATGAGCGGCAGTCCGCTTTACGTCGACGGCAAGCTGGCGGGCGTGCTCGCCTACCAGATCCAGCGTTTTGAGACGGTCCGGTATGCGGGGTTCACCCCGATCAACGACATGCTTGAGGTCAGCGCCCTGCCCATGGGCAAGGACGGCATCTCGCCTGTGCCGATCCCGATCAAGGGCAACAGCAACGCCCGCACGGCCTCGCCGGGCGGTGATTTCACCCCGCTGACCCCCGCCTTTGCCGCCGGCGGAATCTCGCCGCAGGTCGCCGAACTCCTCGCGCCGCAGTTCCAGTCGCTCGGCCTGTCTTTCAATTCCCTGGGCGGCAGTGACAGCGGCTCCGATTCCCCGCCGCCCGCGACCCAGGCCCCCGTTTCGCTCCAACCCGGCGGCGTCGTGGCGGTCGCCCTCGCCGTCGGTGACATCACCATTGCGGGCACCGGCACCGTCTCCCGCGTCGATGGGAACCATATCCTCGCCTTCGGCCATCCGATGATGTCGCTCGGCGCCACCGAGCTGCCGATGGCCTCGGCCGAGGTCGTCACGATTTTGCCCAGCCAGCTCAATTCCATCAAGGTCAGCAATACCGGCGGGATCATCGGCTCGTTCAGCCAGGACCGGCTCTCCGGCATCTATGGCGAGCTCGGCCGCCTGCCCGCGATGGTGCCGGTGGAGATCAACTTCCCCGGCCGCCTCAACCGCAAGTCGCTCCACTTCTCGGTCGTCCGCCATGAGCAGGTGCTGCCGATCATCGCCGCGACCGGGCTGGCCCAGGCGGTCATGGGTTCCAACGAGTCCGGGTTCACCCGCGGCTTCCGGGTCGTCACCACCGTCGATTTTCCCGGCTCGGCACCCGTCGAGCTCAGCCAGCTCTATCCGGGACCGCAGGGCTTCAACCAGGGCCTGACCGACTTTGTGGCCAACCTCTCACTCTGGCTCTTCAATCCCTACGAGCGCATTTTCCCGGAGCGCATCCGCTTCAGCGTCGAAAGCACGCCCGACACGCCGCAGGGCGTCGTCCAGCTCCTGCAGGTCTCGCGCCGCGAGGCCGCCCCCGGCGAGCACGTCGACCTGACCGTGGGCTGGCGCGGCTACCAGCGAGGCGTTGCTAGCGAGCAGCTCGGGCTCGACATCCCCCGCAGCTGGGCAGGCAAGGAGCTCGAGGTCATCGTCACCACCGGCCCGCTGCTCGATGAACTCACGGGCCAGCCGCACACCGTGCAGATCGCGCAGTTGCGCAGCTTCGAGGAATACATCTCCGCTTTGCGCGAGTTCCGCCAGTCCGAGGGCCTCTATGTCGCCATCGTGGAGAAATCCCGCCTGCTCACCGACGAGCGGGCCACCACGCCCGACATGCCCGGCTCGCTCGAGCGTATCGCGCGCGGGGCCGACGAGGCCCGCTTCCAGCGCCGCGACGCCCTGACCCCTCTCTGGGAGCAACACATCCTCCCGGGCATGCTCTTCAATATCCAGATCCGCAAACCGCTCACGATCATCGATTGAGTTTCCCTGCATGATTTCCCGCCGCGCGTCCGCCATCCTCGCCTTCTCCGTTGCCACCGCCCTCCTGGCCGACCCGCTGACCAAGCAGCTCGACATCGACTTTGGCCGGGATGTCGCCAGTCGCAACCTGAAGGGCCTCGCCGCGCGTTCCGACGGCCGCCTCCTGCCCGGCCCGGTCTTCACCGACCTCACCGGCCCGAAGATCGGGGACATCCTCTGGACCCTGAAACCCACCGGGGCCAACCGCTTCCTCGTTGGCACCGGCCCGGATGGCAAGGTGCAGGAAGTCACCTTCAATCCCAAGGATAGCTCTTACACCGTGCGCGAGGTCGTCGATGTGGCGGAGACCCACGCCATCTCACTGCTGCCCCTGCCCGATGACAGCCTGTTGGTCGGCACCTCGCCCACCGGCGCGCTCTACCTGGTGAAGGGCGGCAAGGTGGTCACCCGGGTGCCGCTGCCCGCCGACTCGGTGTTCGACCTCCTTGCTCAGCCCGATGGTTCGGTGCTGGCCGCGACCGGCAATCCCGGTAAGATCTACCGCGTTGACCTCAAGAAATTCGCCGGCGCCGGGGTCATCGAGGGCAAGGTCGACAACGACACCCTGCTGGTCGACCGCGGCGTCACGCTGTTCGGCGAGATTCGCGACCGCAATGTCCGCCGCCTGGCTCGCCTCGGCGACGGGCGCATCGTGGCCGGTTCCGCTCCCAAGGGCAACGTCTACAGTTTTCCCGCCGCCGGCGGCGCCCCGCTGTTCCTGCAGGAGAACCGCGACGCCGAGGTCGTGGATCTGCTGCCGCTCCCCGACGGCGGCTTCTACGCCGGCATCGTCTTCAGTGCCGGGGACATTTTCCGCCTGGCCAAGCCGGGTGACGCCAAGGAGGACGCGAAGGACGCGCCCAAGGATCCCTTCAAGGACCGGGACCCCAAGCCGGGCTTCGTGGGTCGCAGCGCCGTGGTGCGGTTTCCCGCCGATGGCTTCCCCGAGTCCGTCCTCAACAAGACCGGCCTTTCCCTCTACCGCCTCGCCCGGCATGGCGACTGGCTGCTGCTCACCGCCGGCGAGCAGGGCGACACCTTTGGCTATGACCCGGTGGCGCGCCGCTCCCTCACCTTCGCGGGCAGCGCCTCGGCCCAGTTGAGCGACCTCGCGCCGCTCGGCAACGGCCGCTACCTGATGCTGCGCAACAACGCCCCCGGGCTGGCCTTGATGAGCTTCTCCGATGCGACGGTGCGCGAACTCGAGACCAAGCGCCTCGATCTCGGCCAGGCCGCTGACCTCGGCGCCGTCCGCTTTCCCCGCCTGCGCGGCGTCGAGCTCGGCGCCCTCAAGCTGGAGGCCAGCACCAATTACGGCGGCGATGAACTGGAGGGTTGGTCGCCCTGGACCGAGTTGAAGCAGCGCGACGACGCGTTCCAGACCGACGGGCTGCGCGGCCGCTATGTCCGCTACCGCCTGCGCGTCCCGGGCACCGCCGCAGATTTCCAGATCGACAAGGCCGCCCAGTACTTCCGCCCGCAGAATCGCCGCCCGAACCTGTCGGACTTCCGGATCTTCCCGCCCAACCAGGGTCTCATCCCCGCCAGCGAGCCGCCCGCCAACGCCGTCGCCACGGTCGCCCAGATGCTCTTTCCGGCCTCGCGTGACGGCAAGGACGACGGCCCGGAGAAGCGCAAGGGCGCGTTCCTCGGCAGCCAGGTCATCCCCCAGCCCGGCACGCAGATCATCTACTGGATGGTGAACGATCCCGATGGCGACAGTCTCGCCTATACCTTCTCGATCCGCCCCGAGGGCAGTGACGCCTGGACCGACCTGGCCGTGCGCAGCACCGACAGCTACGTCCAGTTTGAGACCGGCGGGCTTGCCGAGGGCCTTTACCTCACTCGCCTGGTCGTGGCCGAACAGGCTCCCCGGCCAGCCGCCGAGCGCCTCACCTATACTTTTGAAACCGACAGCCTGCTGGTCGACCACACCCCGCCGGTCATCACGGCGACGGACATCAAGCGCTCCAACGGCAGCCTTTACATCACCGTCTCCGGCAAGGATGCTCTTTCACTGCTGGAAGGCATCGAGGTCATCCTGAACAACGGAACCCGCGACGTCATGCTGCACCCGGCTGACGGCCTGCTTGATGGCCGGACGGAAACCTTCACCGCAGAGTTCCCAGAAACCAAGGCCTCCGGCGCCACCTCGGTCGAAGTGATCCTCTACGACCAGGCCGGCAATGGAACCTCGACCCGTCTGGCAGTGAAATAGACGCGGAACGCGGAATTGCTCAGTGCAGAGCGTTCAGCGCTCTCCTACGCCCGCGGATGCGCCTTGGCGTGGATCTCCTTCAGCCGGGCGACGCTGGTGTGCGTGTAGATCTGCGTTGTCGTGAGACTGGCGTGGCCGAGCAGTTCCTGCACCGAGCGCAGGTCGGCGCCGGCGTTGAGCAGGTGCGTGGCGTAGGAATGCCGCAGCTTGTGCGGCGTGATGTCCATCGGCAGGTCGGCCAGCGCGAGGTAGCGTTTCACCATTTGCTGCACGGCACCCACGCCCAACCGGTGGCCTGTCGGGGTGATCAACACGGGATCCTCGCGCTGACTGGACTTGGCGTACACCTCGCGAAACCGCTTGAGCACCGCCATGGCCGCGTTCCCCAGCGGGCAGATCCGCTCCTTGCGCCCCTTGCCCAGCACCCGGGCGCTTCCGTTGCCAAAGTCGATCGCGCCATAGTTAAGTGCCACCAGCTCGCTCACCCGCAGGCCGCCGCCGTAGAGCAGTTCGAGCACAAGCCGGTCGCGCAGGGCGGTGAAAGCGTCGATGGTACCGTTCGCCAGCAGCTTCTCCGGGCCGCCCAGCAGCTGGAGCATCTGCGACTCGGTGAGAAATTTAGGCAGCGGCTTGTCCAGCTTGGGCAGCGGCACGCCGGTGAACGGGTTGCGCTTCATTTTACCCTGCCGCATCCAGAACCGGTAAAACGTGCGTAACCCTGAAACGTGATTGTGCAGGGTGCGCCGGCCGAAGCGCCGCTGCGCCTCGATGACGAAGTCCCGCACGTCGCGCACCGAGAGGGCGCCGAAATCACCCGCTACGCGACCGGGTTGCTTTAACCACCGGTGGAAATCCTCGAACGCCTGCCGGTAGTTGCGGACCGTGTAGGCCGAGTAGCGCCGCTCCTTCGCGAGGTAGTCGAGGAAGGGCTGCAGCCACTCTGCGGCGACCGCCGGCGGCAAGGATGGCTCAGTTGCCGGATTGGACGCGGGTTTCGACATCACGCATCACTCGGTTGCATTCCTGCCGCAGGGCCGTCTCGGGATCGATCCTGGCCTGCCGGCAGGCGGCGGCGAGCTCGAACAGTTCCCGGCCCACGGCGGCTGCGGTCAATCCCTTGGCCCTCCGGCGGATGGTCTGGTCATCGACGATCCCCGCGGCCGGCAGGGACTTCTTCTCAATCTGCTTCACGACGGCCTCGGCGAACATCAGTGCCGGCAGCCGGGCGGGCATCTCCTTGAACACCCCGCTCTGCGCCGGTCCGTTCTTCTTCTCCGTGGTCTTGATCTGCTCCCACTTGGTGATCACCTCATCGGCCGTGCCGAGCTTGCCGTGGTCGCCGAAGACGTGGGGGTGCCGGCGGATAAGCTTCTCGTTGATCTCGCGGGCCACGTCATCGAAGTTGAAATCCCCGCGCTCCGCGGCCAGCTGGGCGTGAAAAACCACCTGGATCAGGACGTCGCCCAGCTCCTCGCGCATGTGCGGGATGTCGTTGCGGTCGATCGTGTCGAGCAGCTCGCTGCATTCGTCGATCAGGCAGCGGGCCAGGGTCTGGTGGGTTTGCTCCCGGTCCCACGGGCAGCCGTCGGGGGCGCGGAGCCGGGCCATGGTTTGGCGGAGTTCGTCAATCGGCGTCATGGGGAAAGGGAATTACCACGGAACACACGGAAGACACGGAAAATCCGGGCAGTTTGGTCTGGCCTCAGGGTATTCTGTGTATTCCGTGGATTTCCCCGCATGGACAAGCTCACTGAGATCATGACCCACAAGCGCCGCGAGATCGCGCCCCTGCTGCGGCCGGTGTTTGCCGACGAGCTCAGGGAGATCAACCGCCGGCTGCCGCGTCCCCCCTCCTTCCTGTCCGCCCTGCGACGGGCCGACGGCAAGCTGGCCGTCATCGCGGAGATCAAGCGCCGTTCGCCCTCCGCCGGTGCCATCAAGGCGAACGCCTCCGCACTGGAGCAGGCCCGGCGTTACCGCTCCGCCGGCGCGGCCGCCCTGTCCATCCTCACCGACCAGGAATACTTCGGCGGCCAGCTGGCCGACCTGGTCGAGGTCACGGCCGATTTCAGCCAGAACCCGCCCGCCCTGCCCTGCCTGCGCAAGGATTTCATGGTGCACCCGATCCAGGTGCTCCAGGCCCGCGAGGCCGGGGCCAGCGCCATCCTGATCATCGTCCGGGCCCTCACGGACGACGAGATCACCTCCCTGCACCAGGCCGCCGGGGCCACCGGGCTCGACGTGCTCTTTGAGATCCACAACGAGGAGGAACTCCGCCGGGCCGTGCAGCACAAGGCCCGGATCATCGGGGTGAACAACCGCGACCTCGCCACCTTCCAGACCGATCTCGGGCTTTCCGAGCGACTCATACCCCAGATCCCCCGGGACGTGGTCGCGGTCAGCGAGAGCGGCTTTTCGACGCCGGCTGACGCGGCCCGGGCCCGCCAGGCCGGGGCGCATGCCGTGCTCGTGGGCGAGTCGCTCATGAAGGCGGCCGATCCGGCTGGGCTCATCGCCGGGTTCCAGGACAATGTTTGAGCATCGCAAGGAGAAGCTTCTTCCGCCCCGGGAATTCATCCGGCGGCTGGGCTGGAGTGTGGCGGCCGGCGCGGCCCTGATCGCGTTTTCGCTGAGCATCGGGATGATTGGCTACCATGTGCTGGGCGGGCTGCCCTGGATCGACGCCTTTCTCGACGCTGCGATGATCCTTTCCGGCATGGGCCCGGTCTCCCCGCTGCAAGGCGACACGGTGAAGATCTTCGCCGGATGCTACGCGATCTATTGCGGCATCGCGCTCATCGGCACGACCGGCGTGATCCTGGCCCCGGTGATCCACCGCGGGCTGCACAAGTTCCACCTCGAGTGGGACAAGGACTGACCCATGCCGCTGTCTCCCTCCGACACGCGCGACCTGCTGGCCAGGCTCGGTCACCAGCCCAAGCATTTCCTCGGGCAGAACTTTTTGGTTGATGGCAACATTGTGCGGAAGTCGCTCGAACTGGCGGGGGTCGGCCCCGGTGACACCGTCGTCGAGATCGGCCCCGGGCTGGGCACGCTGACCACCGCCCTGCTCGAGGCCGGCGCGGAGGTCTGGGCCGTCGAGAAGGACCGCCAGCTGCATGCCCACCTGCTTGAGACCCTCGTGCCGGCCCACCCGGGCCTGCACCTGCTGGAAGGCGACGCGATGGACCATCCGCTGGCGGGCCTGCCGCCCGAGAGGGCCGCCCGTTTCAAGATCGTCGCCAACCTGCCCTATGCGATCTCGACCCCGTGGATGGATGCCGTGCTCAGCGGGCCGCTGCCGGAGCGGATGGTGCTGATGCTTCAGCAGGAGGCCGCGCAGCGGTACGTCGCGGCGGCGGGCTCCAAGATTTTCGGCGCCATCTCGATCTTGGTGCAATCCGCCTATAGCGTCGACCCCGGCCACAAGGTCGCCGCCGCCTGCTTCTACCCTCGGCCCGACATCGAGTCCGTGCTGCTCAACCTCGGCCGCCAGCCCGCGCCCTTTGTATTTTCGACGGAGACCAAGGCCCTGATCCGCGCCTGTTTTCAACAGCGTCGCAAGCAACTCGGCTCCATCCTGCGGGGCAAGCTGCCCGCGGAGGTCGCGGCGACTTGGTTCGAACGGCTGACCGCCGCCGGCTTCGGTTCCCAGTCGCGCGCCGAGCAGATCCCCGTGGCACTCTGGCGCGAGTTCGCGGTCTGAGAGCCGCATCCCTTGCCAACCGGCAGGCGTCCCTCTACTTTCACTTCCATGTCCCGGTCCCTCCCGTTCTTGCTCTGCGGCGTGGCGCTGGCCGCGCTGCCGGCTGACGCGGCGCAGCTCGCCGGCCGGCTGGAAGGCGACACCTACATCTCCGCCAACGGCGAATACCGCATCCGCCTCCCGGTTTTGCCGGAACTGGGCGGCCGGATCGAGGACACCGATTCGGTTGTCACCTTCCAGGATGATTTCGGCACCCATATCAGCATCGCGTGCTTCGAGCTCGACGCCGTGCAGCGCTGGGAATTCGAAACCCGCGGCCGACGGGACTACCTGCTGTATTTTCTCACCGACATCGTGATGGCGAATTTCAACATGCGGTTCCCCGGCTCCTCGGTGGAAAGTGCGCGCTACCTGCCGGACCTACTGGAGGGAGCGCTCATCGGCTTCTCGCTGCTGCCGGGCGGCTCCCATTTTGAGGACCGTTCCAGCGTCGTGGATGGCGCCCTGCCCCCCGTCACGGCCAAGCGCGGCACCCTGCTCTTCGTCCGTCACCGCCACGTCTATGCCGTCAGCACCGAGCTGTCCGAGCGGGCCACCCTGCGACGGACCTACCAGAAGACCGTCGAACAGGAGAACGAGCAGCTGGCGGAGAGGCTCACCGTGCTGGCCGGAAGGATCACCTTCACCCGCGACAAGCCGCGCACGCCCTGAAGAGGCGGCCGATTACGCATTGCATGCCCCCCGTCAGGCCCCAGCCTGTGCGGCCATGAACAAACGCGAGCTCCTGGGCCGGATCGTGACCCGCCTGCAGACCGAGTTGGAGCTGCTCACCACCGCCGCCCTCGCCACCCACGCGGAGGCGACCGACGAGGAGAACAAGGCTGAGGACAAATACGACACGCGCGGCCTCGAGGCCTCGTATCTCGCGCATGGCCAGTCCAAGGCGGCGGAGGAGACCGCCCTGTCCCTGGCCCAGTTCCAGGCGCTCGTCCTGCGCGAATTCGCCGCGGATGAGCCCATCGGCCTTGGTGCCTTGGTCGCCTTGGACGGCCCGGCCCGGTATTTCATCGGCCCGCGGGCCGGCGGCACCGAGATCGAGCTCAACGGGGCCACGGTGCTCGTCATCACCCCGCAGTCGCCGCTCGGGCGCCAGCTTCTCGGACGCCGGCAGGGCGACACCGTGCAGCTGGACCTGGGAGGCAAGCGCAGCGATGCGCGCATCGCATCGGTGAGTTGATCGGCTGGCCCCGGGACGCTGAAATGACTTGGCGGACCTCCGTTCTCTGACTTCTGTCCTTTGCCTATTATGCCCACCACCTACGAGACCCTCCGCGCCGACATTGTCACCGCCATGAAGGCCCGCGACACCGCGACGGCCACGGCCCTCCGCACCATGGACGCCGCCATCCAGCGCGCTGCCATGGACGCCAACAAGCCCATCGACGAAGCCTTCGTGCTCGCTACCTTCCGCAAGGCCGTGAAGAACCTCACGGATGCCCGCGCCGAGTTCGAGAAGGGCGGACGTGCCGACCTGGTCGCCGCCAACACCACCGAGATCGCCATCCTGGCAAAATACCTGCCCGCCGGCTTGGATGCGGCGAAACTCGAGGCGCTGGTCGCCGAGGTCATCGCCGCCACCGGTGCCACGACCAAGAAGGAAATGGGCAAGGTCATCGGCGCGCTCAAGCAGCGCCCCGAGGCCGGGCTCATCGACTTCGGCGCCGTGAGCAAGCTCGTGCAGGCCAAGCTGCTCTAGCCGGCGGCCGGTTTCTTCAGGTAATTACGCCCCTCGCGCGGCAGCTTGCGCTGGCCCGGATCACTGTAGGGATGGCGCCGGTAGCCCGGCCGCGCCGGATCCGCGGCACATTTCATCTGGAAATCCTGCATGCGGTGAAACACGGCAATCAGCTGCGCCGGATCGGGGTAGTGATCGAGGCCGGTCCGCTCCAGCACCAGCAGCAGCTCATGCACGGCCTCCAGCGTGGAGAGGCATCCGGCCTGCGGCTGCTGCTTGATGATGTAGCGGCTGGGTGCGGTCGGGGTGAACATGATTCGGGGCAGCCGCTGCAGGCTCGGGCTCAGGCGCAGTAGTTTCCGGGCTCCGCCCCAGGTCGCATCGAGCAGGAATACCACCAGCCGCCGGCCGCCCAGCGCGGTCGCGTCGAATTCGCCGGTCGTCAGGTTCCTGGCGTCGCGGCCGGGATAAAGCAGCACGCAGTAATTTGCCGGGTCGGCCAGCAGTTCCTGCACCGCCTCGTCCCCCTCGAACCCTTTGCCCATGTGCAGCTCGCTGTTGGGCAGGCAGAGATGCGTCAGCCGGCCGGTGCCGGCCTTTTCCTCCTTGAATTCCTTCGGGCTCATCAGGAATACGAACCGCGTCCGCGTCTCCATCGGTCGCAGCGACGAGCACCAGCACAGGCTTGCGGGCCAGAAACAGCGATAACACATCTCCCTCATCGGAATCCCCCGGCCGGCCAGACGGCCCACAACAGCGCCACCCACACGACCAGGGCGGCGGCAAATTTGAACTGGAAGGATGCTTTTGCGGACTTGTGGCGGAAAAGCACGATGCCCAGGAGTCCGCCGGGCCAGCCGCCGAGCGCGCAAGCCAGCCACAAGGTGGACTCGGCCACTCGCCCACCCTGCCTCCCGGCCCGCCATTTGTCATAGCCGAACATTACAAAGGCCAGGCAACTCGTGGCTGCCAGCCAACCCGCCACCCACATTTGTCCGGTCGAGAGCGTCATCAACTTCACCCAGCCAGCGCGACCCGGTGGAGCCAAGCCCCAAAATCCCACGGGTCGGTCAATTTCAGTTATTGAGGAGAGCCCGCTGGGCGCGGGTCGGCTCGTGGCCGGGCACCCACAGGTTGCGCCAAGTCAGGCCGGCCGCCTTCTGCATCTCCAGGAGGTAGGACCAATCGGTGTAGTCTTCGGGCGTGTTCCGATCGCTGCCGATGGTGAACTTCACGCCCGCGGCCTTGGCGAGCTTGATGAATTGTTCCGAGGGGGTGCGCAGGCGGGGATTGATCTCCAGTGCGATACCGTTCCTGGCCGCCGCGGCGATGACCCGTTGCATGCGTTCCTCGGTCCACAACACGTCGGCCGGACTCGCCAGCCCCTTCGGCAGGACCATGACGTTGGCGAAGACATCGATCGGGGTGCCCTCCATGATGGCCACGATGTCCGAGACGAGGTCGTTCATGGACTCCTGTTCCTCGCCGCTCATGCCGGAGATCCGTTGCCGCGCCACGATGTAGTCGAATTTCGCCAAGGTCGCCGGGCTGAACATGGGCTGGATCTGAGGATTTATCCTCTTCAACCAATATTCCGGATCGATCAGGATGCCCGCAAAGGCCGGCACGTCCTTCAACTCGGTGATCACCTTCAACGCCCAAGCATCGTCATAAACCGGGTTCTTGCGGCCGGTATGGTAGGTAATTCCCGGGAAGATGCCGGTGCGGTTGCGCAACTCTTGCAGCTGAACGAGCGTGAGCCCATCGGTGAGGTGCACCCGCAGGTTGACCAGCGGAAAATTGTCGCGAGCCAGGACCTGGCGGGCGCGGTCCGCATCATTATAGACAGGTTTTGTCACGCTCGCATCCTCGCCCGGCGGCAGACGGCGAACGCGGATGTTGCGGTAGAAGATCTGGCTCTTCTCGTCATGACACTGCAGGGCGAAGGTGCCCTTGGTCAGGATGTCGCGCGTGGCTCCGGGGACGAGGACCGGCACATTGGCCGGCTCGACATAGTCGATCATCAGCCGGCCGTTGATCCGGACCTGGACGCGCGGCTTCGCCACGCGGATGTTGAACGTGAACCACTCACCATCCCTCGCCATCGCCTTGTAGAGGTTTCGGAAGCCGTAGAGGCTGCCGGTCTTTTTGTTCTCGATGTAGTTCTTCTCGAACACCGGCTGGTCGTTGTTTACCTGCACCTCCGTGCCGGACAGTCGCGGCCAGCCCTCGTCCTGCCATGTGGCGTGGAAATAGACGCCTGAGTTCGCCCCGTCCATCGCCTTGACGTCGAGTTCGAGTTCGAAGTTCTCGAACTCGGCGCTGCCGTCCGCGCCCAGGTAGAATAGGTGCGAGCGCAGGCCGTTGCCCACGATCGTTCCGTCAATCACCTTGAATGAGTCCGGATGCTCGGCGGCCTTCCAGCCCGCGAGGGTCTTGCCGTCAAAGAGCGATATCCAGTCATCGGCCCCCCGGACGTTGGCGAGGGCGGTGAAGGCGAGGGCAAGGCAAAGCCAGCGCGTGGCCGGGCGGAGGGGCATCTTCATGGGGTATGGTTTGCCGGTGGGTTGGCCGGCGGGGATGCAGCAATGCACTCACGTCCGCCCATCTTGCAAGCGGGAGAATGCGTCCGTCCGCGGGGGCCCGCGAAAACCCCCGCGGACGGAACCAGCCGGGCCCCTACGGGGCCATGGCCGCCGGAACCTTAAATAGTCCGTCGAGAATCGGGGTGCCCTGGCCGTTCTGGCCGCGCACGGCAAAGCCGCCCTTGTAGTCCCAGACCGCCCAGCCCCAGCCGCGCTTCTCGCAGTTGTGCCGGATGGTATAGATCCAGTTGCGCATGGAATCGGCATCAGCCACGCGGTAGACGCCAAACTCACCAACGTAGACTTCCAGACCGGGCCGCGTCTTCTGCACCCAGGCCTCGACCTTGGCGAACGCCTCATCGACCTTGGCCACGGTCAGCGCTTCGCCCTTCCTTTTCAACAGATCGTTGTCCTTGGCGACGTGGTCGGTGAGGTCGGGCACGACTCCGGGAAACATTACGGCCGGCATCTTGTCGTCGAATCCACCCCACGACGCGCGCTGGTGGGTGAAGACAAAGGGTTCATAGTTGTGGATGGTCAGCGCGATGTTCCGGTCGGCCGGCAGTTCCACGTCGGGCACGCTGGCGAACTGGCCCCATTTGTTGGAGGTCAGGTAGACGATGCGGGTCGGGTTGCTCTCGCGGATGGCGGCCAGCATCCGGTGTTGGAAGGGATTCAGCTGCTTGTTCTCGTCGGCGACCGGCTCGTTGAGGATTTCGAAGCGCAGCCAGTCCCCTTCGCCCGCATAGCGCTTCGCCAGCTGGCGCCAGACCCCGGCAACCTTTTCGGTGAGGGCGGCGTCCGTGTAGACGCGGCTGTCGCGTCCCACCGTGTTGAAGTCGGCACCGGGCAGGAAATGGGCGTCGAAGACCAGGCCCAGGCCCTTTGCTTTGGCCCAGGCGATCGTGTCGTCGACCGGCTTGAGCTTGACCGGATCCAGCGAGCCGTCGGCGGCGAGGCAGAGCCGCACGTCCACGGCCAGCCGGATGTGGTCAAAGCCTTGGGCGGCGATCCAAGTGATGTCGGATTCGTTGAACCAGGCCGGATCCGCGTATTTCAACGTCGCGTTGTTCTGGGACAGCCAGTGCGAGATGTTGACGCCGCGCTTGAAGGTGAAGCCGGGTGCGGCCTGCAGCAGACCGGCGGTGCCGAGGATGGTGGAAAACAACAGAAGACGGGGCAGGATCTGGGCGATTCTCATGGGGATGGGGGTTGAGCAGCATCGTGGCAGAACCCGGTGGTGGCAACAACTCACCCGGCCGATAATCGTGCGCATAAATTGCCCTGCTACAGGAGGACTTTGGGCCACCGGGGACTTGCCCCGGCCGGGGAATAATGCGCAAATGCCCGCCGTCAGGACCCACCCCACCCCCGCCGTCACGGCGTTATTTTATGAGCTACCCCCGTCGCCTATACCTCGTGCTGTTCCTCCTCGGCAGCACTACGGCGTTTGCCGCCGTCAAAGACCTGATCGTGATTGATTTCCTCCACATGGCCCGCAACCCCGACGGCACCCGGGAACGCGGGTATGAGTACGGTTTCGGTGATTGGGACGACAAGAAGAAGGTCGGCCAGTTTCCCGACAAGGGCGTGATCATCAACTTTGTCGGCAGCAAGGGCGGCATCGGCGAGAATCGCGACCTCGATTTCCGCAAGCACTCCAAGGCCCGCGTGACCTTCGTCATCGGCAACCGCAACCAAGCCGAGTCATTCGGATTCAGCCTCGTGGACAAGGACGGCACCGACCAGAGCTGGGATATCCCGCTGAAGGACCAGACCAAGGGCGTGGTACTTACCCGCCTGCTCGATCTCACCCAACCCGCCCGCACGGACAAGCCCGGCAAGACCCCGGGTCTCGACCTGAAGAAGCTCAAGAGCTGGCAATTTCGGGGCAACTACCAGGACGCGCCGATCGAGCTCATGATCATCAAGGTCACGGCGGTAAGCGAGTGACCCGGGCTTGGTAAATCACTGTCAATTGACGGCCGCGATTTCGGCGCGAGCTTGAACGACTCGCCCGGGCCGGCTAACTAGACGGGGTGCCGATCTTCACGCGCATCCTGGATTTCAAACGCGATTTGCTCGCCCGCCTGCGCAACAAGCGGTCGCACCCCCGTCACCGGGTCGGCGCGAACTTTCCCCTCAAGGCGGTAATCAATCTTTCCGGCGATGACGCGCCGGCCGCAAAAGGCGCCCAGGCCCGCGCCCTGGGCTGCGACTGGAGCGGACACGTGGGGGACATATCGAACAACGGGCTGAACATTATATTGCCGCCGGCCGCCACGGCCACGCGCGGTGAGCCCACCACCCTTCGGCTATCGCTGGAAAACCACTTGCTGGAGATACCGGCCACGGTGGCGCATTTCCGGGTCTATAGCACCCATGCGCTCTGCGGCCTCCGCCTGGAATTTGCGGATTTCAAGACGCAAAAGGCCTACCACCAGCTCGTCGAAGCCGTGAGCTTGGGGGCGTCCTTCGCGCCCGCCGGTCCCGGTCGCCCCTCCCCTGGGTTTGTGCGGCGCAGCTGGCGCTCGAAAAACAAGGCCTTGCTGACCGATTGGCGCGAGGCGGACGGGCGCACGCTGGATCACTTTGAACTCACCCTGGGCGACCACTCCGTGCAGGGCCAGCGAAGCCGGCTGGGCCTGGAGGTGCAGCACCGGGCGGAAGCCGGGAAAACCGTTGCGCCCGCTGTGGCCGGGGAGGTCCGCCAGTTGTTTCGCTGGGTCGTGGGCAATCTGCCGAAAAGCGTGCCCGCCGACCTGCGTGAGTTCATGGCCCGGATTGCCACCAGCCCGCCCGCGCCACCCCCAACTCGGGCTGTCGCCAGACCGGTTGTGCCCACGGATCCGTCTTCCTGGCAAGCTCCCCGGCAGCGACCGCCCGGTCCGGGGCGTTAATTCACGTCGCCGAGCGCAAACTGGTTGCCGGCGCGCACCGGCTGCCCGTCCGCAAAATCGATCTCCAGCAGCTTCTCGCTGTGCACGGGCGCGCCGGATTCATCCTTTAAGGTGGCGATGATCTGCTTGGTGGCGGCGTCGATTACCTCGCCGGTCGAGGGATAGACGAGTTTCCCATCCAGGCTGAAGGTGATCCAGCCGGGCTGGTCACGGACGGCGATTGACTGCCTTTGCCGGATCATGCCGCCGGTCAGATCAAAGACATGGATCTGTCCGTTGTGCCCGTCGGCCAGCCACAATTCTTTCTCATCGGGGGAAAGCGCGATGCCGTGGCTCGGGCAGCCGTGGCGCTTTACGGGGCCTTTGGCGTAGCCGTTTACTTCCACGCGCTGGAGCACCCGGCCGGTTTGCAGGTCGCCCACCTCGAAGCCCAGCAGATCGTTCACGTTGGCATAGACGCGCGTCAGGCGGCCGTTGACCGTGAAGGGTCGGATGGCACCGCTGAAGGGCCCGACCGTGCGTTTCAGGGTGTGCGTAGCCGTGTCGGCCACCGCCAGGAAGGGAGAGGCCAGGCCGGCCAGATAGGCCTCCTTCCCGTCGGCGCTGATGATCGTGTTGTGGGCGCGGGAGTTCAGGGTGAGTTTCTTCACCACCTCGCCGGTGAGCGCATCCAGGACCAGCCAATGGCTGTTTTCAAAGGACGGCAGGTAGATGGTCCTGCCGTCGGGCGTGATGGACATCCGGTCGCAGCCCGCCTCGTAGGTTTTCTCCCAAAGGATTTTGTCTGACCGCAGGTCGTAGCATTGGAGCGACTTGATGGTGCTGACATACAGCCGGCCCGTGGCGGCGCTGGCGCAGATGCCCTTCACGTTGCTGGGTTTGCCGTCGTCCGCCAGTCCGGCGGAGGAAATCCGACGCAGCAGCTTGTGGCCGGCGTCGATGTCGTAAACCAGTACGCCGTGGCCGCCGTATTCGAGGTAGTTCCGGATGCCTGGCACCGCCACGTAAAGCAAACGGCCGTTGGCGGGGGCGGCCTGACCGGTGCCGAACCCGAGCGCGACCAGAAGCAGCACGACCAGGGACCGCAGCCGGTGGCGGAGGGGTATTCTCATGCGCCCGACCCTACGCAACCCTTCCCTCCCGGCAAGTCTCGGCCCGGACGCGCTTGCACTATTTATAGCCGACGCCGCCCCCACTGCATCAGGGGTTGCTCGAAAAAGCGAAATGACAGTGCGGCCAGGGCGAATGTCACCGGCAGGTCGGCGGCCAAGACCTGCGGCCAGAAGGTCTTGAACAGGTAGGCCACCGGCATGTGGAAGAGGTAGACGAAATAGGAAAGCATACCGAACGGCGCGATGGCCTCGATGGCGGGCTTCCATCCGGTACAGTCCGTGTTTTCCACCAACAGGGCGATCAATACCGCATAGGCCAGCGCCATCGTGGTCTGGCCGCTGATGATCGGGCTCGGCACATTCCCCACCCGTAGGGCAATGACCGTGAGCAAATGGATCATGACAAGCGACCGCAGGATCCGCCGGCCCCCGGCGAGCAGGGCCTCTGTGTTCGTCTCGCGCAACAGGGCTGCCACCAGCACCCCGGCCGCCAGCGCGTCCAGCCGGTCGATCAGCAGGTAATCCCGCACTTCGCTGCGCACGAATGGCCCCGCCATCACGCAAGCGACGCACAAGCCGATGAGGGTTCGGCGGGACACATACCGCACCACCCAAGGGGCGAGCAGGTAGAATTGCATCTCGACGGCCAGCGACCAAGTGACCGCCAGCCAGGGTGCGCCGATCACCACATCGCGCACCATCCGCTCGTTCTGCCAAAACACGAGGTAGTTCCAGACGGGAAACTCCGTGAACCAATAGTCGATCAACCCGATCCGCCAGTGCTGGTCCACGGCCCGGACCACAGCGTACGAGGCCAGCAGAAAGAAATATAACGGCAGGATGCGGCAGGCCCGCCGCCAGTAGAAGCGCCGGATCATCCCCGGGGCCCCTCGCGTATCCAGCAGGATTCCTCCGATCAGGAACCCGGACAGCACGAAAAACAAAGTCAGACCGTCAATGACACTCCCGAGCCGTCGCAGCAGCAGATACCAATCGTCCTCGAGCGGCAGGAGCAGGTAATAGTGGTAAATCACCACCTGCAGCACTGCGAGTCCCCGCAAGCCATCGAGGGCCTTGGTCCGGGGTGCAGTGACGGCGATCATATTCGCGAATCAATCGTCCGGCGTGCGCTGTTCAGCGACGGCCTTTTGCCGCGGGCTTGGCGTCCTGCCGGATGGCATCAGCCGGCCCGGCCGGCTTGTCGGCCACGTAGATCATATACGCAGCCCGTCTGGCCTGGGCGTAGAGCTTGGCGGGTACCGCTCTCACGAGGAAGCCGGCCCGGGTGAGCCGCTTCTCGATCACGGGGTCCGGACACGCCGACCAGACGGCCGCCCGACCGCCTGGCTTGAGGGCGAGGAAAATCTGCTGCATGCCCCACTCGCTGTAGAGCTGGTTGTTCTCATCCTTCACCATCGCCGTCGTGCCATTGTCGATGTCGAGCACGATGACGTCGTAAGGTTCGCGGGCGGCGCGCCGGATAATCGAGCGCACGTCCTCCACCAGCACCTTGACGCGAGGGTCGGCAAGCGCGCTGCCGTTCAGGCCAGCCAGATGGGTGCGGTTCCAAGCCACGATCTCGGGAAACAATTCCGACACGTGCACCACCGCCTTGGGCCCGGTGCTGTGCAGCACGCTCCGCAGGGTGAAGCCCAGTCCCAGCCCGCCAATGAGGATGCGGGTGGCCGCGCCGCGGTGCGGGTGACGCTCACACCCCAGCCGGCCCAGCTCGATCTCGGAGGTGGACACCGCGGAATGCATCAGCTGCTGGCCGTTGACCCGGATGCAGTAGGACCCGTCGTGTTCGACCAGGGTCATGCGGCCACCGTTGGGGGTCTTGGTCTCGGCGAGCGTGATGTTCGGTTTCATCCGGGCGCAAGTCACCGCGTCAGGCGGTAGAGAAGCAGCGCCGTGTGCTTCACCAGCTCTGGCGCGGTGGTCAGGTTGGTGGACTCGTTCCGCGTGTGCTCGCCCTCGCCGCCCAGGCCGAGTCCGTCGAGCCCCGGCAGCGGCGGGGAGACGAAGGAGATGTCCCCTGCCCCGCGGCCGCGCGGGTCAAAGGCCGTGATCGCCGCAAAGCCCAGGTCGCGGCTGGCCAGGTCGAGCTGAGCGAGGAGCGCGTAGTTTTCCGGCGAGGGCGGCATGGCCGCGTAACCTTGGTCGAAGGTCAGCATGGCGGAGGTGCGCGGAAGATTGTTGTTCGACACGATGGCCTGCATGGCGGCTTGCGCCTCGGCGAGCTGCGCGGCGCTCACAAAGCGCAGGTCGCCCCGCACCAGCGTGCGCTGCGGGATGATGTTGGCCTTGCCGGCCACCTTGCCGCCGGTGCGCGTCAGGTCGCCGTCAGCTCCCCCGGCCACCATCGCGGCATTGAGCGTGACGCCGTCCAGCTTTCGTAGCTCGGCATAGAAGCTGGAGAGGATGCGCGCCATCTCGTAGACGGAACCGGCACCGACGGCGGCCGAGAAGATGCCGGATGAGTGGGCCGTGGTGCCCTGCACTTCCAGCAACCAGCTGATGCTGCCGCGGCGGGCCACCGTGGCGGTGTCGCCAATGGCGGACTCGAAAGCGAGGACGAGATCGCTGCGCTTGGCCGCCTCCAGCAGATCGCGGCGAACCACCTCGATCGGCGTGCCCGGGGCCTCCTCGTCGCCGGTCAGGACCACGATGATCCGGGTGTCGGCCAAAGCCCCGGCGTCGTGCAGGGCCCGCAGGGCGTGGATCATGACCACGTCGCCGCCCTTCATGTCGCCCACCCCGGAGGCATGGGCGATGTCGCCCTCCCGCCGGTAAGTGCCGCCAGGATAGACCGTGTCCAGGTGGCCGAGCAGCAGCACACGCTTGCCCTTGGTCCCGCGGTGCTCGGCGACGAGATGACCGGCCCGGCCGGTGGACGCGGGCAGCTCCACATAGCGGCTCTCAAAGCCGAGGGCCTGCAGTTGCCGGCCAAAATGCTCGGCCATCAGGCGCACCCCGGCGAGGTTCTCCGTCGCGCTGTCAATCAGGACCGCTGACTCCAAGTCCGGGGCGAAGTCCTCCCGGTGCGTGTCCGCCCAGGCCACGACCTTTTGCTCCTCGGGTGTAAGGCTGGCGAGGGCAACGCGCGCGAGCGCGGTGAAAAACAGAAAGGTGGCAACGAGACGCATGCCGGCATAATTCACGGACGTCGTCCCGGAACAAGCCTGACTTCACCAGCGGATGCAGAAGCAACAGGGCATGGCTTGGTTACTTCGTCCTCTCCGTTTCATCCCGTGAAGGAATCTGCGTGTTCCGTGCAGGCCGTGGTTAATCTTGTCACGGCCCAGTCTTGGCCTCGTTGTGGTCGCGATGGCCCCCGCTCCCCTCGCCCCGTTGCCCGGATCCCCCGATCCCGACACGGTGCTGGACGCTTTTCTTGCCGCCATGGCGGCGCGCGGCCTCGCGCTTTACCCAGAGCAGGAGGAGGCAATCCTCGAGCTGTTCGCCGGCCGCAACGTCATCCTCAACACCCCCACGGGCTCCGGCAAATCCCTCGTGGCCGCCGCCCTGCACTTCAAGGCACTCTGTGCCGGCCAGCGCTCCGTCTACACCTGCCCGATCAAGGCGCTGGTGAACGAGAAATTCCTCAGCCTCTGCCGCGACTTCGGGCCGGAGCATGTCGGCATGATGACGGGCGACGCCTCGGTGAATCCGCGCGCCCTCGTGCTCTGCTGCACGGCCGAAATCCTCGCCAACATCGCCCTCACCCGCGGTGAGCATGCCGGGATCGCCGCCGTGATCATGGACGAATTCCACTATTACGCCGACGCCGAGCGCGGGTACGCGTGGCAGGTACCCCTGCTTACCCTGCCGCACTCCCGCTTCCTGCTGATGTCCGCCACCCTCGGCTCGACGGAGTTCTTTGAGCGCGAGCTCACCCGTGTCACCGGGGCCCCAAGCCTGACGGTGCGCAGCGACCGCCGGCCCGTGCCGCTGGCCTTCGAATATTCCGAGACACCCCTCGCCGAGCGCATCACCCGGCTTCTTGCCGACCAGCGCGCGCCGGTCTATCTCGTTCACTTCACCCAGCGCGCCGCGTCCGAGGCCGCCCAGGATCTCATGAGCCTCCCGGTCTGCACCAAGGAGGAGAAGGCCGCGCTCGCCACCGAACTGGAGCGGGTGAAATTCAACAGTCCCTACGGCAAGGACATGAAACGCTGGTTGCGCCACGGTATCGGCGTCCACCACGCGGGCTTGCTGCCAAAATACCGCATCCTCGTCGAGCAGCTCGCGCAGAAGGGTCTGCTCAAGCTCATCTGCGGCACCGATACGCTCGGGGTCGGCATCAACGTTCCCATTCGCACCGTCCTCTTCACCCAGCTCTGGAAATACGACGGCAAGAAGGCCGCCATCCTGAGCGTCCGGGATTTCCGCCAGGTTTCGGGCCGGGCGGGCCGCGCCGGCTATGACGACCAGGGCTATGTCATCGTCCAGGCCCCGGAACACGTCATCGAGAACAAGCGCGCCGAGGAGAAAGCCGCCGCCGATCCGGCCAAGAAGAAGAAACTCGTCAAGTCCCGCGCTCCCGAAGGCGCGGTCGGCTGGGACGCCAAGACCTTCGACCGCCTGCGCACCGCCTCGCCCGAGGAACTGTCGTCCCAGTTCGCCGTGACCCACGGCATGCTCCTGCTGGTGCTGAGCCGCGACAGCGACGGCTGCCGGGCAATGCGGCAGCTGATCAATGACTGCCACGAGACCCCGACCAAGAAGCGTGCGCTGCGGAAACGCGCCTGGCAGCTGTTCCGCGCCCTGCTTGACCGAAAGATCGTGGAGATCATCCCACGCCAGCCCTCCGGCCGCCGCCTGCGTGTGAACGTGGAGCTGCAGGACGATTTCTCCCTGCACCAGGCGCTCTCGCTCTACCTCATCGACACCCTCCCCCTGCTTTCTGCTGGCCAGCAGAACGAGTCGCCCGACTACCCGTTCGACGTGCTCACGCTGTGCGAGGCCATCGTCGAGGACCCCGACCAGATCCTGCGCCGGCAGGTGGACAAGCAGAAGGGCCTGAAGATCGAGGAGTGGAAGGCCGCGGGCATCCCCTACGAGGAACGCATGGCCAAGCTCGAGGAGGTCGAGCACCCCAAGCCGTTGCGCGAGTTCCTGTACGAGACTTTCAACGCTTTTGCGGCGGCCCATCCGTGGGTCGAGCAGGAGAACGTCCGGCCCAAGTCCATCGCCCGCGAGATGTTCGAGCGCTATCAGTCCTTTGCCGACTATGTCCGCGAATACGGCCTGGAGCGCAGCGAGGGCCTGCTGCTGCGCCACCTCATGCAGGTGTTCAAGGTGCTGGCCCAGACGGTGCCCGACTCGGCCAAGACCCCCGAGGTCGTCGAGATGGAGGACTATTTCCGCGAGCTCATCCGGGGCATCGACTCCAGCCTGCTCGACGAATGGGAGAAGCTCCGCAACCCGGACTTCGTCGCCATCGAGCTGGACGCCAGGCCGGCCCGGCCCGCGAGCTACGACATCACGCGGGATGCTGCTGCGTTCCGCCGGCTGGTGCGCACGGCGGTGCTGGGTTTCCTGCAGGATGTCGCCGCCCGCGACTGGGAAGGCGCCCGGCTGCGCTTCGCCCCGGACACCGAGCCCGGCAACGAGGCGGTGCTGTTGACCGAGGCTCGCCGCATCGAGAAGGAATTCGCCGCCTACTTCGAAGCCCGCGGCCGGTTCCGGCTCGATCCCGAGGGACGCAACGCGAAGCACACGCATATTGAAGAGCTGAACGCGGAAAGCGGAGTGCTGAATGCTACCTGGCGGATTGCCCAGGTGCTGGCTGACCCGGAGGAGCAGAACGACTGGGAGGCACGCTTCGAAGTGTCGCTGGCCGAGTCCCGGAAGGAGAATCGCCCCGTGGTGCGTTTCCTCACCGTCCGGCCCGTCGGTACCGACTAGCCACCCAGGCGAATCGGGTCGCAACTTGCCGCTGGGTGAATCATTATCGGGCATGCTCTTTCGACTCCTGCTCCCGTTGCTCCTCGGGTTAAATGTGGCCGGAGCCGTTGGCTTGAACCCGCGCGAACGTCCGGCTAATTGGGCCGTCCCTGTCATCGAGACCACCCTCGGCAATTGCTACCGCGTGAGTGACGCGCTCTACCGCTGCGAACAGCCCGGCAAGCAGGACATCGCGAACCTGCAGGCCCTCAGCATCCGCTCGCTCCTCAACCTGCGCCACTATCACACCGACGCGAAGGCGTTCGAGCAGGCTGGCTTCAAGCTGCTCGTCCAGCGGATGGAGGCCGATGAGCTCACCGCGGGCGACCTCGTCGCCGCCCTGCGCCAGTTCCGCTCCGCGCCCAAGCCGGTGATGGTTCATTGCTGGCATGGCAGTGATCGCACCGGCGCCGTCGTCGCGGCCTATCGCATCGTGTTCCAGGACTGGACGCCCGCCGCCGCGCTCGACGAACTGCGTCACGGCGGCTATGGTTATCACGAGAAGTCCTTCCCCAACATCATCACCTTGTTCGCAACCCTGGATGCCGCCGACCTGCGCAAACGGGTGCTGGCTCCCTGATTAACCCACCCCGGCTGCCCATCTGGCTTCAGGAGATGATTAGCCCGGCTGCAAGGTGCGGCCGTCTCTCGCCCGGACCCACATTGCTTTTGACCGGGCATGGCGGTGCCTTTCTACTCGCTACCCGCTACTCACTAATCGCTGCTTTCCCATGCCCACCATCATCTACACCAAGACCGACGAGGCCCCCGCGCTCGCCACCTATTCCCTCCTGCCGATCATCCAGGCCTTCACGAAGCACTCCGGCATCGCGGTCGAGACCCGGGACATTTCCGTCGCCGCACGCATCCTCGCCAATTTCTCCGACCTGCTCCCCGCCCACCAGCGCGTGCCTGATCATCTCGCCGAACTCGGCGCCCTGACCCTCAAGCCCGAGGCCAACATCATCAAGCTGCCCAACATCAGCGCCTCCGTCCCGCAGCTGAAGGCCGCCATCGCCGAACTGCAGAAGAAGGGCTACGCCCTCCCCGATTTCCCCGAGGTGCCCAAGACCGACGCCGAGAAGGACGCGAAGGCCCGCTACGGCCGGGTCATGGGTTCCGCCGTCAATCCCGTCCTCCGCGAGGGCAACTCCGACCGCCGCGCCCCCAAGGCCGTCAAGGACTACGCCCGGAAACACCCGCACTCCATGGGCGCTTGGTCGCCGGAGTCGAAGACCACCGTCGCCACGATGGGACACGATGACTTTTTCTCCAATGAGAAGTCCGTCACCGTCCCCGCCGCCACCACCGTGCGCATCGAGCTCGTGCCTGCGGCGCCCTCTGAGCCGATGGCCAAGACGGGTGCGACGCAGCAGCCCACCATTGTCCTCAAGGACAAGCTGGCGCTGAAGGCCGGCGAGATCCTCGACGGCACGTTCATGAGCAAGAACGCCCTCGGCGCCTTCTTCGCCCAGCAGATCGCCAAGGCCAAGAAGGACGGCGTCCTCTTCTCCCTTCACCTCAAGGCCACGATGATGAAGGTCTCCGACCCCATCATGTTCGGCCTCTGCGTCCGCGTGTTCTTCAAGGACCTCTTCACCAAGCACGGCGCCGCGCTCACCACCCTCGGCGTGGACCTGAACAACGGCTTCGGCGACCTCCTCGCGAAGATCGAGACCCTTCCCGCCGCCCAGAAGGCCGCCATCGAGGCCGACATCGCCGCGATCTTCGCCGCGCGTCCCGCCGTCGCCATGGTCAATTCCGACAAGGGCATCACCAACCTCCACGTCCCCAGCGACGTCATCGTGGACGCCTCCATGCCCGCCATGATCCGCACCTCGGGCCAGATGTGGAACGCCGCGGGCAAGGGCCAGGACACTCTCTGCGTCATCCCCGACAGCTGCTACGCCGGCGTCTACCAGACCGTCATCGATTTCTGCAAAAAGAATGGCGCCTTCGACCCCAAGACCATGGGCACCGTGCCCAACGTCGGCCTCATGGCCCAAGCCGCCGAGGAATACGGCTCGCACAACAAGACCTTCCAGATTCCCGCCAAGGGCACGGTCCGCGTCGTGGACGACACGGGCAAGGTCCTGATGGAGCATGGCGTCGAGCAGGGCGACATCTGGCGCGCCTGCCAGACGAAGGATGCCCCGGTGCAGGACTGGGTGAAGCTGGCCGTCAACCGCTCGCGCCTCAGCGGCATGCCCGCCATCTTCTGGCTCGACGACCAGCGCGCCCACGACGCCCAGGTCATCGCCAAGGTGAAGACCTATCTCGCCCAGCACGACACCAACGGGCTGGACCTCAAGATCCTCGCCCCCGCCGAGGCCTGCCGCGCCACGCTCATCCGCCTCAAGGCCGGCCAGGACACGATCTCCGTCACGGGCAACGTCCTCCGCGACTACCTCACGGACCTCTTCCCGATCCTCGAGGTCGGCACCAGCGCCAAGATGCTGTCGATCGTCCCGCTGATGAACGGCGGCGGTCTGTTCGAGACCGGCGCCGGCGGCTCCGCGCCCAAGCACGTGCAGCAGTTTACCGAGGAGAATTTCCTCCGCTGGGACAGCCTCGGGGAGTTCTTCGCCCTCGCCGCCTCCTTCGAGCACCTCGCCATCACCCAGAAACACGCCAAGGCCAAGATCCTCGCCGACACGCTCGACGAGGCCAACGGCAAGTTCCTCGAGCACGATAAATCTCCCGCCCGCAAGGTCGGCGCGGGCATCGACAATCGCGGTTCGCATTTCTACCTCGCGCTCTATTGGGCGCAGGCCCTGGCCGCGCAGTCGTCGGATCTCGACCTGCAGAAGCTTTTCAAGCCGATCGCGGAAAAGCTGACCGCGGCCGAGAAGCAGATCGTGGCCGAGATGGTCGCCGTGCAGGGCAAGCCCACCGACATCGGTGGGTACTACCAACCCGACGACAAGCTAGCCTCCTCTGCCCTTCGCCCGAGCAAGACGCTAAACGAAATTCTTGCCACACTGTAGAATCTCACACTTCTATTTCTCGCATGGGCACTAGGACGCTATCCTTCAAACAAGCTGCTGAAAGGATACTTCGCGAATCTGAGCGACCATTGTCACCTAAAGAGATTGTCGAGAGAGCCATCGAAGCTGGGTTAATAGAAACAGAGGGTGCTACACCTGATGCCACAATGGGAGCGCAGCTCTATTTGGAGCTGCGAAATAACCCAAAGACAGCTTTTAGAAAAGTCGGACCTGCAAAGTTTACTGTAACTAAAGCTAGAAGCTCTACGGATTCTGCTGAGGTCATTGTCGATAACCAAAACCAATCCGTCCGAGAACTCCTCCGTGCAAAGCTTCAGAGTATGGAGCCCTCGCAATTCGAAGTTCTAGTAAGTGAACTTCTCGGAAAGCTTGGCTACGAGTCCATCAGTGTGACTGGGCGTAGCGGCGATCGAGGTATCGACATTGCTGCCACACTGACAATGGGAGGTATCACGAGCGTTAAAACAGTCGTGCAGGTAAAGCGCTATAAAACAGGAAACAATCTTGCAGGCGCTGTTATCGCTCAACTTCGCGGTAGCGCAGAAGTTGATCAACGCGGGTTAGTTATTACGACGGCCGACTTCACGAAAGAGGGGGTCATCGAGGCCAGCGCAGCGAATAAAATGCCTGTCGCGTTGGTGAATGGAGACAAATTACTCGACCTCTTACTCGCGCACGAAATTGGGGTAAAGAAAGACCTTATGCCGGTCTATTCCCTAGACGCAGATTACTTTGAGAATCGTGCCGATGACGAAAAAGCCGATGAAGGTACGGGTAAACGACGCGGGCTATGGCCTTTGCCGGGAGGGATTGATTCCTATGTTAAGACACTACTTCAGATTTTGGACGCGTTACAGGCGACTGCGATGACGAAGTCAGAGCTAGTCCACTGGATCATGAAAACATTCCCTCAAGTTAAGAGTGAGAAGACAGCCACCGGCTATGTAAATGTCCCGCGTGCAATCGGCACTACGAAGCTTTGTGATGGTAAGTTTGTGCTAACTGAGGATGGAATGAAAGTTCAGCAGTCTAGGGATAAAGATATTCTTTATCGTGTTCTGGCTGCCAACATTTTCGGGATAGAGGAGATTATGGAATTCTTGAGGACAAACTCAGAACCTCAAACGGAGGCTGACGTGTTGGCTTTCCTAATAGAAAATCTTGGCGTGGAGTGGTCCACATTTGCCCAAGTAAACTTCCGGCTTCTTTGGCTCGTGAACTTGGGTAAAATTAACCGAATTGATAGTGGTTACGTTCTGGCAGCTGAGCCGAGTCAAGGAGTTAAGTTTTAACCTTGCTAAAGCGTCAGCCTGCGAGCCCGAACTAAGAGGTCGGGCTGTGTATAGTGATCCGCCGTTGCTGATCCCGGTCTGACGGGCCTTGTCGCAAGTCATTCCCTCGCCCGCAATCAATGCCGGGCTTTGACCAACACTTGCGGAGTCAACCGTTGGTCGAAGGCAGAGAATGTCGCCAATTGGCGGCCATGACGATGTCGGGCCCAACTTCTTCCACTATCACCACCGCGACCACGCTCGGACCGGGTGAGTCTCCTCCAAGAGCCAAACTTTCTCCCCATAAGCACCCGCGGGCTAGTCTGGCCAGCCACCCCACCCCGCAAACCAAACAAATATGAAAACCACTTTGATGACCCTCGTCTGCTGCGTGCTGGCTGCCGGAGTGGCGCCCGCGGCCACCTTAAACCTCACGGAGCTCGACAACCTCCAGGCGAAAATCGATGCGGCGACCGGCGGGGACGTCCTGTTGCTCGCCACCGGCACCTACGGCGGGTTTACGCTCAAGGACCGGCGCTTCACGGCGGAGCGGCCCCTCGTCATCAAGGCGGCCCCGGGCGCGACCCCGGTGCTGCGCGGCCCCGGCTACCGGGGGCATCTGGCGCTCATCAGCAATGCGAGCTATGTCGTGCTCGATGGGCTGACCCTGGAGCATTGCAATCAGCCGATCTATTGCACGTCCATCGACCACTGCATCTTCGTCAACCTCGTCATCCATGACACTGGGCAGGAGGCGATCCACGTTCGCGGCCGCTCGCACGACATCGACATCCGCCACTGCCGGATCCACGACACGGGGCACACCCAGCCGCAATGGGCGGAGGGCATCTACGTCGGCATGGGACAGCGTCCATATGAGAGCGTCGAAAACGTCTGGATCGAGGGCAACGACATCTCGGCCACGAGCAACTCCGAGGGGATCAATCTCAAGTCCCGGAGCTACCACGTCACCATTCGCGGCAACAAGGTCCACGACCTCGCCCCTGGGACCGCCTCCCAGCACAACGAGGCGGCGATCAGCTGCGAGGCGGCGGATCTGGGCTACCGGCCCGGGGTGGACCCTGACATCTGGATCGAGGAGAATGAAATTTACCGGGTGCGCCTTGGGCGGTGGGCCAATGGCATCAAGGTTTCCACCATGGGCGGGAAAATCCTCCGCAACACCATCCACGACTGCGAGCAATTCGGCATCGCGTTCAATGCGTACGAGAACGGCCCGGGTGTGTTCACCACCTGGCTTTACGGCAATGTGATTATGCAGTGCGCCGCCGGGGCGATCAGCGACTCGATTCTCCCGCGCCGAAACGAGGATCCCGGCGCCAATCCGAACCGGCCACAAGCCTGGTATGTCCCGGGTGGACCGACGTCTGCCGTCCCAGCTGGACTCTGAAGCAAATACGCTCAACGATTTGAGCAGCCCCGGACCAGTCGTACGGGGTTCCTGCGCTGAACCAGATCCTCGCCCCGCATCATACCCCTTGAATCCATGAAAACTTCCGCGGCCCAAACTCTCTGCGTGGTCATGCTGGCTGCGGTCCTTCCTGCGGCCCAAGCCGCAATTTCAAAGACATATAGTGCACGCCAAACCCTGTCGATCAACGGCGTGGCTTGTCCGGAGCTGATGAGCTGGTCCGGCGGCGATGCCAGTGCCCCCGTGGTGGTGGAAGCGCTCAGTGCCGGGACGTCACCCAAGAAGCATCTCGGTAACTTCGTCTACGAGCCCATCATCATGGTGGTCACCGCCCCGCTTTCTCCAGCTTTGCAGAACAGCCTGGCGGATCTTTGCGCCAACCGGACCTCCACCCAGACACTCCTGCTCACGGACGTCGACAACACCAAGATACAGGCCACCAATGCGCAGCTGATCGAGGCCCGGTTTCCTGCCCTTGATGGCGGGTCAAAAAATCATTGGCGCCTGACGTTGGTTTTCCGCCCGGAATCCACTCACCCTGTAGCTGGAGGCTCGACTGCTTCGGCCGGAACGGAAATCCGGCCCAAAGGAGCGCTTTCGAGTAATTTCCGCTTCGCCCTCGGCAGTTTCCCCAGCGGTCAGGTTGCAGGCATCGAGGCCTTCACCATAACGCGCGCGGCCTCGGCCGGCGTCGGGGCCGAGCGCGATTACACGGCCAGCCCCGGTGCGACGCAGATTCCCGACTTGAACATCATTGTCACCCAAGCGGGTGTGGCCGCCTGGACCAGCTGGCGGGATGACTTCATTGTCCAGGGCAACTCCGACGATCCCAAGGAAAAGAACGGATCACTCGATATCCTGGGTCCCGACCTACAGACGGTGCTGCTGCCCCTGCAGTTGTCGCACGTTGGCATCAAGCGGTTTGTCCAAATACCCAGTCTCGCCGACAACGGGCCGAACTTTTATCGTGCTGAGCTGTATTGCGAAAGCATGAGTGTGGCGAGCAGCCCGGTCACCAACTCATCCGCGCCCACGACAACCTCTGCACCGGCTGCAACTCCCGCCGAAACCGCTCCCGCCGACACGGCCAAGACCCCGGAAAAGGAACCGGACAAGACACCCACCGCTTCCACTGAGACCGCTCCGGCGGACAGCAAGTCCCCGGTGGACCCGAAAGCCCCGCCCAAGGAACCAGCGAAAACGCCGGAGACCACCCCGGCTGAATCCAGCCCGGCCACTGCCGCCCCGGCTGCCAGTGCGAAATCCGTGACCAACCCTGAGGACAAGGGACCCCGTGACCCGGCTGATTTTCCCCGCGCCGATGGTACGCGTCGCACCCAGTACAGTGCCGTGCGCGAGATTGGCTTCCTTCAGGAAACCGCCAACTACACGGCCAAGGCCAAATCGGACGTCCTCATGGCGTTTTACGAGAAGAACTTGAAAAGCGGCGGTTGGGAAGAAACCGCGCGCTATGAGAACGACAACGGCACCGACCGTGCCCACCAGATCATCAGCACGTGGAAGAAGGCCAATCGCACGGCCTCGCTGACCTTCATGGATGCATCATCCGGCTACACCGAAATCCAAGCCGTCGTGCAGGAGAGGAAATGAGCGAGCCCGGGTGGCACCTGGGCTCGCGAAGTTCAGCTAACTTAATCTGATAGCGTCCTGGCTGTCTGGGAACTTTCACGAACGGCGGCCGTCGCTGCGATGCGCTCGACCAAGGCTACCCGCTCCGCTGCCGTGGTGTCGCGCAGACACGGCTTGACCGTGATTTCCAACGTTGCCCCGCGCCGCACCAGCAGGCCCCAGCCGTCGGGTAGCTCGTGCGGTTCCACGATTCCCTCTTCAGCAACGAGGTAAAGCAGGCTGGCGGCACGCCACCGGGCGAGCTTGGCGAACTTCGTCCCCTCCAGCAGTCGGCGCTGGCTGCGGGACAATTCTCGGGCCAGCCGGTCATGGGTGCCATGCTTCAGCCCGCGCAGGTCCACGGCCTCAAACTCGGGGAAGAGTTCCTCGCCTCGGCGCAGGTCTGGACGGTGGCCACCGATCAAGGCGCGCAGCGCCATCAGCCGCTCGCTCATCCGGACGAGGTTCTCCTTCGCCCCGGCCTCACGGGCGCCGTCCCGGAGATAGTCGGTTCGCGAGGCCTTGCACTCGAAGACCGCCGTGCGTGCCTTGTCCGACAACACACGCATCGTGGCGGCGGCGACGTCCGCCCGATACGGTGAGCGCGGCAGGCGGACCTCGGTGGCGGCCAGCACCAGCCGGTGGGCCACCGCCCACTGCAGCGCCAGACATTTCAACTCGCGGTGCGCCGCGCTCTCCGACCCGGAGCCGGTCATCGTCAGATGTGGAACTGTTCGGAGACGATCTTGCCGTCCTTGACCTCGTAGACGCAAAGCTCGGACATCAGCCTCCGGGGCTGGCCCTTCATCGTCACGTCCATGGCCATCGTGACGGCGAAGGCATTCGCGGCAACCAGCGGGTCGGAGATGGTGATCGAATGGAGCTGCTCGATCATGGTCTCGAACTTCCGGCCCTTCTCAATGATGGCGGCCAGGCCCTTGGTTTCCTGGTCAAAGCCCGGCGACGCGAAGGGCTCGCGGCTGACGGCGGTGGCGGCAAACAATTCACGCTGGGCGGTCTCCCACCTGCCTTGCCGGCAGTGGGCGACGAGTTGAGTTGCGATATCCGTGGTATTCATGGGGAGTGAGGGTTGAACGCCCCACTCTATCACCGGCTCCTGACAACTCCCTGTCAGGAGAGTTTGCACTTGGTCAGGGGATCCACGGTGGGCTCGCCCATCGCATCCCTTGACGTTCTTGTCTGGACTGGGTTTATTCCCAGCGTAGCCGCCCCGGGCGCAGTCAAAGCACCAGAGCGGCACCCTTCCACGCCATGAAACTCCCCCTGAGTTCGCTCCGTATTATTTTCACGCTGCTGGTCGCCGGCGTCGGTCTTTACCCGAGCCGGAGTCTCGCCGATCACCAGCCGGACAGTGACAAACTGGGCACGATCCACTTCACGGTGAACGGCCGGCCTGAGGCGCAGGCGCACGTGGTCCGCGGGGTGAAACTGGTCCACCACATGATGTACCCCGAGGCCGACCGGGAGTTCGCGGCGGCCTTGGCCGCCGACCCGGCCTGTGTGCTCGCCTACTGGGGCCGGGCCATGACGTTGATTCACCCGCTCTGGCCCGATGCGCCCACGGAGGCGGAACGGATCCTGGGGGCCGGGCAGATCCGGGACGGCCTTGCCTGCCCGACGGCCACGGCGCGCGAACGGGCTTACCTCGAGACGCTTGACCGCTACTTTGCCGCCTCCGTCCCCGGCGACCACGCGGCTCGGCTGAAGGTCCTGGATGTGGCGTGGAACGAACTGGCGGAGAAGTACCCGGACGACCTGGATGCCGTCGCGTTCAGCGCCCTCTACCACCTCGCCCCCGCCCGCTTCGTCGCCAAGGACAAGTCGCACCGCATCCAGCTGGAGGCGGCCGCCCGGTTGCAGAAAGTATCGGCGGTCATCCCGGATCACCCCGGCGCGCAGCACTACAAGATCCATGCCTATGATTTCCCCCTGCTCGCGGACCGGGCGCTGGAGGTTTGCGACACCTACACGGGCATTGCGCCCGATGTGCCGCACGCGCTGCACATGCCGACCCATATCTTCACCCGGCGGGGATTGTGGGACAAATCCATCGAGTTCAACCTGCGTTCCGCCGAGGCGGCGCGAAAGCTCACCCTCAGCTCCGGCGCGCTGACCAGCCACTACCCCCACGCGCTCGACTACCTGGCTTATGCCTACCTGCAGCGCGGCCAGTATCACGAGGCGGACGCGGTGCGGCGCCAGCTCGCGGCGGAGAAAGGTCCGTATGCCAGCGTCAACACCACCGCGATGGCGTTTGCCTTTGCCGCCATTCCCGCCCGTTGCGCCCTGGAGCGGCAGGCCTGGCGCGAGGCGGCGGAGCTCCCGCTGCACCAGCCGGTCGAGTTTGCTTGGGGCAAGTCCTACCTGAACTGCGATTCGATTGTCCACTTTGCCCGGGCCATCGGGGCGGCCCGGAGCGGCCAGCTTGATGCCGCACGCGCGGAGATTGCCGGGCTGGAGGACATCCGTCGCGAGCTCACGGGCGCCGGCCGCGTCTCGTATTGGACGGCGCAGGCCGAGACCCAGATCCTCGCCGCCCGGGCTTGGGTGGAGTTCAGGCCGGATCAGCCGGACCCGGCAATCGCGCTGCTGCGCCGCGCCGTCGAGCTCGAGGCCAACGTGGACAAGGAGGCGGTCACGCCCGGCGAAGTGCTACCCGCGGGCGACCTGCTCGGCGACATGCTCCTCGAAGCCGGCCGGCCCGGCGAGGCGCTTGCGGCCTTCGAGGCCGTGTTGGCCGCCAGTCCCAACCGCCTGAACACGCTCTATGGCGCCGGCTTTGCCGCCGAGCGCGCCGGCGACCCGACGAAGGCCCTGCACTATTACGAACTGCTGGTCCAGGTCGCGGTCGCCAGCGACCCGGGCATCAGCCGCGTCGACCACGCGCGTCAATTCCTCGCCCAGTCCCGCCTTGCGGCCTCACGCTGAGCGCGCGGACGACCCTCTGTCGGAAGGGAGCGCGGATTCTCAGCGCAGCACACCGCGCTTGCGCATGGATAGCGCGTACCCCAGCAGCAGCACGCCGATCAGCACGATGATGCCCGTGAAAACCAGCGGGCCCTTGCCTTCGGGGGACATGATCTTCAACCCGTCGGTGAGGAGGAAATTGTGGGTGAAGGTGAGCGCCATGCCGACCAGCACCGCCTGGTTCGCCCGCACGGCCCAAGCCCGGCGCATTAGCAGAAACACCGAGCCCAGTAGGCTGCCCCAAGTGGCCACGCCCCATGCCAGCACGGCCCAGAGCGGGAAGCCGTAGATGTATTCCAGCTGCACGTTGGTCATGCCCGCGGCCTTCAGGTAGGCCGTGTTCTCCAGCTGAGTCATTGTGAAATCAAAGGCCCCGATGGCATTCCACAGCAGCGAAATTACGCCCACCACCCAAAGGTGCCATGGGGCCTTGGTTAGCGGCGTGGTCGCGTCAGCCATGGCGGGAGGGAAGATAGCTCCGCCCGTTAGTCAATCCCCGAGGCCCCAGAGCAATCCTTGTCACTTGACTGGTTGATCTGCTCCAGGGGTGGGATTGCCCGCCGGGAAAGGCGGGTCCCGGGAACACCCCGGTAGGGATACCACGTATATCCAAGCAAACGCGTGGGGCGTAAAATCATGGCGTGAGTCCGGCCGCTAGCTGCAATTAGCCTATAACCAAGCTCATGCCGCGGTGATGCAGTCCGCCCACTTCATCTCCATCTCATCATGTCCACCCAGGAAAGTAGGTTAATCAGGTACTGCCGAGCGGCAGTATCCGCGCCATCCGTTATGACCAGCGAATGAACCTGCATACCAATCATCCGGGCTTGGGGCTGCAGGGTCGGATCATCCTGATTGTCGCCGCGGATGATTCCAAGGTCCAGCACCTGCGCGCGATTCTCTCCCCGGCCGGCTACTTGGTTAACCACGTGAGTACGGGTGCGGCCGCGCTGGACTATATTCCCGAGTACAAACCCGACCTGATCCTGCTGGATGTGGGCCTCCCCGGCCCGAATGTCTTTGATGTCTGCCACGCCCTCCGGAACGGCCACGGGAGCGACGGCGCCCCCATCATCTTCATCGCCACGCTCGAAAATCCCCAGGAAGTCGTGGACGGCCTGGCGGCCGGCGGCGTCGATTTCCTGTCCCGGCCCTTCCGCCGGGCGGAGATCCTGGCGCGCGTCCGGGTGCACCTCCTGAACCGGCTGCGTCTCGCCCAGCTGCACCTGAACGACAAGGCGAAGAACGGCCTTCTCGCCATGGCGGCGCACGACCTCCGCAATCCGCTCGTGTCCATCCGTGCGCTCACGAATCTGCTGCGCCTGGGCATGGTGGGAGACGTCACTCCGCGGCAGCACGAACTGCTGGACACCGTCTATGGCGCGAGCCAGACGATGCTCGACTTGATCAACGAGCTGCTGGACCTCTCCGTGCTGGAAGCGGGCGAGGTGCAGCTCACGATCACCCCCACCCCGATTGCGGAACTCGTGGCCGCCTCCGTCAAGCTGAGCAATGCCACGGCCGCGGGCAAGGGCACCACCATCGTCTGGCAACCCGGACCGCTGCCCCCGATGCTGCCGCTTGACCGGCCGAAGATCCGGCAGGTCCTGTCCAACCTGCTCGACAACGCGATCAAATTTTCCCCCCCGGGGTCGCGCATCACCTTCGCCACCGAGCTGACGCCCGACCATTGCTCCATCGCGGTGCGGGACCAGGGACCCGGCATCCCCGAGAATGAACGTTCCAAGCTGTTCAAGAAGTTCAGCCGCACCTCGGTGCAGCCCACGGGCGGGGAATCAAGCACCGGCCTGGGGCTGGCCATCTGCCAAACGATCATGCAGGCGCATGCCGGCAGCATCGATGCCAGCAATCTGCGGGGGGGCGGGGCCGAATTCCGCATCACCTTCCCGCTCCACGCATGAACTTCGGAGGCAAAGTCCTGGTGGTGGATGATGAGGCGCACATCCGCAAATTTGTGACCCTGATGATCGAGTCGTTGGGCGTCACGGACGTGCTCGAGGCGGCGAATGGGCTCGAGGCCCAGCAGGTCTACGCCCGGGAAAAGCCGAAACTGGTCCTGCTCGACGTGAACATGCCGCGCGTCGACGGCATCCAGACCCTGCGACAGCTCAAGCAAACCGACCCCGGATGCCGGGTGGTCATGCTGACCTCCCTGGTCAACCGCCAGACCGTCGAGGAATGCCTCCACTTGGGCGCGCTGGGTTACCTGCGCAAGGACAACCCGCCCGATGAAATGATTGTCCAGTTGCGGAGCATCCTGCAGGAGTGTTCCGTCCGGGAAAACAGCCCGCCCGCCCGTCCATGACCATCCCCGTGCCACCGGAGGAGAACCTGGCCCCGGACTCCGCCCCGCCCTTTGTCGATGTCCGCTATTCCCTGGCGGCGCTGCTGCGCGAGGTGAAGCTGGACCGGTCGTCCGCCACCTTTGCGATGGAGAAACTCGACCAGGCCACCATCAACCTGCTCTTCCAGCAACACCGGGCCCACCGTGAACACCACCTGGACCAACAGTAATTTCAGCGACCTGGTGCTCGCCCATCCCGGCTTCGATTCCCGCGCGAAGCTGGAAACCCTCGCGGCCAAGCACGCGGACCAGCTGGAGCTGCTGCAGGAAGTCATCGACCAGAAGCTCCTGTTGAAGGAGGACGCCTGCCGCATCTGGGGCGATTACATCGGCATCGCCTATGTCGATGTGCTCGCCTCGGGCATCACGGTCGAGGCGGTGAAACTGATTCCGCGGGAAATCGCCCAGAAGGCCCGGGCGATCGGCCTCTACCTGATCGACGGGGTCCTGACCGTGGCGATGGCAACGCCGGAGGACGCGAAGCTGGTGCGGCGGCTGGAACAAATCGCGGGCAACCCCATCAGCCCGGTGTTCTGCCTGCCCTGCGAGATCGATGACGCGATGTCCATCATCTATGCCACGGAGCAGTCCATCATCGATTCCATCGCCGCGCTCAAGCAGAACGAAATGTTTGCGGAACCGGACCTGGCCATGGAGCGGATAGCGGAGCTCGCGAAGACCGATTCCCTCGTCCAGGTCCTCAACGAGATCATCCATTTCGCCCAGCGCGAGCGCGCCACGGACATCCACATCGAGCCGCAGGAGATCAACTCGCGCATCCGCTTCCGCGTCGACGGCACGCTCCGCGACATCCTGACGTTTCCGAAGAACATGCACCGCGCCGTGGTCTCGCGCCTGAAGATCCTCAGTGACCTGAACATCTCCGAGTCCCGCATCCCGCAGGACGGGCGCTTCTCGGTGCCCATGGGCACAACCAAGATGAATTTCCGGCTCTCGGTGATCCCGCTCATCTATGGCGAGAAGGCCGTCGTCCGCGTGCTTTCCTCCGCCACCCGGCACTCGATGGTGACCCTGGACCGGATGCTCATGTCCCAGCGGATCCTGCATCCTTTCCGCCGCCTGATCAAGAGCCCCAACGGCATCATCTTCGTCACCGGGCCCACGGGCTCGGGCAAGACCACCACCCTCTACGCGGCCATCGACGAGATCAATACGCCCCGGATCAACATCTCCACCATCGAGGATCCCGTCGAGATACCGGTCCCCGGGGTGATGCAAAGCCAGATCAATGCGCCCATCGACCTGAGCTTCGCCACGATGCTCCGCGCCCTCCTGCGGCAGGATCCGGACGTCATCATGGTCGGCGAGATCCGCGACACGGAAACCGCCAAGATCGCGACGGAGGCCGCGCTCACCGGGCACCTCGTCTTCGCCACGCTGCACACCAATACGGCCCCGCAGGCCATCGTGCGCCTGATGGAGATCGGCGTGGAGCCCTACATGGTGGCGCCGTCCATCCTCGGCGTGCTATCCCAGCGGCTGGCGGCGCGCATCTGTGAAAAATGCAAGGAAGCCTATTACCCGCCGCGGGAGGTGCTGCTCAAGTATTTCCTCGAGGACGGGCTTTCCGAGGTGCCCTTCTACCGCGCCCGCGGTTGCCCGCATTGCCGGCACACGGGTTTCCGCGGGCGCGTGGCCTTCCATGAGCTGGTTGTCGTCACGGAGGAAATCCGCCAGTTGATCTCCGACCGCCGGAGCGTGCAGGAGATCACCCGGGCCGCGGTCAAGGTCGGCTACCGCCCGCTGCGCTACGACGGCCTGAACAAGGTCCTGCTCGGCCTGACCACCATCGAGGAGATCGAGGAAAACTGCGCTTTTGAATCGGCCGTGTGAAGGCCCCTTACTTGACCCGCCCGGCGGCGTTCTCGAGCACGACATTGGACAGCACTGCGGTGTCCACCGTGACCGGCAGGTGCGAGCAGAAGCCGATCCCGACGTAGAAGGGTCCGGTGAACGGTACCGTGATGGGTGGGCCGTATTGCGTCATGGGTTCGCCCTCGAGGCTTACGAAGAGCGCGAAGGCGTCGCCGCGCTTTTCAATTCCGATGCGCCGCGCGATCACGTTGACCAGGCTGTCGGGCGACGCCCCGCCCGGCCGGCTGCCCCGGCCGCCGATGCGGAATTCCAGGTCGCGCATCCGCGCACCCCTCTCCGGCCGCTCCGCCAGGTGAATCATGCCGAGCCCGTGCAGGGCGACCACCACCGTCTTGGCGTCGTCCTCGAGATCCTGCCGGATGACGAGCACGGCCTTGCGGTCGCCATACCCCTTGGGATCGGGATAACTGATGTCGGCGGCCAGCGACACATCACCCGACATCTTCCGCCAGAGGTAGCGAAACTCGTCGCGGGTGTACCAGACGTTGTAGCCGGCCGAGGTGATCGTGTAACTCTTCGTGGCGGCATCGTACGTCGCATTGCCCTGCAGCAACGTCCCGCCCACATCGGACTGGCCGTCGAAGATCCCGATCGGTCCGGCGAAATTGACCGTGGCCCGGTGAAAATCCGGCGGTGGCGGCACCTGCTTGTGGGTGGCGGAACCCGGCAGCGCCCAATCGGGCACCTGGGGCTCCTCGGCACAGAACAACGGCGACACGGCACAGAGCAGCAGGACGGGCAGGAAGGACAGGCGGGGTGGCTTCATAGGTGGAATGCACGATGCACAGGGGCGCGGAAAAGGGAAACAGGAAGGGCCATGACTGGGACCGCTGGCGGCCATCTCTGGCCCGCCCGGTCTTGCGCTTCACGGGCATTCCGGCTGGTGTAGGTGCGCCCCGCCCTGCTGCACGTTGCACCCGTGAACCCCATGAAGCTGATCCGACTGCCCCTGATTCTGTCCGCCGCGGTTTCCCTGCTCCCCGCCGCTCCCCTGCGCATCGGCATCGCCGGGCTGACGCACGACCATGTGAACTGGATCCTTGGCCGGGCCGACCGCGGCGACGTGCAGATCGTCGGCATCGCCGAGTCCAACCAGGACCTGGCGCGGCGTTACCTTAAGCGGTATAAACTGCCGCTGTCGCTCCTTTACCCGACCCTGGAGGAAATGATTGCGCGGTCGAAGCCGGAGGCCGTCGCCGCCTACGGCTCCATCTACGAGCACCTCGCCGTGGTCGAGAGCTGCGCTCCCAAGGACATCCACGTGATGGTCGAAAAGCCACTGGCCGTGAACGGCGAGCATGCCCGCCGGATGGCGGCGCTGGCCCGGGAGCACCACGTCCAGTTGCTCACAAATTACGAGACCACCTGGTATGCAACCAACCAGCGGGTGCGGACGCTGCTGAATGCCGGAGAACTGGGCGAATTGCGCAAGGTCGTCGTGCACGACGGGCACCAGGGCCCAAGGGAAATCGGCGTGAGCGCTGAATTCGGGGCCTGGTTGACCGATCCGGTCCAAAACGGCGG
>Ga0255338_1001147_pt1 | contig 55419 bp, 63 predicted proteins | sample MeOH1_35cm_T4_19_FD_203715 | JGI IMG/M metagenome (GOLD analysis project Ga0255338, IMG submission 203715) | Sandy soil microbial communities from University of British Columbia, Vancouver, Canada - MeOH1_35cm_T4_195 | ecosystem: Engineered > Artificial ecosystem > Sand microcosm > Unclassified ... | reverse complement strand
GCTGTACTACGTCCTGGCCTACCTCGATCTCTTGCATCGTGTACACGTGTCCATGCCAAATTTAGATGGACACGATCCTCGCCCTCAATATCCCCCCGATCAAGGTGTGTTCGCCGGGCGCTTACTGTTCGCCGGGCGCTTACCGCCTTGTAACATTTCGGTCAACTGAGTCACTGTGTCCACGCGCCTCTCGTGGACACAGTCGGTCATGCGTGTCCATCGCGAACGATGTTGGCATTCCGTTCGCCCGACGGCCAGATGGTACGAGTCACACGCTTACAGACATTGCTCGGATGCCACAGCCACTGAGGCGCGTACCTTGAAGTCCTTTTATCGAACGCTCGGCGACATCGCGGCTTCTACCGCTTTGCCATTGCTCGCGGGTACACCACCAGTTCACCATTACCCTTAACGGTACCCAAGGAACCCCGGGCCTTCGTGCCGTACATCTATTCGCGAGAAGAGATGAAGCGTCTACTGGCGGCGACGGCGGATCGTGAGCGCTGCAATCTGTCATCGCTAACTTGCCGGACGCTCCTGCTACTGCTCTATGGTACCGGGCTTCGCATCGGCGAGGCTGTCGGTCTGAATCTGGCGGATGTGGATCTGGACTCTGGAATCCTTTGCATCCGTGAAAGCAAGTTCTACAAGACACGGCTGGTGCCGACCGGACCAGATCTGACTTCGGTGCTGGTTCAGTATGCCGTCGAACGCAACAAATGGCCGCCGCTCAACCGAGACGCTGCCTTCCTGTTGACGAAACGTGGACGGCGCCTGTCCAGAGCCGGCGCCGAGTATGCCTTCAAACAATTGCGTGAACGCGCACAGGTACGTCGTGACGATAGCTCACGGTATCAGCCACGACTTCATGACATTCGGCACACCTATACGGTTACCCGGTTGGTCTCCTGGTATCGCGAAGGTGCCGATGTACAACGCTTGCTGCCTCAGTTGGCAACCTATCTTGGTCACGTGCATATTGCCGCCACCCAACGCTACCTGACCATGACGCCGGAGTTGCTGCGACAGGCGAGCTTACGGTTCGAGCGCTACGCCCGGGGACGTGACGATCATGCGTGACACAATGCTACTTGGCCCATGGGTCCGGCGCTTCCTGCTCGAGTACCTGGTTGGCGAGCGGAACCTCGCTCGCAACACCCAGCAGAGCTACCGCGACACGCTGTGCCAACTGATCCCTTTCGTTTCAGGTCAAGCCCACAAACCGGTCGACCGGCTGGCAATGACAGATGTGTCGGCCGAGATCGTCCGGGACTTCCTCTCAGATATCGAAGTCCGTCGCGGATGCAGCGTCGCGACGCGGAATCAGCGTCTGGCTGCTATCCATGCTTTGGCTCGATTCGTTGGCGAGCACAGCCCGGAACATATCCAATGGTGCACCCAGTTGCGCTGCATCCCCTACAAGAAGACTACAAGAGCGGTGGTGCCCTATCTCGACAAGGCTGAAATGGATGCGCTCCTTGCTTGTCCAGATCGACGTACATCTCAAGGTCGCCGTGACTACGCCCTGTTGCTGTTTCTCTACAATGCTGGTGCGCGGGCGGACGAGGCGGCCCACCTGACCATCGGCAACGTCGATGTGATCTCCAGCAGCGTGAGCGTTCTCGGCAAGGGACGCAAACAGCGCCAGTGTCCGCTATGGCCCGACACCGTGCAAGAGTTGTGCAACCTCGCTGGCCAACGACCACCCCAGGAACGGGTATTCCTCAATCGCTGTGGGCAACCCCTGACGCGTTTCGGCATTCACGCGGTCGTAGAGCGCTACGCTGTCAAGGCGCGAGGCAATATGCCCTCGCTCGCATCCAAGCGCGTCAGCCCGCACAGCATTAGACATTCAACAGCGACCCACCTGCTTCGATCCGGCGTCGATATCAACACAGTACGTGCGTGGCTTGGTCATGTCTCCATCGATACGACCAACGTTTACGCCGAAATTGATTTGGAGACGAAGGCTAACGCCCTGGCGCGGCTTACTATCCCTAGCGATCGAAAGGCGAATAGGCGGTGGGCCAAAGATCCCGCGTTGATGGCGTTTCTCCGGTCCTTGTAGCAGGCATTTTATGTGGCGTTCGGCCGGCCGGATCCTGTCAAGATCGCGGCTCGGGCGCCGCAAGACCACATTTGAGCCAACACCACATATCGCATCAAATGAGTTCGATCACATTTAGTGCGGGAAAACCGCATGCTGCGTTTGACGTGGCGGGAGCTGGAAACGTGACTATGGTCGCCGGATTGCGGGCCATCGCGAAAGCGGTGGAATCACCACCGGCGCCTGAAGGTGCGCGCGCCAGTTCTCGACCCTACCGATGAGCGGGGTGTGGAAACGGAGTTACGGAGAGGTTACTAGGGCACCGCCAGACGAAAGGGGCGGCAACAGACAAACCAAACCTAACGCCATCGCGCCACATCTCGACTCTGCCGGCAGGCGCCCTGCGCGAGCCAGGTCGTCATCGGATCTTCCCGACCCGAAGCAGCCAACGGCGTGCAGCGGAAGTGGACAACCGTACCGCGGCCTGGCAGCGATCTGCGCGTAGCACACAATGTGCTCTACTTACCCCGAGGCAGGCTTACAGAGAACACCGTTTCTGTTGCGTCGGATCGCGCATCGATTTCGCCCTCGTGTGCCTTGGCAATCTCGCGCGCGATATATAGTCCGAGCCCCAGACTGCTGTGGGTCTTTGTGCCTTCATGGTTCGGGCCGCGCTGGAGTGGATCAAAAATGAGGTCGAGGGTCGAGCGCTCAATCGCGGTGCCGAAATTCCTCACTTCCAGTAGGACTTCCGCGCCCTCGTCGGTCACTGTCACGCATACCGGCGTGTCTTGCGCTCCGTACTTGATCGCATTTAATACCAGATTGCCCAGCAACTGCTGGAGACGTCGGCCATCCCAGACACCCTTGCAGTCACCTACCAAGTCCAGCTCAATCTGACGGTCCGGATGTACTACACGCAACTGGTCCAGCGTATCGGCAAACAACTGGCCGAGATCGATATCGGTCGGCGCGACATTGATGCCGAAACCGAGCCTGGTTCGATTGAAATCAACCATATCGTCCAGCAGCGCCTGCATGCGGGCGCCGCTTCTGATCAAGCGGGACGCGGCTCCCGACACGTTCTCGCCGGCGTTCAGTGCTGCCAGGTACGACGCTGTAATCTGGATGGTCTGGAGCGGACTGCGCATGTCATGCCCCAACATTCCGAGGAACAGATCACGACCCAGTTCTACCTGCATGCTGAAAAAGTCTACCGATTCAGCGATTGCCTGATCGATGGCCTCGTTGAAGCGGATCATGTCATCCTCGTCATGACTGTCGGGCTCGCACTTGTCCATCCACAGTCGGAGTACGCTCGCGCGCAGGGCACGGTACTCGGCAACCATCTGGTTGATATCGAAGCCGCTTCGCGCGCGCAGAAGGGCGTGCATCTGGGCGGCTGTCTCAGGGGCTCCGGCCAGTTTGGGCGCGTGCCCCATGGACTTTTCAAATTGTTCGTTCCTGCTTTGGTAAGTAGACAGATCCTTTGCCACGGCCACCAGAATCTGCTGCGCATGGTCCCGTAGTGCCAGCGATCTCATATCGGCCGCTGCCGGCAACAGGGTGCGCGCAAATGCCTCCCATTCCAGCAGAATGGCATCCATATGGTCGAGGATAAAGTCGGCTAATCGCATGTCCGCTCCCGAGGGAGGGAAAATGCGTTGCACAACGCATTTTCCGCGCTGCAAAATTGCTACCCGATTTTTTCGGGTACATCTATTGCTTATGGTAGGAAATTGGAGAACCGAATGCCTACCCGAAACGCCTTGCGCCTACTAATCGCGGACGACGACCCGACTGCGCTAGCAGCGTATGAGTTGTTCTTCGGCGCTCATGGTTACGAAACTCGGACAACAGGAGATGGCGTGGACGCCCTCGCGGAATACTATGCGTGGCGTCCGGACGCTGTTGTTCTCGACATTCAGATGCGCGGTTTGGACGGGCACGAGGTGGCAAGGGAGATTCGGCACCTACAATCTGCGCCGGCCCCTTTGCTGGTGGCGATTACCGCTCTGACATCGGCTTCCGAGCAGGCCGAATCAAACCGATCCGGGTTCGATCATCATTTTGTAAAGCCTGCCGACCTGCCGGCCGTCCTCGCTGCGATAGCGGCCAGCGTAGGCCACGGCGCCACGGATGATTCATGACAATCGGCTCCGCGCTCTGTGACCGCTATCCGGCGCGCAAATGACTGGCCGTTCATGGCCGGCATGCGACGGCCGCCTGCCACGCCCAGTCGTCGCTTTCGACCCTTTGCGCCGTTCGAGGCTTCCACAACTCGATGTCGGCTATCCGGGATCAACGGACATCCGCCTCCTCTGTCGCTCCGAAAGTTGATCGGCCAAAGGAGCCGTTCGGCCGCAGGCCGCCCGGGCCCATTAGGAGCTGAATCGCCTGCGGGCCGAGACCCTCGGACGGTTTGGGTCGACCGAGCCACCAAGCTATGCGCCGTGCGGCGTTTTTACAAGATGATGGCCATCTTGACCGACTTGCATTACCAACGATCATGCGCGTGCGAATCATTTACATGCTGGTGTCATCGGGCAGCCGGAAATAGCCCGCCTGTGAACTGAGGGGGGACGTTGCTGACGCAAGCGGCGCAAAGTGGCACGGATTGTGCGGCTGTTGGCGGGCGCTTACCCGCATTCCGCAGTTTGGCGCTTTCAAGACCGAGGCAACAACATGGACAAGTCGAAGATCCCGGCAGGCCAGCGCCAGGCGCTGGGCGCACTTATGGATGACCACCGTGCCGTCAAGAAGCTCTTCAAGTCGTTTGAGGAGAGCAAATCCGACAAGGAATCGATTGCCGGCGATACCTGCAATCAGCTCGCAATGCACGCCCGGATTGAAGAGGAGATTTTCTATCCGGCACTCCGAGGCGTTTCCGGTGATCTCGATGACCTCCTCGACGAGGCGAATGTGGAACATGGCGTCGCCAAAGACCTCATCGCGGCGATAAGAAGAGCCGCCGATAGCAACCGCCTGGAAGCGACTTATAAGGTGCTCACGGAGTACGTGGGGCACCACGTAGAGGAGGAAGAGGGGGAGATGTTCGAACTCGTCATCAAGCACAATATTGACCTCCGTGAGGTGGCAACGCAATTGGCAACGCGAAAAGAAGAACTCATGGCGCTTGCAGCGTAACTTCCCGATTTAGGGCCCGCAGCTTCTGGTAGCTGCGGGCTTTTTTTTGTCGCGGTGATGCCACGAGCTCATGGCACGTGCCTTGCGATGTTATGTTGGTGCGGCGATCCGCCGTATTGTTACGGAGAGAAAAATGGCAGAACAACCGCATTCGGAACAGACCCCTGAAGATCTTGATCAGGAGGAGCAGCTGCCAGAGAAGGCTGGCGAAGAAGAGGTGCCTGAGGAGCCCGTAGAACCGGCAGACACTGAAGGCGAGAAAACTTGATGTATCTGCGCCGGCGTGAAGAATTGTCTTCTCGCCCAGCCCGTCTCGCATCAGCGCGGTTTTCGAGGCAAAGGCACGACAATGAAAAATCCCTGGACTAAGAAGCATCCCCTCATGAGTATCTGGCTGAGCAGCGCCAATTCCGTAGCAGGTGCAGCTCGCGGACGGATCACTGCCGAAGGGCGGCGTCAGTCAACCGCGGTCAGGAAGGCAGCGACCAAGCAGGCTTACGGCTTCTGGAGCGACATGTTATCTGGCCCCAAACGCCCACCGGCCAAAAGGACGAAGCGCCGATAGCAGATCGGAGGAGAATCGCCGATGCTATGGAAGGGTCGGCAGATGTAGGCACGATATACAGGATTGCAGAAGGCAACCTTGCGACGGTACCTTTTTCAACCTCGGTCAAGAAGCAAAGAGCTGAAGGTCAGGGATGCCATATTTCACTGCGAGGCGACGCATGATCTGGTATACGGTTGTCGTGGTTCTCCTGACGGCTGCAGCCGGTATCGTGGCCTACAACTTCATCGGGGGAGAAAAACGTATCGAGCGCCATTTGCAGCGCCTTTACTCGATCGACGATCCTCACTTTGAACGAGAACTGAGCGTGCTTCTGGGACCACCAGTAGTAGGGGGAAATCGCTATCGTGTGCTGAAGAACGGAGACGAGATATTTCCTGCGATGTTGAGCGCAATCCGCGGCGCCAGGAAGACGATCAACTTCGAGTCGTACATCTACTGGAGCGGGGATGTCGGCAAGGATTTTGCTGAAGCGCTGGCTGAGCGAGCGAGAACGGGGGTCAGGGTTCGTGTGCTGCTCGACTGGATGGGCAGTGCGAAGATCGACAAGGCGATGCTCGATGTCATGACCGACGCCGGGGTGGATTTAAAGCGGTATCACCCGGTACGTTGGTACACGCTTGGCAAGCTCAATAATCGCACCCACCGAAAGCTATTGATTGTCGACGGCACGGTTGGCTTCACTGGTGGTGTCGGCATTGCGCCGGAATGGACTGGTCACGCCCAGGATCCGCAGCACTGGCGCGACACGCACTTTCAGGTCGAGGGGCCGGTGGTGGGTCAGATGCAGTCGGTCTTCCTGGACAACTGGATCAAGGTGAGCGGCGAGGTGCCACACGGCGAGGACTATTTCCCCGTGCTGCCGCGCGTTGGCCAGGGGCGAGCGCAGATCTTCAGCAGTTCACCCACCGGGGGCAGCGAAAGCATGGCGCTGATGTACCTGCTTGCTATCACCGCCGCCAGCCGATCCATCGATCTGTCATCCGCCTATTTTGTGCCTGACGACCTGACACTGAAAGCACTGCTTGCCGCGCTGAAACGCGGGGTCAGGGTTCGCATTATCGTGCCGGGTGAACACATGGACTCCGAGACCGCCAGGTCGGCTTCTCGCTCCCGCTGGGGCCAACCTTTGGAGGCCGGCGCCATCATTGCCGAGTACGGTCCCACGATGTACCACTGCAAAGTGATGATCGTCGATGGCTTGCTCGTCTCGGTCGGATCGACGAATTTCGACAATCGCTCGTTCCATCTCAACGACGAGGCCACGCTGAATATCCTCGATCGTGAATTTGGCGCCGAGCAAACAAGAACATTCGAAGAAGACCTTGCCCTGTCCAAGCCGATATCGTTCGCAGCGTGGTCGAATCGACCCTGGCGTGAAAAGCTCTCCGATCGCCTCGCCTCGATCATGAAATCACAACTATGACAGCGAAGCGGGATTGACGAGATCACGCGCCAAGCATCATTCCGGCCTTGTTCTCGATCTGGAGTACCCGAATATGCGCGGCGCGCGAAGATCCGTTGTCTGCGGAGTTTCGAATGTCTCTTGGATGGGGCCGGACAACGGCCGCAGTTGGCTGACACTGGCGGTCCTTCACGATCATCGGGCAAGCAACATGACCGTCCGCAACGGCCGATGAACCGACAAGTGCGGCCGTGTCTAGTGTTGAAGCGACGCTCGAGCGTCCGAATGGACCACCGGGCCGACGGCCGGAACTGGCCGGTGGATTAAACCGCTCGCGCGGTAGGGGCTGCGGCCATACAGTGGCGGTCAGGGAGAGACCGGTCACACGGTTCTATGTTTGCGAATGAGGCAATCCGCCTCGTTCTTCAACAGGAGCCGAATCATGACCTTCTTACCGGCAAACGCCAGTCCACTGCGCCAGCGCATGATAGACGACATGCGCTGGCGCCAGCTCTCGCCGAAGACGCAGGACACCTATCTGCACATCGTGCGCGAATTTGCCCGGTTTCTCGGGCGCTCACCTGACACCGCCACCGTCGAGGACCTGCGGCGCTACCAACTGCATATCGTCGATCACGGCACCTCGCCTGTGTCACTGAACCACGCGATCACCGGCCTGAAGTTCTTCTTCGAGGTCACGCTCGACCGGCCTGAGCTGATGGTCAGGATGCCCCCGGTGCGCGTGCCCCGCACATTGCCCGTCGTGCTCAGCCCCAATGAAGATGCCGGCAGGTGTTTTGGGGCTATTGACGTACGTCACTGTGCTGCCAAGCCAGCTGCAACCGCTCTCTACTGGCCGCGCGTACGCGCGCCGCCGAGCATGACGACCACCTGATCACGTGACTTCAATGGTGCTGGGTCGCTCGCAGGAAGGACATTCGGCACCGCAACCGTTGCCGCGGCGATGAATGCCGTGTCCGCGGTCCACCGGCGATTGCTGCTCGTGGTTCAAGCGCTTGCGCCACAGGCCGATGGTGCTGACGGCCACGCCGTGCTGCCAGCAGAAGGCGCGGATGCTCAAGCCGCTGTGACGCCATCGCGCCAGAAGGCCTCATCGCGTCGGTAATACGTTGCCCCTACTCGTCCGCTCGTACCGGCCATCGCTCCACTCCCAGCTACCGTGAAGCTGTTACCCTCTCATCGCCGCCCGCTACTCGCCAGACGGGTTCCGCTAACGCTTACTCCTCAAGTACCGGGCCGAAATCGGATGACAAGCGGGATGCGGCATACTCCCGACTGGAGGCTAGCCCCCTTGCGAACCATAAATCTGATGGCCGGTAAATGAGCATGAGCTCTCTTCTTGCGTTTGTGCGTCGCTACTATTGTTGGCTGATCCTGCCAGCACTGCTGCCACTTGGGGCACTACTCGCGATAGTGGTCGTAGCTTATGCGTATGGTATGCGTGCCCATGGCCTCAACTGGCAGGGTGGACTGGAACTGGCGCAGTGGCAAAGACTGCAAAACGGCTGCGTCAGCGCACTTGGCGAACGATTGCGGGTCACCGGCTGGCGCCCGATGACGATCACCATGACCAGCATGAGCCTGCCCAAATGCGATACAGGCGCGGAAGAGCTGATACCGCCTCCCTGGACGCCGCCCTTTGATCTCTCAATCGACGCCCTCTCGATTCCCGGCTTGCCGCCCCTCGCGGTGACCATCCGCCAGCGTGAGCAGCGCTGGCAAGCGCAGGCATCGTATCGGCGCAGCAAAGCGGGCGCTGTCTATGACCGCGCTTCCGGGCGTTGGACCGCGCAAGGGCAAATTCAGGCGGCTGACATTGTCCCCGAGCTGCTGGGCGGGCTGACCTTCACGGGCAAGGGATTGTGGCAGACACATCGTCTGGATGGCACCTTGCAGGCGCAGGGGCAACAACTGGGTTATAGGGGGCAGTCGCAACGGACAGATACGACCATTGAGGCCAGCCTCGCTGCCAAACAATGGCAGTTGAACGCCGTGCTGGGGGCACCGGTTTCGCTAGGGGGTGGCTGGAGCCTGGACGCCCGGCAAGCGCTCCAGGCCAACGGGAACTTGGGCGGGGTGAATGCCTTGCGCCTGGACCTGCGGGCGACAGGCCCGCAAGGTACCGTGCAGCTAAACCTGAATACGGAGGGCGACGGCGTGGCACGCGGTCAGGGCATGTTGACGCTGGACGGACCCAAGCTGGCCGGCACAGTGCCACTACGCTGGAATCATCAGGAACTGGCGGTGTTGCCAGCGGCAATACGGCTCCCAGAGGAACTACGCCTGAGCTGGCCTCGCCCGCTGGTGTTGCCGTTGGCATTGGTCGGCAAAAGTACCATCTCTGCCGAACTTCGGTATCAAGATCTCAGCGTAAGAACTGTCGACAGTTTATTGTCCTGGCAGCAAGCCCAGTGGAGCTGGCAAGGGCGGCTTGATCTGGCGGGCAAAGCGGCCGGGAATGACCTGACTGGGTCTTGGCAGGGGCGTATCGATGCCGCAGGCCTCACGGGAGAACCGGCCAGACTGACCGTCACGGGGCCAAGCCTGCTGCTGGCGCTGCACTTGCCAGTAACGGACTTCCGCGCGCCGCGCTGGGCTACACAGGCGAAGTTCAATGGCCACTATGGCAACCAGCCCATCACGGGAGTACTCAGCGCCAGCTATACACTGGGAAACTGGAAAGGCGCGGTCGAGTGCAGTTCTCGGCCTCCGTTATATGCGAAGGGCGGAACCCTGACGCTGGCTGCGCCTTGGTATGGCAAAGACGACCAGTGGTTTCTAGGCGCTGGCAGCCGCGCCACGATAACCGAGGGGCTGATAGGAACCACGTTGATCAAGCCAATAACGATTATCGCTACGACACCATTACGCCTTAGCCCTCAGGGGATATTCGGTGACTTGCAGATCAAGGCCGGCGGAGCGGTAACAACGCGCGGTGCATTGCCGGGCATCGACGGAAAGTTGGCTGTCGAAGGCCGGCAGGGCAACGCCAAGCTGCGCGTGCCCGCCTGGCAATCGGAGTTGGCTCTGACCGCATTGGTGACTAGCTATGGAAGGAAAACAGGCGCGCAAGGCACAGTGCAGATAACGACACCCCTGTCTACTGCCATGAGCCGCAGCCTTGGAGTCACCTTCCAGAAAGGGCTACTCAAAGGCCGAGGCCGCTGGCAGTGGCAGGATTACTGGCAGTTGCAAGGCGATGTGGCCGCGTCGGGGCTAGCGTTGGACTGGGGCGGCATTTTGGCGGCAGGCGGCGATGGGACGGTGCATATCGAATGGCGGCAAGACGGGCTGACTCTCGCCAGCATTGGGCCGATCATGCTGGCCGAGTTAGATGTGGGCACCCTGATACGCAATGTGCACATGACTATGCAATCCGACCTGGCCACCTGGAGCCTGACGGACGTTTACGCCGAAGTACTGGGCGGCAACTTGCGCGCCCCTGCCCTGCAATGGCCCGCCCCGCAGTTTCAGCCCGTGACCGTGAGCCGCATCGACCTGGCGGAGGTAGCCGCCCTGCAGAACGACCCGAACCCGACAGTTCAGCTCGTGGGCCGCGTGAGCGGGGTTTTGCCACTGCAGTTGATGAAGGATTCTCTGGCCTTGCAAGGAGGGATCATGCGCAATGAAGGCCCGCTATCGCTTAAGGTTTCGCCATCCGCGGGCGCCACGGCCATGGGCCAATCCAACCGCGCGGCCCAGTTGGCGCTGGATACGCTGAGCAACGTGGCAATCCATGATTTTCAGGCGCGCGTGAATATGAAACCGGATGGCTGGCTGGATGCTGCCGTGACCATCAAGGGCCAGAACCCACTGCAAGACAACCAGCCGATAGTACTAAACTACACGCACCAGGAAAATGTGCTGGAACTATTACGCAGCTTGCGTATTGCTGATGAACTATCCCGACGGGCATTGGAGCGAAAACCGGCGGAAGTCTCACGCTGACATTGTGCGAAGGACTCATCATGAAAATCTTTTGGCTTGGCGCTTTACTGCCACTAGCAGCCTGTACTCCACGGATCGCATTGGAGGCACCCAAAGATCCAATCACCATCAATCTCAATGTGAAGATCGATCACGAGATCCGCCTCAAGGTGGAAAAGGATGTTGATAAGCTTACCGAAGACAGCAAACTGTTTTAGGAGCGGTTAATGAAAACCACGACACGACTCATGGCGGTGCTCTTACTGGCCTGCAGCACATTGGCTCTTGCGCTTGACTTGGACAGCGCCAAGTCACAAGGGCTGGTCGGCGAACAACCCAATGGTTTTCTTGGGGTGGTCAACCCAACCCCGGACGCCGTAAAGCTTGCCGCCGATATCAATGCACAACGTCGCGCCGCCTACGAGGCGATTGCTAAGAAGAATGGCGCCACTCTGGATCAAGTAGCCGTCCTGGCTGGGCAGAAAGCCATAGATAAGGCGGCGCCGGGGGCTTACGTGAAAACCCCTGACGGGCAGTGGGTTAGAAAATAGTGCCCCGCGCCTACCACGGTCAGGACGTGAGCAACAGAAACTCGCCATGGCAACTGCGAACAGGCGAAAACCTGAGCGGACACGGGTGCCGGCGGTTTGATTCGCGACAGCCTGATTACCGATGGTCCGTCCCACTCCGCCCAGAAGCCAAGCGCCAAGCCACGCCTGAGGCAAAGCCCCAACCTCGGGGCCGACATCACAGCACCGAAAGCCTACTGCTCAAACGAGCCATGCGGGTGTAGAGATTGCTCACGCAACTGCACGCTTAGTAGCGACCAGGTCGGCGGACCGTCGCACAGCGGATGCGCTTGTAGCTAGGAAACACAACCAACCTGTCGTTGCGCGCTCGATGTAGCCGCCTATTCGACCTTGAGCACACCCTTCATATTCGGGTGTAGCGTGCAGGCATAGGGGAACTCGCCTGCCTTGTGCGGAATATACCGCCACGACCCGCCAGCAACGATGCTGCGCGAGTCGAACACCCCTGGCGCGGTGACGGTGTGCGGATAGGGATCTTTGTTGACCCACACAATCGTATCGCCTCGCTTGACGCCGATGGCCGCAGGCTCAAACTTCGCGCCCTGGATCACCACCGTGTGTCTTGCCGTCTTCTCGGCCGCGATTGCGCTGGGACCAACGCAGAGCAAACCCCACGCAAAGACCAGTGCAACCGCGAGCAGGTCTCTTCGATACCGCCCATTGGGTCGTGTCGGTAGTTGATGCATAGACTTCATGCTCACGCAGAAAACTACTTGCCTAGCGAGGCTTGGATCTTCTTCGCATGCTCCAGGTGCCCCACAAACGCTGGGCGCACAGCAACCAGCAGCGCCTTTAGCTCACCGTTCTGAGCATTGGGAATGAGCGTCTTGTCGAGTGCATCAATCACTTGCTCATGATACGTCACTTCGTGGTCAATATATGCCTTGTCGAAGCTTGCGCCCTTGAGTCCCTTCAGAGTCTTTACGTTCTCGTCGCCGCCAGACTGCAAGCTCTCACTCGTAGGATTCTTTTCCGGAGTAACCTTTAGCTTCTTGACCAGTGCCACAGCCTGTTTATTCACACCAGTATGGTCAGTGACCATCTGTTTTCCGAAAGCCTTTACGTCGGCAGAGTGACCGCTCTTCTCCGCTATTTTTCCCGCGTCAATGTCGACTTGGTTTGCGGTTACGACGATCGCTGCGATCTGTGCATCGTTGGGTGTTTGGGCTGCGGCTCCGACTGCGGCAAGGGCCAAGATGATTCCCAGAGTTACCGAGATGTGCTTCATTGTTTTGCTCCTCAGCGATGACTTAGCCACGCATTCCTAGCCCGCATGGCGGAGGGTTTTGGTGCCGGTTCCTGGATTTAGAGGTGCCCGCAGAGCACTGGCTATCCCTACAGGCGGCCACCGCAATAGTTTGAATATAGGCTACAAGAAGACAATTCACATTCTGATGCAAAGCGGGTCACACCAGGAAAGCCTCGGCGACCAAATTAACTGAAGCGACATCACGAGACGCACACTATGGCAGGTCACCGACAACAGTCGGTTTCGACGCACTTTTACCCCCCAGCGCCAATGGAGACCAAGTACGCCCGTTGCACACTCCTTGTCTTCGTCGGACAGGTTCACGGCCGCCACCGCAACGAAAAGACGCCTCGCCAAGGCTAGGTGCTGGGGCCAGGCGCGCAAGCGGAGGTGGGAGGACCCGCAGTTCCAAGATATTTGCGCTGGCATTATTCGGATGTGCGCTTAGGCAAATAGGCCGAGCACGCCTGGACATTCGCGGGGTCTGCATTTATCGCGCGCCAGCCGCGCGCGGCATCGATCGGCATCTCGTACGGACCATCCAAACCTACTGATGCGTCGACAGCGGGGCGATGACGTCAACACGACTCGGAAAAAAACTGGAGAACGCCGGGCAGCGGCCAAACCGCTCCATCAGTTCGAACTGGACTGGCCAGCGGGTTTTGCACTGCACAATCATCGCCCCGGGTCGGATTCGGCTGGCATTCCCGAAGGCAGAAAACCGACCACACTTGCACGCCAGCGTACCGACTTGCCGTGGACACTCGCTTAAAGTCACCGCATGCCTCTCGCTCCCTGGGGCGTACGGCAGGCGGTGGACTTTGCGCCACTTATTGGGAGAGGAACGTTCTGGAGGGCTCATGCAAGCCCAAATCAATGGTCACAGTGTGATCGTCTACCCCGACATGCTCAGAGGATGGTACTTCGCGGAAATCGACGGAAAAGCCGTCTATCGCTTCGGACCATTCGAATCACATAAGCTTGTCAAAGAGCTTGTCGTGTTATTGTTTCCGCAGATTCCGGTACTTGAACTCGTAGAACCCTCGGCGCCAATGGATGACAGCGCCCTGATGATTCTGGGCAACGCGGAGCGAGTGACAAAGGTCACTGAAGAGCAGGAAATAGCCTGGCAGTAGATGCGGCAGAAATCTGGTGTGCCGGGTCTTGCAGTCGATCAGCGTTGGCAGCAACAGCAAGGCGACGCTGAACAGTACCGCTTTATGCCCTCGGCTCCGGCCAGAGGGCATTTTTTTATAGCGTTATCGACATTGCCATTTTCCCCCAACTTCAGTACCGCAACGGAGGCATCGCCTCCGTTCGAGCAACCTTGGCTATTGCTGAATCGGTCAAGCGCGTCTTGGATCATGAACAGGAAGATAATGGCCAGCGCCACGATCGGCCGGGTGAACTCCACGGGCTTACCACGAATAACTGCAGATACTACCCGGCATGGCTCTCCCGTATTGCATGGTCAGCCTCTGCTCCTACCTGCTCTTCGGTCGGACCACCCTTCTGGTAATGACCAACTGACCCATGATGTCGGTCTGCGCGGCCATCAGCATAGTCAAGTGCTGGCCGGCGACGCCTGATGATGGCGGCTGCGGTCTGTTCCATGCCATCGACCATGCGGGCATAAGGGGCGCCCGCGAGGGCGTGCATGATGGCCCAAAGATTGGCAACGATGAACGGCAACACAACACGCCTCATTTGCTCAGCGGTTAGAGTGTCTTCAGCTTCGTGACCTTCGTTCCCTCGAGTGTCACACTGGCCATCAACCCGCTGTTGGTGAGCACGAACGCCACCACCGGCGCGGTAGCGGTATTGGTGTCGATACTGCCATTTGCCCCCACCTTCATTACCGCAACGGAGGCATCGCCACCAGCCGACCAGCCTTCGCTATTCCTGAATCGGTCGAGCGCGTCCTGGGTCATGAACAGGAAGACAAGGGCCTTGGACTGCGCGCCAATCTGCAATCCGAACGAAGCGGTCGTGGTGCTGTAGTACCCCACCGTAGCGCCGCCGTCCCGCAGGGAGCCCTCACCGTACTGGCCACCGAACCAGAATCCGGCTGCGATCACCGAGGGAAATACCAGCACGCCACGGGCCTTGCCGACCAGTTCGCGCGAGCCATTGGCAGCGGTGTAGAGACGTGCGAGGATCGAATCGACGCCGGCATCGATGGTGTAACGCTTGTCCGCCTAGTTGCCGCTAGTGCTGGATTCCCCGGTAGTCGTGCAACCGGGGAGAGTAGCACCAATTGCCGCGGCCGAGCCGGCCACTATCAAGATGAATCTTCGCCTTAACATCGTCGACTCCAGTGTCCCGAGACGAGTTGAGCATAAGCAAAGGGCGATGCGAATGCGGTACGAAAGCGTACGAGAACGCGAAGGCAAGTCCGATGGATATGGCCGCCAGGCGCATATACAGTCAGGAACACCGGCCGGCCGATCGCGAAGGGCCAATAAAGACAGTTCCGCGTCCGCCATCGTACCGACATCATGGCCAATCGATGTCAGCCTCAATCTGTTGGGGCGCAGCGCGATGGGGAATGGAATCCCTCGTGATGCCAGTAATTCATGCCGTGCAGGTGCACTTGTTTGACACCGGCTCGCCTACCGCGCCACGCCGCGTTTTGTAGCATCAGCGGCGTGAAGTCGGTGGAGAATCGTCTGGTCATTCGCCAGTTGTAATGCATCGACAGGCCACCGGCAGCGAATGCCGGCCCGCAGGCGCCGAGCCTGCCGCGCAACGCAAAGGCGAGACCCGCGCACACTGAGCCACTAAGCGGATGCGCAGGCCAACGCCCGTTGCCTATTTCATTCACCACCCCTGGAGTAAAACCATGAACCCAAATGAACTCGACCTCGATGGGCCGCGCGCTTCCATCGTCGGTAAAGTCGAACCGAACAGCCCGGGACCCGGACCTTTCGTGATGGCTGCCGACACGCTGGAAGGCAACCCCGTCATCGGTCCGGGCGGCGACAAGCTTGGCAAGGTTGACCACATCATGCTGGACGTACCTGGCGGGCGTATTGCCTACGCCGTGCTGTCCTTTGGCGGCTTCCTAGGTATTGGCGAAAAGCTCTTCGCCGTCCCGTGGTCCGCACTGACGCTCGATACCCAGCGCAAGAGCTTCGTGCTGGGGATCGACAAGGAAAGGCTGCAGGCCGCGCCCGGCTTCGACAAGGACCATTGGCCAAGCATGGCGGATCCGCAATGGGCCACCAGCATACATGAGTACTATGGCGCGCCGCCGTACTGGATGGACGATCGGTACAAGCGGGGGACACAACTCTGATAGCGCTGACCCACTACTAGCACGAGGTTCTCGTCATCGGTGAATCACGACACGTGGTGGCAATGCACTGGATGCGCGAAGAGAAACCCATCCCGGCGAGGCATCCTATGTCAGGATGACCTCTCGCCGGGTGGCAAAGCCTTCCCCTTTGCCATGAGTGGCGCTGCACGGCGTGCGGCATCCCCAACTGGCAGCACGGCACGCCAATAAAGCTCATTGATTACATCGGGCGCGAAAGGAAATACGCCTTGCGGTACTGTAGCCACTGTCTCTCGCAGAGAGCATCGGAGCCAAGCATCGGCGAACCATCAGTTGAACGCAGAAATCGAAATGCTCCGCGCCGGTGCGTCCGGCGCGGAGCAAAGGAGACTGGACCTCACGCCATCCAGCCCTGGATGCGTCGACTGAACAGGGCTCGCCAGGAAGAGGCTGAGAAGGCTGATGCGCGCGTCCGCGCCTGTTCAATCCCGTTCGGGCTAGACGGTGGCAAACAGACCTTGCCCTGCGCTGTTCGCAGCAGCGTGGCATCGTCGCAATCGCTTATTGCGGCGATGGTTTCACGCGGCAGGTCGGCAGGGTAAATGACGAGGAGGATTTCGTTGATTATTCCTTCACTCGCGAATGGCCCGAATCGGTAGATGCAACCATCACTCACCTCTGCAAAGAACCAACCGGCCGGACTACTTCGATAGATAACGACGACAGCACGAGGAACTTCCTTTTCCATATCCAGACCCCCTATTTTCCATAGCCCGATTCGTTATCCCGTCATCAACATCTAAATGGCTTGATTATTATCGATTTAATTTCGATTTTCGGTAATTTCATCGAATAACGCTTTCCAACACTGCGAAGCTGAAACTGGTGGAGCCCAATGCCGTACATATTCCATAAACTCCCGGCGCCGACTTTGGTATGTTGCGGCATGTGCGCCCCTGCGTCTATTTATAGCTTGTTCCGGGCACAAGTGCTGTCCGCAAGCGTACCGTTTGGCAGAATTATCTGAGCCCGCTTGGATGCGTTGCCGGCAGGACCGCGTCTGCCAGCGAAAAGCTGTCATCGCCGATTGTCTCGCCTATATTTCAATAGTTGACTATTCCCGCGCCCATTGCGCGCATCTCCTTTGGGATGCGCGGATGTGACTGAGTAACTACCTCGACATCTTCGAGAGGCGGCCGCGAGGAGCAACGCATCATAGGCATAACAAGACACTTTAGCCGGCGTGCCTCGAATTAACCCAACGCCTGCGCTAGTGTTATGGGCAGGCATTCGATGGCTTTCACCTAGTTTGACGCCGGCTAGACAGAAGGCCTTGACAGCGCCGGGGACGCATACGCTTCCCTGGTTCAGGCAAGAGAAAAATCATGGGAAACGTTGGCGGCAACCTCTGGATGCGATTCTGGGAAATCGCGAAGCCTTACTGGTTCTCACAGGATAGATGGAAGGCAAGGCTATTCCTTTTGCTCTTGATCCTTCTGCTTCTTGGTCAGACCGGTGTCAATGTACTGTTCAACGAGCAATCCGGGGAGTTCACATCGGCCCTCGCTGCGAAGGATGCCGGCAGATTCTGGCACTCCATTGGAGTATGCCTCTATGTCCTGATCGCAGCCGTACCGATCTACGCTTTCTACTACTACGTTAGAAACAAGATTGGCATTCACTGGCGGCGCTGGCTGACCAGCTACTATCTGGACAAATACTTCAAGAATAACGCTTTCTACAAACTGAACGCAAATGCCGCGATCGACAATCCTGACCAGAGAATCGCGGAAGATATCAACACGTTCGCAAATCAATCTCTGTATTTTCTCTTGCTCAGCCTGGGGGCGCTGGTACAGTTGATTGCTTTTTGCGGCGTTCTCTGGTCGATCTCCCGAGAACTGGTTCTGTTCCTTGTCCTCTATGCGATCGCCGGCACGCTAATCTCAATCTTCCTGTTTGGTCGAATACTCATCAGGCTGAATTTCTATGAACTTAAACGAGAAGCAGATTTTCGCTACAGCCTGATCCGGGTACGCGAGAATGCCGAGTCGATTACGTTTCATCGTGGCGAGGCACATGAGTCCCTTCACGTGAGGGGTCGGTTCGATCATGTCTTCACGAACTTCAACAATCTCATAAAATGGCAACTCAACCTCAACTTTTTTCAGTATGGCTATGGATTTCTAACCATCATGCTGCCGAGTGCCATTGTTGCCTCACGCGTCCTTTCCGGCGAGCTCGAAGTTGGCCGGGCCATCCAGGCAGCCGGCGCATTCGCCGCCATACTGGCCACGCTAACGGTCATCGTGGACAATTTTGAAAGCCTGAGTCGATTCGTCGCGGGACTCGACCGACTGAACACATTTTCGAGTTCGCAGGCAGAGACGCCAGTAACGCCACGAGAAACCAGGGCCAGGATTGAAGCCACGCGAGACTCTCGTCTGGCACTCGAGCATGTCACCTTGCAGACGCCAAACTACGAACGTACCCTGGTCAGGGATCTCACTGTGTCGATCAACCCCGGCGAGGGACTGCTTATCGTGGGCGCGAGCGGAGGCGGTAAAAGCTCGCTGATGCGCGGGACTGTGGAACTGCGGTACCGGGCGCATCGTGCGGCCGGAAACGGAGCAGATGCTGTTCTTACCACAGCATCCGTACATGGTGCTGGGTAGCCTGCGCAGCCAGTTGCTGTACCCGAATCACAATGTCAGGAACGTATCTGATGAGGAACTCTTGCTGCTGCTGGAGATGGTGAACCTTCCGGACGTCGTGGAGAGATTTGGCGGGTTGGATGTGGATCTGGACTGGGGGAAAGTTCTCTCCGTGGGGGAACAACAGCGCCTCACCTTTGCCCGCGTGCTGCTCGCTAAACCACGGTATGCCATGCTGGATGAAGCCACTAGCGCCCTCGACATTGGAAACGAAGAACGCCTTTACTTCCAGTTATCGAACGCCGCGACAACGCTCGTCAGCGTCAGTCACCGCCCCACGCTTCTTAAGTATCACCAACAGGTGCTAGAGCTGACGGGAAACGGTGAATGGGAACTGCACCCCTCCCAGAGCTACCGCTTTACCTGGTAACTCCGGGGGGCGGTCCGGCAGCTCTCCTCTGCCAGGACGGGCCGCCTACGGCTGCTTCCTGGATTCCTCCTTCGCGTCACCATACAAAGCCTGGGTGGAGCCGACTATCTGTTCTATCTTGCCGGCCAGCTCGGTCTTCCTGTTACCCGTTCCTTTGCCGAACATTGCCTTCATCTTCCCCTTTGCCTGTTCGATGCGACCCTTCACTTGATCTGAGTTCATGATCTTGCTCCTTGAAGACGGCGAATGGCCGGCCAGCGCTACGCCTGGCGCGTCATCGAGCGAACCACGAGACATCTTTCCAAGACAGTTAGGCTGACACCGATTTGCGGCAGTGTCGGTACGATGCCGGACAGTTGACGAACTCCGTCCCCTGCCCCGTGCCGGCGCGGCGCTCCCGCCCCCTCATCCTTGTCCGGTGCCGGACAGACGCGCACCGGAAGCCGGCGCACAAGTAGGCATGCGATCGCGCCGCCAGCACTGGCAAGCCGCCGGCGGGATCATGACATGCCCAAGGAGACCGATCATGAAACTCACCGCCCGTTATCTCCAGCCAAGGACGGCATTCGTCCTGCCGTCCATCGCGTTTCTTTCAGCGCTGGCACTGGCCGGTCCCGCCGGCGCCATCACGGCCACGGATGCCCAGGGTACCTCGCACGTATTAAAGATTGCGAAGCAAGAGCGCATCGATATGCACATCAGCGACCTGCATACGAAGCTCCAGATCACCCGCTCCCAGGAACAGCTCTGGCTGAAGGTCGCGCAGGTCATGCGCGACAACGCGAGCAGGATGGATTCGCTACGTCAGGAGCGGGCTGACGACGTCAAAGGCATGACCGCCCTTGGCGACCTCAAGTCTTATGGCGAGATTGCCGACGCCCATGCCGATGGCATCAGGAAGCTCACGCCCGTGTTCCGGGACCTGTACGACAGCATGTCGGACGTACAGAAGAAGAATGCCGACCTGATCTTCCGGACCAGGGAGCAACATGCTTCGAGGAAGAACTGAATCCCGGACCCGGATGGCAGCCGCGGGCGCAAGTAACGCGGTGCGGTCCGGGCTTCCACCCGAACACAGGAGATCATGATGAACACCTCAACAGCGCGGCCAAGGTGGATGCGCTCTGCGAGCGCGCGGACCGTCGCGGCATTCGGCCTGGCTATGGCCATCGGCGCCGTGTCGACGGCACCGGCCTTCGGCGAAGACCGCGACCACCATCCCAGCCAGCAAAATCATGGCAACCCGCATCCTTCAGCCCATCAGGGACATAACGGCGCGTGGCATGGCAACCAGCGCTACGATCACGATCACAATCACTATCGCGGCAACTACTATGACGACCAGCGCTATGGCTACGTCTATGCGCCGCCACCCGTGGTTTATGTACCTCAGCCGGCATCCGGCATCAGCCTGTTCTTTCCTTTGCAGATCCGCTAACCGGGTGATGCACAGGCGGCCTGGCATGCCTCCCGCATGCCAGGCTGCAGGCCAAGGGTAAGCCTCGGGCAGCGTCATCCCCCCCTCCCCCTGCCGTCCCCCGGGCAAGGTTTCCACGCGGCTCCTCGCGCACTCCCGGCCGTGCAGCGCCTTCTGCTTCCGATATTGCTGCCCTATATTTATAGAGGCCGTCCCTTGTAGTCCCCGCAGTTCCGCGCGCGGGCAGACAACGCCAATGTGACCGGCAGGCAACCCAAACAGTATTGGGAGGCGAAGCGTGACTTCCGTCCATGATCCCAAGGTCAACCGCCTTCTGGCCGTGCTGCCGGAAGCGGAGTGGCTGCGCATCGCGCCGCATCTGGTGCTGACCGATCTCCCGCTGGGCCATGTCGTGTACGAATCGGGCGACCAGCTGGCGAACGTGTACTTCCCTACCACGTCGATCGTCTCGCTGCTCTACGTGATGGAGGACGGCGCGTCCGCCGAGATTGCCATCGTCGGCAATGAGGGAATCGTCGGCATTGCCCTGTTCATGGGCGGCGAGACGACGCCGAGCCGGGCCATCGTGCAAAGCGGCGGCCACGGATACCGGCTAAATGCAAAGATACTGAAACAGGAGTTCACCCGCGGCGGTCCCATACAGCATTTGCTGCTGCGATATACCCAGGCCTTGATCACCCAGATGGCCCAGACCGCCGTTTGCAACCGGCATCACTCCATCGAGCAGCAACTCTGCCGCTGGCTGCTGCTGAGCATCGACCGGCTGCCGTCCAATGAACTGACGATGACGCAGGAATTGATCTCGAACATGCTTGGCGTACGGCGCTCCGGCGTTACCGAAGCGGCCCTGAAACTGCAGAACGCTGGGCTGATTCGATACAGCCATGGCCATATTGCGGTACTCGACCGGCCAGCGCTCGAAAAGCACGCCTGCGAATGCTACGCCGTTGTGAAGCGGGAATTCGACCGCCTGTTGCCTAGCTCTCCGGCGGCTTGATAATCGAACTTCACCAAGCTCCCCGACGGGCCTCTACCTCGCGCTGCTTCGTTCGTACGGATTCGATAGCGTTCGCTCGCTTCCGCGCTCAGTGAAACAGTGGGCTCAGGTCGCCCGGCTTGCCGGTCGCGGCAGGTCCAACCCTTGACGGTTCCTGAGCGAACACGGCCCGCGCAACACGTCAACAATGCTACGCACCGTCCCATACCAAAACGACGCCGCCCATAGCATCAGGCGCCTCGGCCGGGGCTAGAGAACAGAAATGGTGACCCAGAGCTGATGGTTCGAATGCTACTGCGTTGGCATTCGCTTCGCGCACAGGCCAGGCGAGGAGGTTCATCTGAACGTTGCCCACCGTTTGTGCTGCCGCCCTAGCCTGAAGGACGCGATTCCAGATCATTCCGCTTTCCCCAAGGATCGTCACGGCCGATTCGGCGACAGTGACGCCTTGCGCCATGTGTTTGAGTCGGTCCTGCGCCATTTCATGGTTGAAGGATTGGTGGCCGGCAAAGTCTTTGCGATAGAGGCGAGCGTCATCAAGGCCGATGTCGATCGAACTCGCGCTATCCACGGAAATGAAGCCAAGGTGATGGACCAAGCCGTTCTGTCCGTGAGTACCTTGCTGCTGCCCTGAACGAGAGCAACCCGACGGACGAAGACCCTTTGACGTCTACAGAGCCCACATCCCCGCCCAAGAAGCTCCCGTGCGGGTTCCTTCCGTCCCCACACCATCACACATCAGAATGCATGCTCATGCAGCGAACGATTCATTCGATTTCATGAAGCACAGGCTATTGACCGTTACCGTACAGACATACTCCGTCGCGTGTGAGAGCCTAACGTTACAGTCTGCGCACACCAGCGACTATCGGGTCGCCTTCGCTAGGCACGCATTTTCTTGCGGGTGGCAACTGGCGCAACGCAATAGATCTTGTTGCAGCGGAGCGCCGGATATCGCTGCACGTTTCTCAAGTTGGTCGCGACCCACGCGCCGCAGAGTATCCAATTGCGCGCGGAACTCAAGGAGAGTGTCATGAACAGCATCGTCTGGCTTGTGGGAGCCGTGGTTATCGTCCTATTTGTGCTCGGCTTTTTCGGGTTGCGGTAGAACCGTGTCGTGAGTTAGAAATTCGCAGACAAAATATCTTGATGCTGGCGAGGATGTCATCAACGGACTGGTCCAGCTGACTAAACAGACTGGGGTTGGAGCTATGAAGGTCGAGGTATCGCCGGATTTCTTGCTCGATTTGCTGGGCCGATCGATGCCTGCCTCGGCGGATGTACTTCTCGGTGAGCGTGGCCAACCAGCGTTCCACCTAATTCAAGCAAGACGCCGAGATCGGCGTGAAGTGGACATGGAACTTCGGATACCGAGTGAACCACGCCTTCATCGAAGGCGTCTTGTGCGTGCAGTAGTTGCCCATCACCAGATGCACATCCAACTCGCTGAACACATTGGCTTCGATGCTGCGCAGGAGCTGCAGGAATTCGCCGCTGCGATGGCGTCGATGCAACGCGGCAATGACCTCTCCCGTGGCGATGTCCAGCGCCGCAAACAGTGTCGTCGTGCCATGGCGCATGTAGTCGTGGGTGCGCCCCTCGGGAAGGCCCGGGGTCAGCGGCAAGATGGGCTGGATGCGGTCCGGTGCCTGAATCTGCGCCTTCAGCACCATCGCCTTGAGCGGCGAATCCGGGTACTGCACGACGATGTCACGCACCTTCTCGACGAACAGGGGGGCGGTGGAGAGCCCGAAGCTCCCCTCGCCGTGCGACTACGGGCCAAAGGCCTGCCAAATGCGCGTGACAACCGTTTGCGGCATATCCATCTCACGGGCCATGCTGCGCGCGCTCCAGTGGGGGCGCCCGCAGGCACCGATTCCAGCACTTTGGCAATCAGCGCACAGACACCTACATCGTCGATGGCGCGCGGTGCGCCCCCACGCGGCGCATCGTGCAATCCGTCCAGGCTGTGTTCGTCAAAGCGAGCCCGCTCTTTAATTCACTATTAAGGATCAACATCATGAATAAGGCTACCGCATCGACGACTTCTGCGCTTGTAAAAGCTGCGTCCGAGGGTGTGAAGGCGGACTACGACGCCGCGGTGAAGCAGGCCGGCGCTCGATACAAGATAGCGAGAAAAAAATGCGGCAACATGAAGGCCAACGCCAAGGATGTCTGCAAAGCGGAGGCCAAGCGGGATCGCGATGTTGCGAAAGCCAACGCCAAAGCCACGCGCGCCGGCACAGCAAAGGCGCAAGCAAAGGCACACAAGGTCAAGGCCGACCGAGACTACGACGTGGCTAAGGAAATGTGCGGCGACAGGAAGGGCAACGACAAGGATGTTTGCGTGAAGAAAGTCAAGGTGGCTCACAAGAAGGCGCTTGGCGCGGTGAGGGTCGAGAAGGCCGCCGCCACGGGCACCAGCAAAGGTATCTCGGAGGCTCGTCGCGAAACCAAGAAGGACGCCCTGGACGACTGAGTACAAGGCCGACAGGTAGAAATGCGAAATCCATGTCCGGCGATGCCAAGGAAAAGTGTACGGCTGACGTGAAGGCAAAGCACGGCAAGTAGTCGGGCAGTGCCCCCTTCCCGCCGCAAGCCAAACGTTGAGTGGCAGCGCTGGTAGGCATTGTGGCGCCTTTTCCTCCATCAGCGTCAAATAGGATGAGATTCCCCCGGAATTTCGCATTCCAAGAGTGGAAGGAAGTGGAATGCAGAAGATACCAAAGCAAGGGTTCACCGCCGAGTTCGAGCAACTTGCCGTCAAGCGAATCAAGTACAGGCAGGCAATCAGCGGGTTATCTCGAGATCTGGGCGTGTCTGAGCAGACGCTGCGCAATTGTGGGCGGCGGATGCCAGCAAACTGGATGGCGCGGGGAGCAAGCCCGTCACCCCCGAGCAAATGGAGTTATCCCGTCTGCACGCGGAGAACACGCGGCTCGCCATGGAGCTCGAAATCGCAACAGAGGCAGCGACCTACTTCGCGCGGGAACTGCTGTGAAGTACGCCTGGATTGACGTGCAACGCAGCGCCTACCCGCTGCCGACGTTGTGTGGAGTTCTGTCGGTAAGCCAGAGTGGCTATCGCGCTTGGAAGCGCGGTGGCACGCCGGCTCGTCAGCGTTTGACGGATACGCTCGCGGCGATCCGCGCGATCCATGCGCAGCTTAGAGCGTGTTATGCACTTTGAAGAATGGGTGCGGCATGTACGAGCATGAGCATAGCGAAGACCCACGAAATGCAAACCAGCCAAGGGTTCCCGGCAAACGCTCGTAGTCACGTGCGAGTCGGCGGAATCGATTCATCGTCCGAAATGTCAGTGGGATACGGTCTGCGCTTTGTCATCCCCATCAGAAAAAGTGACTAAAGGCGCGTACGGCTCGCCAAGGAGGCTCAGGGAGATCCGCGCATGTGGTTTTCCAGCAGGCAAGGAGCGGGTCGAGCGGCTGATGCGCGAGAACGATATCCGGGCACGGCACAAACGCCGCTATCGGGCGACGACGGACTCCAAAACATGCGCTGCCGATCGCGGCAAACTGGCTTGAACGCTACTTCATGCCGGCTGCACCGAATGAGGTCTGGACAGCGGCCATGTCTGGGCCGCTGAAGGCTGGCTGTACCTAGCAATCGTGCTTGGCCTGTTCAATCGCGAAGTCGTCGGTTGGCTCAGACGACAGACAGCGGCGCAGGCGACAGATCGAGCATGATGCGAAGCTCGACATTGTCGGGATCGCGCGGCTGCCAGATGCGACCGATTGCCACAAAAATGATTGGCTGTCCGGGGAACTGAATCAAGTCCCCAATTACCGGCGCAATCGCGCCTGTGTGAGGCGTGAGATCCAAGGCGATGTCCCTCGCTGCGGCCTGAGCGGCGGGCGTAAACTCTAAGGTAATCGTAAGTTTCATACCAAACGCTTCGTGGTCGAGGCCCCTCGATTGTTCCATATCTTTGGCGAGATGCCTGGCCTTAGGTTCGGGGATCGCCACGCGTTCTCATTCTTTCTCACTGATCTGCTTGGCAAGTGGGCGGATTCGCCCCACATGCGCGGGCGCTGATAGAACTGCTCGCGCTTCAACTCAACCTGTGATGCAGCCGATCAGCGAGAACTTGAGAACATTCTGTCGTATGGCCTTCAACTGAACGAAATCGCGCGCCAGCCACGCGAGCCGAATTCGCCAAGGTCGCCATTGCGCAAAACGAAGCACACAATCGCGGGATGCAATAACTCCGTCGATAACGTCGCGAACAGTACGCGGTCGGGCTCAGAACCCGCCGTTGCTGAACTGGCGTCGGTGATCAATCGGCTCCCGCTTCGGGCGCGCTGCGTGCCCAGGTTGGTCCATGGAGCCTATGTGCCAAAATATGATCCTCGTGCCATCTGCGATCCCATTCCTGGTGAGCACGTGTGGAAATGGCTCAGTCGCCGGACGTGCTTACGGAGCAAGGCTCTAAAGGGAGCCGCATTATGCCGGGGCCGGGCGCGTCATCTGGGAACATGGCCGGGGGGCCACCCCCACTAACCCCGGCGGACTCGCGCAAAATCCGCACGAGGTGCCTGCCGTGCCGGAGACCAATGGTGGCCTGCCGCCTACCTTAGGCGGCAGGCCAAAGGCAACGTCGGAAAGCGCCGGAAAGGCTGACAGTGGCGGGTTGCATGGCAGGGAGCGCAAAGATACAGGCGGGGCGACGATTTACCAAAGTCGCGTCCCAGACACAAAAGCGCTCTAAATGGCGGTTGCGAGAGCCGATGTAGCACAGCCGCCACTATCTGTTCCAGTGACCTCGAGCGGCTCGCGGAAGAATCATCCCGATTTCCTCCCGCAAGTCGGCGTCCGTGTCGGCCGACGTCGACGAACTCAATCCTCAAGGCCGGCTATGACGCTTGCCAGCGTTAGGCAGTCCTCTGGCGTCAGCGGTCTTGTGGAGGCAATGCGCGCAACAGATCGAGCGCTGTAAGAGCGGTATTGCACTCGTCTTCGTTGCGCAATCGTTGGGCGTCGATATAAGTCAGTATCGATCTCACCAAGGTGTTCTTGTCCTCACATGTTGGTGATGATGTAGTGTCGCACTCCACCTCTAACTCCGATTGCAAGCTTTCCCGGATCAATTCAGTGAAAAATCTGCAGGCGGAGGTGTGGAACCTGCTCTCAGGGGACGCGGGGGGAGCGTCGGTGACTGCAGCCGCTGGCCCGAGGATGCACACAACCACCAAGGTGATCAATCGCATTTCTTATGACGATGGCTAGATTAGTGCGGCAAGTTCACACCTAGCATATTAGCCTACGGTAGGTGCTGAAATGCCGAATTGCGCGCATCCCGTTGCCAAGAGCTTCCTAAATTCTGGCTGCGTTGAAGTGAGCATCAGCAAAGTCCGGTGCAAGCGCGATGCATCGCTCGTAACTTGAGAGCGCCTCTCTTGATTGGTCCAAGTCTTCAAGCGCGACGGCCAGATTGAAATGGAGCACAGGTTCGTTCAGCAGATGTGAGATTCCGAAACGGTACAGTTCCACCGCGTCGCCAAACCGGTCGCCGTCGCACAGCATTCAGCCGAGGTTGAGGTATGGATCAAGAAATGTTGGCTCGGCCTCCAGCGCGCGACGGTATGCCACCTCGGCTTCGATTGGAGTTGACCCGCTTTTTTGGACACCGCCTATCTTGAATCGAAGGAGGTGCCTACCATGCACAAGCATCGATTGCCGTATGCCGCGGCCTTCCGGCAACAGATGATTGACCTCGTCCATGCCGGCCGTACGCCGGAAGACCTGGCCAAGGAATTTGGACCCACCGCGCAGACCATTTACAACAACTGGGTCGCGCAAGCAGATAGCGATACCGGCAAGCGTCACGATGGCCTCACCACGACCGAGCGCGAGGAACTGACGCGGTTGCGCCGCAAGGTCAAACAGCTCGAGGTGGAGAAAGAGATCCAGGCCGTTGCAAATGCCCTGAATACCAGGCCCCGGAAGACGCTTGGTTGGAAGACACCTGCCGAAGCCCTAGACGAATACCTAAAATCTGTTCAAGTAGTGTTGCGACGACCGGTTGAATCCGCCCAGTACACTTCGATCGCGTTCGGGCTGCGCTGCCGCGAGGCCGGTGTACGTCCCTCGATGGGCTCAGGCGGTGACGCGTACGACAATGCCATGTGGGAATCCTTCTTCGCCACGCTCGAGTGCGAACTGCTGGCACGTCGCCGCTTCGCCACGCACGAGCAGGCGCGTCTGGCGTTGTTCACCTGCCCTGGGCTATCGTTCGCCACACGAATTTGAACAGACTCACCGCTGCGCACAATCCGACGCCATCACCAGCGAGTTGCCCACCGCCGCCCGCCCGTGGACAACTCGCACGACGCCATCAAAAGGAACCCAACTATCGACATAAAGTTCAAATATAAGATAGTCCAATGAAGCGGGGTAACCTCACAATACCTCTTGCGCTTCGCCAGGTATCCAGACCGCTGTCAGTTCGCCGGCCCGATGCAGGCGGGCCAGGCTCAGGCTGTCGCGACGATCGGTCTTAACGCGTTCGCCAGGCTCCTTCGGAATCCGCGAGGGAGCCACCACCTGACAGTGCTGCTTCAGGTCGTGCAGTTGCCGATGCCGCATATAGCCACGTGGTCCGGCTTCGTAGAAAGATGAAAGCCGAGCCCCGTCTCGCTTGTGACCGGCTTCTTGACAGCCTCCAGGGTATTCGCGATCTCCGCCACGTACCGGACTTCGCCGCCTGCCTGCGCCACCGCGACGGCGACGGCTTCCTGGTAGACATCAATGCCCACGTATTCGCTAACTTGTACATGACCTGCCCCCTGAATTGTGGCTCTGGGCCTCTGGTTTAACCCACCTAATCCATGCCGCTTGAGGTGCGGCAGGTCAGTACATTCTGTCTAGCGTGGCAGTTGTCGTTCTTGGAACTGAGGCGGCTGGCGGGTCACCCAGCCGCAGATCTTGTCTAATGAAGGCGAACTTCCTGCCGCCTTGAACTAATGTGGAAACAGGACTTCCGCTCGCGGCCCGAGCAGCGCCTTGCCGCGCACCTGCACGTTGGTGCACAACCCCGTGAAAAAGTACCGGCTATTTTGCCTTTCATCAATCCAGGCCCTGTCGCGGCCATCCAACGCGCGGTATTCCTACACGACCCGGGGTGCCAATGAGGATTGCGCAGATTGCACCGCTAGCCGAGCGCTGCCCGCCCAGCCTGTATGGCGGCACGGAGCGCATCGTTTCCTACCTGGCCGAAGAACTGGTGCGGCAGGGCCACGAAGTCACGCTGTTCGCAAGCGGCGACTCGAGCACGCGAGCCGAACTGGTACCGTGCTGCGACATGGCGCTGCGCCTGGATACGCGGGTGCGCGATCCGTTGCCGTATTATGTGATGATGCTGGACCGCGTCATGGCGAGTGCAAGCAGCTTTGATGTGCTGCATTTCCATATCGACATGGTGCATTTCCCGTTACTGCGGCGCATGCCCGTGCGGGCCGTGACCACCTTACATGGCCGTCTTGACCTGCCCGATCTGCAGCCGTTCTACGCGCACTTCCCGGATTTCCCGCTGGTGTCGGTCTCCACCGCGCAGCGCGCGCCGATGCCGCCGGTGAACTGGGCCGGCACCGTGCACCACGGGCTGCCGGCGAACCTGCTGGAATGCTGCGCCAATCCACGCGGCGACTATCTGGCATTCCTCGGCCGGATTTCGCCGGAGAAACGTCCCGACCATGCCATCGAGATTGCGGTACGCGCCGGAATGCCGCTGAAGATCGCCGCCAAGATCGACAAGGTTGACCGCGACTACTGGGAGAGCACCATCCGCCCCCTGGTAGCGGGGCACCCGGAAGTCGACTACATCGGCGAGATCGACGAACATCACAAAGCCGCCTTCCTTGGCAATGCGCGCGCGCTGCTGTTTCCCATCGACTGGCCGGAACCGTTCGGGCTGGTGATGATCGAGGCGATGGCGTGCGGCACACCCGTAGTCGCGTTTGCGTGCGGCTCGGTGCCGGAAGTGATTGAGGCTGGCGTTAGCGGCTATATCGTGCGCAGTATTGATGAAGCGGTGGCGGCGGTGCATCGCGCGGCCACACTGCCGCGCGCCGCCGTGCGCGCAGCCTTCGAAGCGCGTTTCACCGTTGAGCGGATGGCGCTCGAGTACATGCGCATCTACCAGAGCCTGGCGGAACCCGGCGACGCAGACGCGCCGGATGGCGAGTCCGGCGAACCGGCGCTCGCGTCAACGAAGGAATCTCACCATGCTTAAGGATCCCAATGACTTACCCGTCAGCCCGGGGCTAGTCGCCGGTGCCAACCATGTCGCCCAGTTCTACATCCCAGCGGCGGCGTCGCTGCAGGAACGGCGCCCGCGCACGCTAAAGCACGGCGATACCTTCGCGCTGTTCGACCACAACGGCGATGCGATCGGGGCCCCTGGCAGCCCCGAAGGACTGTTTTACTTCGATACCCGGCACCTGTCCTATCTGCGGCTAACCATCGACGGCGAGCGGCCGATGCTGCTGTCGTCAACACTGCGCGACGACAACGCCGCGCTGACCTGCGACCTGACCAACCCCGACCTGTTTGATGACGATGGGAAGCTGAGGCTCGAGCACGACCTGATCCACCTGCGCAGGTCGCGCTTCCTGTGGAATGGCGCCTGCTATGAGCGGCTGAGCGTGCGCAACTATGACGAGGTGTCACGGCGCGTGCGCGTGGATGTTGCCTTCGATGCCGACTTCGCCGACCTGTTCGAAGTGCGCGGCGCGCAGCGGCCGCGGCGCGGCACCGTGCATGCGCCGGTTGTCACTGGCGCCGCGGTCACGCTGAGCTATACGGGCCTGGACCAGGGGCGGCGCGAAACCCGGCTCGCCTTTGACCCGGCGCCGGCCGAACTAGGTGGAAACGGTGCGAGTTTCACCCTGACGCTCGAGCCGTCGTGCTCCCAGGTGCTTCGCATGGAAATCCGCTGCACGTCGGTGCAGCGCGAGGCGGAGGAGACGCAATCCTTCCTTAGCGCACTGCTCCAGTCGCGGCGTGAGCTGCGACACGCGACACGCCGCGCGGCATCCATCACCACCTCCAACGAACTCTTCAACGAGGTGGCGCGGCGCAGCGTATCTGACCTCTACATGCTGCTGACCAACACCGTGCACGGGCCCTACCCGTATGCCGGCATTCCGTGGTTCAGCACGGTATTCGGGCGCGATGCGCTGATTACGGCTCTGCAAACGCTTTGGCTGGACCCAGAGATCGCCCGCGGCGTGCTGCAATACCTTGCCGCGATGCAGGCGGAAACGGTCGATCCGCAGGCCGATGCCGAGCCGGGCAAGATCCTGCACGAAATGCGCCATGGCGAAATGGCACGACTGGGGGAAGTTCCGTTCGGGCTCTACTACGGCAGCGTGGATGCCACGCCGCTGTTCGTGCTGCTGGCCGGCGCCTACCTGCGGCGCACCGGCGATGTCGAAACCATTCGCACGCTGTGGCCGAACATCCGGGCCGCGCTGGGCTGGATTAGGGACTACGGCGACCGCGATGGCGACCTGTTTGTCGAATATGGCAGGCAGTCGCCGGAAGGCCTCGTCAACCAGGGCTGGAAAGACAGCCGCGATTCGGTCTTCCATGAGGACGGGCGGCTCGCCCCCGGCCCGATTGCACTGGCCGAGGTTCAGGCCTACACCTATGGCGCCTGGCAGGCTGCTGCGTCGATCCGCGCGGCGCTGGACGACAGCGAGGGCGCCGCAGCCTACGCGGCCAACGCTGAATTGCTGCGCGACGCGTTCGACGCGCGCTTCTACGACGCGGCGCTGGGCACCTACGTGCTGGCGCTGGACGGCGACAAGCGCCCCTGTCGCATACGTGCGTCCAATGCGGGCCATACGCTGTTTACCGGAATCGCGCTCCCCGAGCGCGCGCCCTCGGTGGTGGCCACGCTGATGGATAGCACCTCATTCTGCGGCTGGGGCATTCGCACTGTGTCCGCCGAAGCGGCACGCTTTAACCCGATGAGCTACCACAACGGCTCGGTATGGCCGCACGACAACGCACTGATCGCCGCTGGCATGGCGCGTTACGGCTACCATCCGGAGACCAGCCGCATCTTCGAGGGTCTGTTCGCGGCCTCCAACTATATCGACCTGCGACGCCTGCCCGAGCTGTTCTGCGGCTTCCCGCGCCAGCGCAGCCAGGGCCCGACGTTCTATCCGGTGGCCTGCTCGCCGCAGGCCTGGGCGGCCGCCGCTCCGCTGCTGCTATTGCAGGCCTGCCTGGGGCTGAACTTCGACACGCGCGAGCCGGCGATCACCTTCGAGGATCCTTCGCTGCCGCCCTTCCTCGACGAAGTGGTATTCCGCAACCTGGCTGTGGGTGGCGGCAGCGCCGACGTAGCGGTGCGCCGCTCTGGTGAGCATGTAGTGGTTGACGTGTTGGCCCGGCAGGGGCCGATCCGGATAATTACGCGGAACTAGCCGGCGCCAGTTCGAACCCATGCCGCGCCAGCGGCATGGACAGGGTGCACTCACCCGTAGCCACGAGTCAGTCAGGAAACGGGGCCCAGACCCGGCGCCTGAGGATTTCGGATTCAGCAGGCAGGCGTCCTCTCACAATGCAGTGCCCTGCGTCCAGTTCTCCGCGGCGCGCTTAAGTAGCGTAGCCGGGATTTTCTCGTCGCAGCAGCGACAACAAGTCGCCGAAATCAAGCGCTGGGCGCGCGCCGAATACTCGCGGAGTATATCCATAGCCCATCACGGCGGCGAGGTCAGCGAGCAGCGCTCTCCGTACTATGCTGAGGCGGCACTGTGCTGAGCGACGAGGAGACCTGGAGATTCCCGTTGATAAGGCCCCTGCCCTCTCGTAACGAGGGGGACGCTTTCGTTAGCTACGCCGCTGGGGCGTTTTGCTTTTGATATCAGAACCGAACGGTTCTGATATCCCAACATGGGCGTCTTCCCTCAGTTTTCGGCTTCGTCCTGATCTTGGCGGCCAACAATCCCAACCGGCTGCCATTGGCCAGCGGTGAGCGCTATCCGTGGGATATCACCGGTAGCGATGTGCTGTCGCACGCGCGGCAGCAGATCCGGAGGCACCTCGCCCTTCGTGGCTCGGCTGAGCGCTGAATGACCAATGCTGTAGCGACCACGGCAGGCTGGACAGTCGTACATGTATCCATCCGAGCTTCGGCGTAGCACCCAGCGCTCGGCGGGCATGTGGCACAACGCGCACTCTACTGATTCGATGATCCGTTGCATTCGTTTCCTACTCCAGAGCTGGCGGGCCTTCCTGCAGGGGCCGCCAAGCGGCGGGGATCCAACTTGGCCAAGCGTTCCGGCGAGCAACATCCACCATACCTAAGCGCTAAGCGACCGTTGCCCTATAGGCAACATGGCCCTGACCAGCTCGCATTCAACCCCACCGGTCGGGGGTGAAGACTGCCGACGAAAGGGCCGATACCCCTACCTGGGTACCTAGGCGTGCGTTACCGCAAGGGATGCTGCGGCGGGCGGGCCGCGCGGGACCGAGGTATCTGAATAGCGAATATGGAGCCAGCAGTGAACATTGATAGCATCATGTCTAAAAGAGTCGTCGCCGTAGTGTTTGACGACACGTTGGCAACGGTCAAGGGTATCTTTGACCAGGCTAAGTTCCACCACCTGCTTGTCGTCGAAGACGGGAAGTTGCATGGCGTTCTATCGGACCGCGACTTGCTCCGCGCAATGAGCCCGTTCATAGGCAGTACGGTGGAGACGGCCAGGGACGTCAACACCCTCAACAAGCGGGTGCACCAGATCATGACGCGCAAGCCGGTGACGTTGCGCCCTGAGGCTGAGATTACTGATGCCATTGAGATATTTCTTACCCGCGAGGTCTCGTGCATCCCCATCGTGGATGAGCAGTTCCGACCAGTCGGTATCGTGAGCTGGCGCGACATCCTGCGATCTTTGTTTTCGGCAGAGGCCACGCCACCTGCATGCGCCGATTAGGGAGAGATACAATGGGCATTCTGGCACCTTGGTTCGAATTGTGCGCGAGATGGCGGCTTCCATTTGTCGCCGTGACTGAGGAAGCGCTGGAAGACGATGAATATCACTATTGTCAAAAGCGGCTCATATGGCATCAATTGGGTGCACTCGACGACGCCTTTGTCGTGCGTAATTTCTGCCTCCTCGCGCCCAGACTTCCAGTCTGCCTGTGTCAGACGCCTTGCGATTGCTGTGGTGGTCGCGCGGGCAAATACTCGGCCCACGAACCAGACAAATGGAGATTGCCATGGCAAACAAAAATGTGCATGTCGTGCCACACGGCGATGGTTGGCATGTAGTCCGCGAAGGGGCGCATCAGGCTTCTTCGCAACACGACAGCCAGGAGGAGGCGATTGAAGCCGGCACCGCCGAGGCCAAAAAGGACAACGTGGAATTGTTGGTCCATGGTAGAGACGGCCGGATTCGTATGCGCGACAGCTATGGCCACGATCAGCGGAACGTGAACGGCTAGGCGATGGATCATATTAAGTTGGGCATATGCCAACCAAGCCCTCTTCCAAGATCGCATCACAACTCGACGCCTACCGGAAAAAGCGTGACTTCGCGAAAACCAACGAAGCCAGGGGTGAGCCGACCACAGCGGCCCCGCGTATGGAGCTATCGTTCGCATGCCGCACGGCGGCTGCACTACGATTTCCGCCTGGAGCTTGGGGGAACACTGAAGAACTGGGCCGTGCCAGAAGGCCCCAGCCTGATCCATTGGACAAGCGGATGGCGGTCCACGTGGCCCCCCCCTGGACTATGCCAGCTTCGATGGCGTTATACCGCCAAAGCAATATGGCGCGGGCACAGTGATTGTATGGGATCGCGGCACGTGGATACCGGTCGGCGATCCACATGCGGGATACCGTAGTGCAAGTTGAAATTCGAGCTTCGTGGGGAAAAGCTCCTGTCCACTGGGCCCTGGTGCGTATGCATGGCCGGTCAGACGAGCGCCAAGAGCCCTGGCTTTGCTCCATGACGATGCCGCACGCCGTGCTACGGAATTCGACATCATCGAGGCGCTTCCCGACAGCGTGACGGCGGGCACAGCTAGCGGTGTGCCGCCAGCAAGGGCTGCCAGTCGCACGGCAGCCGCTCAGCGCGGTCTCCCTCGACCAAAAACCGCGGACTCGCAGCGCAGATGCCAGCCGAAACTGGTGTGTTGATGGAAAACGCCGCAGGCCTTCGAGAATTCTGGCCGGCAGAGTTCGAGCATCACGTGATGATGGATATCTTCGGGCCTGCGCCGGACTGAGCTAACCCTATCACCTGAATCTCTCTCCGTCGAGCTCGCGTCCGTGCGCAAGGGGGCTCCGTGGACGCCGCCACCGCACTAAGAACGTCTAACAAAATGACTTCCTGAGGTGCCGCCAGCAGATGATGCAACAGGCAGTTTTCAGGAAGGCTTCGTGAATGATGGCGAGGCGGTCGAAGCGAACGCGCAATCGCTTGGAGTTGTGCAGCCAGGCGATGGTACGTTCGATGACCCAGCGAGTTTTGCCAAGGCCGCTGCCATGTGGTTCGCCGCGGCGAGCAAATTCGGTGCTGATGCCGTTGGCATGCAGCGGCTGGCGATACTTGTCGTGGTCGTATCCACGATCACCGTGGACGATGCTTGGCTTGGACAGTGGTCGACCGGGCTTGCCACGGATCGGAGGAATCGCTTCGATCAGCGGTATCAGTTGGGTTATGTCATTGCGATTGGCACCGGTCAGTATTAGCGCAAGCGGAATGCCCTGGGCTTCCGTCAGGAGGTGGTGCTTTGAACCGGGTCGCGCGCGATCGGTGGGGTTGGGTCCTGTTTTTGACCCGACCCCACGGCACGAACGGAAGAGGAATCGACGATCACACGTGACCAATCGATGCGGTCCGCAGCACGTAACTTGGCCAACAACACTTCGTGGAGACAGTCCCAAACGCCGGCCTTCTGCCACGCGTGCAGCCGTCGCCAGCAACTCATTCCGGAGCCACAACCCATTTCCTTGGGCAGCATCTCCCAGGGAATGCCGGACTGCAGAACGAAGAGAATGCCGGTGAGCACCGCTCGATCCTCCAGCGGCTTGCGACCAGGATAGCGGGAACGTCGAGCCTTCGGGGGCGGCAGCAGTGGCTGAATGAGTGACCACAGTTCGTCGTCGAGTATTGGTCTAGCCATGCCCTTTGCGCGAGGAAGACAACGCAAAGGTTAACAAAAGTCACTTGAAGTTAACAGCCCCGTAAACTCACTTTTTTAGGGTTTCTAAGGCGCAGGCGGCCACCTGACCGGCGCCGCCCGGCAAGTTATCCATGCGCGGGCATCCTCACACTGTCGATTAACACTTGTTGGGTAGGCCCGCTCCAGCGGCCTATCATTACTATGTGATATAGGAAAACATGTTCGACATCGACAAGACGTTTGGCGCTTATGAACTATATGACCACATCTACGGCCACGCGGCGGCATCCGCCAGCACCGGCAAGACGTCGGCCCGAACAACCCGACGAGGCTCGCAAAGCCGCACAACCCGGTCAATTTGATCCGCAGAGCAAGCAGATAGCGGATCTTCGCGAGGGTACCTCCACGCAGTAGTTCCAGACTGGATCATCACCAAGGCGCTATCGTGCGTGCAAGCGGCTGACAAGCGAATCGGGGTTTCGCCACCATCGTGGCGTCTCCTCAAGCCCTACCATTCCTTGCGGCACCTTGGTGCGACAACTTTCCGGGCACCACGGCGCCCGGTCGACCGAGGCGCAACATGGCATTGAATTTTCCCAACCCGAGCCGCAGCTACGATGCAGCCAAGCACTGCGAATGGTTCTGGGGTTACGAGAACGCGCGCGAAGTCACATTCCTGGTCAACGACGCCGTGCTGGCGAAACTCGAACCGGCAATGGGCCCGGCTGAGCCCGAGGTGCTGGCGGCCTTCCACCGGCACCGCGATCAGATCCTCGAACTCGCCAGGAACCGCTATGCCAGCGAGCGCCAGAAGATGTACATGCTCTGCTAAGAACGGTGCATTGCGCAGACGATGGTGCCCGACATGGAAACGACCGCCAAAGTTCCAGCCGACGATTCCGCCAATGACTCAGCCGGATTCTGGCTCGGCAAGCTCGGCCCGGGACTGATCACCGGCGCCGCCGACGATGACCCCAGCGGTATCGCCACCTATTCACAGGCGGGCGCGCAGTTCGGCTTCAACATGCTGTGGACGGTGCTTTTCACCTATCCGCTGATGATCGGCATCCAGGTAGTCAGCGCGCGGATCGGGCGGGTGAGCGGCCACGGGCTGGCCACCAACATCCGGCGGCACTATCCGGCGTGGCTGCTATACGCCGTGGTCAGCCTGGTGCTGGTCGCCAATACAATCAACATCGCAGCCGATGTCTCGGCCATGGGTGAGGCGCTGAGGCTCATCGTGGGTGGCCCCGCTCAACTCTACGCCGTGTCGTTCGGCCTGGTCTCCCTACTGCTGCAGATGTTCATCCCCTACCGGCGCTACGTTCGCATCCTGAAATGGCTCACGCTCTCCTTGCTGGCGTACGTGGCTACGGCATTCGTCGTGCATATTCCCTGGCCGCAGGTCCTGGCAAAGACGCTGGCGCCGCGCATGTCTTGGAAGCCCGAGTACATCACCACCGTGGTGGCAGTCTTCGGTACCACCATCAGCCCCTACCTGTTCTTCTGGCAGGCATCGCAGGAAGTCGAGGACCAACTGGCCGATGCACGGGCGCTGCCATTGATAGAAGCGCCCGAGGAAGCCGGCCCCAACCTCAGGCGCATCAAGATCGATACTTGCATCGGCATGGGCTTCTCAAACCTGGTTGCCTTCTTCATCATCCTGACCACGGCGGTCACGCTCAACCTGCATGGCGTGACCGATATCCAGACGTCGGCGCAGGCGGCCCTGGCGCTGCGTCCGATTGCCGGTGAGTTTGCCTTCATGCTGTTCAGCGCGGGCATCATCGGCACCGGCCTATTGGCGATCCCGGTGCTGGGCGGCTCGTCCGCCTATGCCATGGCGGGTGCCTTCAAATGGCGCAACAGTCTGGAGCGCACGCCGATGCAGGCCAAGCACTTCTACGGCATCATCGCCATCTCGATCGTGATCGGCGTCGGTCTGGGCTTCACAGAGATCGACCCGATCAAGGCGCTCTACTGGAGCGCGGTGATCAACGGCGTGGTCTCCGTGCCGATCATGGCCGTGATGATGCTGATGGCTGCACGGACCGACATCATGAGACAGTTCGTCATCGGCAGGAGACTGAAGGTGCTGGGCTGGCTGGCCACCCTGATGATGGCCGCAGCAGTGGGCGCCATGTTCCTGACAATGCGCGTGTGACATGTAGCGCCAGACGCCCACCCGTCTAGACGGCCTTCAGCCTCGTCACCTTCGTGACTTCCAGCGTGACGCCGACCATCAGTCCGCTGTTGGTGAGAACGGAAGCCGTGACCGACGCAGTAGCCGTGTTGGTATCAATATTGCCGTTTGCGTCCACTTGCAATAGTCGCCGCTTCGTTGGTTGGAGGCGTTACCAACGATCATCGCTTCATACTCGCGCTCCAACTGCGGCGCCCCTCGCGTGGGAGCCTGCCTGGGTAGAAAGCGAACTCTATAGCGACAGTGGAGAGTTGCTGCCGTCCAGCATTCAAAGAGAGTTGGCATGGCGGAGGAGAAGGTGGCGACCTAGCGCGGGTACACCTTTTTCCCGTACAGCGCCAGTCAGCCGTACCCGACTGCCACGATGAGACCGCGCTGGCAAGAAGGCCGCAGGCCGCTGCAATTTTGGCACTCGTCACCCACGGATATCTATGGGGCGGGCATTGCTCGCCAGAAGAATGTGCGCGTTGCCAGACTTGGCGGTGGCGCCGCCTAGATGTGGTCCAGTGCATTGAGATCCAGTAGTGTCACGCGCTTGCCATGCATGTTGATAACGATGAGGCCGTCGCGCTGGAAGCGCGAGAGGATGCGGCTGACGGTCTCGAGCTTCATGCCGAGATGGCTGCCGATTTCCTCGCGGCTCATGCGCAGCGTGAGTTCGCGGTGCGAGTAGCCGCGCGCCTTCTGGCGTGCCGAGATGTTGAGCAGAAACGCCGCCACACGCTGTTCGGCGTTAAGGCTGGCCAGCAGAAGCATGACACCCGATTCGCGTACGATTTCGCTGCTCAGCATCCGGTGCACCTGTTGTTGCAACGAACGCACTTCGCGGCAGAGTGCTTCAAGCAACTGGAAGGGAATCGCACACACCGCACTGTCTTCCAGGGCGATGGCGTCGCAAGCATGCCGCTCGGTGCAAATGCCATCAAGCCCTAGCGTCTCACCGGTCAGAAAGAAGCCACTGACCTGTTCGCATCCATTCTGGTGCGTCACGACTGTCTTGAACGACCCGGAGCGCAGCGTGTAGATACTTTGGAATGCGTCGCCGGCGCGGTAGAGCGCTTCACCGCGCCGAACCATGCGCCAATTATGAATCACGGAATCTAGTCTTTTTCGGTCCGAATCATTGAGGTTGCCCCCCATGCTGAACGGCCGCATTGTGTCTGTCGACCAACTTGCATCATGGACGGAGTTTGCCCACGGCACTGCATCCTGTTCCAGGAACTGCCGAGATTTTTCACCCTCCATGACGACTGACGCTGCGGGTGAGGCATCTTGTTGCAAGTAGTCTGACATTGATAACTCCTATGTCCTTTGAGACAGCCCGTTCGGCTCGCCACCATTCGATTGTCCCTGCTGTGTCATCGTCTTGTGCGCTGCAAGGTGGAGCAGCGCGCTATGTAGCTTGTCGAACTCCATGGTCTTGTCGAAGAAGAGTGAGGCGCCCGCTCGAATGTACGCGCTGCGCATCTGCGGCCCCGGGCTGTTGCTTAGGACCACAATCGTGATGGACCGGCCCATCTTCGCCAGACCCTTCACGGTCTGCAGCCTGGATCTCCGATAGGAATGCAAGCAGAGGATGGCGACGTCTGGCAGCAATATAGGTGCTGCTAGCAGAGCCTCACGCGGCTCCCGCACCGACGCGACCAGTTCCACCCCGGCCATGGAGCGCAGCATTCTGACCAACCGCGAGCTGACCAGTGGCGAATCCTCGATCAACAGAATTGTTAGCTGTTCGAGGCGCGGCGACAGGTTCATGAAACTGAGTATGGATACCGGCGCGGCAACCTGAAAGAAGCATTGACTGTGAGTGCCGTACGAAAAAAGATGGTCCTTGTCAGGGAATCCTGACAAGGACCATCTTTCGCAGGCGATCCGCAGAGTTCGCCCGTTAGAAGTCATCATTCGACCAAGAGTCTCGACAACGCGCAACGGCCCGTTTGGGCCATACCAGCTTGTGTGGCCGAATGGCCGAAACTGGGCCAGGATCGCTCGTAGTCTCGTTCCCTGCCAATTGTCCCCGCCTCGGCCAATGACAGAAGGAGAACTCCTCGCCACGGCTGTCGCTACGGCTACGCTGCCCCACTACCCGCAACCTCGACCGTCAGAAAGTCCGCTTTGGCGGTGCTCGGGAGGCTGCCAAGTAAAGCTGAAGTTGCTGGATGAATACAACTGCCATTGCCCACTTCCTTCCAACTCCAGTACCTGGTGGTGGTATTTCAGAAGCGTGGGGCGGTGGCTGACGCTGACAAGAGTCGTGGATGTGCTGCACAGTTGTGAATACAGATCCTCCTCATTGCCAATATCCAACGCGCTGGTCGCCTCGTCCAACATGGCATACCGAGGTCTTGAAAGCAACACGCGAGCGAAAGCGAGTCGTTGCCGCTCACCGACGGAGAGAACTTTTCCCCAGTCCACGTCCGCATCCAATCCACCAAATCTCTCGATGAGATCCGGAAGGTTCACCATCTCCAGCAGCCGCAGGAGTTCCCTGTCCGATATTCTCCCGTGATTGTTGTTGGGATATAGCAACTGGTCTCGCAAGTTACCCGGCACCATGTAGGGGTGTTGGGGCAAGAACTGCATCTCCTCTGGCCCTGGCCGGACGATCCGCCCCTTGCCGGTGTTCCACAGGCCCGCAACCGCGCGTAAAAGTGAGCTCTTTCCACCCCCGCTCACGCCCACAATGAGGAGACCCTCCCCTGGGTTGACGGAGACGGACAGGTCCTTGATCAGCGTCCGCTCACGGTTAGGCGTCTGCAGAGTCACATGCTCAAGTGCTAAACGGGAATCTTGTAATACTTGAATCTCGTCTCCCGCTTCCTCCTGGCTCGCAGGTTTCGCCGCGAGATAGCCGGAGAATGTGTCCAGGCGGTCCAGTCCTGCCACAAATAGGCTCAGGCTCTCGAAATTATCAACGATAATCGTCAGTGCACTCAATATCGCGGCAAATGCGCCGGCCGCTTGGATCGCACGCCCGACTTCAAGCTCCCCGGAAAGAACCCGCGTAGCGACAATGGCACTGGGAAGCATGATGGTTAAAAATGCATAACCGTACTGAAAAAAATTCAGCCTTAACTGCCAGTTGATCAGTTTGTTATAGTTTTTGAAGGCTTCAAAAAATCGCCCTCTGACGTGCGACGATTCTTTTGCCTCGCCGCGATAGAATGCAATCGGCTCGGCGTTTTCACGTACGCGGACCAGGCTAAAGCGAAAATCTGCCTCTCTCCTGAGCTGGGAGAAATTGAGGCCTATCAAAACCCGCCCAAACAGGAAGACCGATATCACCGTGCCTGCAATCGCATAGACGATCAAGAAATAGACCAGTGCTCTTGATATCGACCACAACACGCCACTGAAAGCAATGAGTTGCAGCATTGCTCCAATGCCGACCAGAAGAAAATAGAGAGACTGGCGAGTAAACGTATTTATATCTTCCGCTATCCGTTGATCTGGATTGTCGATCTCCTGACTTGAGTTCAGTTTATAGAAAGCCAGGTTACTAAAATATCGCTCCAGATACTGATCGGTCAGCCAGCGGCGCCAGTGTATCGCCAGTTTGTTTTTTACATAATAGTAAAACGCATATACTGGTATCGCCACAATCAAGATGTAAACACACGTTTCTATGGAAATCCAGAATCTCTGCGCATCTCTTGCAGCCAGCGCGGACGTGAACTCCCCAGATTGCTGATTGAACAGCACATTGATCCAGGTTTCTCCCAGGAGCAACAGTATCAGCAGGGCAAGGAGAAGCCTCGCCCGCCACTTATCCGGCGATAACCAGTAAGGTCCGGCGATTGAAAGGAATCGCTTCCACGCGCGGCGCTCAATGGTGACCATATCCCTCTTTACGCCTGGAGTTGCCCACACCCTGTGGTCACGGGCGCCGACCTTTTTCCTATCGCCGCACACCAGCCAAACGGCGTTCGACTGCCCGTTTCACGACACGATGGCACTCGCGCGCGCTAATCTGCATCAACTCGCTCGATCCCGGTGCCCGCATCTGCTTCCAGCCGCGGGAAGAGACAACGGGAGGCGGAAAGTACTTCCCCCGCCCCCCACTGCCCCCCTTGCACCGCCCGATACATCACTTGAGCGTCATATTATTCTTGACCGACTTAACGCCACCAACGCCGCGCGCAACCTCGACCGCCTTATTGATGTCCGCCTGGGACTTGACGAAGCCACTCAGTTGCACCACGCCTTTGAAGGTCTCGACATTGATCTCCGCAGACTTCAGCGATGGCTCACCCAATACCGCAGCCTTGACCTTGCTGGTAATGACTGTGTCATCGACATACTCTCCGCTACCCTCCTGTTTTGGCGTGGCTGCGCAACCCAGCATGGTGGCGAGCAGCAGGGTCAGAAAGAAGTTGGAAAAACGCTTAAGCTGTGTCATTGCTCACTCCCTGAATGGACGCGGACTTACACCTAACCTTACTACCCCCGGCGATGAAGCTGCAGAGGTCCCTCCTCGCAAAATCTTCGGTTGTGTCAAGCGAATAGTATGGGCTGTGTCTTGCGGCAACCCGGCGCCGCAATATGTGCACGGCGCCCGCGTGTTAAAGCCGGCCCAGGACCAGTAAAACGATGATGATCAGCACCACGAGTCCGAGTACACCGCTCGGCGCATAACCCCAACTCCGGCTGTGCGGCCACGCTGGAATCACACCGATCAACACCAATACCAGAACAATCAAGAGGATGGTTCCCAAGCTCATTTCGCGTCTCCTTGTTCAGCCAGTCGTCGCGGCGGTCTGAGAGGCTTGAGTTGCAACTCAGCCTTGCAAGCACCGGCAGGCCGGATCGATGACTTACCTTAGTTTTGGCAGATGTCAGAAGGATGACCTTGATCTGGCGCAAAGATAGCTGCGAAGCGCTCGGAGATTCGATTTCTGGATCGGTGGAGAGACCTTGCCGAATGATGGTGGAACGCGCGACGAACGGACCCAGCCCGCTTGGACAGCCCGCCATGGCTTTCAAAACGTCATTGGTATAGCTACGCGGGCCAGTATGCCGGCGAATAAGCGTGACGAGCATCGCTTCCCCCATTGCCTTCCGTGCGCCAGGCCCCCCTCCAGGTGTTTCTACCGTTGTCGGATCTGCAGCGGCTTACCCGCGCCAGCGGCTGCTGCTCGCCACCAGGAGCCCGATCAGAACGCCAACAGCGACGGCGATGCCGACTGTCTTCATCGGTGATTCCACTACACCTTGCTGCAAGCCGTCCACCGCATGCTCCACCCGCACACGGACGCGATGCGCATGATCCTGAGCCATTCCACGTATGCCGCTGCCCAGCGCATGTCCCCTGTCTTGCAGGCGACATCCCGCCTTGGCCACTTCCTCGGAAGCATCGCGGGCGCGCGTTTCTATGAGGTGTTCCAACTGCGCGATCAACGACTTGCCTTCCTCCAGCAATGGCGTCACCCCTTGGTTCGCGGCCCGCCGCGTGTCTCGGACAGCGCGTCCGGTTTCCTCTACCGGACTGTCGGCGCTATCACTGAGGTTAAGCGCGGCCTTGGGAATCCTTGAGTGGTGGAACAGCATGACGTGGCCTCCTTACTAGCTTCGAAATTGACGGGCATCATCTGCCCTTGCGGACCAGACTCATCACGAAGGTCACCAGCGCCACCACGAGAAAGATGAAGAACAGGATCTTGGCGATTTCCACAGCGCCTGCGGCGATGCCACCAAAGCCGAACACCGCAGCAACCAGGGCGATCAAGAAGAAAACCAGCGCGTAGTACAACATGATGTCCTCCCTTGTTCAAACCACGGCGGAGACGGCACTCCGCACGGCTCGCGGGCAGCATTGCGTGGCTGGCACAGCACCTCATGGCCGCGAACGGAGACCCGCTCAATTCCATCGCACCTGGCGGGCAGCCCGTCCGAACACCCCATCCACGCTCGCGGGGTACCCGCCAAGATTAAACTGAGGGCTGGCACTTACGGGCTGCGGTGCACAAGCATTTCGCTACCAAGAGAAACACCAGTCGTAAGTGCCGCGAGAAACGCCCTGCTCAGTGAGATGCACCAGCCCATTGAACTACGCCTACAACTTACTGTCTCGCTCCCAGGCCTTCATCTCTTCCTCGACCTGTTCCTTTGTGAAGCCATAGCGTTCCTGGATTCTTCCGGCGAGTTGATCGCGCTTGCCTTGGACCTGGGTAAGGTCATCGTCGGTCAGTTTTCCCCACTTCTCCTTGACCTTGCCTTTTGCCTGCTCCCACTTGCCTTCGATCTGATCCCAATTCATGGTCAACTCCTTTTCGGATTTCTGATGGTGAGTCCGCGGCCGAACCCGCCCACCTCCAACGAGCGGCGACAGCATACGCCGCGCACCGAGCCAACTACTACTTTCCGTACTTCGCCTTCGTGTCCGCGATGCATTTGTCCTTGGCGCCGCCGGACATTGCCTCGCACTTTTGCTTGTCGGCCTCATAGTTAGCGTCCATGGTGTCCTTCTTGGCCTCGCGGCGGGCCTCGGAGACATCAGCGCCGGCACTCTCTTTCGCCTTTTCTATCTTGATGGCGCCTAGCGCCTTCTCATGTGCAGCCTTAGCTTCCTTCACGCACACGTCCTTCGCGTTGCCCGACTTGTCGTCGCACATCTCTTTTGCAACATCGTAGTCCCGATCAGCTTTGACCTTATGCGCGTGAGCCTGTGCTTTTTCTGTGCCCTCGCGCTTCACCCCAGCCTCCGCCTTCGCCACGTCGCGGTCACGCTTTGCCTCAGCCTTGCAAATATCCTTGGCATTGGCTTTCAGTCCGGCGCATTTCTCACTAGCCACTTTATAGTCGGCATCTGCTTGCTTCGTTGCGGCGTCGTATTCTGCTTTCGATCCCGCAGCGGGTGTAGCCTGCGCCAGCGCAATGCCTGCCGGTGCGGCGAACACCAACGCGTAAATCGCTGTCGATAGAAACTTCCTGATCATAGTCAACTCCTCTTAATTAGCGAGCCTGCTTGCGGCTTGCGCATCGCTGGTATGCGCTCTGCTTGCTGCTCACCTGATTAGGTCCCTTTCTGACGCGCGCTCGGTCATCCTAGGAACGCCACAGGGCGTGAAAGTCAAAGAGCAAAAATCTGCAAGTGGTCTTTGACTTCCAAGCGCTGACTGTTAACTCACTATATTTGAGGAGTAGCCTTGAGACTTGTCGCGCATCAAGCTTTTCGAATTTATGGCTGGCGCCAACCCGAAGCGAGGTGCATCAGCCGCTGGTTTTGCAGCATGGGTCGTTTGGCACGCCGTCGCCAATTTGTACAGGGTGGCCTGATACTAAAGGGCGGTGGCGGCGGAGGAATGGAAAAATGTGTCGATTGGCGCACTAAGACGGACCCATGAAATGTGGGCCAAAGCGCATGCTGACGATCACGCAGATCGGCGAAGAACCAAAAAAACCCTCAAGCCGAGGCCGAGGGCATAAAGCGTTACTGATCGCTATCAGCTTGCAGATGCATCCAATGCTACGCAGCTTCCTGTTCCTTGGTCACCTTTGCCGCTCGCTCAGCATTGCAGCGAATCATCAGGGCGTTGTCATCGAGGAGCACCGACGGTGCTGCGAACTCAAGTACCGGAATCTCCGGGAATAACACCGCGACAAGCTCAAGGACGATCTTGTGTGATTCGAATGGTCCGAAGCGATAAACGGCGTTCCCGTCGACCTCCGCGAAATGCCATCCGGCTATCGTATCGGAATGGATGATCACACTGTGACCACGATTTTGGGCTTGCATGGGCCCTCCAGAACATTCCCCCATCTATAGCGCAATGGCCGACACCAGCCGTACGCCCGTGGGGGTCTGTGGGCATACGGTGCGCAGTGCTTACTTCGTCTCAGCATCTGTGCTGAGAATAAGCGAGTGCCTGGTGAAAGTCGGTACGCTAGCGTGCAAGTGCGTCAATACGACCGGCTTTCACTGCGGGCGCATGCCTGGGAATGCGACGCCAGCCTGGATGGGCGTGTCGCAGCAGCACACAGACCGCTGGCACCCATGCCAGCGCGTCGGACCCGCTGCCGGGGCTCAGGAATGAGCGCGCTGGGAATGGCATCGTACGGCTGGTTTACACTGTGTGCAAGATTGTGGTCCTGGCGCATCATTTTTCCCGTCAGAGGCATGCAAGAGGCAGGCTGTAAACCGCTGAGGTCAGACGTATGCAGACTAAGGAAGACCCGAGGGCCAATCACCTGTTGGCGGTTTTACCTGAAGTGGAGTGGGCCCGTCTGGCGCCGCAACTGGTGTTGGTCGATTTGCCGCTAGGGACAGTTATCTACGAGTCAGGTGATCGGCTTGACCACGTGTATTTTCCAACTACGTCGATCATATCGCTGCTCTATGTGATGGAGAACGGCGCGTCTGCTGAGATCGCTATTGTCGGTAATGAAGGCATCGTCGGGATCGCTCTGTTCATGGGGGGCGAAACCACACCCAGCCGCGCGATCGTGCAAAGTGCGGGCAGTGCTTATCGTCTGAGTACTGTTGCCATGAAGGAAGAATTTAATCGCGCCGGGCCCACGCAGCGGCTTCTCCTTCGATATACGCAAGCACTAATCACGCAGATGGCGCAGACAGCTGTCTGCAATCGGCATCATTCTGTCGAACAGCAGCTTTGCCGCTGGCTGTTGTTGAGCATAGACCGGTTGCCAACCAACGAACTGCGGATGACGCAGGAATTGATCGCCAATATGCTGGGCGTGCGCAGGTCCGGGGTAACGGAAGCAGCGCTGAAACTGCAGAATGCCGGTCTTATTCGCTATCGTCATGGACATATCGAGGTGCTTGACCGGCCGGGGCTGGAACTGCGCGTCTGCGAATGCTATGCCGTCGTGAAGCGAGAGTGCGATCGTCTGTTGCCCGACTTGCGAGCGATTTGACCGGCACATAGGGCGTTGGCGGTCTTACGGAATCGAGCGCGAACTCATACAATCGGTCGAGAGTTTGATACTTAGCACATCGCTGTGCCCAGAGGCTGATTCCAGGGGGTGCGGGTCATCTCGGGACTAGCCATTTTCGGGCCCGACATACTGCGATTCGACACCTAGGATGACATCGATTGCGGCTCTGCCAGCCAACTCCGTAACCAAATGCGCCCACCTGCGAGAAAATGGCCCACCGTGCACTTTTATGCGTTTACCAATTGCGGCGACGCCAGGGGGCGGTGCAGGACTGGTGATGGAAAACCAGGCATCGAACATGTCCTGGGAAGTACTCACCAGGTAGACGTGGATGTCGATTCCACGGTATTCGGTAGTGCGATGCATGGCTAATTCCTTACGTTTAACATATGGGGCATGAGGCGGCGTGCTGTCTGTTACGGCCAAATCAAAATGTCCCCTTCCTCTGGCCAGATCAGAATGTCCGGACGCAATGCCGACCGTGCCGTAAATCGCTATCTGTCTTGCGTGGCCGCCCCTTTGCGCTGCATGTTCACTTGGTATTCGTTACAAAATATCGGCGGAACGTGTTCAAGAAAGAGCACCTGGACGCCATGCAGTTGATACTGGCAAACGTCTGCCGGGACTTCGAAGCCGAGTTGGTGGAATTCAACGGCGAGCATGACCACGTACACCTGTTGGTCAACTACCCGCCGAAGGTGGCGTTGTCGAATCTCGTCGCGTCGCTGAAGGGCGTGTCATCGCGTATGCTCCGACAGCAGCTTGGAGACTTTCATCCGTGGCTGAAGCGGCGGGGCGTGCTGTGGTCGCCGTCCTATTTCGCGTCATCGTGCGGCGGTGCGCCGATAGATATCCTTCGGCAATACATTGAGGAACAGCAAGCGCTCCATTAGGACGCCTGCGGCGTCCGTGCTCTAGACCCCGGACTAAACTCCGGGGCTTCCCGCACATCTGGTGATAATCAGGAGGGCGGCCTAGTGGCGGTGAAAGACTGCGGGCTATGAAAACAGTTCTGAGTGCGTTCCGCTGCGAACGAACACCACTATGCCGCTCTTCCCGGAGTCGTCGAGGGTGTAGATCAGCAGGAAGTCGCCGCCAATGTGGCACTCGCGATGGCCTGCCCAGTCGCCAGTCAGCGGGTGATCCAGCCATTCAGGCGGAAGCGGTCCATCGTTGGCGATGAGCAGCGTCATGACCTCTTTCAGCCGGTTCATGTCGTACCGGCCGGAATGAGACAGGCGCTGCCAATCCTTGAGGAAGTTTTTGGTGTAGTCCGACGCGCGGGGCAGGCTTGCCCGCTTACTTGCAGCTGGTTTTTTCGATGTCATCAATCAGGGCGTCTGCGGTTGCGAAGCGAGCACGGCGGCTCTTGATGATCTCGCTGGCCTCAGCAATTGCAACGCGGCTGGTTGCATTCGGTGCCTTGATCGCAAACGGCAGTTCCTTGTCGGCGACGACGCGGGTCAGGAAAACGCGGATCGCATCGGAGACGGTCAGCCCCATTGAAGCCAGCGTTTCCGCAGCCTGCGCCTTGACGTTCTCGTCCACGCGAACGTGAACCATAGTAGTAGCAGCCATGACGGCCTCCTGCGGCGATTGATTGAGATACATTGTATCGCAAGCTAGCCACCACCGCAAGGTATGCCCTGCGCCTCTTCTAGCATCTAGGTGGGTATATATCACTCTATTTCAGCACCCGTGCGTCGTCTGCTTTCGAAGCTTGGCCGCGAACGCAGGCATCGTCTACAACTGCGAAATTAGGCGCCATGCTCAATACTTGTCCATCGGGCGCGCCCGACCCTAAAGGATGAAGCGGTGGCCCAAGCAGCACTTATCGGCAGCATTTCCTAGTAGCCTATGTCAAGCTCTTGTGCCTGAGCGGAGAGCTCGTCCAACGCCTTGCGTCCCGCTTCATCGATGCGTTGTTTATAACTAATCACGTCCTGATAGAGCACGCGTCGATGCGTGTTCACCTTCCGGAACGGGATTTCCCCCTTTTCCAGCAGTTGAACCAGATACGGCCGCGAAACGTTGAGCAGGTCTGCGGCTTCCTGTGTGGTCAACTCGGCATGGATTGGGATGATCGAAACAGCGTTCCCTTGCCCGATTTCGGCCAGCACTTCGACCAGAAGCTTCAGCGCCGAGGTCGGCAGGGTGACGCTGCGCCTCTCTCCCTTGTCGGTCTTGAAGTCAAATTGCTGCGTTTCAGAACGGTTGTCCAGGACCACCGCAAGGCTACGGCTGGACTCACGGGCGATAGCGCTCTCGTCTGCCGAAGGCAGCGCCGTATTGCTGATGGTCACATTCATGAAATTCTCCGGCGCAGTCTGAGTACGGGAGCATTGTAATTCGAAATAATCGAAATCGTAATATCCGAAATTGCGACCGCGCTGGGGCAGGAAGGTCCTGGTGTGAAGTCCTTCCTATGATCGGCGTACCTCGACGGTGAGAAGTGCTGTATACGGTTCCCTTTGCGGATAGGTGAGCACTTCTCGGAAGTACATGTGCGTGCAACTTCTGTCGGATCTACATTGCGACCAGTGCGGTACCAAGTGTCGGACAGCGGCTTATTGCCGTTCGCTTAGGACGGGGAAATACTGCGATCACAGAAGACGAGGAAACGGTGACGGTCATGGCGAACAAGAATGTGCATGTCGTTCCACACGGCGATCAGTGGCATGTCCTGCGCGAGGGCGCCCACGAGCCCTCTTCTGCGGGTGACAACCTAGAGGACGCCATGGCGGCCGGCACGGCGGAGGCAAAGCAGGACAAGGTCGAATTGCTGGCCCATGGGCGAGATGGGCAGATCCGCATGCGCAACAGCTACGGGGACGATCCCCGCGGCGTGAAAGGGTAAAGCCCGCGCCGCCCGGTCTGTGCACTCAGTCCATGGCTAAGTCGGCCTCTACCAACGCGCGGAGCCTGGAGCGATACCGTCAGAAGCGTGACTTCGCCGCGACAACGGAGCCGAGCGGCCAGGTGTCCGCCCCCGGCGTCGCTAGCGGCGCACGGAGCTTTGTCGTCCAGAAACATGCGGCTCGCCGGCTCCACTACGACTTTCGTCTCGAGCTGGAGGGTACTCTCAAGAGTTGGGCGGTCCCCAAGGGTCCCAGCCTGGATCCCGCAGAGAAGCGGATGGCCGTGCATGTCGAGGATCACCCGCTGGATTATGCGGGCTTCGAAGGCGTGATCCCGCCCAAGGCGTACGGGGCCGGCACGGTCATCGTTTGGGATCGAGGGACGTGGATTCCGGTCGGCGATCCGGTGGCCGGCTACCACAGCGGCAAGCTGAAGTTCGAGCTGCAAGGTGAGAAGCTACATGGCTATTGGACCCTGGTCAGAATGCACGGCCGCGGCGACGAGCGTCAGGAACCGTGGCTCTTGATCAAGGAGCGGGATGCGTTTGCGCGCTCGGCCGCAGAGTACGACATCACCGAAGCCCTGCCGGACAGCGTGCTGGCCCAGGGCAACAGCAAATCGACTGCCGGCGGTAAAGCGAAGACTGCCGTGCCAAAGCAGGGTCGCTCGCGCCCGGGGCAGGGCCGACACGTACTACCCGATGCAGCACGCCCCGCCCCCCTTCCGCTTGCGTTGGCTCCGCAACTGGCGACGCTCGCTTCAGCGGTGCCGCACAACGCCGAACAATGGGCCTATGAGATCAAGTTCGACGGCAATCGGTTGTTGGCAAGGGTCGACGGCGACGACGTCCGTCTCTTCACAAGAAATGGCCATGATTGGACATCACGCCTCAAATCGCTTGCGGCGGAGATACGCGCTCTTGGCCTCGGTTCCGCCTGGCTGGATGGGGAGATCGTGATGCTCAGCGACAAGGGCACCACGGACTTCCAGGCTCTGCAGAATGCGTTTGATAGATCGAAGGTGGAGGACATCCAGTACTTCGTCTTTGACCTCCCCTTCTTCCACGGCCACGACCTACGGCAGCTCCCGTTGGCCGAGCGCAGGGCGCTGCTCAAGGAGGCGATAGCCGTGCCTGCCGCGACGCGAGTCAGGTACAGCGCGGACTTTGAGGGCGCGCCTGACGACCTTCTTGCCGCGGCGTGCCAGATGGGCCTGGAGGGCCTGATTGGCAAGCGCGTCGATGCGCCCTATGTCTCCGCCCGGGCGCCCAGCTGGATCAAGCTCAAATGCAAACAGCGGCAAGAATTCGTCATCTGCGGATTCACGGCCCCGAAGGGAAGCCGACAAGGCCTAGGCGCGCTCCTCCTTGGCGTGCACGATGAAACCGGGAAACTGCACTACGCGGGCAGCGTTGGCAGCGGTTTGGATTCGCGCATGCTGACCAAGTTGCTCGCAATGCTGACCGAACTGGAAGTGCCAGTCTGCCCCTTTGAAAAGCCGCCGCCGCGCTTAGCCGCCCGATGGGTCAAGCCGAAGCTGGTGGCCGAGATCTCATTTGCCGAGTGGACCAAAGAAGGCCGAATCCGGCATCCCGTCTTCCATGCCTTGCGCGCTGACAAGGCCGCGGGCAACGTGACAAGGGAGCGGCCGGTCGATGTGGAACAGCCCCGGCCTCGGCCAGCGCGCACGGTGAAGGTATCCAACGCGGAACGTGTGATTGACCCGTCGACCGGAATGACGAAAGGTGACCTGGTCGGTTTCTACGAAGCCATCGCGCCGCGCCTGCTGCCTCATCTCCGCGGGCGCCCTGTGGCATTGGTACGCGGGCCAACGGGCATCGACGGCGAGCTGTTCTTTCAGAAGCACGCCGAGACCATCAAGATCCCGGGAATCAACGTCCTCGATGCCAGCCTATGGGCTGGGCATCCGCCACTCCTGGAGATCGCCAGCCAGACGGCCATTGTCGCCGCAGCGCAGTTGAACGTGATCGAGTTCCATACGTGGAATGCGACCAAGCGTGCCATCGACAAGCCCGATCGCGTCATCTTCGATCTGGACCCCGGCGATGGCGCGCCATGGCGGCACATGCTTGACGCCGCCATGCTGACGAAGACTATGCTGGATGAGCTTGGCCTGGTGAGCTTTCTCAAGACCAGTGGTGGCAAAGGCCTGCATGTCGTTGTGCCCATTGCGCCCGAACTGCCGTGGACCACGGTGAAGAAGTTCTCGCAAGATGTCGTTCTTCATATCGCCCAGACCATTCCGCAGCGCTTCGTTTCTAAGAGCGGGCCGCGCAATCGCGTGGGTAAGATCTACATCGACTACCTGCGCAACGGCCAAGGTGCGACGACGGTGTCCGCATTCTCTGCCCGCGCGCGGCCAGGTCTCGGGGTTTCGGTGCCGGTATCCTGGGAGGAACTGGAGGAACTGACAGCGGGCGATCATTGGACGATCCAGACCGCCCTGCAGCGCGTGGAAGCCGCCGGCTACGTCGATCCGTGGGCGGAGTATGCCGATACAAGAAAGGTGCAACAAATTGGTGCGGCCATCCGCAAGCTGGCTGGCTAGTCGATTGGAGGATTTGTCATGACAACCCTTGCGGCGTTTCCTACCGCGGAGCGCGAAGCCTTTACCAATGCCTGTCGTCGACACGGGTTCATCGCCGCCGACTTTAGCGTCTGCGATGTGGCCGCTGGGGAACAGGATCGCCTGGTGAGCGTGCTGAGGCCAGAGACAGGCGTACTGATGCAGTATGCGGCCGGGTCTCGTAATTCTTGGTCGACCAAATTCGAGCACGACCTCGCCATCGGGTTCTTCGGAGACGCCCCCGAGTAAAACCTCGACATTGCTCGCACAAAAAGCGGTCATTAAGGCATTTTCGCGTTCGGCAAAGAAATCCGTGACCACTGTATATATATACAGTAGACTGGGTTGCGTGGACTCAACCAACAGCCATGCCAACGCCCAATCCAGAATCCATCCACCCTGCGCTATGGAGAGCCTCCCAGCTCGCCCGGGCGAACGGTCGCACCGTCGCCACCGGCTATCCGGTGCTGACGGCTGAGCTGCCGGGTGGCGGCTGGCCGACGGCATCGCTGATCGAACTTTTGGTGCGCCAACCGGGCGTGGGGGAGTTGCGCCTGCTGCGCCCCGCACTGGCGGAGGTCTGTAAGCGGCCTATCGCCCTGATTCAGCCGCCGCAAACGCCACAGGCACTCGCCTTGGCCAGCTGGGGCTTGCCGCCCGAACGTCTGCTGTGGATCCGCAGCCAGCGCACGGCTGATGCCCTTTGGGCCACCGAGCAATTGCTGCGCGCCGGCACCTGCGGTGCGGTGCTCCTTTGGCAGACCCATATCCGCAATGACGCGCTGCGCCGCCTGCACCTGGCTGCACAGGGTGGCGAGGCGCTGTTTTGCCTCATGCGTCCACTGGCTTGTGCACGCGACGCTTCGCCAGCGCCACTGCGCATTGGCGTTGCGCCCGCCGCCGGCGGCGTCGATCTCTCCTTCATCAAGCGGCGCGGCCCGCAGCAGGACCTGCCCGTGCGCGTCCTGCTGGAACCGTCGCCGATCCTGCTTCACCGTCATGCTGCGCCTCTGGATCTGCCTGCACCTCTCGTCCCTGCCACTCGAAGTCTTCCGGCCGAAGTGGTCCACTGAGTTGGCTGTGGCGGTGTTGGACAAGGAACGCGTGCACCTCGCTTCGCGCCTGGCGGCGGAGGCTGGCGTCCGCCCGCAGATGCGCCGCGACGGTGTTTTAGCTCCACCCCTTTCAAGGTGACGAAAAATAGGGCACGCTCCGTGCTCTCGAGCCGAAAACGGAGTCAGTGGCGTGGTACTGGACGCAATAGTGGAACGCTTTATCGAACACAGCCCGATCAGCGTGATGGCGCGCCTGGGGTTGCAACGCGCGCTCGATCCGGCCTGGATCGACGAGTTGTTCGAGCAGGAGCGTGAAACGCAGTACACGCGGGAGTTACTGTTCTCGACCACGGTGGAGATCATGTCGCTGGTGGCCGTGGGGCTGCGCCCGTCGGTGCATGCGGCGGCCAAGGCCAGTCCGGCGCTGCCGGTATCCATTACCGCGCTGTACGACAAGATCAGCCGGACCGAGCCGGGACTGGTTCGTGCCCTGGTGCAAGGCAGCGCGCGGCGGCTAGGGCCGGTCGTGCAGCCGATGTTGCGCAAGCAGCCGCATTCCGTGGACGGTTATCGCCTGCGCATCGTGGATGGCAGCCATTTGCCGGCGAGCGAAAAGCGCCTCAAGCCATTGCGTGAGTTTCGGGGCGCGGCCTTGCCGGGGCAATCATTGGTGGTCTATGACCCGGATACGGCGATGATCGTTGATCTGGTGCCCTGTGAAGATGCGCATGCCCAGGAGCGAGCTATCATGGACACCCTGCTCGAATCGGCCCAGCCAGGCGAGTTGTGGATCGCCGATCGCAACTTCAGCACCCGGGCGATCCTTGCCGGCTGGCAGCGGCGCGGCAGCGCCTTGATCGTGCGCGAACACGGCCGTAATCCGGGCCCGAGCGAGCTGGAGCCGGTACGCGAAATGGGCCGGGTGGAGACCGGGCTCGTGTACGAGCAGGCGGTGAGCATCCCGGATGAATCGGACGCCCCTCTGGTGTTGCGGCGCATCGAGTTGCATCTGGATGGCGCAACCGAGGACGGTGACACCGTTATCCGCTTGCTGACCAATGTCCTAGCCACCCACCTGACAGCCGAGGCCGTGGCTAGGCGCTACCGGCAACGCTGGAGCATCGAGAATCTGTTTCAGCGACTCGAATCCGTGCTCAATAGCGAGATCCGGTCGTTGAGTCAGCCGCGTGCGGCGCTGCTGGCCTTCGGCGTGGCGGCGCTCGCGTATAACGTGCTGAGCGTGATTGCGACGGCGGTGAGAATTCGCCATGAACTGGATAGCAGCGACATTGAGCTTTCGCCGTATTACCTCGCCAGCGAAATCCGGGCGAGGTATGCCGGCATGATGATCGCGGTGCCGGCCGAGGTGTGCCATGCCTATGAGGTCCACACCCCGGCCCAACTCGCCCGCACGCTGCTCAAAATCGCAACGCACGTTGATCCCCGCGCGATGCGCAAACATGCGCGGGGACCGAAAACGCCCAAGAAGAAAGGCTATGTTGCCGGCTGCGTGGCACGACGGCATGTGTCTACGGCCCGTGTCATCAAGGCTGGACGTGTCGTTTGATCACCTTGAAGGGGTGCGTCTTAGAGCGCACAGGATCGTCCCAGATCGCGCGCAGCATCGCGGATCAATGAAGCGGTCCAGGGCCCGACCCTTGCCGGCAGGCAAATCGACAAGATCCACACCGACGACACACCCGTGCCGGTGCTTGAACCCGAGCAACGGCAAGACCAAGACTGGTCGGATATGGACCCACGTGCGCGTGAGTGGTCAGTTCATTTGTAAGCGCCCGGCGAACACACCTTGATCGGGGGGATATTGAGGGCGAGGATCGTGTCCATCTAAATTTGGCATGGACACGTGTACACGATGCAAGAGATCGAGGTAGGCCAGGACGTAGTACAGCCG
>Ga0255338_1001146_pt1 | contig 55464 bp, 50 predicted proteins | sample MeOH1_35cm_T4_19_FD_203715 | JGI IMG/M metagenome (GOLD analysis project Ga0255338, IMG submission 203715) | Sandy soil microbial communities from University of British Columbia, Vancouver, Canada - MeOH1_35cm_T4_195 | ecosystem: Engineered > Artificial ecosystem > Sand microcosm > Unclassified ... | reverse complement strand
CTTAAGGCGATACTCAAACATGGGTCCCTCTTTTCCGCTCTTTTCGCCGGATCCCGAGGCGCCCCATACGGCCTGGTACACCTTGACGGCTCGCTTCGCATCGCTTGGGGGGCTCGCTTCGCATCGCTGGGGGGCTCGCTTTGCATCGCGGGGCGCCGGGGCCACACGAAAAGACCAGGGGATCAGCAAAGTGTCTGGTGCATTGCATCGTTGAATACGTCCAGGGCTGGAATCCGCGTGCGCAGGAAGTCGATCAGCGCGCGCGTGGCCATGGATGGATGCAGGTTGGGCGTGGTGATGATGTAGAGGCGGCTGCCCAGGCCCTCCGGCTTCCAGTCCGTCAGGACAGGTACCAGCCGGCCCTCGCGCACATCGTCCCAGCCGGCATAGACCGGCAGCAGGCCCACGCCATGGCCGTCGCGCACCGCGCGCATCAGGAAGGGGAAATGCTCGGACTGCAGGTGCGGGATCAGTTCCACCTGCTCGCGCTGCTCGCCGCGGTCGAGCGTGAGGACGAAGCGCCGCGCGGGGTAGGGCGGGCACAGGAACTGGCACCGCGCCAGGTCGGCCGGGGCGTCTAGCGGGCCGTTGCGCGCCAGGTAGGCGGGCGACGCGCAGAGCTGCCAGTCGATCGCGCAGATGTCGCGCGCCACATGGTCCAGCGGCGGCTGCGAGGTGACCTTGAGCGCCACGTCGATCTCGGCGGCGATCAGGTCCACCACGCGGTTGGCAAAGAATACGCGCAGGGAGATGCCTGGATGCTGGCCTGTGAACTCCAGCAGCAGCGGGGCCAGGAACGTGTCGCCCAGACCGGTCGGCACGCTCAGGCGCACGTGGCCGCGCAGGGTGGTGCCCAGGCTGTCGATCTCCGCCTGGGCCGAGGCCACTTCCTGCAGGATGCGCAGGCCGTGCTGGTACAGCGAGCGCCCAGGCTCGGTCAGCTCCAGCCGGCGCGTGGTACGGCGCAGCAACTGCGCGCCGGCCTGGTGTTCCAGTTCGCGCAGCTGGCGGCTGACCTGCGAGCGCGTGACGCCGCGCCGCCGTCCCGCCTCGGACAAGTTGCCGGCCTCGACAATGTCGACGAAGGCCTGGATCAGGTTGAGGTCCATCCGGGATTCCCAGGAGTATTGTCGCGTATGGCGCAACATTGTGAGTCGCCACAGGGGAATTGTCGATGCCGGGCGTCAGGGCTACAGTGTCCGTTCCCTGCCGGATTGCCGGGAGCGGGGCCAGGCGGGCGCAATGACGCCGACGACGCCAACGACGCGAACAAAAAGCAGGAGACACCATGTTCAAGAACGATCTTTTCGCTGGCCAGCGTGTGCTGATCACCGGCGGCGGTACCGGGCTGGGTCTGATCATGGCCGAGCGCCTGGCCGGGCTGGGCGCGGAGCTTCACCTGTGCGGGCGCCGGCTGCCGGTGCTGGAAGAGGCCGCCGGGTCGTTGCGGCAGCAGCACGGCGTCAAGGTCGTGACCCACGCGGTGGACATCCGCGATGCCGCCGCCGTGGACGCCATGATCGAGACCATCTGGACCCAACACGGCCCGCTCGACTGCCTGGTCAACAACGCCGCCGGCAACTTCATCAGCCGCACCGAGGACCTCTCGCCCAATGGCTTTCACGCCATCTCCGACATCGTCTTTCGCGGCACCTTCTACATGACGCAAGCGGTGGGCAAGCGCTGGATCCGCGACGGCCATCCCGGTTCGGTGCTCTCCATCGTGGTGACCTGGGTCTGGACCGGCTCGCCCTTCGTGGTGCCGTCCGCGATGTCCAAGGCCGGCGTGGATGCGATGACCAAGTCGCTGGCGGTGGAGTGGGGCCGCCACGGCATCCGCTGCAACGCCATCGCGCCGGGCGTGATCCCCACCGAAGGCGCGGGCGCGCGCCTGCGCCCGCAGGATTCGCAGCAAGACCAGCTGAGCGGCCAGAACCCCACCGGCCGCATCGGCCAGCCGCAGGACATCGGCAACCTCGCCGCCTTCCTGCTGGCCCGCGACAACTCGTGGATCAACGGACAGACCATTGCGCTGGATGGCGGAGACTGGCTCGCCAACGGCGCTTATTTCAAGCAATACCTGGGCTGGGGCGATGCCGAATGGCAGGCCGCGCGCGAACGCATCGCCGCCAGGAACGCCGCCGACCGCGCCGCGCGCACGGTGAATGCACCCACGCCTTCCCCGACACCCGACCAATCTGGAGACAACGAATAATGGCCGCCGACCTCTGGTTCGAAGATACCTGCCTTACCGCCGCCGACCTGCTTGAGCGGGGCACGCGCCTGGCTGGCGGCCTGCGCGCGCTTGGGCTCAACGAAGGCGACGTGGTCGCGGTGCTGCTGCGCAACGATCCGGTCTTTGCCGATATCGTTCACGCCTGCCGGACGGCCGGCGTCTATTACTGCCCCATCAACTGGCACTTCACCGCCGAGGAAATCCGCTTCCTGATGGCCGACAGCGGCGCCAGGGCGCTGATCGTCCATGCCGATCTGCTGGACGGCGTGCGCGCGGCGGTGCCCGAGGGCGTGCAGGTACTGGCGGTCGCGGTGCCGGGCAAGGACAGCGCGGCAGGCGCCACCGACTATGAAAGCTGGCTCGATGCGCAGTCGCCGTACGACGGCCCGCGCGTGGCGCCGCGCGGCCACATGGCCTACACCTCCGGCACCACCGGCCGCCCCAAGGGCGTGCTGCGCGCCGCAGTGCCGCTGGCCACGCTGGAAACCCAGCTCGCGCGCATGCGTTCCGTGGTGGCGCAGACCATGGGCATCGTGGAGGGCACCCGCGCGCTGATGGCGGCGCCGCTGTACCACAGCGCGCCGGGCGTGTTCATCCAGAACGCGCTGCAACTCGGCGAGCGCCTGGTGCTGTGCGCGCGCTTCGATCCGGAGCAGGTGCTGGCGCTGGTGGAGAAGCACCGCATCGACGTGCTCTACCTCGTGCCCATCATGTATGTGCGCATGCTCAAGGTGCCGCCGGAGGTGCGTGCGCGCTACGACCTCTCCTCGCTGCGCTTCGTCGCGTCGACCGGCGCGCCGTGCGCGCCCGAGGTCAAGCGCGCCATGATCGACTGGTTCGGCCCGGTCATCCATGAAACCTATGCATCGAGCGAGGCCGGCATGATCACCGTGGCCACGCCGGCCGATGCCATGGCCAAGCCCGGCACCGCCGGCCGCCCGGTCGACGACGGCGAAGTCCGCATCCTCGACGAGCAGGGCAAGGCCTGCGCGCCCGGCGAGGTCGGGCTGGTCTATGTGCGGCAGCCGGCTTACCCCGACTTCACCTACCGCAACAATGACGAAGCCCGCCGCGCCATCGACCGCGGCGGCCTGGTGAGCCTGGGCGACATGGGTTATCTCGACGCCGATGGCTACCTGTTCATCTGCGACCGCGCCTCCGACATGGTGATTTCCGGCGGCGTGAACATCTACCCGGCAGAGATCGAGCACGAACTGGTGCGCTATCCCGGCGTGGCCGATTGCGTGGTGTTCGGCGTGCCCGACGACGAGTATGGCGAACGCCTGCTGGCCATGGTGCAGCCGGTGCAGGGCGCCATGCTGGAGGAGAGCGCGATCATCGAATGGCTGCGCCAGCGCCTCTCAGGCTTCAAGGTGCCGCGCACCATCGTGGTGGAAGCGCAACTGCCGCGCGACGATACCGGCAAGCTGGCCAAGCGCCGCCTGCGTGACAAATACTGGGAGGGGCGCACGCGGCGGGTTTGAGCGCGGCGTAGCCAAGACATACCGGCAAGACCAGGAACATCAGAGAAAACCAAGGAGACTAGCCATGCAATGCTGGAAAACCGGATGGCGCGCCTGCGCTGGCGTTGCCATCCTGGCCTGTGCGCAACTGGCCGTGGCCGCCTATCCCGACCGCCCCATCAAGCTGGTGGTGCCCTATACGCCGGGCGGCTCGACCGACCAGTTCGGGCGCGGGCTGGCTGACGGCATGAGCCGCGAGCTGAAACAGACGGTGGTGGTGGAGAACCGTCCCGGCGCCGCCACCATGATCGGCACGCAGAGCGTGGCGCGCGCGCCAGCCGATGGCTACACCATGGTGCTGGCCACCAATGGCAGCATGGTGCTCAACCCGATGCTCTACAAGAAGATCGCCTACGATCCGCCGCGCGACTTCAAGATCTTCACCATCGGCGCCGAGGCGCCGCTGGTGGTGGTGACCAACAACCAGGTGCCGGCCACCAACATCCGCGAGTTCGCTGCGTATGCCAAGGCCAGCGGCGGCAAGCTCAACTACGCCTCGGTCGGGCTCGGCAACGCGCTGCAGCTGGCCACCGAAATGCTAAAGACCGAACTCGGCATCTCGGTCACTCACGTTCCATACAACGGCAGCGCGCCGGCGCTGTCGGCGCTGCTCGCCAACGACGTGCAGCTGATGGTGGATGTGGTCAGCACCTCGCTGCCGCACATCAAGGGCGGCAAGCTGCGCGCACTGGCGGTGACCGGCCGCACCCGGCTGGAAGTGCTGCCCAATGTACCCACCGTGGCGGAGAGCGGCTATCCCAACTTCCAGGCCGCGACCTGGTTCGGCCTCGCCGTGCCCGCGCAGACCCCGCCCGAGGCCGTGGCAAAGCTGCAGGCCGCGGCCGCGCATGTGCTCAAGGACCCGCAGTTCCGCGCCACCTTCGGCGCGCTGGGGCTGGTGATCCAGCAACCGCGCACCCAGGCCGAGATCGACCGCTATATCGAAGCGGACCGCGAGCATTGGGGCAAGGTCATCCGCGCCAACAACATCAGCCTGGACTGAGCGCAAGCGAGCCAGGCAAGCGGCGGCAGTTGTGGCGCAGCGCCATTGCGAGCGCCGAGCGCAGAGCGGCTGGCGGCGATCGGCGTATAGTTTTGTCACGCCGTGATGCATTCGGCCCTCGGGCCCGTCACGGCGTTCTCTTGCCCACGCCCGCCGCGCCATGAACGACTCCGAGCCTGATCCGCACCAAGAGCCCCTTGCCGGTCCCCAACGCGATCCCAGCGCCGAAACCGATCGCCTGCATGCCCTGCGCCGCCGCGCCCGCCTTGCCGCCGGCCGCAAATCGCGCCAGATGTGGCGCATCTCCCGAACCACCCTGCGCTACGCCGTCTTCATGTGCGGCGCTGGCTGCGTGGCGCTGTTCTCACTGATATTCGCGTGGATTGCCGAAGTGGCGCTGCGCTGGAATTACCAGCTGACCGCCGGTACGCCGTGGCTGGCCTTCGTGCTGCTGCCATTCGGGCTGGCCGCGCTGCGCTGGCTCACCATCCGGCTGGCGCCGCAGGCGCGCGGCAGCGGTATTCCGCAAGTGATCGCGGCGGTCAACCTGCCGCCCTCCGGGCCGGCGCAGACCGTGCTGGTATCGTTCCGCCAGTCGATGTGGAAAGTGCTGCTGACGACGGGCGGCTTGCTGGCGGGCGCGTCGATCGGGCGGGAGGGCCCCTCGGTGCAGGTGGGCGCCGCCGCCATGCTGGCCTGGGGCCGCTGGTGCCACGAGCGCCTGCAGTTCCGCATCGGCTTCCATCCCAATGCACTGATCGCCGCCGGCGCAGCCGGCGGCCTGGCCGCGGCCTTCAATACGCCGCTGGCCGGCGTGGTATTCGCCATCGAGGAACTTGGCCGCGGCACTGCCGTGCGCTGGGACCGGCTGGTGCTCTCGGGCGTGCTGACCGCCGGCTTCCTGTCGCTGGCGATCCTGGGCAACAACCCGTATTTCATCGTCAAGACGCCGATCCTTGCGCTGCACGACGCCTGGGGGCCGGTGCTGCTGTGCGCGCTGGTCAATGGCGTGCTCGGCGGCCTGTTCGCCAAACTGCTGATCGGCGGCGTGCCGGCGCTGCTGCCGGCGCGGCTGTGCGGCTGGCCGGTGGAGCATCCAGTGCTGGTGGCATTCCTGTGCGGCCTGGTGGCGGCGGTGATCGGCTGGTCCACCGGCGGCGCGACTTTCGGCACTGGCTACGAGCAGGCCGCCGGGCTGATCAACGGCGAGCCGCACAGCACGCTGTGGTTCGGCATCGCCAAGCTGGTGGCCACCGTGGTGTCGTATTTCGCGGGCATTCCCGGCGGCATCTTTACGCCCTCGCTGGCGATCGGCTCCGGCATCGGCGCCAATGTGGCGCAGTGGGTCGGCCACATCTTCGGCGGCATGACCGAGCCCCGCGTGCTGGCGCTGGTGTCGATGGCGGCCTTCCTGGCGGCCGCCACCCAGGCACCCATCACGGCCAGCGTGATCGTGATGGAGATGACGCGCTCGCAGGATCTCACGCTCTTCCTGCTGGCCGCTTCGCTGCTGGCTTCCTTCCTCGCGCGCCAGTTCTGCCCGCATCCGTTTTACCACCATGTCGCGCATACCTTCCGCCGCGAAGCGCTGAGCGTCACGCGAAAAGTGGCGCCGGCCACATAAGGCCGGCGAAGCCACGGTTTTGCGGCGCCGCTTTGCCTTAACATGAGCGGCGCGCGGGCCAGGTGCCCGACGCTGTGTACCGGCGGCACACCAGGACCCGCGCCGGCACGATGAACCGGGGAGCACAGATGGCCACGCAACGACCGCCGGACAGCACCGGCGCCCAACGTCCGCCGAGCGCGCGGCGCCGCCGGCAAGGCGCGCCGGGCGTGCCGCCGCAGAAACCGCCGGGCAAGGAAAGCACCGCCGTGCGCGATCTCGGCCCGGATACGGTGTGGCATGCGCGCGGCTTGCACGGCCCTACCCGGCTGCGTTCATCGCTGCCGCCATCGGCGCGCTCGCCGCGGCGGCAACTGCCGCCCAGCCGGGTGCCGCGGCTGCTGTTGTGGGGGTTGCTGTTAGTCTTGCTGGCAGTGCTGGCTAATGCCGTGCTGAATATGTCGCATTAACCCCCGGCGCAGTGCCTGCCTTGCCACCTTGTGGGTGCCGGCAGGAACCACGCGCGCAGGGGGCGCTCCAATCCGGAGCTTTTCTCAGGAGTCTGGATGAAATACCCCCTCGCCGGGCTGGCCCTTGCCAGCCTGCTGCTGGTTTCGCCCTGGGCGGGCGCCGCGCCCAAGGATGGCGCCGCCGACAAACTGGCGCCGATGCTCGAGAGCCTGGAGATCGGCAGCCCGCTGCCCACGCTGCCCGATTGCGCCGACAAGCGCACCCCCGATGGCCGCGACGTGACCGCCCTGTGCGTCGAAGTGCGCGGCGACGGCGTGATGCGCCAGGTCGGCGTACCGCGCGACAAGCGGCCCGCCTTCATGGACGGCCCGCATGTAGTCGCCTTTGTGGACCGCAACGCCCTGGTCGGGCTGATCGTGCCGACCGATGGCGTGCGCTCCGAGAAGACGGCGGTGGAAAGCCTGACCGCGCGTTACGGCAAGCCCTTCCGCTCGGAACAGGTGGAAATGAAAGACAAGGCGGGCCAGCCCGTCAAGAGCACGCATGCCGGCTGGATGAGGAAGCCGCTGACCGTGGAGCTTTACGCCATTCCGGAGGATCCCAACAACGGCACCATCGAAATGCTGCTGCCCCAGGCCCGCGTGCTGATGGCCGACCAGGACAAGGCCATGGCGCAACAGCTCAATCCCAATGCCGCTTCGGCAGCGCAGGCGGCGCCGGCGAGCAAGGCGGAGGCGAAGAAGGGGAAGGACGGGAAGTGGTGAGAGGGCGCGCCAGCGCCGCCTGACGTGCCCGCTTGCGTTTGCTCGTCTCTCCCCTCAGGGCGAGAGGCAAGCAAACCTCAAAGCCCTTCCATCACCTTGTCCAGTCCGCGCACCAGCCCGGTCACTGTGCGCACCTTGCGGATCGCCAGCAGCGCACCGGACACATAAGGCTTGGAGCCGTCGCCGGCCTCATGCTTGAGGTGCAGGCGTTGCCCGTCGGCGCCAAAGATCACCTCCACGCCCAGCTGGTACCCAGGCAGCCGCACCGCGTGCACCTGGCTGCCGGACAGGGTCGCGCCGCGGGTTTCCTTCGGGCCCTTGACCTGGTCGAGGGGCACCACTTGCGCGGCTTCGCGGACCTGCCCCAGGCGATACGCCAGTTCGCGCACCGTGCCGGAGGGCACATCGATCTTGCCGGCCTTGGCGTAGTCAATGATCTCCCAGTGCTCCAGGTGGCGCGCGGCCATCTCGGCGAACTTCTGCAGCAGCACCACGGTAATGGCGAAGTTGCCGCAGGCCAGCACGCCGCGCCCGGCCTGGCGCGCGGCGGCGTCGATCTCGGCGTAGTCCTCGTCCGACAGCCCCGACGTGCCCACCACCACGTGCGCGCCCTTTGCCAGCGCCTGCAGGATGTTGCGCTTGGCGACGTCCGGCTTGGTGTATTCCACATAGACGTCGCAGGCGCCGTCCGCCAGCTCGTCGATGCTGGCCACCGCCACGCCGGGCGTGCCCTTGTGCGCGGTCAGTTCGGCCAGGGTCTGCCCGGCGGCGCCGCGCGACAGCCCGGCCACCAGCGTCATGTCGTCCGCGTGCGCCACGCCGCGCGCCAGTTCGCCGCCGGCCCAGCCGGTCACGCCGCCCACGGCGACTCGAATGCGATTGCTCATCGTCTTGCTCTCCTGATCTGGATGGTTTTCCGGGATGTCCCGGCTGCCTGCCAAGTTGTGCAGCATAAGCCTTTTGCGCTTTCGCCGCTGCGTCAGCCCGCGGCCCGGCGCCGGTCGATCTTGCGCGCCAGCACGATCGACGTGGTGGTGTGGTTGACGCCCTCCAGCGCGCCGATTTCGTCGAGCAGCTTGTCCAGGCGGGCATGCGTGTCGCAGCGGATCACCGCCATGTAGTCCACGGGGCCGCTGACTGAATTGAGCTCCTCGATCTCGGGAAAGCGCTGCAGCGCCCGCACCACCGCCGGCGCGGTCTTTGGCACCACCGACATGCCGCAGAACGCCAGGATGGCATTGTCTTCCATCTCCTTGCCAAGCCGCACGCCATAGCCGGCGATCACGCCGTCGCGTTCGAGCCGCGCGATCCGCGCCACCACGGTGGTGCGGGCAATGCCGAGCTTGCGCGCGAGATTGGCGGCGTTCTCGCGCGCGTTGGCCTGCAGCAGGGAGAGCAGGTGGCGGTCGGTCTGGTCGAGTTCGGTCATGGGCTTGGCGCGGTTCGCGAAGGCAGAAAACAAGGCGGTCTTGACGATTCAACCGATAGTCTCGTCGATTCGTTCGATTGTGAGGCCTTTTCGTCAATCTTGTCCCTTCATTCTGACTTTGCCCGCAACCATACTTCAGGCACGAACGAAGGCCGATCCACACTTTCCGCGAGGGACATCATGACCTGCATCACGCCGACCGGCCAACCGGACCAGACTGGACAAACCACGCAAGCCGCGGCGCCCGCCGTGCAGCCCGCCAGCCCGGCCGCCCCCGTCACCCCGGCCCGCAATGCCAGGCAGACGCAGATACGCGTGGTCGTGCTGGGCGCAGGCAAGATCGGCCGCACCATCGCCGTCATGCTGCATGACAGCGGCGACTACCGCGTCACCCTGGTCGACCGCGAACCCGCCCACCTCGAAGGCCTGCCCGAAGGCATCGCCGTGCGCGTCGCCGACCCGGGCCAGGACCAGGATTGCGCCTGCCTGCTGGGCGGCGCGGATGCCGTGCTCAACGCGCTGCCGTTCCATGCCGCCGTCGCCGTGGCCACGGTCGCGGCCAGCCTCGGCGTGCACTATTTCGACCTGACCGAAGATGTTGCCGCCACCCACGCCGTGCGCCGGCTCGCTGAAGGCGCGCGCTCCGTGCTGATGCCGCAGTGCGGGCTCGCACCGGGCTTTATCGGCGTGGTCGGCAACGACCTCGCCCAGCGCTTCCTGCGTGGCGGCGGCGAACTGCTCGACCTGAAGATGCGCGTTGGCGCGCTGCCGCGCTACCCGAGCAACGCGCTCAAGTACAACCTGACCTGGAGCACGGAAGGGCTGATCAACGAATACTGCAATCCGTGCGAAGCCATCGTCGATGGCCGCCGCGTGGAAGTGCCCGCACTGGAAGGGCTGGAGAGTTTCTCGCTGGACGGCATCGAGTACGAAGCCTTTAATACGTCTGGCGGGCTCGGCACCTTGCCCGAGACACTGGCTGGCCGGGCGCGCGACGTGGACTACAAGTCGATCCGGTATCCGGGGCACTGCGCGGTGATGAAGCTGCTGCTCAACGACCTGCGCCTGCGCGAGCGCCGCGACTGGATGCGGGAGATATTCGAAAGCGCGATTCCCGCCACGCGGCAGGATGTGGTGATCGTGTTCGCCAACGCAACCGGCTATGCAGCAGGCGCCAAGGGCGGGCGCGGTCCGCTGACGCAGGCGTCGTTCTCGGTGCGCATCGGCGGTGCCGATACGGCCGCGGGCCACGTCAACGCGATCCAGCTCACCACGGCGGCCGGCATTTGCACGGCGCTGGACCTGGTTGCCGGCGGTGAGCTGCCGCAGGCCGGCTTCGTGCCGCAGGAGGCGATGCCGCTGGACACTTTCCTGGCCAACCGTTTCGGCCGACACTACACCCGTCATCCGCTTCAAGGGGCAATGGCATGAAAGCAAAGGAATTCGCGGCCTGCTGGCAGGCCATCGGGCTGACGGCGCCCTGGCGCGACGGCGAAGGTCCGGCCGGCGCATTGCCGGTGCGCTCGCCCATCGACGGCGAGGCCTTCGGGCATCTGCCCGCATGCACTTTGCCTGAGGCCGATGCGCGCATCGGGCGCGCCCGCGCGGTGCAGGCTAGCTGGGCCCTGGTGCCTGCGCCGGTGCGGGGCGAAGTCGTGCGGCGCTTTGGCGAAGTCCTGCGCGAGCACAAGAAGCATCTCGGGCAACTTGTTTCGCTCGAAGCCGGCAAGATCCTGCAGGAAGGGCTGGGCGAGGTGCAGGAGATGATCGACATCTGCGACTTCGCGGTTGGCCTGTCGCGCCAGCTGCACGGCCTGACCATCGCTTCCGAGCGGCCCCAGCATGCGATGCGCGAGACCTGGCATCCCTATGGCCTGTGCGGCGTCATCTCTGCCTTCAACTTCCCGGTGGCGGTATGGGCCTGGAACGCGGCGCTGGCGCTGGTGTGCGGCAACGGGGTGATCTGGAAACCGTCGGAGAAGACCCCGCTGTGCGCGTTGGCGATGCAAGGCTTGCTGGACGGCGTGCTGGAGATCGCGGCGCCGCAGCACGTTGGCATCGCCACGGTGCTCCCTGGCGGTCAGGCGCTGGGCCAGCAGCTGGTCGAGCATGCCGATGTGCGGCTGATCAGCGCGACGGGCTCCACCCGCATGGGCCGCGAAGTGGGCATTGCCTGCGCCGAACGCTTCAAGCGCTCCATCCTGGAGCTAGGCGGCAACAATGCCGCGATCATCGCGCCGTCGGCCGATCTTGAACTGGCCATCCGCGCCATGACGTTCTCCGCCGCCGGCACCGCGGGGCAGCGCTGCACTTCGTTGCGCCGCGCCTTTGTGCATGTCGATGTGCTGGAAGCCGTGACGTCGCGGCTGGTCCAGGTGTTCGGCCGCCTGCAGGTGGGCGATCCGCTCGCCGAGTCGACCCTGGTCGGCCCATTGATCGATGGCGCTGCCGGTGCCGCCATGGCTCGCGCGCTGCTCCGGTGCCGCGTGCACGGCAACACCGTGCACGGCGGCGAGCGCGTGCTGGCGGAGCGTTTCCCCAACGCCGAGTATGTGCGGCCGGCGCTGGTGCTGACCGATCGCCAGCACGAGACGATGCTGACGGAAACCTTCGCGCCGATTCTCTATGTGATGCCCTACACCACGCTGGAGGAAGCCATCGCGCTGAACAATGCGTCGGAGCATGGCTTGTCGTCTTGCATCTTCACCGAGTCGCTGCGCGAGGCGGAACGCTTCATGTCGGCCGCGGGGAGCGATTGCGGGATCGCCAATGTGAATATCGGGACCAGCGGGGCGGAGATTGGTGGGGCGTTTGGTGGGGAGAAGGCTACCGGTGGCGGGCGGGAATCCGGGTCGGATGCCTGGAAGGGGTATATGCGCAGGGCTACCAATACGGTGAATTATGGGGATGCGCTGCCGTTGGCGCAGGGCGTCAGGTTTGAGGTTTAGGGTAGGCGCGCGGTTTTTTACCTTCGCCTAAACGTTGCGATTCGTAACAAGGGTTACAGGGCGTTGACCCTGTATTACAAAGCTGCCCCGTATAACGTTCTTAAGGCTACACAAAGCCGCAAGGACGATGAAATGAAGACGTGGATGATGGGAATCGCAGTAGCAGGCGCCGCCATGCTGGGCGGCTGCGCGGTGTACCCGGCTTATCCGGGCTATGGCGGCGAGGTTGCCGTTGCGCCCGCACCAGTTTATGCCGCGCCCGCGGTGGTGGTGAGCCCGGGCTATTACGGTGGTTACGGCTACTACGGCGGATACGGCCGCCGTTATCGCTACTGGCATTGACGGCGGGCACCGCAGGCGCCTGCCGTCAATGCGCTTGCGACAGGTTTCAGGCCTGGCCGTTGAGTCCGGCCCAGCTCGGCGCCAGTGTCTGCGGTACGTCGATCAGGTCCAGCACGCGGCCAACGGTGTGGTCGACCAGTTCGGCCACGCTCTGCGGCTTCTGGTAGAAGCCGGGGACCGGGGGGAAGATGATGCCGCCCATCTCGGTGACGGCGGTCATATTGCGCAGGTGCGCGAGATTCAACGGCGTTTCGCGCACCATCAGCACCAGCTTGCGGCGCTCCTTGAGCGTGACGTCGGCGGCGCGGGTGATGAGATTGTCGGACATGCCGTGGGCCACCGCCGCCAGCGTGCGCATGGAGCAGGGCGCCACCACCATCGCGTGGGCTGCGAAGGAGCCGCTGGCGATGGTCGCGCCGATATCGCGCACGTTGTGGACGACGTGGGCAAACGCCTCCACCTCGGCCTTGCCCATGTCGAGTTCGTGCTGCAGGTTCATCACGCCTGCCGGCGAAATCAGCAGGTGGGTTTCGATGCCGGGCGCAGCACTGAGTATCTGTACCAGGCGGACCCCGTAGACCGCGCCGGTGGCGCCGGTGATCGCGACGACGATGCGCCGCGGCTTGGCGTCACCCGCTGCGGTCATCGCGCGCTCAGGCCTTGAGCAGCGATTGCAGTTCGCCGTTCTGGTACATCTCCATCATGATGTCCGAGCCGCCGACGAATTCGCCGTTCACGTAGAGCTGCGGAATAGTCGGCCAGCTGGCGTATTCCTTGATGCCCTGGCGGATGCCTTCGTCTTCCAGCACATTGACCGTGGTCGGCGCGTCAACGCCGCAGGCCTTCAGGATCTGGATGGCGCGGCCGGAGAAGCCGCACATCGGGAACTGGGCGGTGCCCTTCATGAACAGGACCACCGGGCTGCCCTTGACGATCTGGTCGATCTTTTGCTGCACGTCACTCATGATGTCTCTTTACGGTTGGATGCGGTGCCGGTTCGGGCGCCGCCATCTGGAAATCGGAGGGCGCGTGATGTACGCGCCTGCAAGCGATTGATTTTACCGGAATCGGCCGCTTGCTTCAGGCGCCCGCCCCGGACGCGGGTTGCAGCCGCGCGCCGGTGCAGCGCTCGTGGTCCGCCAGGTCGCGCGCGGTGAAGATTTCCGTCATGCCGGCCGCGGCCAGCAGGTCGCGCGCAGCCTGGCCCTGGTCATAGCCATGTTCCATCAGCAGCCAGCCACCCGCGTGCAGGCGCGCGCGCGCGCCGGCCACGATGGCGGCCAGGTCGGACAAACCATCGCCGTGATCGGTCAGCGCGTCGATCGGCTCGAAGCGCAGGTCGCCCTGGGCCAGGTGCGGGTCGCCGGCGGCGATATAGGGCGGATTGCTGACAATCAGGTCGAAGCGCAGGCCGCCGGGCAGCCCGGCATACCAGTCGGAGGCGAGAAAGCGCACATTGGCGGCGCCGAGCGCGCGTGCGTTGCCTTCGGCAACCTGCAGGGCGCCGGGCGATATGTCGGTGGCCCAGACTTCGGCGTCGGGGCGCTCGCATGCAAGGGTGACAGCCAGCGCGCCGGAGCCGGTGCCCATGTCGAGCACGCGCGGGGCTGGCAACGGGGCCAGCAGCTTCAAGGCGGCTTCCACGGCGATTTCCGTGTCCGGGCGCGGAATCAGCACATCGGGCGTGACGCGGAAGCCGCGCCCGAAGAATTCACGTTCACCCAGCAGGTAGGCCACCGGCTCCCCGGCCAGGCGGCGCCCCAGCAGGGCCGCGATGCTTTCGCGCTGGACGGGGCTCAGCGTTTCGTTATCGCGGGTGATCAACTGCGTGCGGGACAACCCGGTGACGTGGCTCACCAGCAGCCGCGCTTCGAGCGCCGGCAATCCCGCCGTGGCAGCCACCGCCAGGACTTCACGCACAGTGGCCACATCAGGCAAGGCGACTGGCGTGGCGGCATGCGGGCCGGCGGCTGCGGAGGAGGCGTTGGACTGGGTGCTGGACATGGGGCGGCGGGGCAGGGCGAGTCGCGCAACGGGGCGCAAGACGGAAGACCGGAAGCGAAAACGATCAAGGGAAAAGCAAAACCCCGTCGGGAGGCAACCGGACGGGGTTTGCAGTGTAACGCGCTTGCCTGAGCGGCGGGCATTTTCGGGCCGCCCGCGCGATCGCTGCGGGCAGCGTGAAACGCGTAAGGTGCGGGAATTACTTGTTGACGGTGTCCTTGGCCTTGTCGGCACCGGCGTTGACGGCGTCCTTGGTAGCTTCCTTGGCCTTTGCCATGGCGTTGTCGGCGTCTGCCTTGGCCTTGTCGGCAGCGGCCGAGACATCGGAGGCTGCATTGTTCGCGGCAGCCTTGGCGGCATCGGCGGCATGGCCGGCGGCGGCTGCGGCATCGCTGGCGGCGGCCTTGGCGGATTCGGCGGCGTTCTGCATGGCGCTTTCGGCGCTCGGCGTGGCCGGAGCTTCTTCCTTCTTGCCGCAAGCGGCCATGGCAGCGGTGATCATCAGCAGCGCGAGCAATTTCTTCATGATTTCGTCCTTTTTGTCCGTTTTAGAGTGGCGACACGCCGACCTCTGGATGGCGGCTCGGTCGAAAAGGATTATAGACAGCGAAAAATGGCACGCTAGTGATGTTGCAAGCATTTACAACAGATACAAAGGTTTTCCTTCGGATATCTCGATTTATGCCTCGCGATTTGAATGATTACCCCGGCGATAGCTATTTCTTCGCAATAACGTGGTAATGCCGCGCCTTGATTCGCTGTTAATGTCCCTCGCCGAGTGCCGCCAATTGATCGGCCTGGTGTTCCGCGGCCAGAGCGGACAACAGCTCGTCCAGGTCGCCGTCCATGATCATGTCGATTTTGTAGAGCGTCAGGTTGATCCGGTGATCGGTCACCCGCCCCTGCGGAAAATTGTAGGTGCGGATGCGGTCACTTCTGTCTCCGGTGCCAATCAGGTTGCGCCGGGTGCTGGCTTCTTGCGCCTGGGCCGCGCGCAGCTTCTGGTCCATCAACCGGGCGGCCAGGACTTTCATGGCCTTGTCCTTGTTGCGGTGCTGGCTGCGGTCGTCCTGGCATTCCACCACGATGCCGGTGGGCAGGTGGGTGAGGCGTACCGCCGAATCGGTCTTGTTGACGTGCTGGCCGCCGGCGCCCGAGGCGCGGAAGGTATCGACGCGCAGGTCGGAGGGATTGATCTCGATCTCGCCCACCTCATCGGCTTCTGGCATCACCGCCACCGTGCAGGCGGACGTATGAATGCGCCCCTGCGCCTCGGTGGCCGGTACGCGCTGCACGCGATGGCCGCCGGATTCGAACTTGAGCCTGGAAAACGCCGCATCGCCGGCGATCCGGATAATCACTTCCTTGTAGCCGCCCAGGTCCGACGGGGATTCGCTCATGACCTCCACCTGCCAGCGCTGGCGCTCGGCGTAGCGCGTGTACATGCGCAGCAGGTTGGCTGCGAACAGCGCGCTTTCCTCGCCGCCTGCGCCGGCGCGGATTTCGAGCAGCAGGTTGCGGTCGTCGTTGGGGTCCTTGGGCAGAAGTAGTTTCTGCAGGCTGCCTTCCAGCGTTTCCAGCTGTTCCCGGGCCGCCGTGATTTCGTCGGCGGCGAACTCCTTCATCTCGGGATCGTCCAGCAGCGCCTGCGCGGTGGCAAGGTCGTCCTGCGCCTGGCGATACTGCGCATATTGCTCGGCCACCGGAGACAGTTCGGCATGCTCGCGGGTGAGCTTGCGGTACTGGTCGATCTTGGCGGTGGCGTCCTCGCGCGCTAGCAGGGCGTTGACTTCGTCGAGCCGCTCGGCCAGTTGGTCGAGTTTGGTGAGCATGCTGGCTTTCATGGATATCCGGGGACGCGATGAAACGGTGGGTGCGAAATGTTGCAGGGCTGAGGCTGCGCGCGGGGCGGCGGAACGGGCCGGGGCAACGCAAGGCTGGCCACGCGCAGGACACGCGCGGCCGAGGTGAGCGCGGCTAGCGCTCGGAGTGGCTGCTGTGGCGGAACAGGCCCGGCACCAGGCGCAGCAGGGTTTCGCGGTCGTCGCCCTGGGTGTGGTTCAGCGCATGGGTGGGGCCGTGCAGGAATTTGCGGGTCAGCGCGCCGGACAGGGCTTCGAGCACGGCCTCGGGGTCGTCGCCGCGCGCCAGCATGCGGCGCGCGCGCTCCAGTTCGGCCTGGCGCATGGCCTCGCCCTGCGCCTGCAGGTCGCGGATGACCGGCACCACGCTGCGGGTTTCCAGCCAGTGCATGAAGTTCTGCACGCGGCTCTCGATGATGGCTTCCGCCTGGGCCACGGCGGCCTGGCGCATGGCGTTGCCCTCGCGCACGATGGCACCGAGGTCGTCCACGGTGTACAGGAAGACGTCATCCAGGCGCGCGACTTCGGGCTCCACATCGCGTGGCACGGCCAGGTCCACCATCATGATGGGGCGGTGGCGGCGCAGCTTGACCGCGCGTTCCACCGCGCCCAGCCCGATGATGGGCAGGGAACTGGCGGTGCACGACACCACGATGTCGAACTCGTGCAGGCGGGCGCCCAGGTCCGACAGGCGGATCGCTTCGGTGGTCAGGCCCTGGCCCGCAAGTTGCTCGGCGAGCTTTTCGCCGCGCTCCACGGTGCGGTTGGCCACCACGATCTGACGCGGCGTTTGCGCCGCAAAGTGCGTCGCGCACAACTCGATCATCTCTCCGGCGCCGATGAACAGCACGCGCTGGGTCGAGACGCTTTCAAAGATCCGCTGGGCCAGGCGTACTGCGGCGGCCGCCATGGACACCGAATGCGCGCCGATCTCGGTCTGGCCGCGGACTTCCTTGGCCACCGCGAAGGTGCGCTGGAACAACTGGTTCAGGTAGGTGCCTAGCGCGCCGGCTTCGCCGGCGGTGCGCACCGCATCCTTCAACTGGCCCAGGATCTGGGTTTCGCCCAGCACCATCGAATCCAGCCCGCTGGCTACCCGGAACGCGTGGCGCACGGCTTCCGACTGCGGCAGGGAATAGAGGTGGGGCGCGAGTTCTCCGGCCGGCACGTTATGATGCTGCGCCAGCCAGCGCAGCGTGTGCTCGAAGCCTTCCGACCCCGAGACCAGCACATCGGTCGCGCAGTAGATCTCGGTGCGGTTGCAAGTGGAGAGGATGGCGGCTTCGGTGCCGTTCCTGCCCGCCAGGTGGGTGCGCAAGGCGCCCAGCGCGGGTTTGATCTGCTCGAGCGGAAACGCCACCCGTTCGCGCAGCGAAACGGGCGCCGTGGTGTGATTGATACCGATCGCGAGCAGTTGCATGGTGGGGTGCATGTCTCTCTGGCCGGGCTCCGGGCAGCGGCTTTGCAGGCCTCAGCGCGGGAGTCAGGTGCAATCCGGGCATGAATTCAAGCGCGGATTCCGGCGCAAAGCGCCGCCGAACCGGGCTACATTATAGCGCCCGGCGCGGATATTGCCGTGGTACGGATGGGTGAAGCCCGGCATTACCGTATTGTTATGGCCACGCGCGGCCTTCAGGGGGGGCAGTCGAAGCAAGCCGCGATTTCAGGAATACAGGGGAAAGTGATGTTGGGTACGCTGGTGGTAGGGATGCTGGTCGGGCTGGCGGCGCGGTCGCTGCACCCGGCGGGCCGGATCAGCCTGCTGGCGGCGATGCTGTTCGGGGCGTTGGGGGCACTGGCCGCGTTTTACGGCGGGCAGGGCTTGCACTGGTTTGTGTCCGGGCAGATGGCGGGCTGGTTTGCGGCGATCCTGGGAGCTGGTGTGCTGGTGGGCGTCTGGGGTGTTGTCAGGGGGCGGTAGTCGGTGCCCCGACGCCTGATTCAAAGTGGATGCCGGGTTTAAATACGAGCCATCCGAATCTCCGATCGAAAATCTCCCCTTACCCGCGCAGTTCCAGAAACCGCCTCAAAACCCCGCTCGAATAATGGCTGGCCACTTCGGTCAGGAACGCGGCAAAATCCACATGCGCACTATCGTCTGCCCGATCCGATAGGGTCCGCATTACCGCATATTTCACGCCATATTCATGGCAGACCTGCCCCACCGCGGCGCCTTCCATTTCCACCGCCAGCACGCCGGGCAAACGCTCGCGCAACTCGGCCGCCGCGGCGGGCGAGCCGATGAACTGATCCCCGCTGGCAATCATGCCCACGTGCAGCGCTGGCGCGCTCACGCCGAAGCGGCCCAGCACGTCCGCCGGCACGGCGCCGGGCAGGTCTTCGCGCAGATAGCCGGACACGGCTTCGCGCAGCGCGGCGGTCAGCGCGGGGTCGGTGGGAAATTCGGCGCGTTCGAGCAGGGGCACTTCATGCCGTCCGAAGAACGGGCGCGCGTCCAGATCGTGCTGCAGCGTGCGGTCCGCCACCACGACATCCCCGACGCGCGTATCGGCCCCGATGCCGCCGGCCAGCCCGGTGAAGACGATTTCGTCCACGCCGAACTCGCGCACCAGGGTCACTGTCGTGGCCGCGGCGGCCACCTTGCCCATGCGCGCAAGCACCAGCACGCAGCGCTGGCCGTGGAGATGCCCCACGTGATAGTCGCGCATGCCGATGCGCTGCACGGTGGCGCGGGCATCGTCGTGGCGCATGGCGGCGATCAGGCCGTCGACTTCATCGTGAATGGCGGCGAGGATACCGAGGGTCATGGCGGGGCGCGCTAGGCGTGGCTGGATTGGAAAAACGCACAGCATACCGGGCCGGCCCGCGGGCGCAAAGCGCCCGCGCGGGGGTGACTGTAACCTGTGGCCGTGCGCGCAAGGAAAGTGCCGCGGCGGCCCGCTCCTTTGCTACAGTGCACTGGCGCATCCATCACATAGGGCACCCATGCAGCCATCTTCAATGCAACCCTTCCAGGACCGGCGGGCCGTGCGGCAGGCGCTGGCCGACTGGCGCGAGCAAGGCGTGCTTGGTGCCGACGGCGTGGCCGCCGCCTGGCCAGGCACCGAGCCGGACGCGGCTGGCTGGCGCGCCTGGCTTGACCGTGCCTTGCTGGTGCTGGGCGCAGCCTTGCTGTGCACCGGCGTGATCGTGTTCTTTGCCTTCAACTGGCAAGACCTGCACAAGTTCGCCAAATTTGGCTTGCTGGCCGCCGCGCTGACCCTGCTGGCGGGATTTGCCTGCTTGCGACCGCCGGCCGACCTGGCTGGCCGCGCCGCGCTGTGCGGCGCACAGGTGGTTGCCGGTGTGCTGCTGGCCGTGATCGGGCAGGTGTACCAGACCGGTGCCGATGCCTGGCAATTGTTCGCCTTGTGGGCATTGCTGGCGATCCCCTGGGCACTGGCCGCGCGCGCGGCGCCGCACTGGTGGGTGGTGATCGTGCTGGCCAATGTGGCGCTGCTGCGGTACTTCAGTGTCCGCCTGGGTGTGGGTGCCATGTTTGACCTGCTGTTTGGGGCGGCTGGCGAGCGGGCGACCACGCTATCGCTGCTGGCGGCCACGCTGTTGCAGCTTGCGTTGTGGTTCGCGCTGTGCGCGATGGCGCCTGCTCTTGGCTTTCGCGGCCTGGCCGGCGCGCGCATCCTTGTCGCGCTGGCGTGCGGCTATGCCGGCTGGCTGGGCCTCGCCAGCCTCCTGCACAGCCGCTTCGACGCCGCCATGTTCGGCGTGGCCTTGCTGACGCTGGGCGTGCTGCTCGCCTGGTTCCGGCTGAGGGCCTTCGATGTGGTGGCGCTCAGCCTGGCCAGTCTTGCCACCCTCGTGCTGCTGGTGGCCGCGGTCGCGCGCCTGCTGCTGGATGTCAATCGCGCGGGATTCGGCGCCTTCCTGATCCTGGGGCTGCTGACCATCGGCCTGTCCGCCGCGGCGGCGGCGTGGTTGCTGCGCGCCTACCGGCAGCATGGACTGGCCGACGCAAGCGGCGCGGCCAAGGGAGAACCGGCATGATCAGCGATCGACACGCAGTGCAGGCAATGTGGCAGGACCTTGCCACGCGCGGACTGGTGCAAGGGCAGCCCGCGCAAGCGCAAGCCCGCACGCCATGGGCGGTGCGGCTGCTGATGGGCCTGGCCGGCTGGCTGGGCGCGGTGTTCTTCCTCGTCTTCCTGCTCGGCTCGGTCTTTGTGGCCGCGCGCAATAACCAGACGGCGATGATGCTATGCGGTGCGGCGATGATCGCGCTTGCCGCGGTGCTGTACCGGCGGCGCGCGGGCGCTACGGCGCTCGAACAATTCGCGCTGGCCGTCAGCCTGAGCGGCCAGGGCCTGCTCGTGTACGGCGCGAGCGAGGCCTATGGCGTCAGCCGCCTGCTTGAGTCCGCAGGCTTCTGGGGCGCGCTGGCATTGTTCGAAGCCGTGCTTTATGTGCTGGTCGGCAACCGGCTGCATCGTTTCCTGGCGGCGCTGGGCGTGTGGACTGGCGTGGCCCTGGCGCTGCATCTGGCCATGACGCCGGGCCTGCGCCATGTCTGGCAGGCGATGAGCTTCTCCCTGGGCTGGCTGGCGCCATTCGCGCTGACGCTGCTCACTGGCTTCGTGCTCGCGGAAGGGCGGCTCTGTGCCGCGGGCCTGCACGGCTGGCTCGAGCCGGCCGCGGACGCCACGCTGCTGTTTGCGCTTGGCGCGGCCCTGATGGTGACCGGCCTGGGCCTGCCACACGCGTTGCTGTTCGATGCCGACACCGTCCGCCACACCGGCAACTACTGGCTGGCGGGGACCTTGTGCGGTGCGGTGCTCGCTGCGTTTGTGCTTGCCGAGGCGGGGCGCCTGCGGCTGCGCCCGCCGGTGCGTGCCGCAGCGCTGCTCGGCGTGGTGCTGTTCAGCGCGTTGCTGGCCGGGGCGCCCGCGGTGGTTGCCGCGGCGCTGGCGCTGGGACTGGCGCTGCGCCGCGGCTCGCTGCCCTGGCTGGGGCTGGCCGTCGCCGCGCTCGGCATCGGCTTTGTCTGGTACTACAGCGCGCTGCACTGGACGCTGCTGATCAAGTCCGCCACGCTCGCTGGCGCCGGCATTGCCGTGCTCCTGCTGCGCATGGCGCTGCATCGCGATAGCGCAAGGAGACAAACATGAAACGCTGGATATTGTTGGCATGGGTTCTCACGCTCGGGCTGGCCGCCTTCGCCATCACCGGCAAGGAACGGCTGCTGGCGCACGGCGACACCGTCTACCTGCGCCTGGCGCCCGTCGATCCGCGTTCACTCATGCAAGGCGACTACATGGCCCTGAATTTCGCCATCGCCGACGCCATCCGCGAGGCACGTCTCCAGCAAGGCATCGAGCCCGCGCGCGAGCAAGTGGCCGTGATCCGCCGCGACGCACGCGGCGAAGCCACCCTCGTGCGCCTGCACACGGGCGAGGCCCTGGCCAGCGGTGAGCAACTGCTGCGCTTCCAGACCGTGCCGTCGCGCTGGGGCGGCGTGCAGGCCCAGGTGTCCACCGATGCGTACTTCTTCCAGGAAGGGCAGGGGGCGCGGTTCGAGAGGGCGCGGTATGGGGAGTTTCGTGTGGGGCCGGATGGGCAGGCGCTGCTGGTGGGGCTGCGGGGGGGGGATCTGGGGGCGCTGTGAGAGGGGGGCGGTTGCCGTCGGCATGCCGCTGTGCGCCAAGCATGATCGGATTGGCTGGAGCATCAGAGCCGATTCACATTGCTGTGTAGTGTGACGGTCTGCTTGATGGCGCTCGCAGATGCGTTGTGAGACGCCGCTTTGCGCCTGTCCTAGAGCTTGACTTGTTCGAACTGGCCTTTGCCAGAGAAGTTGAATGGAACCTTGAAAGCGGCTCCGCCTTTGATACCTTCAGAGTGCTCAATGATCCGTGGCCACCACCGCACCAGATTGTGCGCAATTTCCCAGAACCTATGGTTTGACCAGCCTTTGTCGAGAAAGAAGACAATTAGCCCCGCACGGCGCAGTGCTTCTCGCTCGAGGCCTTTGTTCAGCTTGTCGTGCGTGATGACAGCCCATCCGCCTTCTTGCGAGAGCGCGTCGATCCAGGCCGCATCCGTTGTGTCTTGTGGGAAGCGGTCTCGCAACGGAGCGACGGAGTGCCCGTAGGGTTCGGAAAGCGAGTGGAGCGCCCGTGCCAGCGCTGGAGAGAGATTGTTGTCAGCGAAGAACTTCACGCTACCAGGCGTTTTTCAAAGGCGACTGCCGCCTCCACCGAGGCAACAGGCACTTCATACAACCTGGCAACAAGCTGTTTGTCGCCTTCGGCCCGGAATGCCTCGGCGAGGATCGAAGTTCTGATGGCGCCATCGGTGACAATGGGCTTACCGAAGGCGATTTCAGGATCTAAGACCACGGCCTTGCTGCGCAGCGTCGGGTACCAGCGCGCGGCGGCATCGTCAGCACCAAATTCGATGCCACGATACAAAGAGGGCTCGATGAGCTTCTGAAACGCGTACTGGCTTTTCACCAAGTCCAGCAGTTCGGTCTCACCAGATTCTTGTATGGTCGACGCGAAGATTGTGCGGCCGTCCGTCTGAAAACGGCGGGAGGTAAAGGGATGTCGCAGGGCAAAAAGCTCGCGTGCCTTGCGGCTCGCCAGGCGTATCGTTTGCAGGCTGACGCCGTGCTGGCGAAACGCTCGGACGAATCGGACTTCCAGCAGATCATGAAAACTGATCCCATCCACGTCCGCTTCCGCCAGTTCGGTCTCCCAAAGTGGAGCAACCGGAACCGCATGCCGGGTCGCCTTGTTCCGATATGCATAGCCGTCTAGCCAGCGCCGCAGGTCGCGCACGGGGATGCCGGTGAGCCTGGCAGCTTCATGGAAGGTGTATAGGCCAATGCCAGTCAACTTCATCATTGCCCCTCCTTCCACGTAGTGTCCCGTCAGCTAAATGCCGGCGGCGAATCTGGATATTTTAGCGGCTTCGCGGGCGTGCAGTTGTCATGTTTTCGTTAACACGCTCCGATGCCTGACTCGCGAAAATCTATCGGGAAGAAACCCCAAGCTTTGTTTGCTCGTCCTCTTGGAGTCTGCAGCCGCCATGCCTCAGGAATGCACAAGAGCATTGCTGCCAGCGCTATACTAGATGAGTCGCTGCAACCACAGCGACCGGGATTGGCGTCTCGACTACGTGGGAAGACAGCCGCCGCAAGGCGGTCCCTTTGAACTGGTCAAGAGGAGGCGCACATGCCCCAGTCCTTGCTTGTCCGAATTGCCCGTACCTGGCATTCGGCTTATCCCAAAGTCCCCGCGATCCCAAATCGCATGCGCTCCCAAATCGGGAGGGCATCCAATGTGTAAGCACCCCCACTACAACATCAGCGCCGAGCAGACAGGCCGCGATATCTTCGTGACCGCGCACGCTGCATCCGAAAGCCCGCTTAGCCTCGCCGCCGAAAAGGCTGCCCAACTCAACGCGCTGCTGTCGGTCGCCATCGAGAACGCTGCCGGTGGCACCCTTGCCAACTTGACGGAGGAGACCCAGGGCCATCTGCTCTCGCTGGCGGCGGTGCTTGCAAACGAGGCGTTGGTGTTGAGTGAACTCGCGGTCCTGCGGGACTTGGAGGGGACACGTGATGGGTGAGCTTGTGGCGGGCTTGTACGAGCGGGCTGCGTCAGCAGTCTCGTGAAATAGGCAGCCCCGCAGGCGTTTGGTCTCGCGGGGCTTCTGTTTGTTTACATGCGAATGGATTCTCACCCTGCCACCGAGCCATTTTTTTCGCCTATTTGTCCACTTCGCACTTCAGTCGGCGATAAGTCGACTCAGAAAGCCGACATCAAGCGAGCTAAGGAAATGTGGAAAACGATCAAGAAGGAGTCATCATGAACAAGATCGAAGTGGCACGCTTCGATGCCTCGGACTATCTCGACAGCGAAGAAATGATCTCTGAGTACCTCAATGCAGCCTTGGAAGAGGACGACACTGCAGTGCTGCTTGCCGCTATTGCGGACATTGCCAGGGCACGTGGTATGACCAGAGTGGCTGCCGACTCTGGACTTGGCCGTGAGAGCCTTTACAAAGCACTCGCTCCGGGTGCAAAGCCTCGCTTCGACACCATCATGAAACTCCTGCACGCGCTCGGCGTGAAGCTCACCACAGTGCCGGACGCTCACGCATAACTAACCGACATAACTAACCGACGCCACGGCCAAAAACAAAAACCCCCGCCACCTCAAGGGGGGGCGGGGGTTTTTGTTTTCGGAGGAAGTTCGCCGACGTCCGATATTCGGCTTAGACGTTTAAACCGCCATACTTCTCAGGAACTGGCGTAGGTTGGTGGGTGGTGGTGTCCGTTGCTCAATCCATACCCGGTTTTGTACCCGGTTTCGTGATGATGTACACATCGCACGCAGTCGGCGTGCCCTGGGGCAGCTTCCAGCGCGTGGGCTCCGGGGGCGTGCGGCCCTCTAATGGCATAATCCGCTGTTGGAGGACCAACCGTGGCCGCGATCATTCAGCCTGAGGTTATCGATGTTACATCCTGGCCCATCGATCCTGAGCATGCAACATATCCTGAGGGGGCTCGGGAAAAGAGAGCAATATTTCCGCCAGACTCGCTTCCCTTCCCGTTCCTCAAGCCGGGAAGGCGCTATCTCTTCAAGCTTTCCGATGACCGCTATCCGGAGCAGTTCTGGGCCGAAATCGTTGCCTATCATGTGGGCGACATGTTGGGAGTGTCGGTGCCTCCAGCGTATGCGGCGTATGACGGCCAGAAGGGAGATTGCGGAGCAATCATAGAGTGGTTTTTTGTAGACGGTGAGCACGTCTTTGTCGCTGGCGGCAACTTTCTTCAGCGACTCATGCCGGAGTACGATCGGAAGCGTGGAACCCACCATAGTTGGTTTCTCATCAACCGCGTGTGCCGGCGACTGTCAAAGAGCAACGTCTTGCAAGCTGATTGGCAGCGATATTGGGGGAGGGTCCTCGTCTTCGACGTTCTTATCGGAAACACGGACCGCCACCAGGACAACTGGGGGTTTCTCATTGCGCAAGCGCCGGCCGAGCATCCAGTAACCCTGTGCCCAGCGTTCGACAACGGGACGAGCTTAGGCATGGAACGGCACTTGGAGCACGTTCGCGCTTGGGACGATGCGCGAGTCGAGACTTTCATTGGCAAGGGAAACCACCATATGAAATGGCAGTCAGACGACGGAAAACGTGGTAATCACTTCGGATTGCTGGCCCAATGGCTGGAGGCACACCCGGCGGAGCGTGGGCACTTGTCAGACATGCTCAATGGTTTTTCCCTTACAGAGTTGGAGGCAACGTTGAACGCCCTCAGCGGGCTGGCACTCCCCGTCCCCTTGCTTCGTGAGCGAATCTCTTTCATCATGAGGCTTACCACTGTGCGCTACAACCGACTTCGGGCACTGCTTGCATGAATAAGATCGAGCATTTTGCTGAACCGCGGAGGCTTTGGCTTTCTTGGCAGGGGCCTGAGGGCACTATCAAGAGGCAACGCCGTATCATTGCTGAGATCGTTCAAGATGAAGGCCAGGTGGTCTTTCGTTACCTCGACCAGACGCCAGACTATCGAGCTGCGAAAGAGGAAGGGTTCGACGGGTATCCCGCCTTTAATCGTGCGATGACGGAGCATCGAGCCGGCGTGCTCGATGCCTTTATGCGTCGTCTCCCTCCTCGAAAGCGCAAGGACTTTATCGACTTCTTGGAAAAGTATCGTTTGCCCGCTGATTTTTCCGGGTCCGACATGGCCCTCTTAGGGTATACGGGTGCTCGGCTTCCTGGGGATGGGTTTGAGGTCTGTCCTGACTTTTTAAGTGTACCGCTTCCGCTAGAGACAATCATTGAGGTAGCGGGGTTCCGCCATCAATCGGTGCCGTTAGGCGCATTGAAGGAAGGCGATAGTGTCCGATTCATTGCGGAGTCGGACAATGCGTTTGATACCCAAGCCGTTTCTATTTGGCATGATCGAGGGCGAATCGGATATGTGCCGGCGCCTATGGCTGCTGCAGTACGGGGATGGCTGCAGACGGCGAACGTAGAAGCGGTGATTGAGAGGCTCAACGGCCAGCCGGAACGCCCGCTGGTGTACCTCTTCGTGGCTGTTTCCCCGCGCGCCTAGTTCACTCCAGGGTGGTAGGCCCTACGGGCCTACACGCTCTCCCTAGCTATCGTCCGTTGAATGCGTGTGCCTTCACGATGGCCACTTCGGCCCCTAATGTTAATTTCCTCGAGTCGCATGCGGATGATCCGGCGAATCCACGCCGACCCGAAATCGCGAGCTTGATCTGTAAGAGCCAGCGAGCGCCGTGGACGGCGCTCATGCGGTCGGGTTCGTGAACTCGCGGACCCGGCCGGCGTAGGAGCCCTGCTTGTCGGCAGCCATCACCCGCTCGAAGTACTCCCTCGCGCGCCGTCTGTCACCGACCATGTAGTAGTATTTCCCGAGCTCGAAGAGGCTGAAGAGGTCGAAGGCATCGAGCGCGAGGGCCTGGTTGTAGAAGCTAAGCGCGAGCCGATCGTTCCCATTGAGGGCGTGTGCCCACCCGAGCTTGGAGTAGACCACCACGGCATCGGGCCGCTCCATGCGGACGCTCTCCAACAGTTGGATGGCGCGGCCGTAGTCGCCGTCGAGTCCGGCAGCGACCGCCAGCCGGAACCGTGGATACGGACTGGCGACTGCGTGCACCAAGCGCTCGTATAGCACTACCGCCTCGCCGTACCGCTGCAGGTAGATGTAGAGCTGGCCGAGACGCTCGAGCACCTCGCGACGCTGATGCCCCTCAACCGGGTACCCACGATCGAATGCCGCGAGTAACTGCTCGTAGGCCTCGGCAGCCTTTCGGTGGTAGCCGAGTCGCAAGCAGATGCCTCCCAGCATGCGGAGGTACTGCGGATGCCTGTCGCTTCGGTCGACCGCAGCCTCGGCCGCCTCAAGGGCACCCTGCGCGTCACCCTCCGCTAGCCGCTGCTTGGCCAGCTCAAGGTAATAAAGAGGACTGGACGACGGGGGCCGGAACCCGAGCTGGCTCGGTTCCGAACGGGTCGGCATAGCCGCGGTCTCGGCCTCGGCTCGCAGCCTGTCGAGACATCCCTGCACCGCCGCACGCATCGATCCGCAGTTGGGGAACCGGCTCTCGGGGCGCCGTGACATGGCGCGGAGAATCACGTCTTCGAGGTCCGTCGGCACGTCGCGGTTAATCTCGCGGGGCTTGGCAATCTGGACGCCCGTCAGCAGCTGGTGCGGGCTCGAGTAGGGCAATCGCCCGGTGGCCATTTCGTAGAGCAGGACGCCGATCGAGTAGATGTCGCTAACGTCGCGGGCCCGCTTTCCTTCGAGCGCCACTTCCGGCGCCATGTACGCTTCGGTGCCGTGACGATTGGTCCAGACCCATACGTCCTCGAGTCGACGACTCGAACCAAAGTCCGTGATTTTTGCCGCCCCCGATGCCTTATCGACGAGGATGTTCTGGGGCTTCAGGTCGTTGTGCGAGATGTTCGCCGCGTGAACCGCAGCGAGCCCATCGAGGATCTGAAGGGTCCACTCGAGAATCTGTTCGAACGTCAGCGGAGCCCGCGTGCTCACGCTGTCCAAGACCTTCGCTAGGTCGTACCCATCGACGAACTCCATTTCGATCACGAAGAGCTCGCAGATGTTGTGGAAGCCGTGGACGCGAACGATGTTCGGATGCTGGATGTCCTTGATGATTTCCGACTCCTTGCGAAGTACCTCCTCGCCCTTCTCCTGATCCTTCGGAATCTTGATCGCGACTGTGGCACCATCCTTCAGTCTCCGCGCTTGCCACACCTCGCCGAAGCTTCCTTTGCCGAGCTCGGCTAGCAAGCGAAAACGATCGCCCAACTCCTCGCCGGGCCTGCCTCGGAACAGGATCAGAGACATGACTACGCCCTCCCCAGGGCGAGCCGCTCGTTGCGCTCGTCACGCAGGAACTCGCCGAACACGAGACGTTCTGAATCCACTGCGGGACGCATCACGCACTTGACGATCATCAGCGGGGTACGCGCGGGCGGGACCTCCTTGCCCTTGCGGCGAAAGCCATCGCGATAGGTTGCAACGATGGCGTCCATGCTCCGCGGCGCCGAGCCGCTGCGCACCCAGTATGCGAGCACGCACAGTTTCAAGCTCGCGGTCGACGTGGAAGCGATGGCGAGGTTCTCGACCTTGCCGCGAAGCTTGCTCTCGTCGCCACGTTCGAACCGCTCGAACTCGAAGGCGAGCGACGCGTTGCCGCCCGCCTTCTCGAACCAAACCGAATCTGCACGAACTTCGCCAAGGCTGTTGTCTCGAGCCCACCAGATCGGACATTCTGCAACGGCCGAGTAGTCGAGCGACTGTCCGATGCCCACCAGGAACGTGAGGAAGTGCGAGTGCACAGTGAGGCCGACGTCCGGAATCCCCGTCGCCAGCAGCATCGGGAAGTGCCCCCCCATCAGGTCGCGATTGGTGAGTCCGGCGAACACCTGGTCAGCCAAGGACACCCGTGGGCTGATATTCATCCGCCGGACCTCCCCCAGCGTTCGCACACGCGCGGCGATTCGCCGCCGTGGATCAGCGCCTTGGTACCTACCTTCACGACGAGCGGCGCGATGATCGCCCGCCCACAGATCAACGCCTCGCCGGTCGACAGCGTCGGGAGCTCGGCCAAGTCCGCAGCTGAGAAGTAGTCGGACGTTTTCTGGATGAACCGCTGGTCGTCGGGGTTCTTGATGCGCATGGCAACGATGGTGTTGCACTGACTCGTGACGTCGGAATCGAGCTTGCTCGGCCGCTGGCTCACGATCGCGAAGCCCACGCCGAACTTTCGGCCCTCGGCAGCGATGCGCTTGATGATGTTCTTTGAGATTGCCGGCTCGCCGGCGGGCGCGAAGTTGTGCCCCTCCTCGTAGACTATGAACACGGGGCGGGCAGGACGCTGCTTGTCGGCCGCCGCCTTCATGAGCTCGCTCGAGATCAGCGCGACGATGACCTGCCGAGCCGTGTTCGAGAGACCCTGGAGATCGACGATGCAAAGGCGACCAGCCTCCGCACTGTCGTCCCCGACCATCTCGTACACATCGAAGGGCTCTCCAACAGCCCGCGAGTAGAAGCTCTGCGCCTCGTTGATCATCCGTCGCAAACGTACGGCCGCGATGTTTGCGCTCCCCCCCTTGAGCGCGTTCGCCTCGCCCTGGCTGCCCGCTTCGCTCACCCATTCCTTCAGACGGTCGAGATCCTCGAGCACAGCGAAGAGCTCTTGGATGTCACGGGGCTCGTCGATGTTCTCTTTCCAGTATCGGAGTGCGACATCGAGCACGCGCTGCTGAGGCTCGGTCAGCCCCGGAAGCACACCCGAGAACTCGTCGACGTCGAAGTGGTCGAGTTGTAGCGCGAGTCGGTTGTTCTTGCCGGCGTACTTTTCGTCGAAGCTGCGAAGCTGCGGCGTGTAAACCTTGATCCCACCTCCGCGGGACTGCAGCTGTTGAAGGACGTCCTGAATCTCGGCGAGCTTCTGTCGGTCTCGAGGGTCCTCCACCTTGTCGAGTCGCTCGTTGAAGTTGAGCTTGCCGCCTCGGAACGCCTTACCGTACTCGCCGTGGGGATCGAATACGACGACCGAGGCGTTGAGCTGAGATACGAGCCGCTCGATCACCCGCCCGACCGTGTAGCTCTTTCCCGAACCCGTCATCGCGAGCACGGCCAGGTGCTCAGTCACGAGCGTGTTCGCGTCGAGGAAGACGGGGACGATGTTCTCGCCCTTCTCGTACCCGACGAGGTTCCCGAGATGGATGCTCGTGTCCTCAGAGAACTCGTAGAAGCTCGTGAGGAAGGCGTAGTCGACGCCGTACACCTTCGTCCCAGGCGTCAGGGGTCGCCTCGGAATCCGGATCTCGCCGGTGAACGGGTCCTTGTAGCCGACCAGCTCGAGGGTGGCGTAGACCGTCTCGCCTGAGACCCTCGACTGCGGGAGAAGCTCCACCTCGCTGAGCCCCTCGCCGAGCGCGGGACTGAACAAGATGTTGGAGCGGGAGAGGCCCACGATGCGGCCCAGCACGTCCAGCAGGGAATCTGACTCGCGTTCCTGGTGCGCCACGCGCACGAACTCGCCACGGCGTGCAGAGAAGCTGGTGCGAAGCGCGACGGTGAGCTTGTCGGGCTCGCCCGTGTTGCCGACCAATTTGCCAATGTAGTTGTCGTCGTCTCTGAACATGCTCACTCCTCATCCATGGTGTCGACGCCCTCGAGCCAGGCTCGATCAACGGCACGGTCCTTGAGCATGCCCAGGGTCGAACGAAGGTAATTGGACAGGACCTCGCGCGGCATCTTCACGAGCTCCTCGGCGTACCAAAGCGGCAGTGGCTTCATCTGCGGGTTGTCGTTCAGCGTCAGGAAGGCGGTCATGCTGGCCAGCTTGTCGAGAGCTTCGGAGTCCCACTGCCCCGGCGCACCGACGGTCTCGATCTTCCAGATCGGCGTCCGAAGTCCGACCTGGATGTGGAATCCGATGAGGCCGTGATTCGCCACCGTCCTGGGCTCAAAGCGCTTCATCTGACGACCGAGCGCTTCGTAGTAGTAGGCGGCCGTCCGGTGCCCGGCGCGCAGCGCCCCGCGCAGGAAACGGATGACACCCACCCGGCGCAGCTGAGTCCACTCGCGCTGCACCAGGTCCAAGGCCTCCGTGTTTATGGCCTCCGGCGAACCGGCGGCGCCCTTCTCGCGGAGCGCGTTCAAGACGGCGGCGTTGAGGTCCCGGCGCGACTGGAGCGACACCAGGAACGGCCCGTTCGAATCATTCGGATAGATCGAGGGGAGGAAACGCTGCCAGAACGCCTCCATGACGTCGATGAGCTCTCGCCACTCTTCCTCTACGTCGGGTTCAGCGAGGCTCAGGCTCTGCTCGGCTCGGGGTACGAGAAGAGGGATGTCGACGAAGATGACATCAGGGCGCGTGTCGGAGTCCATCAGGTCAGTGAGGAGTCGGTAGACGAGGATGTACTCCTTCCAGACGAGCCGTTCAGACGCGTCGAGGAAGTTCATGTCGTTGATGTCGACTCGACTGTCCTGGAAGCCCTCCGTGACCTGGTTCCCCGCAACGACGACGTCGTGTCGCAATGCCGCTGCTCCGTAGAGGATGCCGCCCAGGGCGGGCATGCTGCGGCTCTTCGACGAGACCCCGACGGCATAGACGCGGTCGAACCGGCGCGACTCGATGCTGCGGATGATACCGCCGCGCACGAAGAGCGAAGCCTTCGAGTCGATGTACCTCATCTTGTTCGCGATCTTCCCGACCGTGCCGGGAAGGCGGAGGCTCATCGCCGCGGCAAGGGCGCGGGCCAGCTCGATGCTCTTCATGTGGTTGTCTCCTCTGAGGCGAGCAGAGCCGCCAGCTCGCGCAGGTACGGGTGCATGCCGCGTTGCTCGAGAAAGCGATTGAGCGCGGCGCGAGTACCCGGCCCAGTCCCTTCCGATGCGACGAGCCCTTGGCGGCCAAGCTCCTCGATTGCATGACGAACGTCGTCGCCGCTGAGATCCACACCAAGCAGCGCCTGCGCGCGCGCTCGAAGCTGGTCCTCGGTCTGGGGGCCGCCGGCAGCGAGGAGCAGGGCGACGGGTAATATCATGCCCTCACTGACGGTGTCGGCCTTCGGCGGGTCGGAGGCCCTCGGGGACGGAGCCATCGCCTCGGAGGCAACGACAGGCCCCCATGATAGAAGGTGAGTCAGCAGACCTTGGCGCTGTCCCTCATCTGTGAGGGCGGTGTACGTCAGCAGTTGGAGTGCCGAGAAGAACACCGGTCCCGCAGTGTTCGTCGCCTGATACCGGATCAGCACCGGCTTGCCTTGGGCGTCTACGGCGATGATTCCCGCCCCGAGGGCGGTGTCGAAGAAGTGGTCCGACCGGACCTTCACCTCGTCGCCCAGCGCCGCTGCGGTTACGCCATCCGCGACGTAAGCCACCGGCTCTGCGGCACGGCGCTGCGCGCGGAGCTGTACCGGGGTCTCGAAGTAGCGCCCGAGGTCCAGGTCGGAGAACGGTGGCACGACTATGACGGCCGTGTGGGCACGCCCAAGCACCGATGACAGCCTACGCATGTCGCCCAGTCGATCGGCCGCAAGAAGACTGCCGACGATCAACACCGGATATCCCGACGGGTCTGCAAGGAGCTGGTCGATGGAGACCGCCTGCACCTCAGCGGTCTGCGAGACGACCCCGACCTCGAAGAGATCGGCTTGAGCTTCGAGAACGCGCGCTTTCATCGGAGCTCCAGCTTGGACCGGATCAGTTGTAACGCCTTGAGCTCCCGGATCGCGTCGCCGTGGTCGGGGTGCTGCTCCTCATCGTACGTCCCGGCTTCGAGGTCGCTGGAGATGTCGACCCACAGGCTGAAGTGCACGCTCTTGCCGGCGCTTTCGAAGTAGCTCTCCCCCTCCTGGGACACCTGCCCGTTGAACGCCTCGTAGAGGGTCTTCGTCGCACCGAAGGTCGCGGCCGACGTCGGCTCAGACTTGGCCGGCTTCCCGTTCGACTTGAGGGCGCGATTGAGCGCCCGCAGCTCCTTTTGACGGATGACCTGCCGCAGCGCCGCCTTCAATTCATCGAGCCTATCGGTGACCTGCTGCGGCAGCCCTTGAACCGCTTGCGCCGTGGCGACCACTTCGGTTTCCAAGGTCTTCAGCAGCTCCGTCTCCGCGGTCTGATCGATCTGCGACTGGATCTGCTGCGTCAATCCGCCCTCAACGAGACTGCGGAATTTGTGGACCTCGAGCTTGAGCAGGTTCAGCGATGGCTGGAACGACACGGGGGCATCGGCCGCGAAGTCCGCGAGCGACTGCCAGGCGGACGCGGCCGACTTGAAGTCCTTGACCGCCTTCGCCCACTGCTCGTGGAGCTTGTTGAAGCTTGCGAAGAAGCTGCTCGGGCGCTCCTTGCTGATGAGGTCCTTCAGCGCGTCCATGCGTTTCCAGGCGTGCTCGTACTGCGAGTTGACCAGGTACTGGTCGATCATGAGCGTGTACGAGGCAACGGGGATGGTCGCCATCCGCGTCTGTGTGTCCGCCGCGGCCGGCCCCTTCACGGCGTTCTCCAGCTCGGACTTGATGGCCTTGAGCGGGAGAGTGACGGGGGCCACAGGGAACGGGTGCCCATCTGCTTCATCCAGGGTGGCCGCTTCGGTCAGCAGATGGTCGATCTCCTCGATCATCTCATCCCGGGTCTCCAGGAAGGTCTTCTTCAGCCACGCGAGGAAGGCCACGCGCTCCCACAGCGACAGAGTCCCGTAGCGGCTCTCGTATGACAGAATCCGCGCCGGCGAGCAGTCAAAGTCGAGCGTCGTCTCCCCAATCTCCAGGGGGCACACCTCGAGGATGCGCTTCTCGATGTCGAAGATCTGCGCGACGATCGTCTTCAGCGATTCCTCGGTGAGTCCGTCGATGTCGGCCGTCAGGTGATCCGAGCTCACCTGCAGAATTTCCTTCTCCGCCGTCAAGAGCTGCTGCTTGGCTGTTGGGTAGTTGTTGTTCAGTAGGATGCCCGCCTGCGTCGGGAATAGGTCCGTGAGCTTCTTGATCGAGTCCTTGCACTCGCCCTCGAGCCAGGTCGATGCAGACTGCCGGCGACTCTCGAGAATCGTCCTGTCGATGGCCTTGTAGAGGTCATTCTTCTTGCGCATGAGACCAATGCCGATGAGGACCTCGAGGATCTGCTCGAGCTGCTGCGGGGCCTTCATCTCACTGTCCGGCACGGCGAAGAAGAAAGTGTTCGCCAGCTTGCTCACGGCCGACTGCGTCTTGAGTTCCTGAAGGAGCGCGAAGAAGCACCGTGGCACCTTCGGAAGCATGCCGCCGTCCGTCGTCAACACACCGAGCAGGTCGCCGTACTTCCACGCAGCCGGTGCATCGATGTTCTTCTTCGCCGCCTGCCGGCAGTTCTCGAACTCGATGTTGTTGAGCGGACCGCCGGCCGCGTCGACCGCCGCATCGAGCGAGCAGTCTTTCGCGAGCATGTAGCGGTAGCCCTTCGCGAAGTCGGCCGTGTTGTTCCCCGTCTTACGGCTCCAGATGGGGGCGAGCAGGTAGCCCGTCTTGCGCAGACCGTTGGCCCACTCTCGGGACTTGGCCTGCCATTCGTCGCGGTACGACCCCTCGAGGCCCTTGGCGACCTTGCTGAGGCGAGCCTCGTGTGGGTTGTAGGCCGTCCCACGGCCGGAGTACTTCAGTAGGAACTCCTCCTCCTGCGACACCAGGCGCCGGGTCAGGACGCATCGACGAAGCGTCGGCGAGGCGTCGAGCTGTTGCTCGAACGAGGCAACGTCGGCGGTCGCCGGGAACAAGACGAGGATCGGGTGCACGCGCTCGAGGCCGATGTACGCGCGGAGCTTGTCCAGCGTTTCCTGGATGTCGAGGCAGTACACGATCGTGCAGCGCCCGTCCGGGGTCACTCGGAGCCCATCGAGAGACGGCGACCCGAACGTGGAGGTGAACGCCTTGTGCGGAACGTCTTTGAGGCCTGAGACCTGCCTGGTTCCTGCGTCGTCCAAGTGGTCGTCGAGGAGCTTGGCCAGTCCGAGGCAGATCGCCGTTCCGCGCTTCGCCTTCGTCTGGCTGACTCCCCGGACGAACTGGTCAAGGGGCGCCTCGTGCTTTCCGTCCTTGAAGAAGCGTACGCTCTCGGCCGCCGACACCAGCAGCTTGTTGAACTCGCGCCAGAGCCGGAAGGACATGCCGACGAACCGAGTGCCATCTACCCGATACTCCGGCTTCGAGAAGATGCGGTGCAGCGACTCCGCGGCGAACTCGATGCCCTCCCTCGGATAGAGCGCAGTGAGCTGCTCCCCCCACTGTTCGAGATCGGCGTACACCACGAAGTCGCCCGCTGCGCCGGGTGCTCCGCCGACCGCGACGGAGAAGGCGCGCAACGCCTCCAGCAGTCCGACGACCGAGACTTCACAGTTCGGCGTGAAGTACGCGTCCGTCTTCCCCTCCTTCGCCTTGAAGCCGAATTCGGGGCGGGTGAGCTCGTTCGCAAGCGCGCGCTCGTCGATGTGCACCTGGAAGAGCTCGGCGAAGGCATGCCCGCGCCCCGCCACTTCGTGGGCCAGCAGCGCGTCGGCCATGCTCTCGGTCAGCGCCGACTTCGCGGCCCCGCCGACGGGAGCCGGAAGTTGCCCGTACACCAGCCGCTCGACCTCCTGCTTCGGCACCCCGGCCACCGTGCCGAGCAGGGGCAGGACGGCGCTATCGTTGAAGATGTGCGCCGCACGAGCGTCGGTCTTGGCGAAGTCCTTCAGAAGCTCCCACGCACTCGAGCCGTCGCCGCGCTCGAGATGCCGTGCGTGTGTCTCGTGGATGGACGCCATGATCACGTTCAACCATCCAAAGTTGCGATTGGCCGAGAGGAACGCGCCCTCGAGCGTGCCCACCGGGTACTCGACCGCGTGCGGGTCCTCCAGGCTGCCCTTGATGTGGTCGACGTAGCTCTGCACGTCAGTCAGCTGGTTTGGCTCGATCGTGACTGAGCTCGCGCGGCGTAGGTTCGGACCTATGTGGATCTGGTCGCGCATGCCCACACTGCAGAGCAGCAGGAAGTTCACATCCGGGTGCTGGTTCCGCCAGTTCTCGTGCTTGATGACCTCCGAGACCATCAGCAGGTACTCGTCGTCGACCTTGGTTTGGGTGTCCTCCCTCAGCCCCCGCTTTAGATCGCCCGGTGTCTCGACCTCGTCGACGATGATCCAGAGGTGATTCAATCCAGCGTCCCGGAGGATCTTCTTCGCGTCGGTGAGGCGGTCCTCGAACGAGCGCGTGCCGTCGTCAACGATGGAGAGGGCCTTTAGGTTGACGCCCTTGGCCACCATCGCCGCTTTCAGATCTTCGTAAAGGTCCCGAGGCCCCCCCGCGGCCGGGTTGGCGTGCAAGGTGTGGCGCAAGGCCTCGACGGACAGTCGAGCCACCCATGTGGCGGCGTCGAGCTCGTCGTCGCAGACGGTGCTGTAGCGGATGTACAGTGGCAGGACGCCATCCTGAAGCGCGGGCTCTAGGACGCGCGGCTTCTTGTCTGCCTGGTGGAAGGGCGGGATGACATACTCGTTCTTGTTCAGCAGCCATCGGTCGACCTGTCCCGTCGCCTCCGCGATGATCTCGTAGCCGAGCCGTGTCTTGCCTAGGCCCCAATCGCCGAACGCGATGAAGAATCCGGCGATGTCGTTCGCGGCGCCATCCCAGAAGGAGCGCCGGAACTGATGGAGGGCGTTGAACACCTGGTTCTGGCCCACCATGGAAAACGAAGGCGGATAGAGCGCGACCCCCTTGGCGGCCCACGGCTTGGAAACAATCATCGGTTTTCTCCCTGCATCTCACTGGACGAACCCGCGGAGGTCTGCTCCGCGGTCTGGACTTGCGTGGACTTGTGGCCGGGCGTGAACTCGACGCGAACCCGCCGTGCGCCGGGCTCGCCGAACAGGCCGCGCCCCATGCGCGGCTGCCCGGGGTGGCGATCGAGCACGCGCAAGTGGTTGTGGTACATCGCGGTGCGGACATAGCTGTCAAGGAACGCGGCTCGATCCTCCGCAGGCACGTCCAGCAGCTCGCCGAACCGCTCGGCAAGCTGGCTCACGATGAGCCAGCCCTCTGCATCAGCGCAGTTGTGGAGTGCCCGAGCAAGGACCTCGTCGTCGCTCAGACGTACTGGCACTGCGCCTTCGAAACCAAGCTCGGCCAGGTCCGCCATCGACAACGCATCGGAGAGCCCGCCGGCGTCCATGCTCCAGACAGCCGGCCCACCATCGAAGGCGCGGATGTGGAAGAACACGGCCAGCGCTTTCTTCAAAGCGGTGGGCAGGTCGTTCGTCGACGGGGTACCACCCTGGACGCCTTCCCATGCCACGGGCCCCGACTCACCCAGCGCCGCCAGATCGGCGCGCCAGAGTGGACCCAGGGCGAGCTCCGCGTTGTCCTGCAGCAGCGTGTTGAAGCCTTCGCAGTTGCGCTGCGCCACCTCGAAGGTCTCACCCTGGGGGGAAATCAGTGATAGCGCTCCGGTGGGGATGCCACCAGACGCCTCAACGCCTAGCTGCCAGCCCGCGAGGCAGAGTCCGATTACGAGACGAGTGCGAGGCTCGCGCCGGAGGAGTTGGCGCGCGAGGACGCGTGCCCACTCGAGATCGGTCTTCGCGTCGCGGAACGCCTTTCCCAGCTCAACGCCCTCGGTCGTGGCGCGGAGCCCCTTGTCCACCCGCTCGAAAAGGTTGATCCCGTTGATGCGGTAGCGAGTACCGCTACGCTCCAGCCCGTAGGTGTTGATGACGCCGTCGGTCCCCTTGCCGCGCGGGGCGCCGCCTTTGAACTCCATCGTGGCGGCGATATCGAAGACGAGGCGCTCCAGGTCAACTCGTGCATACGTGCAGCCAGGCTCGACCCGTGAGGCAGCCTCCGGGTACTCCTGGATTCGAGCCGCCTCGCTCCACAAAAAGAGTTTGGGTAGCGCGACGCGCACCGAAGGAGTAGTCATTTCTGTCCCCCCTGAAGGGCCGCCAGGAACTGCGACAGGCGAACGCGATATGGCTTCTCGCCGCGGTTCTGCGGATGTCCCGGATGGGCCTTGATCTTGGATTGGTAGGCATCGGTGAGGCGGAGGACGTCGCCTTCGCGCTCGAGCATGTCGAGTAGCTCGAGGTTCTTGAGCATCACGTGGACGGCTGAGATCCAGAGCGAGTCCTGCGTGCTGGCGCCCACCGGCCAGTACCCGACCAGTTCGAGAAGTGAGCGGATGTGCCGCCACAGGGAGCCGCGCGTCACGCTCTCAATCTCGAGGTGCGCGGTGGCCCCCGCGACGTTAATCAAGGCGGCCGGATCATCGGACAAGCCCGCAAACAACCGATGCACCTCGAACTGCAGGATCGCCGCAGCAAGTGGATGCTGGGCTAGCCGCTCGGCGGCTGCTTCCCTCTCGAGCGTGGCCGCGGGCTCCCAGTCGCCGGACCCACACAGCGGCAATCCGCCAACGATGTAGCTGCGCTCGACAACATCAGCGCGCTCCATCTCGCCGACCAGCACCTGCCCGTCGTCGGCCACAAGCAGTTCGACGACGCTGAGCAGAAGTGGGCGCTTCCAGCTTCGGCGCAGCTGGGTGCTGAGGGGGCCCTCGGCCGACTTCGAGGCCGCATCGGCGCTCCACGACTGCTGCTCCGAAAGGAACTCTGGCTCGCGAATCAGGCCTCCGATTACCTTCGACGGTAGCTGAGCGAAGAGGTCCAGCCGCTCAGATGCTGCAACGTCCCGAGGCTCACGAATCGGCACGCTTAGGTATGCGTCGGTCCTCTGGTCGATGCCATAGGGCTGCGTCAGATGCCAGCGTCCGAACCGGGTCCATACATGCTCCTCGAGCTCAGAGATCGGCTCCCGTGCGAGGCGTCGGAGGTGCTCGCCCATGAACCGCGCGGCGAGCCGCGTGGTGAACGAGCAGGGGCCCGCATCACCCTCGATGAGGTGAAGGAAGAGCGGCGTGGCCACGTGGGAGTCGGGCCGCCGTGCCAGCAGTGAGTCGAGCCAGTCGCCCAGGTGCGTCTCATCCAACCCGAGGTCGTCGAGGTCGCCGGGCGCCAGCTCGCCGAACATGGCCAGGTGGGCGAGCAGCCTGCGGTTCCACTCGAGGGGCGAGACCTTCTTTGCCTTCGTAGGCGTCTTGGTCTTTGCGGCCTTCGGTAAATCCGGCTTGTCGTGAATCGGGGTCGGGTCCTCGCCCGCTCGGTACAGCCGAAGGCGCGACCAGTCGTCTTCGACGCGGAAGAGGAGGTCGTGATCGGTGGTCGCGTTGTAGTGGACGCGGCTGCGGAAGTTGGTCGTGTACTTCTCGATGTGGCACTGGACGGTGATCGGCCTAAAGAGCGGGTAGTTCGCGGCGAACCAGCTCGTGATCTCGCTCCGGGTGTGTTCCTCGCCATCGGCGAAGGCTTCAACGACGAATCGCTCGAGAAGCTCATTGCAGCTTTCGTCGTAGAGCTTGCCGCCGCGGGCGCGCTTCATCGCCCAAGCTAGGGCCGCCTGCGCCGGTTCGAGTGTCTCCTCGCCTGGCAGGAGCGGTCGCAGGTGCCCCCACTCTTCGGTGTCGACGCGGAAATTGGTGCCATTCGGCTGGCGCAGAATCATAAGGTTCGCCAGCCCCTCGGTGGTCGCGATGGTGGTCTTCAGGACCGGGTTGCCGAGGAATCGCTTCTCGATCGCCAGCACCACGCGCGGCTTCGAGGTGGAGCCGCTGCTCAGTTCGGCCCAGAACGAAGCGTCGTCGCCATCGGACTTGCGCTCCGCGACGCCCTCCACGACGCGCGCCTGAGCGTAGATGCCTGCGTGATTGCCTGACACCCAGAGCAGGACGATGTCGCCGACCTGGATGCGGTCCTTGTACCGGTTAGTGAGGAACTGCATCCGCTCGAGGCTCTGGATTGCTTCGAGGATTCGGTAGTACTTCGGGTTGGCCTGGAAGATCCAGACCTGCGGTTCCTGGGCGTCAGGCACGGCGGCAATCTCAGCCGGGTTGGAGAGATCAGGGGTGACGCCATCGACGAGTTTAATAATTCCACTCCGGTCGATCGGGCGACGCACAATGCCCTTGTTTCGCAATCGAGTGACGGCCCAGCGGCAACGGTATGCAAACGTAGACTCGTGCTCGTGGCCCTTCTGAGGTTCGCGGTCAAGTGAAGAGAGTGGGCAAGATCCTTGAAGCTGGCGAATGAGATCGCTCAAAAGCAGGCTTCCGCCTGCCAAACTTAGCGTATCGATTATCCACGCCTCGATCTGCTGCATCTCAGTCTTCATGCGCCACCTCCCGCGGAGGCCCGCAGCGCGAGCTCTTCGACCATGCGCTTCTGCAGTTCTTTGCCCGGTCGGAACACTGTACGCAGACGCGCCGCCATCAATGAGGACTGGTAATCCTCGTCGAGCACCAGCAGCTCGTCCTGGTGACGCAGGATGTGCAGCTCCAGCACGTTCCGTAGCAGATTGCCCATGAGCTCGTCGGGTACCCGCTCGTCGACAAGGCCGAAGGGCGCGTAGCCCTGCGCACGTACGAGGTCACCGAGCAGATCCGCGACACGTCCGACGCCACGGGAGCCGACGAGGACCGACACGTCGTGCAGGGCGCCTGCCGCAGGCACGTAGAGCTCGACCGTGGGCATCGTCGACGCGGGAGAGCGCCAAGCGCAGATGGCCAGGTGGACCACCGCCGCGTAGAACGGGTGCCTCACCAGAGCATCGCGGAGATGCTCGACCAGCGCGTCGACGAGCGGCGCGTCCTCGCAACACAAGCGGCGACCCCGAGCGTCGACGACTGCCACGCTGCTGAATACGCCGAAGCGCTGCGTGTTCCATGGGTGGGGGAGAGACGCGTCGCCCAGGCCGAAGCCGTCCTCGCGGTTCAGCGGCAGCACGCGCAGCACGGCGGCCGTCTCCGCGACGACGGGAAGCGGCCCGCTCAAAGGAGCAAAGCGACGGAGGGCGAACTCGAAGAGTGCCTTTGGTCGCGCCAACTGCCCCAGCGCAAAGCTGTCCCAGGCCGTGAACGGCAGCGCGCGCTCGGGGAGATCGGCCATCCGGCGCGCGAGCTCGTCCGGGCTGAGGTCGACCAGGCGCTTGCCGCTTTCCAGCTTGTCGATGAACGCGTTAAGCTCAGGCAGCAGCGGCGTGAACTCGGCTCGCGTCCACTCTTCAATCTCGGTGGTCATGCCCGCACGGCCCGCGTCCACCATGCCCTCGACGAGGATTCCTAGGAGGTAGGAGCGGTACTCGGGGACCGCGAAGCACAACCGGCGGCCAACCTGCTGTGCGCCGCACTCGAGGAGGTGCACGAAGGGAGGCGCTAGATGCCAGGCCACCGGCTGCCCGTATTCGTCGTGGACGGCTTTGAGCGCACCCGAGTTCTCGAATACGCGCACCCAGGGCCGCACGCCAAGCTGGTCGGCTTCGCAAGCCGCAACCTCTCCCCACCGGGCGAGGTGCTCGAAGAGCGCGAATGCGTCACTTGGGCGAGCCGGGAGAGTCATCGAGTGTCCTGCGCCAGCTCGGGGACGTCCTCGGCCGTCGGCGCCTTGAGCTTCCCGGCGAGGATTGCATCGACGTCGAGGGTACCGTCGATCAATGCTTCGACGTCGGCCTTCGCCTCGTTGACGAGGTCCACAGCCTTCTGCTGCAACGTCGTGCGCTTCAGCTCCCGCGCCCCAATCCTCGCGCGGACTTCCTTCTTTGCACCAGGGATCCAGATCTGAGGCAAGACGGAGTCTTCGATAGCCGGATATGCCGACCCCGTGTTGCACCGCATGAGCTGCGCCGTCGATGCGGGATGGCGGAGCACTGCCAGCAAGAAGTAGGCGTCCGTCTTGCTGCTAGCGCGCACCACAGCGAATCCCGTGGTGGCGACAGCTCCGTCCAGCGAGTCTGGCACAAGGCCTACGGCTCCCCGGTTCGGTCTCACCGTAGAGACGAGCACGTCGAAGCGGCGCACCACTTTCCGCGCCCGACTCGGTGCACTCTCGACGTGCACCTCAGAGTGCGACACGTGGCCCGTGGAAGCGTCTACGTTGGAGATCTCGATGTAGCGGAAGCTACTCTGACCGTGGCCTCCCGGCGACCAGCGATCCGACGACAGCTCGGCCACCTGCTTAAGCCGAACGAACGCAGTGTGCCGACGCAGCCAGTCGGTGAGCGCGATGAAGTGGCGCTGGTGGTACCACGCGTCTAGGCGCGACCCATCGAGCTCTGCCAGTGACACCAGGGAGGAACGAGCGGGGTGGGCATCGAACGGGCAGTCCCGATACAGCGCTTCCAGATCCTCGGCAAGCTTGTTGTTTTCCGCGGCGGCAACGGCCCGGCAGCGTTCGGCCAGCTCGACCTTGGCGCCGACGTAGTCCTGCACTCGACGATCCGGTTCAGGAATCTGGAAGCGGCGGAAAGAGTGGGGATCAATCCATGAAATTACAGAATTGGATACCCAGCGTCGCTTCAGAAGCTGCCCGGTATCGGAGAGCAAGTACGCGAGCACAAACCGGGGATTCGCCGAGTCGGTGAGCGTAAGCCGCCAGAAACTGCCTGAGACGATGCAGTTGCTAGGAACGTCTGCGTCGACGACCGCGGCACGCCGGGTGTTCCCCTTCACCTCGACCAGCAGGTCCCCGGCCTTGGCACAGCCGCTGCCGGAGTGGTCGTCGAGCCACTCGGAGTAGCACCAGGCGATGCGACTCCAGTCGATTTCCCCGTTCGGCCCGACGTCTGTTGGACGGATGTAGGGCGTGTAAGACCGATCGTCGGTCTTCTCTGTGAAGCCGGCGATTCCGATGTAGACGCGATTCGAGTCTCGCCAGAGCTTGTGAAATCGCTGGACGGGAAGCCGGTTTAGCCGCCGCTCCGCGTCAAGGAAGTGAGACTGATAGAACTCGGCATCCAGCCGTGCCTCCAGTTGCGCGCCGTCAGTCCATGCGTAATGACTCGTATCAGCCATGGGATGGCCCCCTCGAGTACGCCTCGGAGATGCCCAGAAGGTCGTTTCCAGCCGGATCGACTACCTCCGTCTTCCCCTTCTTCAGGTACCCAACGTGGTCAGCCACGCCCATGAAGACGGCGCCTTGCTTGTCCGCTGGATGCCTCTTCTTCTGGAGGTAGAGAAAGCTCGTCTTTGCGCCCGTACCGGCGATCGAGAACGTTTCGGTGGGCAGGCTCACTACCGCGCGAACGATGGCCTTGCCTCCGAGAAACTCACCAGTCTCTTCGTCCTTCGAGCCCATAATGTACTCGCGGATGTGCGCATCGGTGTAGTTACAGAGGATGCCGTCCGGAACGACAATCAGCAGCCGCCCGCCCGGCTTCAGGAGCTGCAGGTTGCGGTCGATGAAGAGCGATGCGGGGTCTGCCTTGGCAAGCGCCTTCCGCTTTGCCCGGTTCCCCGGCGTCCAGGACCAGCCGAGCTCGAGGCCGCGCGCGTCGTCGCGCATGCGCGCGAGGCCTCGCGGGTCATCGTATTTGCCGGAGCCGAACGGAGGGTTGGTCAGGATGACGTCGAACTTCCCGATGAGCCGGTCGAGATGCGGGTCGGTCAGCGAGTCGTCGACCTTCAGCAGCTGGCTGTGGTCCTCGCCGTAGAGCAGCATGTTGATGCGGGCCTTCTGGATCGAGCCCGCGGCCTGATCGGCGCCGAAGAAGCTGTGCCGCTTCATCTGCGCCAGCCACCGCAGCTTGTCGTCATCCGAATGGCCGACATGTCGGTCGTCGAGAATGCGCCGCTTCACTTCACGGAGCGCGCCGATGGGGAAGCGCCCAGTGCCGCAGCAGATGTCGCCGCAGAGGAAGGCGGGCAGCGCCGCCTCTTCATTGGTTTGGGGCTTCCAGCGCTCGCGCTGACCGTCGTCCCCGCGCCGTGCCCACAAGTCGGCGTCGGGGATGTCGCGGAAGACTATGCGCGCCATGCACTCCACGACCTGGCTCGGCGTTAGGTAGGTCGCAAGTCCCTCATCGCTCGCGTACTTCCCGCGCAAGAACACGTCGAAGGCCCAGCCCAGCAGGTCCTCGTGGATGAGGTGGGCCCGCATCTCGCGCGCCTTCTCGCCGTTGCCGAGGAGCTCTCGGTCGGGCACCGACAGCCGGATGGGCTTGCCCTCGCGGTCGCGCAGTTCGAGAGCCTCGATGGCGAGGGCGAGAATGTCCGGGTTTTCGAGGCGGAGGGGCTCGTCGTACGAGAAGATTGTGTGGTCTTCGCCTGTGATGTCGGTCGCCTTGTACTGCGGGAGGTTGTTGATCTCGCGGAAGGCGTCCTTGAGCTGGATGACCGCGTCCTTCTTGTGCGCGCGCACGTGGTCGGCGCAGTAGACGTCGGCGAAGCGCTTGCCCTTCGCCGCGCCGCTCGTGAGCACATAGCCGGGTGCCTTCTCTAGGTGGACCTTGAGGAAGAGGAGCTTGCCGAGCTCATCGATCGCGGCGTTCGTCGGCTTGACGCCGCCACGGGAGTAGATGGCGTCGTGCAACTGGTCGAACTTGCGCTGGATCGCACGGAAGTCGCCGCGGTGGTACTCGGCCGATACCTCCTGCACCAGACGCGTGCGCGTTTCAGAGATCGGCCGGGCGACGGTCTTCCACTCGTCCCGGGCCGGCAAAGCCGAGACCTGAGCATCCTTCTCGACGTCGAAGATGAAGTCGTTCTCGCCATCCCACACCCAGACGAAGCGGAAGGGCTTGCCCTCAGCGGCGCCAAGGCCCGCCTTGAACTTCGCGTCGTCCTGGACCGGCGGCCTCGAGGCATCGCCGGGCTCGCCGCTCGCAAAGAGGATGACGGGTTCGCCGCCGTCGAGCGCGACCAACTCCGCGGTCGCCGCCATTGAGCCATCGCCGAGCGGATCGAAGAGAGCGAAGTCGGTCTCGATCTGGTGGTAGCCGAGCTGCGAGAGCTTTTCCCGCGCGCCGTCGCGCGGTGCATCAGTGGTGTTCTTTTTGGCCATCAGGGTCTTTTGCTATCGTCGCCGGTTGAAAATGTTGGTGCCCCACACGACAAACTGTGCGTTGAGGAGCTCGCGGACCTGGTGCTCCGGCAGGGCGGTGTCGCTTGCCACGATCCGCACCGCGCTCGCCAGCGGGGCACCCGACCGTCCGTCGAGAAATTTCTCAGCTGCCTTCCGTACGCGGCGGTCGTCGGTGATTGCCGTGTCTCGCGCCGCCCACATCTCGGTGCCCGTTCGCTCGAGTGTTGGATCGAGCCGCATCAGCAGGAGGGCACGCTCTGCACCACCTGCCTCCGTCAATTCGGGGACAGCCTCGGCGACCCGCTCTGGAGCAGCCGGACCGCGACCGATCAGGAAATCGCGGATCTTGGAGGTAATAGGCCCAGTCATGCGTCCCCCTTTAGCTACAGTGTGAGCGGAGCGTCAACGCCATCGCGAGGTGCGCTCTCCATCCCGCGTCCGATGCCCTTCACGGGCAAGAGCTGGAACGCGGGCCAAACGCTCGCCGCGGCGTTCACTGCATCGCCTCCCGCAGATAGTGGTCGGCTGCCTCGATCAGTGCGGACCGCGCCAACAAGCCCTCCCGCCGGCGTTGCATCGCCCTCGTGAGCCGGGCCTCGAAGTCCTCGCGCCACACCTGCCCAAGCACGGGGACCAGGAGCTCGTCGAGGTCGCGCTTGTTGACGAAACGCTGGACAGATCCGGAGGACAGCAGACGGAGCTGCTTGTTGACCAGAGGATGGGCGAGGGAGACCGCGAAGACGCGGGGCGTCTCGTTGAACCGAAGGGGCGTGAAGGTCGCGCTGCCGAGGATGGGCTGCCCCCCGCGCCCGAGCTCTTCGTCGACGTAGGCGACCTGACCGCCGGAGCCCGTCGTGCACAATAAAACATCGCCCACCGCGAGGCGCTGGCGCATGCGCGAGGACAGGTCCGAGAGGGGGCGCTGCTCTCCTGATTCCACCAGGAAAGTAGTCTCGTTCACGTCGTCGGCCTGCACGACGAAGGCGTCTTCATCATCGGCAAGGCCGCGCAGGCTCGAGCTCCCCGGCTTTGCGAGCTCGAGCAGTGTTCGCATCGCGGGGGATGCGCCCAGGGACCGTCGGAACGCTCGCCCGCGATTGAATGGAACGTCCCAGCGATCTGGGAGCGAAGAACGCAGAACCTCGATGACGCCACAGGGGGCCTCGACCCCGAAGACGCGGTGATCAATCTCGGCATGAATCGCCGAGACGACCGCATTGATTTCGGAGCGAGCGCTTGCGGTCAGGTCGTCGGCTTGCTGGTACGTGCGCCTAAGTGACTCCTGCAGGCTTCGCGGCGGAAGGGGGATCGGCAGGCCCTCGATGTCGGACAGGCGTAGGCGTGGGAGCGCCGACGAGTGACCGCGGTAAGCGAGGTCGCGCAGGATCTGATTGAGCATCGGCGTACAGAGGACCGCAGCCAGGTACTCCGGAAGCACGGCGGGCCGAGGCCGGATGATGGTCAGCTCCGACGACACTGCGAGGTCCACCGGCACGCCGGACCGGACCGCAGCGGCGCGGAATGGCTGGGCCGCCCGCGTGAACAGCACATCGTTCTCCCGGACGCTGACCCACTTAGCGGCCGCTCCGTCGACATGGGCCACGTCGCTCAGATCGAGCTCGCACGGCCGCACGTTCTTGAGGCGGAGCATCGGGATCCCCGAGGCTGCTGCGGGCAGCCGCGCGCCGTCGAGGACAGATTCGACGATGTCGAGTAGCCGGACATAGCGGCTACCCTCCGCGCCTATCGTCGCGTGCACCAGCTCGCGCCCGGCGTAGAAGGCCGGATCGAGACGGACGTTCTGTTTGCCGAGATCTGAGCGGGAGAGCGTGGCTACACGCATGTGGCCACCTCCCGCTCGAGGAACTCGTCGAGCCTCGATCGAGCGGTCTCGATGCCGCGCAGGTCGTTGGCGTCGACGTCAACCATGAGGATCGGGTAGTCGTCAGTAGGCGCAGGCTTCTGTAGCAGCATGACCGAGCACTTCACCCCGGTGCCATGGAAGCACGTGCCGGCAGGCAGGCTAACCACCGCCAGCAACCGCGCGTGCTCGAGGAGCCAATGTCGGAAGTCCGCATGACCTGCGCTCGAGAGGAGCCCCTCGGGAAGAACCGCCACGAGGAGGCCGCCGTCGGCCATGGCTGCGAGCGCGTGCTCGACGAATAGGACCTCCGCAGCCACGCGGCCACGCGCCTTGCCGCCTCGCTTCGCGAGCTCGAACCTGCCGAACTGGGCCCCGTCCAGCTGGAGCCCGAGCGGCGGAACGATGATGACGGCGTCGTAGGGGCGCTCAAAGTTCGACTGCAGGAAGTCGGAGAATACGCGCTCCACATCGGGCAGTAGCCGTTCAAGCAGCGGATCCAGTATGCGCAGCTCGCTCGGAAGCACGATCGTGCCTTCGGCCCCAAGGAGGGCAGCCACCTCGGCTCCTCCGCCGCTCGAGACCAGAAGACGACGAGCGCCGAGTCGACGAGTCTGAACCAACGGTGCGAGATTCTCGGTCAGGCCTGAGAATTGCCCCTTGTCGGGCAACAGCGACGACAATGCGACCACGAGACCCACCAGCTCCTCTGGCGAACCTGGGCGCACCCGAAAGCCAGCAAGAAGTGCTGCCGCTGTGCGCAGCGGCTCTGCCGCGACCGACTTGTCACCGCCGAGTCGCTCGATGGGCACGTCGTCGGTCGCGCGGACGAGTGCCGGTCCGAAGAGACCATCACCCTCAAGGCGGGCGACCAACTGGGCAACACCAAGGCGTGCCGCTTCTCCGCGACCAGCTGCGGCACGGATGAGCTGAGCCCACCCCGCGAGGACGCTCTGAGACGGGAAGCGCCGCGGGTCGGCAATTGGCAGAGCTCGCACCGGCGCGAGCCCGTCCCCCTCGCGGGCGTAGAACGCTGGATAGCCGCCACCATCGACGATCACGAACGCATAGCCTTCGCCCACAAGGATCTCGAGGTAGCGGTCGGACACGTCGCCGCGCTTGGGGCGAATCAGCACGCCGCGCTCCCCACCCAGCATGAACTCCCCAGCGAGCGCGAGACGCCCGAGGGCCGCCTGCGCGGCTTCGACGACCTCGATTCCCAGGCTGCTGAGGTAGGTGTTCGCGTTCAATGCTATCTCCCGTCACGCACTCACGCGTCATTTATGGCGTGAGGGTAATTGGGGCGCGATGCGCTGTCAATACGTTCACGTGCTCACGCCCCCAATTTGCTCGACTCTCGTTGTGGAGCTCTGGCTTCACATCGATCCACGGTAGGGCCAATGATCGCCCTCGATCAGACGCAGCAGGAAGGTGAGCACCCGATTTCAAGGTGAGAACCCCCTGTAGCGGGGCAAACGGCGAGCGGACCCGACGAGCGAACGAATGCGCGCAACCGGTATCGCGATGCAACTCGGGAAGCATGCGCGGGCGCGAAAAAAGCTGGCGCGATCGATCATCGGAGACCTTTGGTAAGGTAGGAGTTGCTGGCCACGAGGATGCACCCGATGACAAAGCATGCGGCTTTCTGAGCTGCTTGTGAAAGGCTGGCGCCGACGATAACGTGCGCGAGATGATCGGCTTCGCCGCTAGTCTGCGTTAAGACCCGACAAGGAAGCTGAGTGATGAAGAAGCTACGAAAGGGTCCTTCGCGCCCGACATTGTTGAGCCGCGAGGGGGTTATCACCCGCTGGCGAGCTTCTCTTCACGTACTGGCCGAACGCCATCGCGGCGGGCCGCGTGAGCGAAAGGGAAGCGCTTGGTTAACGCTCGAAGGCGAGTTGACCGAGCCGGTGGCTGGCGTCTCGGGCTTTTCGATTCACGTGTTTCCAGTCACAGAACCCTGCGTGGGCCAAGCAGAAATCCCGTCGGTCGGAAGCTTTATTCGCGTCAAGCCTGTGATGGACGGAGTTGTTGAGCTGTCGGGGGAAGAATTTAACTTTATCGTCACCCTGGCCGCGTCAGGGCGGATCGCCTCTTGCTCGGTCGCGTTTCAGCCACCGCGCTATGGGCGCGCCCTGATAGCAAGCGTTGGTTTCAGCAGCGACCCGCCGGCGCCGGAGGATGAGTCGTGACACGGTCCATTTGGGACGTGGTCGAATGAGCCTGCTCCGGCCGCAGGCGCCAAGTGCCACGCCGCGCGTTTCATTGATCCGGCGAACGGCTCATCGCTGCGCTGAATGCGTTGTTCGATGCCGGGCTGATCGCGTTCGACGCCTGCCCGCCCGTTTCCGGCCGTGCCACTGGCGCGCTTTGTGGCCGTGGAGCTCGCTGTCGAAGCAAAAACTGGCTTGCTTATCCCCGCTTGGTGCTGCCCATACTTCGATATCCGGTCTTCTACCAAGGGTGGGGCAACCGTGCCTGGATCGCCGTGGAGGACCGACTACAGTCCAGCCTTCTGAAGTAGTTCGCTAGTCGAGATACCAAGCTTCGTTGCGATTCTCAGCAGGTTCAGCACGGTGAGGTTGTGCTCACCGCGCTCAATCCCGCCCACATAGGAGCGATCCAAATCGGCGGCGTGTGCCAATTCCTCTTGCGAAATCCGCTGATCCTTCCGAATGGCACGTACCGCCTGGCCAATAGATGCAAGCGCGGGATTGCCAGCGTGTTTCGGGGAGGGTCTCGCCATGCGCCAATATTCGGCATTTGACGGACCAGATACCACGGGATACGATACCCATTGGATTCCTATTCCTATAGCGAGATGATCCGCGCGGCAAATACAGCTTCCAGGGTTTGAGCGGACAGCCAGTAGACACTTACGGGGAAAAGACGCCGGACAAAGGCAACGCACCACCAACCGTGCCGGGGTTTGCCAGAACGGCACAGACCGCGGCCGCTAGCAATGATGGACGGATATGCAACAACATCGAAAGGTAGTTAAATTCCCAGGGAGAGGAGCATGAAACGCGCGCTGTATGTGCTTGCGCTGTCGCTGGCGCTGACCGCCTGCGCGGCAGTCGTTGAACCCATCGCCGGGCCGAACGGGAAACAGGGGTATTCCATTTCTTGTGATGGGTCGGCGGATAGCTGGTCGAAGTGCTACAACGCTGCGGCGAAAGCGTGCGGCGGGAATTACGACATCGTCAATTCCAGTGGCAACAGCACGCCAACGGGCTATGGACCGCTCGTTACTCGCAGCCTGATTGTCAGTTGCAAGGGGTGAGTCCCTTCTTGGAGATGACATGAGGCGAAACGTACTGCTCCTATTCACTGCATGCCTGTTGCAACTACCCGCGATGTCCGCTGACATGCGTTCAGTGAGGAACGATGCAACAGCTGCAATATATGTTGGTGGCTCGATTCGCCCGGGCGATGCGGCTCAGTTCGCCGCAAAACTTCGGTCCTTAGGTATCTCACCTTTGCCTGTATCGTCCAAACAATACTATCCGCGTGCCACAGTCGTCATTGATTCTCCTGGTGGCAGTCTAAGGGATGCAATGGAGATTGGCCGTGCTATCCGAGCAAACAAACTTGGGGTAGCAGTTCGGCCCGATGGCGAATGTCTAAGTTCGTGCGTCTATATCATCGCTGCTGGCGTAATTAGACTACCTTTGGGCAAGGTCGGTATCCACCGTCCTTACTTTGTCGATATCCCCAATCAGGGAGTGGATGTAGGTCTGCGCGAGACGTTGGTCGCCTCGAAGGAATATTTCGCGGAGATGAATATTCCTACAAATCTAGCGGAGGAAATGTTCTCTACCCCCCCAGGAAAAATCGAAATTCTGGGCGACGCCAAGCTTGCCTTCTACCGCCTTAATCAGTCAGATATGGCCTTTGATGAGGAAAATGCCATAAGGGCCGCCAAGGAACGAGGGATAAGTCGCGCAGAGTACGGTCGCCGGATGAGTCAGTTTGAGGCGCGCTTGAAGGCGTGTGACAGGGCTCCAGACTTCTATATCTGCGCAGATGACCTCTTGGAGAAGTCTGGTCTACGTTAGAGCATCGTCCATTTGTCCGGTAGATAGAATTGCCGGAGACCGATGAGATTTGAACTCCCATGTCAATTGACACGGAGGCAAGCCCTCTGATTAGACCACTCTGCCACGCCTTCTTTCAAGCCTTCACAGCAGGGCCGTGCTGAATGCTCAAGCACTACATTCTGTTGGCAGCGACTACAACTGAATCGTGGGAGCAATGCTCGGACTGCAGTACGTGGGGACGGTGCTGAAACAGTCGAAGGCGCAACATTACAACGCCATCGGCAGCGACTACGATTGAATCCCGGGATGCCACTAATGATGGAGAGACAATGCTAGGACTGCAGTACACAGGGCTGATACTCCGGCACTGGAAGCAGTGGCGCCCGAAGGCGTACAAGGAGATGCAGAAGGACGGGACGATGCAGGAGTTCGCGCAGAGTCTGAGCAAGGAGGCCGCGACGCAGGTGGCGACGCTGATGGGCGCGGGGATGCCCAAGCACCAGGCCGAGGAGTTGGTGATGCCGGACATCCTGCTGCCGCCGGAGACGTATTGAAGCCACGTTTGCAGCGCCGGGCATGGATTTGGACATGGCGACATTCTCATGTCGCCATCTTTCACGTTCAAGGATAACTTTAGTAAACTTTTGTTAATAATGCGGCACTTTTACATAAGCCGCGTCTGCCCCCCCAGCCGCTCGCGACACTCACGGGAATGTCACGGTCCCCGCCCTGTCCTTGTTCCTCGATTTCAGGCCCACGCATCACCTTCCGGACGAATAAAGCAAACCGCACCAGCGTCAGGCGAAGCGATAGACCCCGCCGCGGTGAGGGTCTGCTAGTCAATGCGTGCCTCGGCCTGCGCGCACCCGTTGCACTCGACTTTATGCGCATGGCTTGCCCTCCGTTCTTAGAGTCGCGCTCGATTGGTCGCCCGCCCTTCAACCCTCTTTTTTCCATCAGCTCGCAGCACTGAAACTGCGTATAGGTATGGCAACTTATAAAGGAGTACAGAAAATGTACAGGGAGAAGAAAACGCGGCGCGACCATGAAAAACCCCCAGAAAGCCTTTGCTGCTAAGGCTTTCTGGGCAGTTTGCCCTTCAGTTTTCCCTGTACATTTTCCGTAGCGATACAGGCGTTCCCTGTACAGAATCTGTACTGGAAAATCAGGCTATCGCTCCAGTTTCTGTACTGGATGGGTACACTTTCTGTACAGGCGGTTTTTTCTTGGTCTGTTGCTTCTTTTTGCCCTCGGTGCGCAACCTTTCCAAGCCATCGACCAGGGCGCGCTCAGCGTCGCGGACGGAGGCAAAGCGCAGATAGTCATGCGTGGCCTTGCATGCCTGCACGCCCACTCTAGGCTGCTCGAACACCTCTAGGTCGGTGAAGCGGTAGAGCGTGCAAACCCGCGTGCCCATCTTCAATCCGCCCTCACGGGTCACAGCCACGAATCCCATCGCGCGCAGCTCATAGAGCGCCTTGGCAAGTGTGGTCGGAGCTGTCCACCCGCTGTGCTTCATCTCGGCCAGCGTGGCGTTCAGGTTGCCGTTATTCGTGCGGGTGACCGTCGCGCGCATGTCCACGAACAGCTTAACTGCGGACGGCCCCAACACTCGCCACGCGGGACTGTTCAGCAGAGTCACGTAGACGCGAATATGCCTGCCGTTGGGGTCATGTGGTGTCTTGGCCATTCTGGGCGCCCACCACGATTAGCACTTGGTGCGGTAGCCGGCAGGATCGGCTAGGTACTCGCGTATGGATGACGCATCCCAAGCTGTGACTCGCTCCGACAGCTTGACCGGCTTCGGGAATGTGCCAGCCTTCACCTTGCGCCACAGCGTGGCACTAGAGAACGGCAGGATGGCAGGGATCAGTTGGGATTGGCGAACATAGCCAGTATCGGGAAGTTTTCCTACCAGTTGGTGGAGCAGCTTGGACGCCGCCGGGCGCTTTGCGTGGGTTGTGGTGCCTTGTTGCATACCGTGTTACCTCATGAAGTGAGTTGAAGCGGTATGGATTTTTTGCCACAGAAGGGGCTGGGAATAGATGGGCAGGTTACGAAAACCTGCCCCCAAAATAGGGGCGAGGGTGGGCGGGTTTCCCCGGAAAAGGTGAGTGGGTTAGAAGTCGCCAGCCTTGAAAGCCAGGATTGGCGCGGGGTCTTGGGGGTGGCTGGGTTATTCGCTAGGGGTCTTGGGTGCGCCGCCGCCGGGCTGCCAGTTGGCCACCTTTGCAACCTCATCAATCCCGGTTTCGTTTTGCTTCCCTTCGTCGTCGGTTAGGCCAAACTCTGCCGCATGTTCGCGCAGCCACTTCACAAGAGCCTGTTTCGGACTCGCGCCACCGGAATCGGTCACGGCTTGCCAGGCGCGCACCGCTGCCGCCAGCTTAGACGCATAACGCGGATTGCCGGGGTCAAGATAGTCGGGAGCATCAGTGCCAGCCGGGAAGAAAAAACCCGAGCTGACGCCGCGCCGTCGCAGCCAGTCGATCAGATCCTCCCTAGCGATCGTACTCAGGGACCAATCGGGGAGCGGCTTGTAGATACAACTGCGATCTTTGGCCAGCACCTCATCAGCTTCTACCGTGTTGCCTTCCGGCAGAGCGTCCTCAATAAATGCAAAGTACTCGATGTCAGCCATACGGTCCGCATACCCATACTCGCGTGCGGAAATGCGGATGGCGGCCTTCAGGCGGCCGTTCGTTATGGCTCTGGTGAGAGCGTCCAAGACAACGGGATACCGCGGGAAACTCTGGTGAATGAGAGTGTCTTGCTCGCAACGCTGAACCAGCGTCGGGTTGTAGCCTGCGACAAGCGCAGCAGCATCGGCGATGCTGAAATCCTCATGAAGGTTCCATAGTGTATCGATCTCATCGATCCCACCGTAGGCACTATCCCCATCAACGCATCGTTCAGGCACTTGCAGACTCCGAAGTCCTTTGTTCTTGCTGACGCCCCGCCTGCCATGTGAGTCACCGGCCTTTCGTTCGGTTGGTCTAGGCGTGGCTCTTACCCGTCAGGCGCGCTTGCTACCGATCGGCAGCACCTTTGCGCCTTCCTTCCATAAATCCAGCATGTCCGCCCACTCCTGCATCATCTTGGTTCGGTCGGCCAGGTAGTCGGCATGGTTGTATGTCCGCCGCACGGCATTGGGCTCAGTGTGGGCCAGCTGCCTTTCGATCCAGTCGGCCGTGTAGCCCATTTCATTAAGGCGGGTGCTGCCGGTCGTGCGCGTAGCATGCGGGCTGTACTTGCCCGACCAGCCCAGGTATTTGAGGGCCTGGCGCAAAGTGGCATCCGCCATAGGCATGGTACGGTCGTCCCGGTTGGGAAACACGTGTGCGTGGCGGCCGGTGACGGCTTGCTGCGCGCGCAGGATTTCGACTGCCTGGCGCGGCAGCGGGACAGTATGTTCTTTCCGCTTCTTCATTCGCTCCGGGGGGATACGCCAGATTCCCGCATCGAGATTCATTTCATCCCAGCGGGCGCAGACCACCTCGTTGGGTCGGCAGAGGGTCATCCACATGAGGCGGAACGCCGCTACGGTCTGGAAGTTCCGTTCGTAGCCGTCCAAATCGCGGAGCAGCTTCCCGACCTCCTCGGTGCTGAGGGGGCGCTTGTGTTGTGTCTTGTTGGCCGGCAGCGCCTTGCGAACCGGGTACACCGGGTCGGTCTCGGCCCGCAGGGTGGACACCGCGAGCTCGAATACGCCCGACATGGTGCGTTTGGCTTCGGCCGCCACCGTGGGGCCGTTTTTCTCGGCAGCCGTCTTCAGGACGTCCAGAATGTGCGCCGGCTTGATTGAATCGACCGGCAGGCGCCCGATTTTCGGGAATACCACTCTGGTAAGCATGTCGAGCCGCCGGTCCTTCGTGGTCTGCTCCCAGTCCTTCAGGCCCAACCACTCCTGTGCCACCGCTTCAAAGGTCACGGCGGCTGCCTGGGCTCGCTGGATGCGCTCCAACTGCCGTTGATGTGCCGGATTGATCCCCTGCTTGACCAGGGCCCGGGCTTTGGTCCGTTCCTCCCTGGCCTCGGCCAAGGTGAGCCGGGCACCGCCTCGGCGCGCTTGGGCCTGCGCCGGGGTTTCACCGGCTGGTACGTAGACGTATTCGCCGATGGCAAACAGGTTTTCCTTGCGGACTCCGTCCGACACCAGCTCGAAGCGGTAGCGCCACGCTTTGACGCCGTTCGGCTTGACCTCAAGGAAGAGGCCATTGCCGTCCGTCAGCTTATAGGGCTTGTCTTTGGGCTTGGCGTTACGGCACTGGGTATCGGTGAGCATGGCGTCCTCGAAAGCTAAGCGGGGCGCGGCGCTCGGTGGAAAACCGGGTATGAATTTTTCGTCCTGACCGGGTACAGCACTCCCATACCCGACTTTGTACCCGGTTTTGGAAGGTATGACAAGAAGTCACATGAGACGGTAGGAAGCAAAAAAGCCCAGCAACTGCTGGGCTTCTGGGTAGATCGTGAGATGTTGTGGGACATCACGAAACGATCGCTTTGGCTTAGACGTTGAACAAGAAGTTCATCACATCCCCATCCTTCACCACATACTCCTTACCTTCCGCGCGCATCTTCCCGGCTTCCTTCGCGCCTTGCTCACCCTTGAAGGTAATGAAGTCCTCATAGGCGATCGTCTGTGCGCGGATGAAGCCGCGCTCGAAGTCGGTGTGAATCACGCCCGCAGCCTGCGGAGCAGTGTCGCCCACATGGATCGTCCACGCGCGCACTTCCTTCACGCCGGCGGTGAAATACGTCTGCAGGCCCAGCAGCGTGAAGCCCGCACGGATCACGCGGTCCAGGCCGGGTTCTTCCATGCCGAGGTCGGCCAGGAACTCGGCCTTGTCGGCATCGTCGAGGTCCGCGATTTCGGCTTCGATGGCGGCGCACACAGCTACCACCGGCGACTTGGTCTTGGCGG
>Ga0255338_1001145_pt1 | contig 55583 bp, 48 predicted proteins | sample MeOH1_35cm_T4_19_FD_203715 | JGI IMG/M metagenome (GOLD analysis project Ga0255338, IMG submission 203715) | Sandy soil microbial communities from University of British Columbia, Vancouver, Canada - MeOH1_35cm_T4_195 | ecosystem: Engineered > Artificial ecosystem > Sand microcosm > Unclassified ... | reverse complement strand
CGATTACAAGACCACCTATATCGGCCAGATCCCGGTGATCGTCGCGCGCGACCAGAAAGGCGCGGTCCAGGTGCTGATGAACCGCTGCGCGCATCGCGGCGCGACCGTCTGCACCCGCGAGAAGGGCCATGCGAGCTCGTTCACCTGCTCCTATCACGCCTGGGAATATGGCCTCGACGGCGCATTGCTCGCGGTCGGCATGCCGCGCGGCTACAATGAGGGCGAGCTCGACTGGTCGCAGCTCGGCCTCCAGCAGGCGCCGCGCGTCGACCTTTATCGCGGCTTCATCTTCGCGAGCATGAAGAGCGAGGGCATCGGCCTCGACGAGCATCTCGGCAACGCCAGGCAATATATCGATCTCTACGTCGACCAGTCGCCCGCCGGCGAGCTCGTCGTCGGCCAGTCCGGCGTCAATCGCCACTCCTATCGCGGCAATTGGAAGATCCAGGTCGAAGGCAGCGTCGAGGGCTATCACCCCCCCTTCACCCACGCCACCGCGTTCGAGGTGATGGTCTCGCGGATGGGCTTCACCTCCAATTACGGCGGCCAGAACCTCGACGGGCTCGACCTCGGCCACGGCCACAGCCTGCTCCAGGTCTATTCGATGCCCGACGAAGCGGTCGAGAAACGCTTCCCGCGCGAGCATATCGAGGCGGTGGCGGCGCGGGTCGGCCGCGAGCGGGCCTATGATTGCCTGCGCAGCCGCTACAATCTTGTCATCTTCCCGAACCTCGCGATCCTCGAATATCAGTTGCGCGAGATCCGCCCGGTCTCGGTCGACGAGACCGAGGTGCGGCTCCACCATGTGCTGCTCAAGGACGCGCCCGAGGCGAGCAATCTGCGCCGCGTGCGCGAGCATGAATTCTTCTACGGCCCGGCCTCGTTCGGCGGCCCTGACGATTATGCGATCTTCGACCGCATCCAGGAGGGCTATCGCGCGCAGAACGTGCCGTGGGTCCTGCTCAATCGCGGCTATCTGAGCGAGGTCGAGAAGGAGAATGGCGTGCGCCGCGGCGGCCACACCCAGGAGACGATCCAGCGCGCTCCTTATTACGAATATCGCAAGCTGATGAGCGCCTGATGCCGGGCGAGACGCTCACGCGCGCCGAAGCGGCGCTGGACCTCTCGCCGCAGGTCGAGCAATTTCTGTTCCACGAGGCGCGGCTGCTCGATCAGGGCCGGTGGCGCGACTGGCAGAAATTGTTCGCCGACGAATGCCTCTACTGGATCCCGTCGAGCCTCGACGATTATGATCCGCGCTTCCACGTCTCGATCGCCTATGACGACGGCGTGCTGCTCAACGACCGCATCGGCCGGCTCGAAAGCGGCCAGGCCTTCGCCCAGGATCCGCCCTCGCGGACGTTGCACCAGATCGCCAACGTCAGCTGCGAGCAGCGCGGCGACATATTGTTCGTCCAGTCGAACCTGGCGTTGTTCGAGTTCAAGCCCAATTCCCAGCGGCGGATGGACCCGGTCAATCTGTTCCCGGCCGCCTGCGAGCATGATCTCGTCGGCACACGAGGCGCCTGGAAGATCAAGCGCAAGAAGGTGACCTTGCTGCAGGCCGACGGCACGATCACTAACCTCACCTTCCTGATCTAGGCGCAACGATGACCGAGCCGCCCAACGATCCTTTCCATTTCGATGCGGCCGATCCCGAATATCGCCGCGCGCTCGAGCTGATGCGCGAGGTGCTTGGGCCGGCCGATTCATTCCGCATCGAGCGGTTGCTCGACACCGAGCCGGGCAAGGAATCGATCGGCTGGTTCTTCAAGCAGACTTGGGGCAATCTCTACGCGCGCGAGGAGGTGGTGCCGCTGCGCGACCGCGCCTTGATGCTGATCGGAACCGACCTTGCGCTCGGCCGCGCCGGGCCGCTTCGCGACCATATCAAGGTCGCGCTGCACGCCGGGGTCACGCCGGTGCAGCTCGTCGAGCTGATGTTCCAGGCGGCATTTTACGTCGGCATACCGGCGCTCGGCATGGGGCTGCAGGTCGCAAAGGACGTGTTCCAGGCTGCCGAAAGAAAGAAAATGGAGGCGAAGAGGATGGCCGAGCAGGACAATGCGATCGACCTCGGGTCGATCAACCACGTCGCGATGGTGGTGCGCGACTGGCGGGTCGCCGCGCAGGGCTATGCCAATTTGATGGGCCTGCGGCGCTGGAAGATGGTCGAGCTCGGCCCGCAGCTGATGACCGAATGCCAATATTATGGCGAGGACGAGCCCTGCACCTGGATCTCGGCCTTCGCCAAGAGCGGCGACACGTTGATCGAGCTCTGCCAGCCGGTCGAGGGCAAATCGATCTTCGCCGATTTCCTGCGCGATCACGGCGAGGGGATGCAGCATGTCGGCAATCTCAGCCATCCCAGGCCCCGGCAGCTCGTCGAGAGCTGGACCGCCCAGGGGGTCAAGGTCGGCAATTATTGCAACATCGCCGACGTCGTGAAGCTCTATTATCTCGACACGCGCGAGCAGACCGGCGGCATGTTCCTCGAGGTGGTCGATCCCGCATCGTTCGCCGCCATTCCCGCGTTCGGCGAGGATGTCGACTTCTAGGATCTTTCGGAGAGCCCTCATGGACCAGCCCCTGCTTCCCGTCGAAGGCATAACCAGCGCCGCCGTCGTGGTGCGGGACCACCGCGCGTCGATGGAGCAATTCGCCCGCTTCTTCGGCATCGCCGAGTGGCGAGTGCGGCGGTTCGACGGCAACGAGCTGATCGACGGCCATGTCCATGGCGACATCATGCACGCGAGCTGGATCAGCGCGCGCGGCAGCAACGGCCGGGTCGCGTTCGAGCTGATCCAGCCGGCCGGCGGCCAGAGCTTGTTCGAGCGCCACCTGCACCAGCGCGGCGAGGGCATGTTCGGCGTCCAGACGGCCGATCTCGCGCAGGACCGGATCGAGGAGATCGCCGCGCGCGCTGCCGAAGCGGGGATCGCGACCTTGCAGGAATGCCGGCTCGGCGGCGAACGCTTCGTTTGGCTCGACACAAGATCCGAGCTGGGCGTGGTGACGATCCTGCAGGGCGCGGCGGGCGGCGAGCGTCTCGAGCTCGGCGCGGTCGCCGGCGAGGGTCCGCCGCTGCCCGTCCAGAAACATTATCATTTCGGGATCGTCTGCCGCGACCGCACCGCCACCAAGCAAGCTTACGAGCGGCTCTACGGCATGGACAAATGGATCGAGTTCAAGATCGAGACCGACGTCACGCTGACCGACACTTATTATTACGGCAAGCCGGTCAAGCACGCTTACGACAATTGGGTCGGCCGCCGCGACGGCTTCGGCGTCGAGCTGATCGAGATGCGCTACGGCGACGCGGTCTACCAGGAGATGCTCGACACGATCGGCGACGGTCCGCACCACGTCTTCCCGACGATCTGCAGCGCTGAGGAATTCGCCGCGGCCCAGGGCTATTTCGCGGCCAACGACATGCCGATCATCCAGAGCGGCCGCATCGGCGGACTGATCGACTATTTCTACGTCGACACCCGCCGCAAGCTCGCCGGCCTGACGCTCGAGGTGGTGACGCCGCTCACCGAGGGCTGGCTCGAGACTTTGCTGCCGGGCGAGGCCTCCTACGTGCTGATGGGGCCCGACGTCTGATCTCCCCTGATCCTCCCCGGCACGGGGAGGGGGACCACCCGAAGGGTGGTGGAGGGGCGGTTTGGGTCAAAGTCGCCCCTCCACCGCTACGCGGTCCCCGTCCCCGTGCCGGGGAGGATTAAATCAGCTCTCGGCCCACCATGGCCGGGCGTCGGGATCGGGCACGGTCAGCACCTCGACCAAGGTCGGGCCCTTGGCATCGAACGACCAGCGCAGCGCCGCGTCGAGCTCGGCCGGATCGGCGACCCGCCGCGCCTCGAGCCCCTGCCCTTCGGCGATCTTGCAGAAGTCGACGCCGACGATGTCGCTGCCGACCGGATTGCCGAGCCCGAAGCGCTGGCCGAACGCCTTGAGCGCCGAATAGCCCTGGTTGTTGACGATGATGTAGCTGATCGGCAGGCCGAGCTGCGCCGCGGACCACAGCCCCTGGATCGAATAGAGGCTCGATCCATCGCCGATCAGGCCGATCACCTTGTCGCCCGGCTTGCCGAGCGCGATCCCGACCGCCGCCGGGAGCGAATAGCCGAGCCCGCCGCTGGCGCTGGTGAAGAAGCCGTCGCGGCGGACGATCGGCAGATGCGTCTGCAGCGCCGGCCGCGAGCTCGGCGCCTCCTCGACGATGATGCTGTTGGCGGGCCGGGCGGCGGCGATGCGGTGCATCAGGTAAGGTTCGGTCAGCGCTTTGCCCGACGGCGCCGGAACCGGCTGGCGCGCCGGCGGCTTCTCGCGCTCCGGCGACGGCTCGGCGCGGAGCAAGGCCTCGAGCGCCGGCTTGATGCTGGTCGTGATCGCCGTCCCGCTCGCCGCCCAGGTGGCGAGCGCCGGATCGTCGACGAACTGGAACAGCCTGGCGCCCTCGGGGACGTGCGGCCCGCTGCCCTCGACATGGTAGACGAAGGCCGGCGCGCCGATCACCAATATGACGTCGCTGCCCGCCAATGAGGCGACGACGTGGCCGCGGTCGGCGGGGAGGAAGCCGGCGAACAAAGGATGATCCTCGGGGAAGCTGTTGCGCGGCGAATTGGGGCTGACCCAGACCCGCGCGCGATGCTTTTCGGCGAGCGCGATGATCTCGTCCCACGCATCCTCGAGCGCGATGCCGGGGCCGGCGACGAAGGCGGGGCGCCGCGCCCCCGCCAGCGCCGCGATCGCCTCGTCGATCAGCCCCGAGGCATCGGCGATCTTGTCGGCGACCCGCCGCACCTCGACCGGCTCGGCGGGCTCGTCCCAATCGTCCATCGGGATCGACAGGAACACCGGGCCGCGCGGCGGCTGCATCGCGACATAATAAGCGCGCGCGATCGCCGCCGGCACGTCCTGCGCACGCGCCGGCTCACACGCCCACTTGACGTGCGGCTGCGGGAATTCGGTCGCGCGCTCGGCGAACAGGAACGGCTCGAACGGCAGCAGCGATCGCGCCTGCTGGCCGGCGATCACGATCAGCGGCGTCTGGTTCTTGCGCGCGGTGAAGAGGTTGCCGAGCGCGTGGCCGAGCCCCGCCGCCGAATGGACGTTGATCAGCGCGGCGTTGCGCGTCGCCTGCGCGAAGCCGTCGGCCATGCCGAGCACCGAGGCTTCCTGAAGCCCAAGCACGTAGCGGAAGTCGTCCGGAAAATCGCGGAACATCGGCAGCTCGGTCGATCCCGGATTGCCGAAGACCGTCGTCACGCCGAGCTCGCGGAGCAATTTGACCGTCGCGCTGCGCACCGTCTCGCGGTTGGTCTTGAGCTCGACTTCCGGGCGCGCCTCATGGTCGGCGTCGGCAGCCATCATCTCTCTCCTTCGCGACCCGGGTCCCGAAGTTCGTCGGGACTCAATGCCTTGCACCTGCCGCTCGCAAAAACGGATAGGCCCGCACCCGGGACCGGTCAATGCGACCGCCTCGGAGCCGTTGCGTGCGCAGTCTGTGCCGAAATTTCACGGATCGTCCGGCCGCGGACGGCGCTGTGGCATAGCCGTGACTTGTCACGGCCTCGTCGCACGGCGAGCATCACCCTCACCCCACCCTCTCCCATCAAGGGAGAGGGCTTTTGGAGGACCGGTCCGCTTTCGTTGGATTCACTTCTTTATCCCTCCCCCTTGATGGGGGAGGTTAGGTGGGGGTGCTGCTCGAGCAGCACGGTGTCGACCACCGTCAGTCGCCGTCCGACGGGCGGCATTGCTTACCGCGGGGATTGCTTGACGGCGCGCGGGGCGGCGGAGATGATGTCGGAACCCCGGCGCAGATGGTGGCCCCGAATGAAACTCGCCCCCGCGCCCCAGTGCCTCTCGCCGGAATGGCTGCTGCTGCTCCTGCTGGTCGTCTCGCTCGCCTTCATGCAGCCGGGCTTCTGGATTTCCGGGCTCCAGGTCGCCCCGACCGACTTCGTCTATCCCTTGCTGCTCGCCGCTTGGGCCATTGCCTTCCTCCGGGGGCGCGTCGCCTTGGCCTGGCAGCCGGCCTATGCGCTGCTGATCGCCTATTTCGCCGCGATGCTGGTCTCCGCGCTCGCGGCCGGCGTCCCGCAACGATCCGCGCTCAAGCTGCTGACCCAGCTCTATCTGTTCAGCCTGCCGGTCCTGGTCTGCAGCCTCGTCGGCTCGCAAGCGCGGCTGCGCCAGGCGTTGCTCGCCTGGCTCGCCGGGAGCGCGATCGTCGCTTTGGTCGGGGTCGCGGCGGTGATCGCCTTCCTGGTCGACCCGAACAGCCCGTGGTTCGCGTTCGCACGCTCCGATTTCGGCACCTTGCCGACCGGCCCCTATCCGCGGCTGTGGCTGACCTTCCTCAACCCGAACCTGCTCTGCAACTACCTCACCGTCTCCTTGGTCGTGCTGCTGATCGCGCGCCGGAACGCGTGGATCGCCCGCACCCCGTTCCTGCTGCTGCTCGCCGGGCTGTTGCTCGCCGCGGCTTTCACCATCTCGACCGGCCTCGGAGGCATCGCCCTCGCGCTCTCGCTCTGGCTGTGGCTGCTGCTGCGCGAGCGCCACCCCCCGCTCGGGCGCCTGCTCGCGCGCCTGCTGCTCGCGGGCGGCATCGCGGCCGCGGCGGCGTTCGTGCTGGCGGCGCTGGTGACGCCGGTCATCCCCCGCGACGTTCCGTTCCTGGTCCATCTCCCCGGAATCGACCGGCCGTTCGCGCCGGCGGTGCGCTGGCTGACCTGGCACCAGGCGATCGCCAACTTCCTCGCCGACCCTGTGTTCGGCCGCGGCATCGGCAGCGACGCCGTCTCGGTTTCTTATTGGGTTCCGTGGGGCCTCCACAGCCACCTCACCGACGCGCACAATGCGTATCTCAACATTGCCGTCCAATGCGGCCTGCTCGGCCTCGCCGCATTGCTCGCGCTGATCGTCCATGTCTGGCGTCGGACGCGGCGGGCGGCCACCCGGCACGATCTCGTCGCCTTCGGCCTCGGCTTCGCGTTCCTGAATGCCTTCGCCTACCAGGGCCTGACCGGCTCGTTCGAGGATGCGCGGCATCTGTGGGTGCTGCTCGGGCTATTCCTGGCGAGCCTTCGCCTTCGCGCGCCCCAGCCAGGGACACCCTGAGCCCTCAGCGGCGGAAGCAGCCCGCCTCATGGTCATTGACCAGCCCCGTCGCCTGCATCCAGGCGTGGACGATCACCGGCCCGACGAAGCTGAACCCGCGCTTTTTGAGCGCCGCCGAAAGCCGGTCGCCCTCGGCCGAACGGCTGGTCGGACCGGTGCCGTCGCCGAGCAGGGGTTGTCCCCCGACCGCTTCCCAGGCGAAGGCCGAGAAATCTTCGCCCGCGTCGCGCATGGCGAGGAAGGCGCGGGCGTTGCGGATCACCGCCTCGATCTTGGCGCGCGATCGGACGATGCCGGCATCGCCGAGCAGCCGCGCGACGTCCGCCTCATCGAAGCGCGCCACTCGCTCGGGATCGAAGCCGGCGAACGCAGCGCGAAAGGCGTCGCGCTTGCGCAATATGGTGATCCACGCGAGCCCGGCCTGAAAGCCGTCGAGCATCAATTTCTCCCACAGCGCCCGGGCATCGAATTCGGGCACGCCCCATTCGGCATCGTGATAGGCGCCGAGCAATGGATCGCTCGTCGCCCAGCGGCAACGCTGCACCCCCTCGTTCATCGGCCCCTCCCCCTCATCGCAAGCGGCGGAGCATCAGGCGGCATCGTGGAAGATGATCCCCAAAGTATGGCGCTTGCCGGATCGCAGCCTGCTGACGCCGTGACGCATCGTCACCCGATAGTCGCCGCGCGTGCCCTTGTGCGGCCGCGCGTTGACCGCGAACAGCACCGCGTCGCCCTTGCCGAGCGGCACTACGGAAGGCCGCGACTGCATGCGCGGCCGCTGCTCGGTCAGCACGAACTCGCCGCCGGTGAAATCCGTGCCCGGCGCCGACAGCAGCACCGCGACCTGGAGCGGGAAGACATGCTCGCCATAGAGGTCCTGGTGCAGGCAATTATAGTCGCCGGGCCCATATTCGAGCAGCAACGGCGTCGGGCGGCGCTGGCCGGCGGCGTGGCAGCGATCGAGGAACGCCCGATGGTCGGCGGGGAAGCGCACGGCGCTGCCCATCCGCTCGTGCCAGCGGTTGGCGATCGTCGCGAGCCGCGGGTAGAGCGCGGTGCGGAAATCCTGCACCAGCGGCGGCAGCGGATAAGCGAAATAGCGATATTCGCCCTGCCCGAAGCCATGCCGCGCCATCACCACCTGGCTGCGGAACGCATCGGAAGGGCCATAAAGCGCGGCGACAGCATCGCACTCGGCGTCGCTCAGCAGGCCGGGCAACACGGTCCAGCCGTCGCGGTCGAGATCGGCCGCCGCACGCTCCCAATCGATCGCCGCGACCCGTCCATCGGCGGGGTTCGGCCCGTCCCGCCTCGCCGCCATGTCGTGATGCTGCATCGTCATCGCAGCATCCTAGCGTACACCCACGCTCGCCGCGCCCCGCTTCTTGCTGTCAAAGCGATAGGGGCGAAATCGAACCTTAGTAAGCAGTGGAACCGCCGTATCCCGCCGGCCCGCGATCGCGGCCGCCACATCGAGCTGCCACTTAAATCCTTTAAGCCCGGAGTTGTACGAGTTCGCGAACCGAAGCTCCTTCGAAACAGCGAGGGATGCGCCGATTAGTCCTTCGGACGACTATTTCTTGTTCGCTTTATACGCCTTCTGCAGGTCAATCTTTATACGCTTAATGGCTCCAGTGGGGTCGCCCCACCCCCACGGCACCTTAAAACATTGCCCTGGTCCTGCCGTTCGAAGGACGGCCTCAATGTGCGGCCACCAGTAAAAGAGATAAGAGATTTGGACGTGCTTCTTTTGGCGAGGCCATCTCTCGTCGAGTACGACGAGCCTTAAGCCGGTCTCGTTTATGGCGACTATCTCATGCGGCTTCTTCGTTAGCGCGAAATCCCCGCCAACGATCGCATCTCCGCCTGCCTTTGCGAATTTACGGACCCAGATATCATCATCAACTCCCCGTGCGGCATGATCATCCACTGTGTCGAGGGTGAAGCCTGGTGAGAGAAGCTGCTGCCGAATGAGGTCGGTCAATTTTGGCGCGACGTTCTCGTCAGCGCAGATCCTCAATGCAGACGCCGTAATTCAAATCGAACTGCCTCGTCGACCTGACCGCCGTCGATATCGAACCAATCCGCCACCTCTTGCGACCGTTGGTCATTCGCTACCCAGCTTTCGAAAAGCGTCACGGTGGGAATTCGGCGATCAGAGATTACAGGCCGACCGAATGCGTAGACCGGCGAAACAAGAACGTTGGGGGCGATCTCCGGTTCTGGCCGCCACAACGCGGCAAAGCCATCAACACTGAACTCTAGATCGCGAGCAAACAGGCCTTCGATGATCTCGTACATCTCCACCTGTTTTGTCATCAGGTTCAACAGCTGGCGATCCCCTGTCTTTTTCGCCGTGTCGAGGAAGATCTGCTTTCGATCCGTCTGGAATTTCACACTGCCTGTTGCAAAGGGATGGGAGACTCCAAGTTCCTCACGTGCGTTGGCTGCCGCAATTCGCAAGGATTGCAGACTGATTTTGACCCGACGAAAGTGCTCCACGAACTTGATTTCAATTAGATCAAAAAAGCTGACCTCGTGCTCACGGCCCGCCTTCGGGTAATCCCGAATTATCACCGGAGCACCGCCTGTCCGGGTCGGTGCCAACCAGCGATTTATGCTTCGGCGACTTTCCATCCCAAGCAAGCGCGCAGCCTCCGCAACGGTGTAGAACCCCCCGTTGAGATCGATCTTCCGCACTGCAGCAGTCATCTTCATGTCCGTCGGGGTACAGGACGTACCGGATCTCGGTCAACGAATCATAAAGCCATTCTGGGCTGACCTCCGCACAGCAGACGCCGTCGATGACTATGGAAACTTCGCAAAACTAGGGGACGGATCCCGCCGCGCCGACCTACATCAGCAACGGCAAGGAACGGGGCTACAGCTTCCACGGCCTGCGCAAGAACGCGACCTGATACCTCGCCGTTGGGAATGAGCGACACCGAGATCGGCTCGGCCGTCGGCATGACGCCCAAAACCGTGCGTCAATTTACCAAGCGCGCGAAGGCGCTGATGATCGCGCAAGGTGCTGCCACAAGATCACGAAGGGGGGACGTCCTGCCGCTAAAAAGGGGACGCCGCGACACAGCCGGCAAAAATTGCCAATGAACTCAGGATGGTGACCCCTACGGGAATCGAACCCGTGTTTCAGCCGTGAAAGGGCCGCGTCCTAACCGCTAGACGAAGGGGCCGAACCGATCCGCCGTTGCGATGCCGGCGGGACGAGTAGCGGGGCGGGACTTAAGGGAGCGGTGCTTGGCGGTCAACCCGGTCGCGGCGTGCACGCGACGCCCGATTGGCCGCGTGCCGATCAATCCGCCCAGGCGGCGTCCTCGAGGTGGATCTCGGCCGAGGGGCGGCTGCCCCAGTCGTCGCGCTTGATGCGGCCGGCGATCCAGAGTTTGCGGTGGCTCGGCGCGGCGAGCATTGCCTGGCCGAGCTCGCTCTCGGCCATGCGGAAGGCGATCGCCTTGATGCGGCGGCCGTCGTCGCCGGCGACAACCAGCCGGAGGTGGTTGCTGCCGACGACGTCGGCCTTGACGATCCGCACCGGCCCGGCCGCCACCCTCGGGCCCGGCCAGCCCGCGCCATAGGGGCCGCCGGCATCGAGCGCGTCGCACAGATCCGGGCACACCCCGCCCGGCGCGAGCACTGCGTCGAGCAAAAGGGCGCGGTCCTCCTGCGCACTCGCGATCGCCGCCCCCAGCCGCGCATCGAGGAAATCGCGCAAAGCATCGATCTTGTCGCCCGCGACCGTCAGCCCGGCCGCCATCGCATGGCCGCCGCCGGCGACGAGCAGCCCGCTGTCCTTCGCCGCCAGCACCGCGGCGCCGAGATCGACACCGGCGATCGAGCGGCCGGAGCCCTTGCCGAGGCCGTCCTCGTCGAGCGCGACGACGATCGCCGGCCGGCCGAGCTTCTCCTTGAGGCGGCTCGCGACGATGCCGATCACGCCGGCGTGCCAGCCGCGGCTCGCGACCAGCGCGACCGCGCGATTGCCCTGCGCCTTGCACAAATCCTCGGCCGCCTCGCTGACGGTCGCCTCGATCGCGCGGCGCTCCTCGTTCAACCGCTCGAGCTCGGCGGCGATCGCGCGCGCCTCCTCCGCGTCCTCGCTGGTCAAAAGGCGGACGCCGAGATCCGATTTGCCGACCCGCCCGCCGGCGTTGATCCGCGGCCCGAGCGCGAAGCCAAGATCGGTCGCCGTCGGCGCCCGCGTCAGCCGCGCAGAGTCCATCAGCGCGGCAAGTCCGATGTTGCGGCCCTGCGCCATCACCTTGAGGCCCTGGGTCACGAACGCGCGGTTGAGGCCGCGCAGCGAGGCGACGTCGGCGACCGTGCCGAGCGCGACCAGATCGAGCAGCTCGACCAGCCGCGGCTCGGGCCGCTCGGCGAAGAAACCGCGGCCGCGCAGCACGCGGAGCAGCGCCGCGCCGAGCAGGAAGGCGACGCCGACCGCGGCGAGGTGGCCGTGGCTCGCGGCATCCTCCGCCTCGTCGAGCCGGTTCGGGTTGACCAAAGCATGCGCGGCCGGAAGCGCGCTCGCGCATTTGTGATGGTCGACGACGATCACGTCGACCCCGGCGGCGCGCGCCATGTCGAGCGCCTCGAAGGCCTGCGCGCCGCAATCGACGGTGACGATCAGTTTCGCCCCGCCCTCCGCGATCCGCACCAAGGCCTCGCCGGACGGGCCATAGCCCTCCATCAGGCGGTCGGGGATATAGGCCTGGGGGTCGCAGCCGAGGCCGCGCAGCAGGCGGATCAGCAATGCCGCCGAGGTCGCGCCGTCGACGTCGTAATCGCCGAAGATCGTCACCGGCTCGCGCGCCGTCACGGCATCGGCGAGGCGCGCGGCGGCACGGTCCATGTCGCGGAAGATCGAGGGATCGGGCATGAAGCCGCGGATCGTCGGCGCGCGGTGGCGCTCGAGGTCGGCGCGTGGGACGCCGCGCGCGAGCAGCAGCTGCGCGACCAGATCGTCGGGCACGAAATTGGCGTCGGCGACATCGGCCGCGAGGCCCCGCCAGCGCCAGGCACGGCCGAGGATCGAGCGCGATACGCCGCAGACAGGATCGGGGGGCATCAGCATCGCCCGGCCCTATCGCATTAGCGCCGCAGCGTGAATCCCGCAGCGCCGCAAATGCGACGGGACGTGGTGGTGGCCCGCGCCGGCCTCAGCCGCGCGCGGAGAAATCCCGGCGGTGCTCGCCGCGGACCCAGCGGACGGTGCCTGTGCTGGCGCGCATCACCACGCTTTCGGTGGTGATGCAGCCCTTGCCGCGGCGGACGCCCTCGAGCAGCGAGCCGTCGGTGACGCCGGTGGCGGCGAAGATCACGTCGCCCTTGGCGAGTTCCTCCAGCTGGTAGATGCGGTCGAGGTCCTCGACTCCCCATTTCGCGGCGCGGGCGCGCTCGTCGGCGTTGCGGAAGACCAATCGCCCCTGGAACTGGCCGCCGACGCAGCGCAGCGCCGCCGCCGCGAGCACGCCTTCGGGCGCGCCGCCCTGGCCCATGTAGATGTCGATCGTCGTGTCCGGATCGGAGACCGCGATCACGCCGGCAACGTCGCCGTCGGGTATCAGCATGATGCCGCAGCCGAGCTCGCGAAGCTCGGCGATCAGTTTCTCGTGGCGCGGCCGGTCGAGCACGCAGACGATGATCTCGGAGGGCTGGACGCCCTTGGCCGCGGCGACCGAGCGGACATTGTCCCCCGGGCTTTTGGCGAGGTCGATCGTCCCTTGCGGATAGCCGGGCCCGATCGCCAGTTTCTCCATATAGACGTCGGGCGCGTTGAGCAGGCAGCCCTGCTCGCCGATCGCCAGCACCGCCATCGCATTGGGACCGGCCTTGGCGGTGATCGTCGTGCCTTCGAGCGGGTCGAGCGCGATGTCGATGCGCGGGCCGGTGCCCTGCGCCGCCCCGACCTTTTCGCCGATGAACAGCATCGGCGCTTCGTCGCGCTCGCCTTCGCCGATCACGATCGTGCCGTCGAACTCGAGCTGGTTGAGCGCGTCGCGCATCGCCTCGACCGCGGCCTGGTCCGCCGCGCGCTCGTCGCCCCGCCCGATCAGCTTGGAGGCCGCCACCGCGGCCGCTTCGGTGACTCGCACCATCTCCAGCACGAGCACCCGATCGAGCGTGTGGCTTGCAGTCACCATTATTCCTGTCATCCTCGCCTGCGTTTCGAGGCGATTAGGCGACGCCTATGACAATGTCGAGAATGATAGCACTGGCGTTGCTTGCTTTTTGGACGGCCGCCAGAGGTGCCGCTCCGCAGACGGCCGAGCAGGCGCGCGACTGAGCCGGGCGGCCGAGCCGACGCCCTAGCGATTGGGCCGTTCGAGGAACTTCTTCACCCCGCGCGCGGCCTGGCGGATGCGCTGCTCGTTCTCGACCAGAGCGATGCGGACATAGCCCTCGCCTTCGTCGCCGAAGCCGACGCCGGGGCTGACCGCGACATGCGCCTCGGCGAGCAGGCGCTTGGAGAATTCGAGCGCGCCGAGGGAGCGATATTGCTCGGGGATCGGCGCCCAGGCGAACATGCTCGCCTCGGGCGCGGGTATCTCCCAGCCGGCGCGGGTGAAGCTCTGCACCAGGCAATCGCGGCGCGACTTGTAGAGCTTGCGGTTCGCCTCGACGATGTCCTGCGGCCCGTTGAGCGCCGCCACCGCCGCCGCCTGGATCGGCGTGAAGGCGCCATAATCGAGATAGGATTTGACCCGGGTGAGCGCGTTGATCAGCGATTTGTTGCCGACCGCGAAGCCGATCCGCCAGCCGGCCATCGAATAGGTCTTGGACATCGAGGTGAACTCGATCGCGACGTCCTTGGCGTCGGGCACCTGCAGGATCGAGGGTGTCGGCGTGTCGCCGAAATAGATTTCGGCATAAGCGAGATCGCTGATCACCCACAATTTGTGGGCGCGCGCGAATGCGACGACCTGCTCGTAGAAGGCGAGGTCGGCGACATAGGCGGTCGGGTTGCTCGGATAGCCGATCACCAGCACGGTCGGCTTGGGCACGGTGTAACTGATGGCATATTCGAGCCGGGTGAAGAAATCGGGCCCTGGCGCGGCCGGGATCGAGCGGATCGCGGCGCCGGCGATGATGAAGCCGAACTGGTGGATCGGATAGCTGGGGTTGGGCGCGAGCACGACGTCGCCCGGCGCGGTGATCGCCTGCGCGAGGTTGGCGAGGCCCTCCTTCGAGCCCAAGGTGACGACGACCTCGCTGTCCGGATCGACATCGACCCCGAAGCGGCGGGCGTAATAAGCGGCTTGCGCGCGCCTGAGGCCAATGATCCCCTTCGAGGCCGAATAACCGTGCGCGCGGGGGTTGCGCGCGACCTCGGCGAGCTTGTCGACGACATGCTGGGGCGGGGCTCCGTCGGGGTTGCCCATGCCGAGATCGATGATGTCCTCGCCCCGCGCGCGCGCAGCCGCCTTCATCGCGTTGACTTCGGCGAAGACATAGGGAGGCAAGCGGCGGATGCGGTAGAAATCGTCGTTCATCAGCGTGCCATAGCGGCATCTTCGGCCAGTTTCAGCCGAATAATGCCCCCGAAAACGCACTACTCTTCCAACCCGGGGCCGGGCGGACTACATCGAGCCGAAAGGACCGCATATGGCCGAGTTCGGCGACAGCCCCGCTTCCAATCCGCCCATGCCGGGCGTGCCCGCACCCAGCCTGGAGGATCTGCAGCATTGGACCTGGGTGATGGGGCGCGCGCAGCAGCTGATGATGGAGCATGTCGCGCGGCAGATGGCCGAGGCGCCGGCCAAGATCGCCGCGGCCGAGCCCAAGGCGGCGTTGGGGCCGTGGGGCTCGCCCGCCCTGGGCGGATTCACGCCCGGCTTCGCGGCCGGCTTCCCCGCGCTTGGCGATGCGAGCAAGCTCGTCGAGGCGCAGACGGAGCTATGGACCCAGGGGCTGTCGATCTGGCAGCGCGCGCTCGGCCTCGACCAGGGCGATAGCGCGCTCAAGGCGCGCGCCGACAAGGACAGGCGCTTCGCCTCGCCCGAATGGCGCGACAATCCCTTGTTCGACATGATCCGCCAAAGCTACCTCCTGGTCTCGGATCGGCTGCTCGGCAGCGTCGATGCGATCGACGGGCTCGACGAGGAGCAGCGCGAGCAACTGCGCTTCGCCACCCGGCTGTTCGTCGACGCGATGAGCCCGTCGAACTTCGCGCTGACCAATCCCCAGGTGATCGAGCGGACGATCGCCAGCCGTGGCGACAATCTCTTGAAGGGCCTCGAGCATATGCTCGCGGATCTCGGCAAGGGCCAGCTCACCCACACCGCGCCGGAGGCGTTCGAGGTCGGCCGCAACATCGCCGCCACGCCCGGCAAGGTGGTCAAGCGCACCCCGCTCTACGAGCTGATCCAATATAGCCCGACGACCGACCAGGTTTACGAGACGCCGGTCATCGTCTTCCCGCCGTGGATCAACCGCTTCTACATCCTCGATCTCAACCCCGAGAAGAGCTTCATCAAATGGGCGGTCGACAGCGGCCTCACCATGTTCATCGTGTCTTGGAAATCGGCCGACTCTAGCCTGGCCGAGACCGTGCTCGACGATTATGTGCGCGCGCAGATCGAGGCGATCGATACCGTGCGCGAGCTGCTCGCGGTCGAGCACGTCCATACCATCGGCTATTGCGTCGCCGGCACCACCCTGGCGACGACCTTGGCCTTGCTCGAGGCGCGCGACGAAGCGGGCAAGGTGGCGAGCGCCACCTTCTTCACCGCCCAGGTCGATTTCTCCGAGGCCGGCGACCTCAAATTGTTCACCAGCGACGGCCAGATGAAGCTAATCGATCAGCTTTCGAGCGACGGCTATCTCGACGGCCGCTACATGGCCGCGACGTTCAACCTGCTGCGCGGCCGCGACCTGATCTGGAACTACGTCACCAACAATTATCTGCTTGGGCAGGATTATCCGCCCTACGATCTGTTGTTCTGGAACGGCGACACGACCAATCTGCCGACCAAGTGGCACCAGGCCTATCTCAAGGACCTCTACCGCGACAACAAATTGGTCCAGCCGGGCGCGATCACCGTCGACGGCACGCCGATCAACATCGCCAAGGTCAGGACTCCGGCCTACGTCCAGGCCGGGCGCGAGGACCATATCGCGCCGGCCGCGAGCGTGTGGAAGATCACCCAGCATTTCCAGGGACCGCTGCGCTTCGTGCTCGCCGGCTCCGGCCATGTCGCCGGGGTGGTCAACCCGCCCGCGGCCGGCAAATATCAATATTGGACCAATGGGGAGAAGGTCGAGACGCTCGACGAGTTCCTCGCCGGTGCGACCGAAACCAAGGGCAGCTGGTGGCCCGACTGGCTCGGCTGGATCGAGCGCAAGTCGAACGAGATGGTCCCGGCCAAAGGCGCCCGCATCCCGGGCAAGGGCAAGCTCAAGGCCCTCGAGGACGCCCCCGGCTCCTACGTTCGCGCGCGTTGATGCCTATTCCTCCTCCGGTTTCCCCGGGGGATGATCCGGCCGCCAAGCCCCCGGCTTGGCTGCACAGTGCGGGGCACTGTGCAACGGATCATGACCGCGAAGCGGTCGAGGGGCGCCTTTGACGAACTGCCCCTCCACCACCCTGCGGCCCCCGGCTGCTTTGCAACCGGTTCCGGCTCTCGGCATCCCCCCGGGATGCCGACCCGCCTACACCCCCCTCCCCTGCAAATGCAGGGGAGGAACCTTCTGATCCGTCGCCCCGCTTGCCTTCGCCTACTCGACACGCGCGTCGGCTCGTTTTAAACGGCACGATCGATGATGAGGAAAAAGCCGAATGTTCTCACGTAAGCTGGCGATCCTGACCGCCCTCTCGCTGGTCGTCGCGACGACGCCGTCGGTCGCGCAGACCGGTGACACCACGCCGACGGGATCGCGGACCTTCGAGGATCCCGCGGCGCGCGGCATGTTCGGCTCCGACCTTTGGCTGATGCTCGGCGCGATCATCGGCGCTGGGCTGCTCACCGTGCTCGCGACGCAGCTCGGCGGCAACAAACCCGCCAGCCCCTGAGGCGCTGACCCAGCCGGCGCCGTGCCGGGCTGGTGAAAATGCCGAGGTGGCCCGCCCCCCCCGCGATCCCGCAGTGCTGCAGCGCTCATGTTGCACTGCAAAATACCCCTTGCCTTTTCGGCTTCACCTTCTTATGTGCACTGCAACATAGGAAGCAAAGTCATGGCTGACGGCAAAGTGAAATCGAAGGTTGCGGCCAAGGCTACGAAAGCCAAGCCGGCGGTCAAGACCGCCCGTGCGACCGGAATCATCCAGGAAGGGAAGACCAATATGAGCGAAGCCAACCAGACGGTCATCGACCGCGTCCAGTCGCTCTTCGGAGACGTCAACGCGCGTACCAAGACCGCGATCGAGAAGAACACCAAGGTCGTCGCCGAGCTGACCGATCTCACCCGCGGCAACGTCGAGGCCGTCGTCGCATCGTCCGAAGCGGCCGCGCGCGGCGTCGAGGCGCTCGGCCAGGAAGTTTCCGAATATGGCCGCAAGAGCTTCGAGGAAGCCTCGAGCGCGCTGCGCAGCTTTGCCGAGGTGAAGTCACCGATCGACTTCTTCCGGCTGCAGAGCGAGTTCGCGAAGAGCCAGTTCGACAGCCTGGTCGCCGAAAGCTCGAAGGTGAGCGAAGCGGTGCTCAAGCTCGCCGGCGAGGTTTTCGAGCCGCTCTCCACCCGTTATGCGGTTGCCGCGGAGCGCGTGAAGAACGTCGTCACCGCCTGACGCATTCCAGCGGGGGTCATCGAGGGCGGCTGGGCAACCAGCCGCCCTTTTTGTTGCGCGCAATTTGGCGCCCGCGACCCGGCCTGCGCGTCTTTGCTCGCACCGAGCGACCTGTGGTGCAGCTTTATCGCCGGCAAGCGCGCCAAAGCCTTGCCGCGCGACCCTCGCTTGCCATATTTATACGCACCTATGGCTATGGAAGAATCAATGAAGATTGTCGCCAGTGAGCGCAAGGGCGACGACGAAGGCACCGGTCTCGGCGTCGCCACGCGGACGCGCACCCGCACCAAGACACCGTCCCCCTACAAGGTGCTGATGCTCAACGACGATTACACGCCGATGGAGTTCGTCGTGCTGGTGTTGCAGCGCATCTTCAGGATGAGCATCGAGGATGCGACCCGGGTCATGCTCCATGTCCACCAGCGCGGCGTCGGGGTGTGCGGGATCTTCAGCTACGAAGTCGCCGAGACCAAGGTCAGCCAGGTGATCGACTTCGCCCGCGAGAACCAGCACCCGCTGCAATGCACGCTCGAGAAGGCGTGAAGATGCGCGCCTGACGGCGTTTTCTCGATGAAGGCCGCGAAGCGGGACACAAACAAGAAGCTATCAAGCCGGGGCCGGCAGCCAGCTGGTGTCGATCTTCGCGAAGCGGTTGACGAAATTGGCTTCCTGCGCGAGCCGCACCTCGTCGATCAGCCGGATGACGTTGCCGCTGCGCTCGATCAGACCGTCCTCGACCAGCCCGCGCATCATGCGGTTGACATGGACCGCGGTCAGACCGGTCGCGTCGCCGATGTCCTCCTGGGTGATCGGCAGAACCAGCTCGCTGAGCTGCGCGCCCTCCATGATCCGCAGCCGCGCGAACACCTCGCAGATCAGCGACGCAACCCGCGCGCGCGCTGAGGTCCGGCCGATCGAGGCCAGCCGATCGGCGAGCGCCACCCGCTCGGCGACCGCCAGGGTAAAGACCAAGGCCGCAAGGCGCGGATGGTCGCGGAACAGGGCCGCGAGCAGTTCGCGGTCGAACGGGCAGATCGATACGTCGGTGACCGCGACGATCGAATCGGCCGAATCCCCGAATGCGAGGCTCGAGACGCCGAGCAGGTCGCCGGGGAAATGCAGCCGCATGATCTGGCGGCTGCCGTTGCCGAGCAGCACGCTGCTGTAGAGCCAGCCTTTGCGCACGATGAACAGGTCGCGGGCATTATCCTGTTCGCGCCGGATGACGGCGCCGCGCTTGAAGCTGCGCTCCTGCTGTTCGAGCGCCGCCAGCGTCTGCGCCTCGCGCGCGCTAAGCGTGACATAATGGCCCAAGCGCTCGGCTAGGCAACTACCCCCCAAAACCCCAACCCCATTCTCAAACGCAACCCGCGCCCGCTTCTACGGCGGGAAGGAGATCGGCGCCCTGATCGAAATCAAGAACTTGCCGCAGCAGGCATTTTACGCGGCTTGCGTGCTTCCGCCAATGTCCTAAGAGCGGCCGATGGACAGGATCATCATCAGGGGCGGGCGGCGCCTCGAGGGAGAAATTCCGATCTCCGGCGCGAAGAATGCGGCGCTGACCCTGCTCCCCTGCGCCTTGCTGACCGACGAGCCGCTGACCTTGCGCAACCTGCCGCGTCTCGCCGACGTCGACAGCTTCGGCCATCTGCTCAACCAGCTCGGCGTCTCGATCACGGTCGAAGGCTCGAAGCCCAAGGATTTCGGCCGGGTGATGACGCTGCGCGCGTCGAACGTCGCGTCGACCGTCGCGCCCTACGACATCGTCCGCAAGATGCGCGCCTCGATCCTGGTGCTCGGCCCCTTGCTCGCGCGCGCCGGCGAGGCGACGGTGTCGCTGCCGGGCGGCTGCGCGATCGGCAACCGCCCGATCGACCTCCATCTCAAGGCGCTCGAGGAGCTCGGCGCCGAGATCGAGCTGACCGCCGGCTATGTCCGCGCGACCGCGCCCAAGGGCGGGCTGGTCGGCGGGCGGATCACCTTCCCGATCGTCTCGGTCGGCGCGACCGAGAACGCCTTGATGGCGGCGGTGCTCGCCAAGGGCACGACGGTGATCGAGAATGCCGCGCGCGAGCCCGAGATCACCGATCTCGCCAAATGCCTGATCGCGATGGGCGCCGACATCGAGGGGCTGCGCACCGGCACCTTGACGATCCGCGGCAAGGACAAATTGCACGGCGCGACCTACGCGGTCATGCCGGACCGGATCGAGGCGGGCAGCTACGCCTGCGCGGCCGCGATCACCGGTGGCTCGGTGCTGCTCGGCGGGGCGCGGCGCGAGACGATGCCGGCGATCCTCTCGGGCCTCACCGACGCCGGCGTCCATGTCGCCGACGAGCCGGGCGGGATCAGGGTCAGCGCCAATGGCGAGATCAAGCCGCTGACCTTGTCGACCGCGCCTTACCCGGCCTTCCCGACCGACATGCAGGCCCAGTTCATGGCCATGCTCACGCTCGCCAACGGCACCAGCCTGCTGACCGAAAGCATCTTCGAAAATCGCTACATGCACGTCCCCGAGCTCAACCGGATGGGCGCGGACATCGAGGTGCGCGGACGCTCGGCGGTGGTGCGCGGCGTCAAGGCGCTGACCGGCGCGCCGGTGATGGCCACCGATCTGCGCGCGTCGATGAGCCTGGTGCTCGCCGGCCTTGCCGCGCAAGGCGAGACCCAGGTGGCGCGAGTCTACCACCTCGACCGCGGCTACGAGCGGCTCGAGGAGAAGCTCCAGGCGGTCGGCGCCGACATCGAGCGCGCGTCGGACGGCTGAGGCATCGCCGCAGCTGGTGGGGCAATCACGCACGCAAGCCGTCATGCCAGCGAAAGCTGGCATCCAAGCGATGTTTGAGGAAGTCGCTGCCACTGGGTCGTTTTCGCCAGAGCGGCTATGCGAGCATCGTCTCGATCCCAGCTTCCGCTGGGGTGACGGGAGGGGCGGGTGGAAATGCGCGCGCTCTCAAGGCCGCGGGCGAAAGGAAGCGCGTGGCGGGCGACAAGCGCGCCTTGCTCTAGCGAAGCACCTCGGCGATGTGGATCGCGAGGCCGACCAGGCCGCCGACCAGGGTGCCGTTGATCCTGATATATTGAAGATCGCGCCCGACCGCGCCTTCGAGGCGGCCGGTGGCGGTGCGCGCGTCCCAGCCGCGGATCGTGTCGGAGACCAAAGTGACGATGCCGCTGCCATAGCTCGCCACCACGCCGACCACCGCGCGCCGCGCGAACTGGTTGATCGTCCGCTTGAGGCGCACGTCCTCCTGCAAGGTCGCGCCGAGCTGGCGCAGCGCTTCGCCGAACCGGCCGGTCAGCGCCGCCTCGGGATGCTGGACGGATTTGAGCAGGCTCGCGCGACTGCGCTCCCACAGGCTGTCGATCCAGGCGGTGACGGCCTTGTTGGCGATGATCTCGTTCTTGACCTCCTCGACCTGCGCCCGGGTCTGGGGGTCGCTGACCAGATCGTGCGCAAGCTTGGCCAACCCCTCCTCGGCCTTGGCGCGCAGCGGATGGTGCGGATCCACCGCCATGTCGATGGTCAGCTTGCGCAGCCCGTCGATGATCGCATCGGCGAGTTTGTCGTCGAGCCCGGCGAGCCGCATGATCCAGCCCGCGCGCTGGTGGACCATCGCGCGGATCATATCCTCGTTGGCGTCGAGCGTCCGCCCCGCCCAGGTCACGAAGCTGTCGAGGATCGGAATGTGGCGCTCGTCGTCGATCGCCGCCTCGAGCGTCTGCCCGAGCAAGGGCGAGATTTCGAGCGCGCGCAGCCGCGAGGCGAAAGCACTCTTGATCATCCCGCCGAGCCGCTCCTGGTCGAGCGATTGCAGGACGTCGCCGATCAGCCGCGAGGCGCCCTCGCGCATCCGCCCTTCGGCGGGCGGGCTGACCAGCAGCCGGCCGACCGTCCCGGCGACGTCGATGCCGCGCATCCGCCGCGCGACCACCGAGGGGGTGAGGAAATTGTCGCGCAGGAACTGGGCGAGCGTCTCCCCGATCCGGTCCTTGTTGCGCGGGATGATCGCGGTGTGCGGAATCGGCAGGCCGAGCGGATGGCGGAACAAGGCGGTGACGGCGAACCAGTCGGCGAGACCGCCGACCATCGCCGCCTCGGCGAACGCCCTGACGAACCCCCACGCCGGATGCAGGGCTTGGAGGTGGTCGGCGAGCAGGAACAAGGCGGCCATCGCGACCAGCATGCCGGTCGCGATGATGCGCATCCCGCGCACGCCGCGCTGCGCGGCGGTCGCGCGCAGCAGTGCGGGGCGATCGAGCAGGCTCATGCCGGCTGAATAGCTCGAACGCGGGTTTAGTTCACTCTGCAGGCTGGGCGGCCGGTGCGCTCGCGTCGCGGCCCCCGGTGGTCAGGCGACGGCGAAGCTTGGGACCGATCTTCTGCTCGAAGCCGACCGCGAGGCTGAATCCTGCCGGCACGATCACCAAAGTGAGCATCGTCGAGAGGATCAGGCCCCCGATCACGGTGATGCCCATCGGCGCGCGCCAGGCCGAATCGCCCGACAGCGACAAAGCGGTCGGGATCATGCCGGCGACCATCGCCACCGTCGTCATCACGATCGGCTGGGCGCGCTTGTGGCCCGCGTCGATAATCGCCGCCGTCTTGTCGACGCCCTTGTCCATCTCATCGAGCGCAAAGTCGACGAGCAGGATCGAGTTCTTGGCGACGATCCCGAGCAGCATCAGCAGCCCGATGAACACCGGCATCGACAGCACGTTGCCGGTCGCCAGCAGGGCCAGCGCACTGCCCAGCGGCGCGAGCAGCAGCGAGCCCATGTTGACCAGGGGCGGCAGCACGCGCTTGTAGAGCAGAACCAGCACCGCGAACACGAGCAGCACGCCGGAAATGACGGCGACGATGAAGCTCTGCAGCATCTCGACCTGCCATTTGTTCGGCCCCGAATTGATCAGCCGCACGCCAAGCGGGAGATTCTGCATCGTCGGCAATTTGTAGATCTTCGGCATCGCATCGCCGGTGACTTTGTTCGGCGCGAGATCGGCGCCGATCACGACTCGGCGGGTCTGGTCGAAGCGGCGGATCTCGGTCGGGCCTGCGCCGAAGCTGATGTCGGCGACGACCTTGAGCGGCACCGAAGTGCCGCGGATCGTCGGCACCGGCAGGTTCTCGATCGTCGCGGTGTTGCGCCGCGCCTCCTCGTTGAGCGAGACGCGGATCGGGATCTGGCGGTCGGACAGCGAGAATTTGGCGCTGTTCTGATCGATGTCGCCCAGGGTCGCGATGCGGATCGTCTGGCTCAGCGCGGCGGTGGTGACGCCGAGATCGGCGGCGAGGTCCATCCGCGGCTTGATCGTGATCTCGGGCCGCTGCATCTCGCCGTTGATGCGCGGCGCGACCAGCTCGGGCAAAGTCTCCATCTCCGCGACGACCTTGCGCGCGGTCGCGTTGAGCAGCACCGGATCGTCGCTGCCCAGCATGATCGCGATGTCGCGGCCGCCGATGGCGCCTTGCTGCGATTGGAAATGGACCCGCGCGTCGGGGATCTGGTTGAGCTTGGGCGCGAAGGCGCGCTCGAATTCGACGCTGGTGCGGTCGCGCTTCTTGTTGAGCGTCAGGTAGATTTTGGCGGTGCCGACCTCGATATCGGCGAAGGCGGCGGCAACCTCCGGCGCGGTGCGCAGGACGCTCGCCACCTGCTCGGTCACCGCCTTGGTCTGCTCGTGCGTCGTGCCGGGCGCCATCTCGATCGCGACCGTGCTGTAATCGGTGTTGACCGTCGGCTGGAAGGTGATCGGCAGCGCCCAGAAGGAAACGATTGTCGCGAGGAACGCGACAAGCCCGATCATCATCGTGTGCCAGCGATGGCCGAGCGACCAGCGCAGCAGCGCCATATAGCGGTCCATCAGCCGCCCCTCGCCGTGCCGCGCCGGACCACTGGCGCGCAGGAAATAGGCGGCAATCATCGGCGTGATCATCCGCGCGACGAGCAGGCTGATCAGCACCGCGATCACCACCGTGAAGCCGAAATGCTTGAAGAACTGGCCGGCGATCCCGGGCATCAGGCCGACCGGCAGGAACACCGCGACGATCGACATCGTCGTCGCGAGCACCGCGAGGCCGATCTCGTCGGCCGCGTCGATCGCCGCCTGATAGGCAGTCTTGCCCATGCGCATGTGCCGGACGATGTTCTCGATCTCGACGATCGCATCGTCGACCAGCACGCCCGCGACGAGGCTGAGGCCGAGCAGGCTGAGGCCGTTCAGGGTGAAGCCCATCATGTCCATGAACCAGAAGGTCGGGATCGCCGCGAGCGGGATCGCGAGCGCGGAAATCGCCGTCGCACGCCAGTCGCGCAGGAACAGGAAGACGACGAGCACGGCGAGCACGGCGCCTTCGACCATCGCCTCCATCGCCGAGTGATATTGCTGCTTGGTGTAATCGACGCTGGTGTAGAGCAAGCGGAAGCGGATCTTGGGATTTTCCTGCCTGATCTTCTCGAGCTCGGCGGCGGCCTTGTCGAACACGGTGACATCCGACGCGCCCTTGGATTTGGCGATGCCGAAGCTCAGCACCTGGCGCCCGTCCATCGTCGATGTGATGCGCTGCTCGGCGTAGAGATCGCGCACGTCGGCGATATCGGCGAGCTTGACGGTGCGGCCGGCGCCGACGTTGATCTGCGTCTCGCCGAGCGAGCGGGCGTCGCGGGCGTTGCCGAGCACGCGCACCGCCTGCTCTGAGCCGGCGATCTCCGCTCGGCCGCCGGACGCGTTGACGTTGACCTGCCTGAGCTGCTGATTGACCTGCGCCGCGGTGATGCCCTGCGCCTGCAGCTTGGCCGGATCGAGGATGACGCGGATCTCGCGGCTGACGCCGCCGCCGCGCTCGACCGCCGAGAGGCCCTCGATCTGGAGCAGCCGCTTGGCGATATTGTTGTCGACGTACCAGCTCAACTGCTCGAGCGTCATGTCGACCGCTTCCGCCGAATAATAAGCGATCGGGCCGCCGCTGGCGATGTCGATGCGCTGGACCTGGGGCTCCAATATGCCGTCGGGCAGGTCGCTGCGGATCTGCGCGACGGCGTTGCGGACGTCGTTGAGCGCGCGGTCGACCGGAACGCCGAGGTCGAACTGGACGCTGGTCCGCGACGATCCCTCGCTGACATAGGAGGTGATCTCGTCGACGCCGTTGACCGAGCGGATCGCGGCCTCGACGCGCTGCGTGACCTGGGTCTCGAGCTCGGATGGCGCGGCGCCCGGCTGGAACACCACGACATTGACGAACGGCGCCTCGACGTCGGGATTGTCGTTCACGTCCATGCCCATGAACGCGATGATTCCGGCCAAGGTCAGCGCGACGAACAGCACGATCGGCGGCACCGGGTTGCGGATCGACCAGGCCGAGATGTTGCGGAAGTTCATCCTCTGCCCCGCTCAGCGCGCGGCGCGCGCGCGGACCGGCTGCACGCTGTCGCCGGGATTGAGGAACGGCGCGGCGGAAAGCACGATCCGCTCATTGCCTTGCAGACCCTGGGTGATCGCGACGCCGGCATCGGAGACGTCGCCGACCGTGACGCCGCGCCTGGCGACCTTGTTCGCGCGGTCCACGACATAGACGTAATTGCCGCGCTCATCGCTCTGCACGGCCGATTCGGGGAGCAGCGGCGCGGTGACCATGCCGACCCGCATCTCGACGCTCGCGAAGCCGCCCGGCCGAAGCGCCTTGGCGTAGGGCAAGGCGATGCGCGCATCACCCTGGCGGGTCTGCGGATCGATGACCGGCGCGACCTGCCAGACCTGGCCGGCGAAGGTCTCGGTCGACCCGATCGGCGTGACGATCGCCGGCGTGCCGACGGTCACTTTGGCAAGATCCTCCTGCGACAGGCGCGCGCGCAGCTCCATCTGCCCGTTCTGCGCGATGCGGAACAAAGCGCCCGAGCCGGGCCCCACCACCTGGCCGGCCTCGAGCTTGCGCTCGAGCACGAGCCCGGATGCGGGCGCGCGAATGTCGAGCCTGCCGATCCGCGCGCGCGACTGGCCAAGCTGCGCCTGAGCGACCCGGACACGTGCATTGGCCGCGTTGCGGGCGGCGATGCGGCGATCGACATCGGCTTTGGAGACGAATCCGCGGCTGACCAGCGCCTGAGCACGCTCGAGCTCCTGCTGGGCAAGCGCGGCATCGGCGCGCGCCACGTCGATCGAGGCGGCAAGCTGGCGGGCTTCCTCGGCCTGGACGGAGCGTTCGATGACCGCGAGGGTCCGGCCTGCGCTCACCCAGTCGCCCGCCTCGGCGAGGACGCGCGCAACCATGCCGCCCTCGCCCGCGACGCCGACCGGCATTTCCCGCCGCGCGGCGAGCGATCCGGTCGCGCTGATCACGCGAGCGACCTGCTGCCGCCCGGGCACGATCACCGTGACATGCGGCGCCGCTCCGGCCTTCGGCGGAGTGGCGGCTTCATTTTTACCCGTCAGCAGCAAGGCGACCACGACGAGCAGGACCAAAGCGACGGCGGCGACGGCGGCGATGACGATCCGACGGCGGCGTCGCGCGATGCGCTCCTCCTCGACCATCATGGAGTTAATCGACTGGCCTTCCCAACCTGCCGTCTCGACATTCATTTTCATTGTCCAAATCCGCCATTGCGGTGCCGCCCAGCCGTGACTGTATTATATCAATAAGTCACCCGTCTCAACCACATTGTCGGCGTTTCCCCCGCACTCGTGGATCGCCTGTACACCGCTTGCCCCGGCTTGACCATCGTAAGCTGTTGCAGAATGGGGGGTTTGATCCGGTTCAGCAATGATGCAGGCAGGATCCGTTTAGTCGGCAGCGAGGTCGACCAGACCATGTTCAGAGGAGCCCGATCATGATCCGAAGCCCTGTTCTCGCAGCTTTTCTCGCGCCGATGTTCGTCGCGTCGGCCGCTGCGGTGCCCGCAGCCGCGCAGGCTCCGGCGCAGACGCCGATGCAGGGGGGCGCGATCGCCGGAACGCGGCTCGACGTGGTCGCGACCGGCGAGGTGATGCGGGTCCCCGATATCGCGCGGATCGGCGCCGGGGTGGTGACGCAGGCACCGACCGCGACGGCGGCAATCGCCCAGAACGCGCGCCAGATGGCCTCGATGCGCGCAGCGCTCAGGGCCGCGGGGATTGCCGACCGTGACGTCCAGACGAGCACGATCAGCCTTCAGCCCGAATATCGCTACGTCGAGAATCAAAGCCCGGTGCTGACCGGCTACCGCGCGAGCAACGAGGTGAACGTCCGCTTCAGGGATATCGCCGACACCGGCCGAATCCTCGACGCGCTTGTCGCGCAAGGGGCGAACCAGATCAACGGCCCGAGCTTGAGCATCGACAAGCCGGAGGAGGCGATGAACGAAGCGCGTGTCGCGGCGCTGACGAGCGCTCGTGCCCGCGCCGAGGTCTATGCGCGGCAGCTCGGCAAAAGGGTGACGCGGATCCTCTCGATCAGCGAAGCCGGCGGCTTCTATGCGCCACCGCAGCCGATGATTCAGGCGATGGCCCGTGATGCCGCTTCGACCAAGATCGACCCGGGCGAGCAGGCGGTGTCGGTGAGCCTGTCGGTCAGCTTCGAGCTCAATTAAACCAAGACTTGATCGTCACGCAAAAGAGGCCGCCCCGAACGATCGGAGCGGCCTTTTCGGCAATGACCTTATACGGTTCGCGCCTAGCGGACGCGGCCGCGGCGGACCAGATTGACGATCGCGAGGAGAATGATCGCGCCGATCAAGGAAATGATGAACGCCCTGACGTCGAGCGGCGCCTGGTTGATCGAGCCCCCGTTGAAAATCAGATTGGCGATGAACGCGCCGACGATACCGACGACGATGTTGAGCAGCACGCCTTGCTGCGCGTCCGTGCGCATGATGAGGCTTGCGAGCCAGCCGACGATGCCCCCGACGATAATCCAGACGATGAAACCGATCATATTTCCCTCCTGTTGCGCTGCCGACGAACCGGTCGATTCTCGCGGCGGTTCGTGGTCAAGACGCGCAAGCAGGGGTGTTGTTCCGCTCAGTCGCGCTGGCGCGGGAGCAAGACAGCGTTACGAATTGGCGATTGTTTCGTAAAAGTACCGAGCGTTTGATCGCGGCACGGGAGGCACGCCGCACGCGCGTCGTCAGAATTTCTGCTGGCGCTCGTAAAGCGATTTGTAATGCTGGATGCGCGTGACCCGCAGGCCGGGCATGCCCGAGCGGTCGACCGCCCGTTGCCAGGTGGCGAATTCCTCCAAGGTCAGCCCGTAGCGCTCGCAGGCCTCGTCGACCGAGAGAAGGCCGCCGCTCACCGCTGCCACGACCTCCGCCTTGCGGCGAACGACCCAGCGGCTCGTCGATCTCGGCGGAAGCGTCTCCAGCGTCAGCGGCTCGCCAAGCGGGCCAATGACCTGAGCGGGACGTATCTTCTGATTCTCGATCATTCCTACCTCAAAGTTCGCCGTAATACGGCGGGTGCTCCATTCTTCGATCCCCCGCATTTATTCGAAGGGCATTGAAGGAAGGCTAAAATGCGAAGGTAAATTTTGTGGTCATTTCGGTTAATCGCCGGTGCTCGATCCGCGCGCTGCGGAAAGATTGAACGAGCCGCGCTGCTGGCCGATCGCGTCGCGCCAGCCTGGTCCGGCGAGCAGCAGCTCGACCAGCGCCTGTTGGCCGGCGCCGAGCCCGTTCCGCGCCTGCACGCGCGCTGTGACGCTCGTCGCCTGCAGCGCCCGCAGCGCCGCAACGAGCAGCTCATAGTCGAGCCCGGCCGCCATATGGTCGGCCTGCAACGCGTTCCCGCGGCGGAAGAAACCCAGATCCATGGATGTTCTTCTAATCGACAAGGCTAAAGACCGGGTAAAGGCCCCGCTCAGCATGTTTGCGGGTGCCGACTGCAGGCCAAAAGCGGGTTCGGGACTGCGCGAGGTTTCGACAAAAGCCCGGTCAGTGCTTATGTCGGCCGCCATGCAGCCAGATTTTCAGCTTGCCCGCCCGGCCGCCGAGGCGCGGATCGTCGTCGCGATGTCGGGCGGCGTCGATTCGTCGGTCGTGGCGGCGCTCGCGGCGCGCACCGGTGCCGAGGTGATCGGCGTCACGCTCCAGCTCTACGATCACGGCGCGGCGGTGAGGCGGACCGGAAGCTGTTGCGCCGGCCAGGACATACATGATGCGCGCGCGGTCGCGGAGCGCCTCGGTATCGCCCATTATGTGTTCGACTACGAAAGCCGCTTCCACGACAGCGTCATCGAGCGCTTCGCCGACGAATATGCGCGCGGGCGGACGCCGATCCCCTGTATCGCCTGCAACCAGGGGGTGAAGTTCACCGATCTGCTCGGGCTTGCCCGCGATCTCGGCGCCGACTGTCTCGCCACCGGCCATTATGTGCGGCGGGTGATCGGCGCCACCGGGGCCGAGCTGCACCGGGCCGCGGATCCCGCGCGTGACCAGAGCTATTTCCTGTTTGCGACCACCTCCGACCAGCTCGACTTCCTGCGCTTCCCGCTCGGCGACATGCCCAAGGCGGAGGTGCGGGAGATCGCCCGCGCGTTGCAGCTCGAGGTCGCCAACAAACCCGACAGCCAGGATATCTGCTTCGTGCCCGACGGCGATTATGCCGCGGTCGTCAGGAAGGCGCGCCCCGAGGCTGGCGAGGAAGGCGACATCGTCGACCTCGAAGGCCGCGTCCTCGGGCGGCACCACGGCATCATCCATTTCACGATCGGGCAGCGCCGTGGGCTCGAGGTCGGCGGTCAGGCCGAGCCTCTGTACGTCGTCGCGCTCGATCCCGAGCGGCGGCGGGTCGTGGTCGGCCCGAAGCGCGCTCTGGCGGTGCGCAGCGCGCGCCTCGGTGCCGTCAACTGGCTTGGCGATGGCGAGCCGGGCCGCCACCGCGAGGGGCTGACCGCCAAGGTCCGCTCGATGGCACGGCCGGCGGCGGTGCGCTTCGACGGCAGCGCGATCCACTTCGCCGACCCCGAATATGGGGTCGCTCCCGGGCAGGCGGCAGTGCTCTACGACGGCGACCGAATCGTCGGCGGAGGCTGGATCGAAGCGACCGTCGCCGCCGAGCCGCTGCCGGAGCTCGAGGCTGCAGCAGCGGCGGAGGCGGCCTGAGGCTCAGCTTCGAGCCCCCCGCCCGCGCCGGGGCGCACGGCGCACCCCACTTCCAAATTGGCAGTCCCAAATTGGCAGTCCCAAATTGGCGCTGGGCTCGACGGTCACGAACAAGCCGTAGCGAAATCGCGAACGATTGCTGTAAGCAATGCGCGATGGCTACGGGCAAGAGGGACGGACTGCTGATTGCGGGCGGCGGCCTTGCAGGCAGCCTCGCGGCCATCGCCATGGCGAAGAGACGGCCGGAGGTGCCGATCCTGCTCGTCGAAGAAAGCGATCGCTTCGGGGGCGATCACGTCACATCCTTCTTCGACGCCGAAATCGACGAGGCGCAGCGCTGGCTGCTCGACCCGCTCGTCACCCACCATTGGCCCGGCTATTATGTCGCCTTCCCCGAGCAGAGCCGCAAGCTCAAGGCGGAGATCGGCAGCTTCGGATCGGAACGGATCGATCAGGCGGTGCGTGCCGCGCTCAAGCCCGATCAATATCGCCTCAACACCAAGGTCGTGGCGATTCGCGAGAACGAGCTGGTGCTGCCGGGCGGTGAAAAGATCAGGGCCGACGGCGTGATCGACTCGCGCGGCGCGGCGAATCTTTCGACGCTCGACCTCGGCTGGCGCAAGTCCGTCGCCCGCGAATATCACTTTCCGCGGCCGCATCGAGTCGATCTGCCGGTGCTCGCCGACGCCACGGTCGATCAGCTCGAGGGTTATCGTTTCGTCCAATGCCTGCCGCTGTCGGAGGACCGGCTGCTGGTCGAAGACAATGTTTATGCCGATACCGCCGACCTCGACATCGCCGCGATCGGTGCCCGCCTCGACGCCTATCTGCTCAAGCGCGGCTGGAGAGACGGGGTGCTCGAACGCGAGCAGTCTGGCGCATTGCCGATCGCGTTGGGCGACGACGTGCAGCCGCTGTGGCGCAGCGGCGGCGCCCGCGTCGCCCGCCTCGGGGCGCGCGGCGGCTTCTTCAATCCGGTCACCGGTCATGCGATCGCCGATGCCGTCCGCACCGCCGCCCTGCTGACCGAGCAGCGCGACTTCGACGGCGCCTTGCTCCACGATGCGTTCGAGGCCGAAGTCGGCCAGATGTGGCGCAAGCGCGAATTCTACCGCAGCTTCAACAGCCTGTTGTTCCAGACTCCGGCGTGGGACAGGCACAAGGTGATGGCGAGCTTCTATCGCCTTGATCAGGCGCTGATCGCCCGCTTCCACGCCGGACAATTGGGCGTGATCGACCGCATGCACGTCCAGAGCGGCGTCAATTTCAAAGCCGCGCGCGCGGCCCGGTGAGCGGCGCTGGGCCTTCTCGACGGAGCGCTTCGCCTGTGACGGCGTTACAGTTCGGCCAGAGCATTGCGCGAAAGGGCGGTACCGGCTTTTCGCAAGCAGCAATGCGGTTGCGAAATGGTCCAGAGGGGGCTGCGACTCTGTCTAGCCGCAGCCTGCTCTCGATCCCCTGACGGAGAGTCGACATCGTGCGCATTCTAATCCCGCTTCTCACCTCCTTGCTCGTCGCGGGTTGCGCGACCAACGTCGAATCACGCGTCGAAAGCAAGCTGGTCGAGGCAGGGCTGTCGCGTCCGATGGCGAGCTGCATGGCCGAGCGGCTGGTCGACCGCCTCTCGCGCGACCAGCTGCGCGAGCTCGGCCGGCTGGCGAGCCTGCGCGACCGCAACCTCGGCACGATGACGATCGACCAAATGCTCTACCATTTGCGCGCCTCGGTCGATCCGCAGGTGTATGAAGTTGTGACGCGCGCCGGCATCGGCTGCGCGATCGCGGGCTGACCCGCTTCCAATCGCGCTGCCATTATGCTTTAGCCGGCGCCGAAATCAGGCGCGAGGACTCCCTTTTTCATGAATATCCACGAATATCAGGCCAAGGAACTGCTTGCTCGCTTCGGTGTCCCCGTTCCCGCCGGCCACGCCGCGATGAGCGTCGAGGAGGCCGTGGCCGCGGCCGAGAAACTTCCGGGGCCGCTCTATGTCGTCAAGGCGCAGATCCATGCCGGCGGGCGCGGCAAAGGCAAGTTCAAGGAACTCGGCCCCGAAGCCAAGGGTGGCGTCCGCCTCGCCCACACAGTCGACGAAGTGCGCGCCCACGCGAGCGAGATGCTCGGCAAGACCCTGGTCACGATCCAGACCGGCGCCGAAGGCAAGCAGGTGCAGCGCCTTTACATCACGGACGGTGTCGACATCGCGCGCGAATATTATCTGGCGATGCTCGTCGACCGCGGCAGCGGACGGATCGCGATCGTCGCCTCGACCGAAGGCGGGATGGACATCGAGACGGTCGCACACGACACGCCCGAGAAGATCCACAGCTTCACGATCGACCCGGCGACCGGGCTGATGCCGCATCACGGACGCGCGGTCGCGGCGGCGCTCCAGCTGACCGGCGATCTCGCCAAGCAGGCGCAGGCGATGCTTCCCAAGCTCTACGCCGCCTTCGTCGGCACCGACGCCTCGCAGATCGAGATCAACCCGCTCGCGGTCACCGACGATGGCCGGCTGCTGGTGCTCGACGCCAAGGTCGGGTTCGATTCGAACGCGATGTTCCGCCACAAGGATCTGGCGGAGCTGCGCGACCTCAGCGAAGAGGATCCGATGGAGGTCGAGGCGTCGAAATACGACCTCGCCTATATCAAGCTCGACGGCGACATCGGCTGCATGGTCAACGGCGCCGGCCTCGCCATGGCGACGATGGACATCATCAAGCTGAACGGCGCTTTCCCGGCCAACTTCCTCGACGTCGGCGGCGGCGCCACCAAGGAAAAGGTCACCGCCGCGTTCAAGATCATCCTCAGCGATCCTGCGGTGAAAGGCATCCTCGTCAACATCTTCGGCGGTATCATGCGCTGCGACATCATCGCCGAGGGCATCATTGCCGCCGCGCGCGAGGTCGATCTGTCGGTCCCGCTGGTGGTCCGGCTCGAAGGGACCAATGTCGAACAGGGCAAGGCGATCCTGGCCAAATCGGGCCTGCCGATCGTCGCCGCCAACGACCTCGGCGACGCTGCGCGCAAGATCGTCGCGCAAGTGAAGCAGGCGGCCTGAGCCGGGATCGAGAGGAGCGACGATGATGAAGCTGCTGGTGCCGGTCAAACGGGTGATCGATTATAATGTGAAGCCGCGAGTCAAGCCGGACGGCAGCGGCGTCGATCTCGCCAACGTCAAGATGAGCATGAACCCGTTCGATGAAATCGCGGTCGAGGAGGCGATCAGGCTCAAGGAGAAGGGCGCCGCGACCGAGATCGTCGCGGTGTCGATCGGCCCCGCCAAGGCGCAGGAGACGCTCCGCACCGCGCTGGCGATGGGGGCGGACCGCGCGATCCTCGTGGTCACCGACCAGGAGGTCGAGCCGCTCGCGATCGCCAAGATCCTGCGCAAGATCGCGGACGAGGAGCAGCCCGGGATGATCATCCTCGGCAAGCAGGCGATCGACGACGACAGCAACCAGACCGGGCAGATGCTCGCCGCGCTGCTCGGCTGGAGCCAGGGCACCTTCGCCTCGAAGGTCGAGATCGACGACGGCTCGGTCAACGTCACCCGCGAAGTCGATGGCGGCCTCGAGACGGTGCGGCTGAAGCTGCCGGCGATCGTCACCACCGACCTGCGGCTCAACGAGCCTCGCTACGCGACCTTGCCGAATATCATGAAGGCCAAGTCCAAGCCCCTGGTCCAGAAGACGCCCGAGGAGCTTGGCGTCGACATCGCGCCGCGGCTCGCGACGGTGCAGGTGCGCGAGCCATCGAAGCGCGAGGCGGGCATCAAGCTGGCGAGCGTCGACGAGCTGATCGACCGCCTCAAGACGCTTGGCGTCGTCGGCTGACCACCGAGCGCTTCGGCCTGCTCGGCGCAGGCCTTAGCGGCGGCCGGCGCAGCAGGCCGCAGCGAGGACAGCGACGTGCGCGGCGGAAGCCGGCGCCGCTTTGTCTGGCTCCCGCTTTTTCGCGCGAGGCCGTCCCGCTGCCTTTCGTGCCCGGTCAATAGCGGCTAGTTTCGCGCCGCGCATGGACATCTACCTCCCGATCGCGGGCCTGTCGGTCAATGCCCTGATGATCATCGGCCTTGGCGGAATCGTCGGCCTGCTGACCGGGATGCTCGGCGTCGGCGGCGGCTTTCTCACCACGCCGATCCTGATCTTCTACGGAATTCCTCCGGCGGTGGCGGTGGCGTCCTCGGCGACGCAGATCACCGGCACGAGCGTCTCGGGCCTGCTCGCCTATCGGCGTCGCAAGGGCGTCGACTATCGGATGGGCGCGGTGTTGATCGCCGGCGGCACGCTCGGGGCGGTGGTCGGCGGATTCCTGTTCCGCCTGCTCCAGGAGCTTGGCCAGATCGATACCGCCATCGCTTTGCTCTACGTGATCCTGCTCGGCAGCATCGGCCTGCTGATGGCGCGCGAATCGGCCACCGCGCTCGGCCTGTTCAAGCCGTCCGAGCGCGATCGCGCCCCGCGCCGCCACAATCCGATCACGGCAGTGCTGCCGATGCGCTGGCGCTTCTATCAGTCGGGCCTCTACATCTCCCCGCTCGCGCCGCTCGCGCTCGGCTTCGTCGGCGGGGTCCTGACCGTCCTGCTCGGCGTCGGCGGTGGGTTCATCGTGGTTCCGGCGATGATCTATCTGCTCGGCATGTCGGCGCAGGTCGTCGTCGGCACCTCGCTGATGCAGATCCTGGCGGTGACCGCGGCGACGACATTGATCCACGCGACGACGACCAAATCGGTCGATATCGTGCTCGCCGTGCTGCTGCTGCTCGGCAGCGTCGTCGGCGCGCAGTTCGGCGCCCGCTTCGCCCAGCGCATCAAGCCCGAGCTGCTGCGCCTGATCCTGGCGGTGATGGTGCTGGCGGTTGCGTTCAGGATGGCGCTGAGCCTGGGCTGGCGGCCGGCCGAGATCTACACGGTCGAGCCCCTGTGAGACTGGGTGTGAGACTGGCTGTGAGACTGGCTGTGAGGATGGCTGTGAGACCGAAGGCGTGAGTTGGGCGTCCATAAGCCGCGCGCGGCTTTGCCTGCTGCTTGCGCTGACTCCCCTGCTGACCGGCGCCGCCAAGCCCAGGCTGGTTCCCGACGTCTCGCAGAGCGCGATCCAGATCCGCTATTCGTTCACCGGCGCCGATCTGCTGCTGTTCGGGGCGATCATCTATCCGGGAGGGCGGACGCCGAAGCAACGAACCGACATCGCGGTCGTGGTGCGAGGCCCGGTCGAGCCGATCGTCGTGCGCGAGAAGCAGAAGGTCGCCGGCATCTGGATGAATGCGAACAGCGCCCGCTTCCGCTCGGCCCCCGCTTTCTATGCCGCCGCCTCGTCGCGGCCGCTCGCCGAGCTGGTCGACGAGCGTACCGCTGCGATCTACGAGCTCGGACTGCAGAATTTGCAGCTCTCCCCCGGCACCGGCGCCGGCCCGGAGGAGCAGCGCCGTTTCGAGGCAGGATTGATCGATCTGCGCGAGCGCAACCAGCTCTACGTGGAGGATCCGGACGGCGTGACGATCACCGACGGCGTCCTCTACCGCGCGCGGATCACGATCCCGGCGCGAGTGCCGGTCGGCACCTACACCGCCGAGACCTTCCTGATCCAGAACGGCCGCGTGATCGCGGGCGCGCCGCGGGAGATCCACATCCAGAAGCTGGGCTTCGAACGGTTCGTGACGATGGCGGCGCAGCAATGGTCGCTCGCTTATGGCCTGTTTGCGGTCGCGGTGTCGCTGCTGCTCGGCTGGGCGGCGAGCGCGCTTTTCCGCCGCGGCTAGCCCGCTGCTGTCGCAAATCACTTGTTTACCCAATTGAGCTAATCAGCCTGCGATGGCTCAGCTTGGGACGACGGCGACCGCATGAACGAAATGGCATTCAACAATTTCCCTGCCAATCCCGCGCCCGAGGAATCGGCGGTGCCGGTCGCGCAGCAGGTGACATCCTCGTTGCGCCTCGCGCCGATCGGCCACGTGACCGAGATCAGCGGCGGTGGCGCGCGCGTCCAGATGGAGGGCAAGAGGTTGCGCGAGATCGGCATCGATCCCGATCCGAGCGTCGCCCTGTCCGGCCAGGTCGGCAGCCAGATCAAGCTCGAAGCGTCGGCCAAATGGCTGCTCGCCAACGTCCGCGCGCTCCGCGTCAACGAGGGTGACGGCGATCTCGTCACCGCCGAAATCGACTTTCTCGGCGAAGGCGACGAGGACGAGCGCAACGGCAGGCTGACCAACTTCAAGCGCGGCATCACCAGCTATCCGATCCCGGGCAATCTCGTTTACCCGGTCACCGGCGCCGACTTGAAGCAGATGTTCGCGGCCGACGACCGCGCACACATCGAGATCGGCACCGTCTATCCGACCCGCGACGTCCGCGGCGCGCTGTACATCGACGCTCTGCTCGGCAAGCATTTCGCTTTGCTCGGATCGACCGGCACCGGCAAGTCGACCTCCGCGGCGCTGATCATGCACCGCATCTGCGACCTGTCGCCCGACGGGCACATCGTCATGATCGACCCGCACGGCGAATATTCGGCGGCGTTCAAGAGCAATGGCGAATTGTTCAACGTCGACAATCTCGCAATGCCTTATTGGCTGATGAACTTCGAGGAGCATTGCGAGGTGTTCATCACCTCGACCGGTGCCGAGAAGCAGCAGGACAAGGACATCCTCGCCAAGTGCCTGCTGATGGCGCGCGCCAAGAACCGCGCCGCCGAAGGGCTTTCCAAGCTCACGGTCGATTCGCCGATCCCCTATCTCATCTCCGATCTGCTGACCGCGATCAGCAATGAGATGGGCCTGCTCAACAAGGCGACCGACACGGCGCCGTTCATGCGGCTGAAGACCAAGATCGACGAATTGAAGTCCGATCCGCGCTACAATTTCATGTTCTCGGGAATGCTCGTCGGCGACAGCATGGCCGCCTTCATCAGCAAGATCTTCCGCTTCCCGAGCAAGGGCAAGCCGATCTCGATCGTCGACGTCTCGGGGGTTCCGTCCGACATCACGTCGGTGGTCGTCGCGGTGCTCGCGCGCCTCGTCTTCGATTATGCGATCTGGTCGCGCAACGAGCTTCAGCGGCCGGTGCTGCTGATCTGCGAGGAGGCGCACCGCTACGTCCCGGCCGACAAGACCTCGTCGGGTCAGTCGGCGCGCAAGATCCTCGAGCGGATCGCGAAGGAAGGCCGCAAGTACGGCGTCGCGCTCGGCCTGATCACGCAGCGTCCGTCGGATCTTGCCGAAGGCGTGCTCTCGCAGTGCGGCACGATCATCGCGATGCGCCTCAACAACGATCGCGACCAGCAGTTCGTCAAGAGCGCCATGCCCGAGGGCGCCCGTGGCTTCCTCGATGCCATCCCCGCGTTGCGCAACCGCGAATGCATCGTCTGCGGCGAGGGCGTCTCGATCCCGATCCGAGTCTCGTTCGACGACCTCGAGCGTGACCGCCAGCCCGCCTCCGCCGATCCGCTCTTCTCCGAATTGTGGCGCCAGACCGGTGACGAGGACGGCATCGTCACGCGAGTCGTGCGGCGCTGGCGCAGCCAGGGACGCTGATCGGGCGGCGGAGCTGAGGTCCGCACGCCCGAACGACGTTGCGCGATCGCCACGCCGGCGCCCCGTCCTACCTTTTCATCGAAGCTTAGATTGACCCGCCCGGGTCACTTTGAACGTCACGGAAATGCCGCCAGGCGGGGTCAGGCCTTGCCGGCTTTCTTCTTAGCCTCTGCCGTGGCGGTCCGCGTCTGGCTCGGCGCCGAGCCGGCGGCGCGCACCGCGAGCAGGTTGCGCAGCTTGCTCCTGAAGCTGGCGAGCGCGCCCCCGCTCAACTGCGCCCGTGTCGTGAACTTGACCGACGCCGGGTTGATCGGCCGGCCGTTGCGATACAGTTCGTAGTGGAGGTGCGGCCCGGTCGAAAGGCCGGTCGAGCCGACGTAGCCGATGACCTGGCCCTGCCGGACATATTGGCCGGGTTGCGCCACGATCCGGCTCATGTGCGAATAGGATGTGGCAAGGTCGCCGGCATGGCTGAGGCGGACCTGCTTGCCGTAGCCGCCTGCCCAGCCGGCGCGCACCACCCTGCCCGCAGTCGCGGCGAGGATCGGGGTGCCGTAGCCGGCGCGGAAATCCATTCCCTTGTGCATCCTCGAATAGCCAAGGATCGGGTGCCGGCGCATGCCGAAATTGGAAGAGACGGTGCCGGGCACCGGGCGCTGAAGCATCCCGCTCGTCCTGCCGACCCCCGACGCCTCGAACCATTGCGTCCTGCCGCCTTGCTCCCATTGCATCAGCTGCAGGTCCTTGGCGCGCGCCCGATCGAGCCCCGCGTACAGCAGCTCGCCGGTCTCGGTCTCGCCGGTTGCGGCGCGGCGATGCTTGAGAATGATGTCGAATCGATCGTCGGCGCCGACGCTGCCGATCTCGATCTGGCTGGCGATGGCGCGAATATAGGCTTCGACCGCGCGCGCCGGAGCGCCGACTGCGCGCGCCGAGCGATAGAGGCTGGAGCCGACCCGGCCCTGGATCCTGAGCGGCGTCTCGTCGACGGCGATCGGATGGCGCACCAGTCTCAGCGACCCGCCGATTCTGCGAACCTCGAGCTTGAGATCGAACGCGGCGCGGAACGACAGCGCGTCGAGCGGCCGCGCGACATCCTTCGAGGGACGGCGGCCGAGCGTGACGTCGATCGTCGTGCCGGGGCTGAGCGCGCTCAGCGGAATCGCGTCGCCGACCATCTCCGCGACATTGTCCGCCTCGGCCTTGCCGACCCCGGCGCGCCGCAGGACTCGGCCGAAGGCGTCGCCGCGGCTCAAGGTCGCAAGCAGATCGACGCTGGGACGTTCCGGCGTGTCGGCCAAAGGCTCGACGGCATCGGTCGCGGCCATGCGCCGGCCCGTGTCGGCGCCATAAGCCAGCGGCGAGATGGTGAGCGCGCGGGCTTCTTCCCATTGCGCATCGGCGAACGGAGCGGGCGAGGCGCCGACCAGCGGCTCGATCCCCGGCGCGAACGCATAAGCGGAATAGCAAAGCGCGACGCAGACGACGAAGCCGCGCCGCCACTCGCGCGAACCGATTTGAGCGCCGAGGTCGGTGACCAGCTCGAGCTCCGCGAGCATCCCCTTGAGCCTGGATTTGGCAGGAGCAAGGCCGCGCGCGGGGGCATGCGGCTGGAAGCCTTTGACGGGGGCAAAGCGCGGTGCGAACGCGGGAGCGAAAGCGGCACGATGGAGCGAGCGATCCAGGGTCAGCGCCGCAGCGCCGCCACCAGGGCCTCCGCCTATGTCATGGAATTGAAACAACGCGTTCGGCCCCCCGCGACTCTCATTGCCCCCGCTCTCGCGTCGACCAAGAGGACTGTGGGTAAAATGGGTTAATGTAAAGTAAGCCCTCTTCGCTGCGGGCGGTTCTTGCGGTGAAGCGCCATGACTCCCCGATGAGTCGTGCAAAGCGGCTGGAACCCATTCAAAGCGTTGCGCTTCGCCGCAAGCGTGCCAATGTAGCATCGATGAGCGATTTCGCCCGGACGCCGTTGGCTGCCATCCTTGGGCCGACCAACACCGGCAAGACCCATTTGGCCGTCGAACGGATGTGCGCGCATTCGAGCGGAATGATCGGATTTCCGCTGCGCCTGCTCGCGCGCGAGGTCTATGATCGCGTCGTCAAGATCAAGGGGGCCAACCAGGTCGCGCTGATCACCGGCGAGGAGAAGATCCTGCCGAAGGACGCCCGCTGGTTTCTGTGCACGGCCGAATCGATGCCGGTCGACCGCGACTTCGCCTTCGTCGCATTGGACGAGGCGCAGCTCGGCATCGATCCGGAGCGCGGCCATGTCTTCACCGATCGGATGCTCCATGTCCGCGGCCGCGAGGAGACGATGATCCTCGGCTCCGAAAGCCTCGCGCCGATGGTGCGGACGTTGCTGCCCAAGGCGGAGATCGTCGGCCGCCCCCGCTTCTCGACCTTGAGCTACGCCGGCCCGACCAAATTGTCGCGCTTGCCGCCACGCTCGGCAATCGTCGCCTTCTCGGCGGAGCAGGTCTATGCGGTCGCCGAGATGTTGCGGCGGATGCGCGGCGGCGCGGCGGTGGTGATGGGCGCGTTGAGCCCGCGCACGCGCAACGCCCAGGTCGCGATGTACCAGGCCGGCGAGGTCGATTATCTGGTCGCCACCGACGCGATCGGCATGGGCCTCAACATGGACGTCAGCCATGTCGCCTTCGCCGGCCTCTCGAAATTCGACGGCAAGCGCCGGCGGCGGCTCAGCACCGCCGAGATGGCGCAGATCGCCGGCCGCGCCGGCCGCCACCAGCGCGACGGCACGTTCGGTGTGCTCACGCTCGAAGGCGAGCTTTCGGCCGAGTTCCGCCCCGAGGAGATCGAGGCGATCGAGGAGCATCGCTTCGCGCCGCTCGAATTCCTCTACTGGCGCGAGGGCGATCCCGATTTTCGCAGCGTCGCCGCGCTGATCCGCTCGCTCGAGCGGCGGCCCGATCGGCCGGGGCTGCGCGCCGCGCCGGAGGCGATCGATCTCGCGGTGCTCAAGCGCTTGGCCGAGGACGGCGAGACACCGGCGCGCGCCAACTCGCCGGCCCGCGTGCAGCGGCTGTGGGCGGCCTGCGGACTGCCCGATTTCAGGAAGACCGGGGTCGATCCGCATGCGCGCCTGGTCGCTCGCATCTTCGCCTATCTCAGCGACGGCGACGGCCGCATTCCGAACGGCTGGTGCGCCGAGCAGGTCGCGCGCCTCGACAACGTCCAGGGCGACATCGACACGCTCGCCGACCGCATCGCCGGGGTTCGCACCTGGGCCTATATCGCCCATCGCGCCGACTGGCTGAACGATCCGGCGGCGATGGCGGAGCGCACCCGCGAAGTCGAGGAACGGCTGTCGGACGCGCTGCACGAGCGGCTCACCCAGCGTTTCGTCGATCGGCGGACGTCGGTGCTGATGCGCGATCTCGCCAGCGGCAGCGCCGCAGCCGACTTCCCGGTGATCGTCGACGAGCAGGGCGAGGTCAGCGTCGGCAGCTATGCGATCGGATCGCTGCACGGCTTTCATTTCGAGGTCGACCCCAGCGCGCGCCACGCCGACCGCAAGATGCTGCTCGCGACGGCCGAGCGCCGCCTCGGCGGCGAATATGAGAAGCGCGCGGCAGCGTTGGTCGCCGACACCGATCTCAATTTCACCCTGCGGACCGAGGCGAAGCAGCCGGTGGCGATCCTGTGGCGCGGCCACGAGGTGGCGCGGCTCGGGCCGGGCAAGAACCTGCTTTCGCCGCGGCTGCTGCTCGACAAACGGCTGCTGTCGTTGTCGGAGCGGGGCCGCGACGCGGTGATCGAACGGCTCCAGATCTGGGTGCGGACTCAGGTCGAGCGGGCGCTCGGCCCGCTGCGCGCGGCGGGAGCTGCGGCGCGCGACCCGGCGATGCCGCCAGGGGTGCGCTCGATCCTGGCGATGATCGTCGACGAGGGCGGCGTGATCGCGCGATCGGAGGTCGCAGCGCCGCTCGCCGGGCTCGATCCCCGGCAGCGCAAGCTGCTCACCAGCCTGCGCGTCCGGATCGGAGCTCTCGACCTCTTTCTGCCCGACGCGCTCAAGCCCGAGGCGCTACGCTGGCGCACCGCGCTTCGCGCCGCCGCGGCCGGCGAGCCGATGCCGGCGCTGCCGCCGCCCGCGAGCGTCGTGCTCGCTGCACCCGAGGGCGCCGAGCGCGACTTCCTTGCCAAGCTCGGGTTCAGGTCGCTCGGCCCGCAGGTGCTGCGGGTCGATCTCGTCGAGCGCCTCGCGCGCCACGCGCATCAGGCACGCGCGGGCAAGCAGACGGAGGTCGTCAATACGGCGCTCGCGACATCGCTCGGGCTCCATCCGCAGGCAGTCGCGCGGCTGATGCGAGACATCGGCTTCAGGCCCGCCGCGAACGACATCGGCTGGATCTGGAAAGGCCGCGCGCCGCGACGGCAGGCGCGCGAGACGGCGCCGTCGCACGCCTTCGCCGCGCTTGCCGGGCTGCGCCGCAATGGCTGAGGGCGCCAGCCTCAGGCTCGACAAGTTCCTGTGGTTCGCGCGCATCGTCAAGACGCGTGCGCTTGCCCAGGCGATGGCCGAGGAAGGCCGGATCCGCCTCGCCGGCCGCGTCGTCGATCGCGCGCATGCGCCGGTCCGCGTCGGCGACGTGCTGAGCTTCGCGATGCGCGGCATCGTGCGGGTGGTCCGCATCGAAGCCCTCCCAACCCGGCGCGGCCCGCCTGCCGAGGCGCGCATGCTTTACAGCGAGATCGCCGAACGGCCGTTGACGAGCGAAGCGCTGGGCGATTAGGGGATGGGCGCGCCAGGAGAAGCCGAATGACCTACGTCGTGACCGACAATTGCATCCGCTGCAAATATATGGACTGTGTGGAGGTATGTCCGGTCGACTGCTTCTACGAGGGCGACAACATGCTCGTGATCAATCCGAGCGAGTGCATCGACTGCGGCGTGTGCGAGCCCGAATGCCCGGCCGAGGCGATCCTGCCCGACACCGAGGTCGGCCAGGAAAAGTGGCTCGAGATCAACGCGCAATATTCGGCCGAATGGCCGAACATCACCCGCAAGCGGGAATCGCCCGCCGATGCCGACGAGCATAAGGGCGAGACCGGCAAGTTCGAGAAATATTTCTCTCCCGAACCCGGCCAGGGCGACTGACCGTCGGGTCCCCGCCTCGATCGATCGAGGACCGCCACGAGCGGTGAAGCGGCGGCGGCCTCGGCGGCCGGCGCGAAAGGGCGTGTCATAATGCGCGCGCGCCGCCACACTAGCTTTTGCGCCCAGTTTGTGTTAGATAATCGCCACCGAGCGGGCGTTTGCGTCCGCAATTTGGCGATCTAGAACCGCTGCACAACCCGGTTTGAACTGCATCAGTTGGGGCGGATGCGGCACAACATGCGGCTTGCGGCTGTTTCCATGGGAAGGTCTAATAAATGGCAGCGAAGGCGTTGAGCTTCGACGTTGGCGATTACGTGGTTTACCCCAAGCACGGGGTCGGGCGTGTCATCGAACTGCAGAGCACCGACATCGCGGGCATGCAGCTCGAACTGTATGTGCTGCGCTTCGAAAAGGAGAAAATGACGCTCCGCGTGCCGACCAACAAGGCGGAGAGCGTCGGGATGCGCAAATTGTCGTCCGACAAGACCATGCAGGAAGCGCTCGCGACGCTCAAGGGCAAGCCCAAGGTCAAACGCACGATGTGGTCGCGCCGCGCGCAGGAATATGAAGCCAAGATCAACTCGGGCGACCTCGTCTCGATCGCGGAGGTGACCCGCGACTTGTTCCGCGCCGACGATCAGCCCGAGCAGAGCTATTCCGAGCGGCAGATCTTCGAGGCCGCTTCGAGCCGCCTTGCGCGCGAGCTCGCGGCGATGGAGCAGGTCGACGAGCCCAAGGCGCTCGACAAGATCCTCGACATCCTCAACGTCGCGGCGGCGGTCTACAACAAGGACAAGGTCCAGGAGAAATAGGCGAGACGCCTGTTCTGGACGAAGAAGGCGGCCCGGTTCGGGCCGCCTTTTTTGTGCCGAATAATTTGAACAGGATCCCGCCGGAGCATTGCGCGAAAAGGTGGGTACCGGCTTTTCGCAAGAGCAATGCGGCACCAAAACGTTAGAGCCGCGCGGTTATTGGTCGTTAACCATATCGCAGCATAAGGCGCTGATGCACAGAAACCTGCTCGCGGCCTTCGCCGTCATCGCCGCCGCCTTCGCCGCCGCCTTCCCCGCTTCAGCCGGCGCCGCCGAGCGGCGCTTCACGGTGACGGATTTCGATAGAGTCCAGATCAGCGGCGCCTATCAGGTCCGGCTCGGCACCGGACATGCGGCCTCGGCGGTCGCCAGCGGCCCGCGCGGCGCGCTGGATCGCGTTTCGATCGACGTCCAGGGGCGCACCTTGCGGGTCCGCCCAAACCAATCGGCCTGGGGCGGCTATCCCGGCGAGCAGAATGGACCGCTGACGATCGTCCTGACCACGCAGGATCTGCGTGCGGCGAGCGTCGACGGTGCCGGCCTGCTGGACGTCGACAGCGCCAAGGCGATGCGCCTCGAGCTGATCGTCGCCGGCAGCGGCCGCCTCACTGTCGCGCGGGTCCAGGCCGATACGTTGCTGCTGACCCAGATGGGCGCCGGCACGATCCGCGTCGGCGGCACCGCCAAATCGCTGCGCGCCGAAATCCATGGCGCCGGCAATATCGAGGCCGAAGGCCTGACCGCCGACGATGCGCAAATCGCCGCCGACACCGCCGGCACGATCAAGCTTGGGGTGAGGCGCGCCGCAAAGATCACCGCCACCGGCTCGGGCGACGTCGAGATCCTCGGCACGCCGGCCTGCACGGTCAAGGCGATCGGTGCCGGCCAAGTCAGGTGCGGAAGATAGGCGGCTCCGCTCAGATCAGCGCCAGCGCCGACAGCTCCCCGACCAGGGCGGGCGGGAGCGCCCCGAGATCCGCATCGCCGCTCTCGAAATCCTGCGGCACATCGGCGGCATCGAGATAGCGCCAGCCCTGGTGGGCGCGCTTGGGATAGGCCCTGACCGGCACCAGCCTGGGATCGAGCCTGATCAAGGTCCTGCCGTCCTCGCCGTCGGCAAAGCCGAGGATCGTCTGCCGCGCGATGATGCGGTGCTTGACGATCCAGTAGATCGAGCCGCCGACCAGCTCATCGGCGCGCTTCGGCCGGAAGCGCGTCGTGATCGCGACGATGCCGTCGGCCGCGCGGGATTCGATGCGCTGCCGCAGCGCCTCGTAGCTGGGGCAGCCGACCGCGACCTTGCTGAGGTGGAGGGTGCTGGAGTGGAAGGACATGCGTGGTCAATGCCGCACTCGCATGCGAGTCAGCAAGACGGTGATCGCGCCGCAGGTCGGCGTTTCTAGGGAACGAGCCCGGTCGCGCTCGCGAGCCCGAGGAAGACCAGGAAGCCCATCGAATCGGTGACCATCGTCACGAACACCGATGACGCCACCGCCGGATCGGCCCGGGCGCGCTCGATCGCCAGCGGTACCAGCACGCCGGCGAGGCCGGCGATGACGATGTTGGCGAGCATCGCCGCCGCGATCACGGCGCCGAGCGCCGGGCTCTGCAGAACGAGCGAGACGCCGATGCCGATCAGCACCGCGATGGTGACGCCGTTGAGCAGGGCGACGCGGATCTCACGGCCGATCGCGCGCATCGTGTTCGATCGGGTGAGCTGGTTGGTCGCCAGCGCGCGCACCGTCACTGCCAATGTCTGGGTTCCGGCATTGCCGCCGACGCCGGCGACGATCGGCATCAGCACCGCGAGCACCGCCATCCGCGCGATGCTGCCTTCGAACAGGCGGATGATCGAGGAGGCGACCAAAGCGGTGAGCAGATTGGCGATCAGCCAGCGAACCCGGCTCTTGTAGCTGTCGGCAACCGGCTCGTTGATGTCGCCTTCGCCCGCACCCGAAAGCAGCAGCACGTCTTCGCCGGCTTCCTCCTGGATGATGTGGACGATGTCGTCCACCGTGATCATCCCGACGAGGCGGCCGGACTGATCGATCACCGCGGCCGAGATCAACGCATATTTCTGGAAGCGGAGCGCGACCTCCTCCTGGTCCATGTCGACCGGAATCAACGTCTGCTCGCGCTTCATCACGTCGGCTACCGGCACCTTGCGCTGCGTGCGCAGCACCCACGAGAGCATGCAGGTGCCGACCGGGCGATGCTGCGGATCGACGACGTAGATTTCCCAGAAATCCGTCGTCAGCTCCTTGCCGGCGCGGAGATAGTCGATGACCTGGCCGATCGTCCAATGCTCGGGCACCGCGATCAGATCGCGCTGCATCAGGCGGCCGGCCGATTCCTCAGGATAGGTCAGCGCCTGCTCGATCGCCGCGCGGTCGTCGGGGTCGAGCGCGCGCAGCACCGCGCGCTGATCGTCCTCCTCCATGTCCTCGATGATCGCGACCGCGTCGTCGGTCTCGAGCCGGCCGGCAATGTCGGCGACTTGGTGCGGCTCGAGCGTTTCGATCAGCTCCTCGCGGACCCAATCGTTCATCTCGGCAATGACGTCGGCGTCGAGCAGATCGGCGAGCGAGGCGGCAAGGGCGCGGCGCTCGTCGCGGTCGACCAGCTCGAACAGATCGGCGATGTCCGCCGGGTGAAGCGGCGCGACCAAGGCGCGCGCGGCATCATCGTCGCCCGCCTCGACCTTCTCGACCACCGCGCGCACGAATTCCGGCTTCAGCCGATCATCCTCATCGAGCCGGTCGTCGGCGGTCTTGGCTTGGCCGTACGGAGCGCCGGCGCCCTGCGCTTCACCGTCCGCTTGACGGTCGCGTTCGGTGTCGGGCGCTTCGGAATCGCTCTCGCTCATCGCCCTCTCCAATTTGCCCCGGCAGCGTCAGTGAACCAACCCCGGCCGCGGCGCGCACCGACCGGACCCGGATTCCCGACCTCCTATAGAAAAGTCGCCGCGCCTGTCGACATTTCTCCGGCGGCGGGGGTGGCGCAGGCGGCCCGCGCCGCTTAAGTCGCTGGCGAGCAACAGGAGACTCTGCAATGGCCGACGAACTCAACACCCTCGTTCTCAACCTCGACAGCGGCGGCGACGTCGTCATCCGCCTGCGGCCCGATCTCGCGCCCGGCCACGTCGAGCGGATCAAGGAGCTGGTCGAGGAGGGCTTTTACGACGGTGTCGTCTTCCACCGCGTGATCCCCGGCTTCATGGCGCAGGGCGGCGATCCGACCGGCACCGGCATGGGCGGCTCCAAAAAGCCCGATCTGAAGGCGGAGTTCAGCCGTGAGCCGCACGTGCGCGGGACCGCGTCGATGGCGCGCGCGCAGAATCCCAACAGCGCCAACAGCCAGTTCTTCCTGTGCTTCGACGACGCCCGGTTTCTCGACGGTCAATATACGGTCTGGGGCGAGGTCGTCGAAGGCATGGAGCATGTCGATGCGCTGCCCAAGGGCGAGCCGCCGCAGAAGCCCGGCAAGATCGTCAAGGCCAGCCTGCGCGCCTGACGCGCCACCCGCAGCCTTCCCTGAGATCCTGACGGCGGCACCGTCGCTGGCGCCGCCGTCGTGGGCGGGGCTTCAGCCGGCGGCGCGGATCGCCGCCGCCGGTGCCGGCGGGTCGACGAGCAGCTTGCCGAACAGCCAGTCGTGGAAAAGCCGAACCGGGCGGCGCGCGAGCGCCGATCGCCGGCAGGCGAACCAATAGCTGTAGGGACTCTCGACCGCGACATCGAACAGCTGGACCAGCCGTTCGTCATGCGCATCGGTGAGGTGGCTTTCGTGCATGAAGGCGACGCCGAGGCCCTGCGCGGCGGCATCGAGGATCAGCTGGCCCGAATCGAACAGATCGATCGCCGCCGGCTGCAGGTCGCTCATGCCGATCGCCTCGCGCCAATAATTGAATGTCTCGGCCATGTCGCGGTGCAGCAATACGGTCGCGTCGGCAAGTTGGGCAGGATCGGTCATCGGCGCTGCGCCGTCCTGCAGGTCGCGGGCGCCGATCGCGAGGATCTTGTTGCTGTCGATCCGGCGCGCATAGAGGGTCGGGTCGATGTCGGTGGCGAGAACAATCACCGCGTCGAGCCCCTCGTCGAGCCGTGCCAGGCTGTGCGCGCCAGTGTCGATGTCGATGTGCAGCTCGGGGTGGAGGGCGCGCAGCTCGGCGAGATGCGGGATCAGCCGCTGCGATGCGAACAACGGCAGCACGGCGAGGCGGAGTCGGATCAGCGCGGCTTCGCCGGTCGCGCGCTCCATCGCCAAAGCGAGGGCGTCGAGCGAAGGGCCGATCTCGGCCAGCAGACGCTCACCGTCCGGGTTGAGCGCGATGGCTTGGTGCCGACGCTCGAACAGCGGCCGGCCGACGAAGCGCTCGAGCGCCTGGATCCGTCGCGTCAAGGCTGGCGAAGACAATGCCAGGGCTTCCGCGGCGGCCTTTATCGACCCTTGGCGTGCGACTTGCACGAACGCCTCGATCGCTGTCAGAGGGGGTAATCTACGCATTGATCACTCTTACCATTTTTTGCAGTGCACGAACGGCATCTTGGTTCCCTGAGAGGATGAAGGTGCGTGGAATCCCGGGTGCAATTTTTGCAACTACCCTCTTCCTCTTCGCACTTGCACAATTATGTTGCAAGTGCGAATAAGGTCCCGCCTTTCAGGCATCCTCTCCTAACAACTTTCAGGGCCGGCCCTTCGGGATCGGCCCTTTTTTTTGCCCGCTTCCGGCGGCTCGCCCCGCCGATTTGCTTTTTTTGGACCTCTGGTCTGTAACCGCCGTTCTGCTTTCTTATCTACCCTCGGGACAGTCGGGAGATCCTATGGCGGACGTGGAACAAAAGCCCAAGCGGTTGCAGGTGGCGACGATGCGTCCGGAGGATAGCGGCCGCGGGCTTGCACGGCTGCCGCGGGCGCTGATGAACGAGATGGGCCTCAGCGAAGGCGACGTCATCGAAATCATCGGCAAAAGATCGACGCCGGCGCGCGCGGTCTTGTCCTATCCCGAGGACGAGGGCCTCGACATCATCCGCCTCGACGGCCTTCAGCGCGCCAACGCCGAGATCGGCTCGGGCGATTACGTCGCGATCGGCAAGGCGGAATCGAAGCCTGCCCAGCGGGTCGTGTTCGCGCCCGCGCAGAAGAATTTGCGCCTCCAGGGTTCCGCCAATGCGCTCAAGCGCAGCTTCGACATGAAGCCGGTGACGGCGGGCGACATCGTCGCGACCACCGGCCAGCAACAGGTCGACCGCTCCGACCTTCCTCCCGAGCTGCGCAAGATGCTTTATGCCCCGGCCTACGCGCTGCAGGAGATCAGGCTCGCCGTGGTCTCGACGATCCCCAAGGGGATCGTCCACATCGATCGCAACACCGAGGTCGAGCTTCGTCCCGAATATACCGAGGCCAAGGATGCCCGCCGCGCCGACGTCACGTACGACGATCTCGGCGGCCTCGGCTCGACCATCGACCAGCTGCGCGAGATGGTCGAGCTGCCGTTGCGCTACCCGGAGATTTTCGAGCGGCTCGGCGTCGATCCCCCCAAGGGCGTCCTGCTTCACGGCCCGCCGGGCACCGGCAAGACGCGGCTGGCGCGCGCCGTCGCCAATGAAAGCGACGCGACCTTCTTCCACATTGCCGGACCCGAGATCATGGGCTCGGCGTATGGCGAAAGCGAGAAGCGGCTGCGCGAGGTATTCGAGGAGGCCGCCAAATCCGGTCCTTCGATCCTGTTCATCGACGAGATCGATTCGATCGCGCCGAAGCGCGGCCAGGTCAGCGGCGAGGCCGAAAAGAGATTGGTCGCGCAACTGCTGACCTTGCTCGACGGCCTCGAGCCCCGCCAGAACGTCGTCGTGATCGCGGCGACCAACCGTCCTGAGGCGCTGGACGAGGCGCTTCGCCGCCCCGGCCGCTTCGATCGCGAGATCGTCGTCGGTGTTCCGGACGAGACCGGGCGGCGCGAGATCCTCGGCATCCACACGCGCGGCATGCCGCTCGACAGCGAGGTCGATCTGCAGGAGCTCGCCCGGCAGACCTACGGCTTCGTCGGCGCCGACATCGCTGCGCTGACCCGTGAGGCGGCGATCGAGGCGGTGCGGCGCATCATGCCCCGGATCAACCTCGAGGAAGGCACGATCCCGCCCGAGGTGCTCGACAGCCTGTCGGTCACGCGCAATGATTTCGAGCAGGCGCTCAAGCGAGTCCAGCCGTCGGCGATGCGCGAAGTCATGGTGCAGGTGCCGAACGTGCGCTGGGAGGATATCGGCGGGCTCGACGATGCCCGCGAGCGGCTGCGCGAAGGCGTCGAGCTTCCGCTGAAGGATCCTGAGGCGTTTCGCCGGTTGGGCATCCGCCCGGCGAAGGGCTTCCTGCTCTACGGCCCGCCGGGCACCGGCAAGACCCTGCTCGCCAAGGCGACCGCGCGCGAGGCGCAGGCCAATTTCATCGCGACCAAATCCTCGGACCTGCTCTCCAAATGGTATGGCGAATCGGAGCAGCAGATCGCCAGGCTGTTCGCGCGCGCACGCCAGGTGGCGCCCACGGTCATTTTCATCGATGAGCTCGACAGCCTGGTTCCGGCGCGTGGCGGCGGCCTCGGCGAGCCTCAGGTCACCGAGCGTGTGGTCAACACGATCCTGGCCGAGATGGACGGTCTCGAGGAGCTGCAGTCGGTGGTGGTGATCGGCGCGACCAACCGGCCCAATCTGATCGACCCGGCGCTGCTGCGGCCGGGGCGGTTCGACGAGCTCGTCTATGTTCCGGTGCCCGACACGGCGGGCCGGCGGCGTATCCTTGCGATCCACGTCGAGCGCATGCCGCTCGCCAACGATGTCGATCTCGATCGGCTTGCCGAGCGGACCGACCGCTTCACCGGCGCCGATCTCGAGGATCTGGTGCGCCGCGCCGGCCTGTTCGCGCTCCGCGATTCGATGGATGCGCAGGAAGTCACGATGACGCATTTCGAACGCGCCCTTGGCGAGACCCGCGCCTCCGTCACCGAGGAGATGGAGCGCGATTATTCGGAAATTGAGGGCCGGCTCAAGCAGGAGGCGTTCGGATCGGGGGGCATCGGCTTCATCACCCCCGGCATGCTCACGCCGCGCGGACCGAAGGGCTGAACGCCGGCGCGGTGGCGTGTTCAGCCATGCCATTCATCGCTGCGCATCACCTTGGCGACGACCAGCCGGTAGTGATGGTACCAATGATCGCGTCCCGCCTGCCGCACCGCGCTGTGCCTTGTGTGCGCGCGCCACTCCGCGACCGACGCCTCGTCGCGCCAATAGCTGATCGTGATGCCCGCGCCCTCAGCGCTGCCGACGCTGTCGTGGCCGAGATAGCCCGGCGCGCCGGACACCGCCGCCTCCATCTCGGCGGCAGCGCGCTTATAACCTTCGGCATCGGCGCCGGTGCGCTGTGAGACGAAGATGACGACGATGCTGCCCTTTTCGATGTTCATCCGTCCACCATCCCGCAAAAGAAGCAGCCTGTCGCGAAACGCCGATTGTCGCCGTTGCGGCTCGCCTCACCCTTGCCATTACGGCGTTGATTTGCGAACGCACGAAGCCGCTTACAGCCACGGGGCTTAGAATGACCTTATCTGCAGAGAATATCCAACGCGAACGCAGTTTCGCCCGAACCGCCGGCGGCGGCCCGCTCTGGCAGTTCCTGCGCGGTTTCGTGAAGCACCCCGTGATGGTCGGATCGGTCATCCCCTCGTCGAAGGTGCTGGTCGAAAAGATGCTCGCCCCGGTCGATTGGCAGAGTTGCAAATTGTTCGTCGAATATGGCCCGGGCGTGGGTACCTTCACCCAGCACATCCTCGACCGCATCGCGCCCGACGCGACCTTGCTCGCGATCGACACCAACGACGACTTCATCCATTATCTCGACCGCAAGTTCACCGACAGCCGGCTGCGCGCCGTCACCGGATCGGCCGCCGACGTGCGCAGCATCATGGCCGACTGCGGCTTCGATGCGGCCGACTATGTCGTGTCGGGCCTTCCCTTCTCGACCTTGCCGCCCGGCGTCGGCCCGAAGATCGCGGCCGAAACGGCTGCGGCGTTGCGCCCCGGCGGCGCGTTCCTGGTCTATCAATTCTCGCCCAAGGTGCGGGAATTCATCGCGCCGCACTTCGATCGCGTCGACAAGGGCTTCGAATGGTTCAACATCCCGCCCGCAACCTTGTTCTGGGCCTGGAAGGATTGAGCTGAGTGAGTCCTCTCCCTGGAAAGAGGCTGGTTACGCCCGATCCATCCCGAAGTTGAGCCGCCGCGACACATTATAGTCCATCGTCGCGACGATGAAGTAGCAGAGCCCCCATTTGAAGCGGTTGAACAAGGTCCGCTGCTGCCGGTGCAGCGCGGGCGTGATCCTCCGGCTGTCCTTGATCTCGCCGTCGACATAGGCGCGCATCACGGCCGCGAAGGCAGGATCCTCGACGCGCAGCATCATCTCGAGATTGAGATAGAGGCTGCGCATGTCGAAATTCGCCGAACCGATATGGACCACGTCATCGACCACGATCAGCTTGGTGTGCAGCTTCGTTCGCTGATATTCATAGAGCTCGACGCCGCGCCGGAGCAGCCGGTGATAGGTGTGGCGCGCCGCGCCGATCGTCGCGCCATTGTCGGATTTCGATGCGGTCACGACCCGCGACCGGCCGCGCCTGGCAATGCCGGTGATGCGGCGCAGCATCGCGCGGCTCGGCGCGAAATAGGCGGCGATCATATCGAGGGTCCGTGCGCGCAGCATATCCGTCTTGAGCGCCCGCGCCCACGGATTGAGCCGCCGCGTCGGGCCGCCGAACAGCCAGCGCAGCGCGCCGGAATCGCCGCTGTGCCGAGTCAGCATCCGTCGCAGGTCACGGATGCGGCCGTGGCTCGCCGACGTCCAGGCGAACAGATCGTCGAAATAAGCGGCAAGGCACGCGGCGCCGGGCCCGCTGACGCAAAGCCCAAGGTCGCGCCAGGCGCCGCTTTCTGGGCCCGCGAAATATTCGTCCGAGACGTTGAAGCCGCCGACGAGAACTTTGTCCTGGTCGGCAAGCACGAGCTTTTGATGGTTGCGCAGCAAGTAGCGCCGGCCCCAGCGCGGGGCGAAGCGGCAGAAGCGGCAGTCGGCGTCGATCAGCGGCTGGAACAAGGCATCGCTGGCGGCATCGCTGCCGAAGCCGTCGACGAGGATCGCCACCTTGACGCCGCGACCGCACGCCTCGAGCAAGGCATCGCGAACAGCGCGGCCGGACTCGTCATCCTCGAAGATATAATAGAGGACGCGCAGCTGCTCGCGCGCGCCGGCGATCAGACCGAGCAGCGCCGCAAGCCGGTCCTCGCCACCGCTAAGCACGGTCAGCTTGTTGCCTTCGACCTCGAGCTGGGGCGGCGTCGAGTGCGCGGGTTGTGCGTCGGCCATTCCTCCCATTTGGAGCCCGCGACAGCGCCGCGCAAGGCGCGAGAACATTGACATTTCCAGGCCCGGCTGCTAGCGGCGCCGCTTCCCCATCAGCCCTATTGTCAGCGGAGCTGCTCTCATGGCGCGCGTTACCGTCGAAGATTGCGTCGACAAGATTCCGAACCGTTTCGATCTGGTCCTGCTCGCCGCGCAGCGCGCGCGCCAGATTTCGGGCGGCGCCGAGCTGACCATCGAGCGTGACCGCGACAAGAATCCGGTGGTCGCGCTGCGCGAGATCGCCGAGGAAACGGTCAAGCCGAAGCACCTCGAGGAAGCGTCGATCTCCAATCTTCAGAAGGTTCAGATCGACGATGACGACGCGCCCGACGAGGTCGGCTCGCTCAGCGCTTCGGCCGAAGCATTGCGCCTGACGGCGGCAGCGCCGCCGCGCAACACCAACCTCGCGGGTGATTACGACTAATCGCTCTTCGTAGCAGCTACGTTGCAGCCGGACGCTAGCGCGAGCCGATGGGGCTCGTCGCCGTCCGGTCGACGGCGCTCCCTCCAGCCGGGGCTGCGTCCGGCGCCGCGATTTGCGAGCGGTCGAGCCAACCGAGCTCGGTGAGCGACAGAGGCCGGCCGTCGCAGGTCGATACGGCCATGCGGGCGACCGGGCGGCCGCTCTTCTTGTCCACCAGCACCGGGTTGCTCGGGACGCCCGAAACCCAGCGCTCGCCCCACTGGCGGAGCGCGACCAGCACCGGCAGCAGCTCGCGCCCTTTCTCGGTCAATTGGTAAGCGATCTTGCGCCGATCATAAGGGTCGGGCTGCCGCTCGAGCACGCCATGTTCGACCAGCCGCGCCAGCCGGTTCGACAGGATGTTGCGGGCGATGCCAAGCGTCGCCTGATATTCCTCGAAATGATGAAGGCCATGAAAGACGCCGCGCAGGATCAGGAACGACCAGCGTTCACCAACGGCTTCGAGTGCGGCCGGAAGCGCGCACTCGGTCAACCAGGCCCTGTGACATTCCTTCGCCATGCCGCGCAAATCTACCTCATTTTCACCAAAAAGTAATCGTCTTCAGCATTTTGGCGCCGCCACAAGCGCGCGAGGACGGCCGCGGCGCAGCAGAATGCGACGGCGCAGGCCCGTAAAATGCGCGCCGCGCGGCCGCTTGCGCCTTTTTGCGTTGCAACGTGGCGCTGCCGCACCCCATGTTGATGCCATGCTGCGGCAATATGAGCTTCTCGACAAGGTGAAGGCCTACGATCCGGATGCGGACGAGGCGATGATCAACCGCGCCTATGTCTTTTCGATGAAGGCGCACGGCAGCCAGAAGCGTGCCTCGGGCGATCCCTATTACAGCCATCCGATCGAGGTCGCCGGCATCCTTACCGACCTCCATCTCGACGACGAGACGATCGCGACCGCGATCCTGCACGACACGATCGAGGATACCGTCGCGACCCCGGAGGAGATCGAGCGTCTGTTCGGCAAGAACGTCGCCCGGCTGGTCGACGGCGTGACCAAGCTTTCGAAGATCGAGGCTGAAAGCGAGAACCAGCGGGCAGCGGAGAATCTTCGCAAGTTCCTGCTGGCGATGTCTGGCGACATCCGAGTGCTGCTCGTCAAGCTCGCCGATCGGCTGCACAATATGCGCACGCTCCATTTTATCCGCTCGGAGGAGAAGCGCCGCCGCATCGCGCGCGAGACGATGGATATCTACGCGCCGCTCGCCGAGCGGATCGGCATGTACGAGTTCATGACCGAGATGCAGACCCTGTCGTTCCGCGAGCTGGAGCCCGACGCTTACGCGTCGATCTCACGCCGGCTCGAGCAGCTCCACAGCGGCGGCGAGGATCTGATCGAGCGGATCGGCAAGGGCCTCAAGGCCCATCTCGAGGCGCACGGCGTGAACGCGCAGGTCCAGGGCCGCGAGAAGCATCCTTATTCGATCTGGCGCAAGATGGCCGAGCGGCACGTCAGCTTCGAGCAATTGTCGGACATCATGGCGTTCCGTGCGGTCGTCGACAGCGTCGACGATTGCTATCGTACGCTGGGCCTCATCCACCAGCGCTGGCCGATGGTTCCCGGCCGGTTCAAGGATTTCATCTCGACGCCGAAACGCAATGGCTACCAGTCGCTCCACACCTCGATCATCCACGACGAGCAGGTGCGGATCGAGATCCAGATCCGCACGCGCGAGATGCATGCCCGCGCCGAGCACGGCCTCGCCGCCCATTGGGCCTATAAGGAGGGCGAGGTCGCCGCGACCGCCCAGCATCCGTGGATCACCGACCTGATCGAGATTCTCGACCACGCCGGCAGCGCCGAGGAGCTGCTCGAGCACACCCGGATGGCGATGTACCAGGATCGGATCTTCGCCTTTACCCCCAAGGGCGAGCTGATCCAGCTGCCCAAGGGTGCGACTCCGGTCGATTTCGCTTATGCGGTCCACACCGATCTTGGCGATCAGACCGTCGGCGCGAAGATCAACGGCCGCGTGATGCCGCTGCGTACGCCGCTCGAAAATGGCGATCAGGTCGAGATCCTCGTCTCCAAGGCGCAGCATCCGCAGCCGGCCTGGCTGAGCTTCGTCGTCACCGGCAAGGCGCGCGCCAAGATCCGCCGTTTCGTCAAGTCGAAGGAGCGCGAGGAGACGGTCGCGCTCGGCCGCAAGATCTTCGACGAGATCGTCCAGCGCCTACCGAACGCGCTCGGCTGGGAAGCGATGGCCGAAGCGCTCAAGCGGCTCAACCTGCACGACGACG
>Ga0255338_1001144_pt1 | contig 55703 bp, 48 predicted proteins | sample MeOH1_35cm_T4_19_FD_203715 | JGI IMG/M metagenome (GOLD analysis project Ga0255338, IMG submission 203715) | Sandy soil microbial communities from University of British Columbia, Vancouver, Canada - MeOH1_35cm_T4_195 | ecosystem: Engineered > Artificial ecosystem > Sand microcosm > Unclassified ... | reverse complement strand
CAAAACATGTCGGAGATTTCATCTCAGAAGATGTTGACACCGATGGGCGAATGGCAAGTTATCTCTTTGAAGCCTCGGTGCCTGGGTATAAAGGGTGGCGCTGGGTTGTAACAGCGATCAAAGCCGACGAGAAGAGCGCGCCAACAATCTGCGACGTTGTCCTACTTCCAGGCCCGGATTCGCTTCTTGCACCTGAGTGGATTCCTTACGTTGATCGCATTGCGCCTGGTGATATTGGCGTTGGCGACATATTGCCCTCATCGCTGGATGACACACGATTGGTTCCTGGGTTTGCTGCTCTTCCAGGTGATGAGGAGTTGGATGAGATTCAATTCTGGGAACTTGGCCTTGGTCGCGCGCGAGTGATGTCCATTGAGGGTCGCGATCAAGCAAGCAAGCGTTGGTATACGGGCGAATATGGTCCGGATGCTCCGATCGCCAAGGCAGCGCCAAAACCTTGTATCTCCTGTGGCTTCTTTATCCCTATCGCCGGCTCACTCCGAGGAGCTTTTGGCGTATGCGCCAACGCGATTTCACCGCAAGATGGTCACGTGGTCTCGGTTGAGCACGGCTGCGGCGCTCACTCCGAGGCTACTTTCTAATCCTGAGTTAAATCGCTGTTCCCCGTGCAGGGCGACTGCGGTAAACTCGCTCTCTGCCCGTAATTTCCGTGCGGCTCACACGAGTTGAGTTATTTAAAGGAGTGTTCCCCATGCCTACAGGTCGCGTGAAATGGTTCAGTCTGGAAAAGGGCTTTGGATTTATTGCTTCGGATGAAGGCGAAGATGTTTATTTGGCTGCAACCTCTCTTCCTGAAGGCGTGACCACAATCAAGCCTGGAACAAAACTGGAATTCGGAGTAGCCGATGGCCGTCGTGGACCACAGGCACTTTCTGTCCGAGTGATTGATGCCCCGCCGTCACTTGTTGCAAATAATCACGTCAACCCTGATGACCTTGCTGCAATGATCGAAGACACCATCAAGATTTTGGACAAGGTCGGAAATGGTCTGCGCCATGGACGACATCCATCGGCGGTAGAAGCTGAGCGACTTGGGAAAGTCCTTCGTGGAATTGCGGGCCAGCTAGAGGCTTAGATGCCAGTCCTGCGTGCTCTACGAATCGTGTAGAGCATTCCGATCAATCCAAGCACTGCGCCCATAAAGCAGGTCCAGATTACTTTTGTTTCTGCGTCCATCACGATTGCTATTACACCCGCGATAATCCACGCGATTATGCCAAGAGATAATAATTTTACGACTGATCTCACATACTGAGCCATATCCGCATAGTAGCCCAAGGGCCACCCTCTCGTGGCGGTAAGGTGTCTTTAGGAGGTTCATCTGGTGCATGTGAAAGAGAATGGTAATTGGCGTTCTTTTCGCCATCGCAATTTTCGAATTCTCTTCGCTGCAAATACGATTTCCAACATTGGAAGTTGGGCGCAACGGATTGCTCAAGATTGGCTCGTTCTCGAGCTAACAAATAACAATGGATCCGCATTGGGACTTGTAACCGCTCTTCAATTTGCTCCAGTTCTTTTTTTTAGCCTTCATGGCGGTGCGCTTGCGGATAGATTCGATAAACGAAAAGTGCTTGTCTTCACGAATATGGGTGGCGGACTCTTCGCTGCCGTATTAGGAATTCTGGTTGTGACACACCATGTTGAACTCTGGCATGTATTTGCACTTGCTTTCTTACTCGGAGTCGCAAGCGCGGTGGATAATCCAGTTCGCGCGAGTTTCATTACCGAAGTTGTCGGCCATTCGGATCTCGGCAATGCCGTCAGTCTCAACTCTGCAAACTTCAATGCAGGTCGACTGATTGGTCCAGCTCTGTCAGGGGCATCGATCGCTGCTTTTGGGACTGGCCCTTCGTTTCTGCTCAATTCAGGCTCGTATCTCATTGTTATTACAGCCCTCATGAACCTTCGAAAGAGCGAGTTCTTCTTCATGCCTCGGAGCACTGGAATGGGCAGCGTGAGAGAGGGCATACGCTATGTGAGGGCTAGGCCTGATCTGTACACAATCATGATTGTCGTTTTCTTCATGGCGACTTTTGGACTCAATTTCCAAATCTTTAACGCTCTTGCTGCCACAAAAATATTCCACCGAGGAGCCGCATCCTTTGGATTGCTCGGAACGATCATTGCAATTGGATCACTGAGTGGAGCGCTCATTTCCGCCCGGCTGGAGCGATTTCGAAAAACGATGTTCGTCGTCTACGGGAGTCTTTGTTTCGGAGTCGCTCTCATGGTTTTGGCTCTGATGCCTACCTTTCCTCTTTACGCATTATGGTTGCCAATTTGCGGTTTTGCCGCTCTTTCAACAATGATTGCCGCTAATTCCTTAATGCAAGTGAATACTGATCCAGTACTTCGAGGAAGGGTGATGGGCATCTATCTTTTTGTTTTCATGGGAGGCACTCCGGTTGGTGCGCCACTTGTTGGATTAATGGCAGAGCGCATTGGTGTGCGGCCGACAATTGCCAGTGGTGGATTAATTACAGTGCTTGCAGGACTCTTTGTGTGGAAGCGATATCGCCACAGGGTTGAAGCACCTGTTGATTTCTCAATCGAAATAATTTTACCGCCCACTTATGATGATAAGAGCTAGCATGCCAAAGAGCGTGACCAGGGTAATTAACCGTCGAGTTTTGTAATTCACTTCTTATCCCGATCAATAGCTTGCTCAGAAGGTATCGCGACAACTGTTGCAGTCGCAACAATTATCAGGAATGGAACCAATAGAAAGGCGCGAGAGATTCCAAGATGGTCTCCCAAGATGCCAAGCAAGAAGGGCGCACCAGCGATAGCCAATCCTGCCGCAAGTGAGCTTTTTGCTATTGCCAGGTCGGGTCGATGGTCGCTAAATCCAATGAGTCGCAATGAAGCCAGCGCAAATTGCATCGAGAGGCCAGCTCCTACTGCAAATAGACCAAGAAGCGAGAACCATAAAAGATGAGAAGTCCAGAGAGTTGCAAAGCCAACAAATTGAATGGCTATTACTGCTAAAAGTTTCTTGTCGAGTGCATATCGGCGAAGAATATTTGGACCAAACCACCTGCCGACTCCCATGCCCGCTCCAATGGCCATGATTGAGATGGTTGACACCGCCGCGCTCGACCCTAAGCGCTCTCGCAGAAGGGCTGCAGACCAGAATGTGATGGCGAATTCGCTTGAAATACAGGCAATAAATCCAATCCAGGAGATCCAAAATTTGCTGTTCAGCGAACCTCTTTGGTGTCCCACTGGATCTGGAATGTGTTCGGTGGCGATTGCCCGATGCGTGAGAAGGTAGAGGACCGCACTCGCTGGGATCACGGCAAGGAGTCCGAGCCTCCAACTGAAAGACGTGCCTGCAATCATTCCCGCTGTGAGAGTCCCAAGAATATAGCCGATTGACCCCACGCCGCTCGATTGAGAAATCGCTTTTGATGCATCTCTTGAGTAGTGATGCGAAAGTTGGGTAACCATAACGTTGACCACGATTGACGATCCAAAGCCAGAAATCATCGTTGCAAGGAGTGTCAATTGAATGGGCGGGGAAATGACAAAAATAAAAACACCAGTACAAAAAATCGCCATTCCCAGCCACGAGGTAGTCACACGCCCAAACCGATGAACTATTCGAGGGCCCGTCAGTCCAGCGATAATAGAAGCTATGCCCATCGCGGTTCCGTGGAGGCCCGCGATAGCTAAGGACGTATGTTGCTGTGCTCGAAGAAGTGGCTGGGCCGGTCCAAAACCTCCCATATAAAAATTGAGGACGGCAACCTGGAGTGAAATCGCCCAAAAAATGCGCTCACCCTTAAAGATCATTGTCTCAGTAGCACTTACTAGAGAGCATCGACGACAAATTCAATACAGGAGATAAGAGCATCAATGTCACTTGGCTCCACTGCTGGGAACATGCCAATACGGAGTTGGTTCTGGCCAAGTTTGCGATATGGCTCGGTGTCAACGATTCCGTTTGCTCGAAGAGTGGACGCAATCTTGGCAGCATCGATTGAGTCAACAAAATTGATCGTGCCAACGACGTTTGATCGCATGGATGGATCATTAACAAACGGTGTCGTGTATGAGGTCTTCTCAGCCCATGTGTAGAGGCGTGATGCGGAATCTGCACTGCGCCCTGAAGAGAAGGAGATACCACCGTTTTTGTTCATCCACTCGATCTGCTCTGCCAGAAGAATGAGAGTTGCAACAGCCGGAGTGTTGTAGGTCTGATCCAGTCGACTATTTTCGATCGCGGTCATAAGGTCGAAAAATGCTGGAACCCAGCGACCGTCAGCTTTAATCTTCTCTGCCCGAGCAACGGCGGCGGGGCTCATTAATGCAAGCCAGATGCCTCCATCTGAGGCGAATGATTTCTGTGGGGCGAAGTAGTAAGTATCAAATTCCTCTGCATCTACGGTCAATCCGCCTGCAGCACTTGTTCCATCGACGAGAACGAGTGCGCCCTCAGTCCCCGCAGGGCGAAGGATTGGCATAGATACGCCGGTGCTTGTCTCGTTATGGGTGAGCGCGTAAACGTCTACGCCGACTTCGGCCTTAGAGGTTGGATGTGATCCTGGCTCGGATTTGATGATCGTTGGATCACTGAGGAAGGGCGCTTCTTTTGCTGCAGTCGCAAATTTGGAGGAGAACTCACCGAAAGCGAGATGTTGGGAGCGAGATTCGATAAGAGCGAAAGTTGCGATATCCCAAAATGCGGTCGAACCGCCATTTCCAAGAACAACTTCATAGCCGTCCGGCAGATCATAAAGGGAGGAGAGTCCTTCCCTGACCCGGTGCACAACATCCTTCACCGGCTTCTGTCTATGCGATGTTCCAAGAATTGATCTGCCTGATTGGGCCAAGCTGCTCAGCGCTTCCGGGCGAATTTTTGAGGGGCCACAACCAAAGCGGCCATCTGACGGTTTGAGGTTTTCAGGGATTTTTATCTCGTTCACGCGTGCAATTCTATGGGTAGTGGCGAGTGATCTCCCATTCGTTCTCGTTTGCCGAAACTTCCATCCCTGTATCCATATTCTGGACATCGCGCCTGTATTGCACACGATCATGCAGCCGGGAGTATCGACCTTGCCAGAATTCAATTGTTTCGGGAAGGACAAGGTATCCGCCCCATTCACTTGGAGTCGGGACAGTACTTCCCTCCGGCCATTTCTCCGCCGCAGATTTCCAGCGATCTTCCAATTCTTCACGAGAGGAGAGGGTCGCAGATTGCCGGCTTGCCCATGCGCCAATTTGATGCGACCAAGGCCTAGAGGCAAAGTACTTCTCTGATTCAGAGCGTGAAACTTTTTGGGCAAGCCCAGTGATGCTCACTTGCCGCTCCATGGCGTACCAAGGGAAAAGCAGGGCGACGTTCGGTTGCGAATGGATGGCTCGACCCTTGCGAGAGGAGTAATGCGTAAAAAAGGTGAAACCGCCCTCGGAGACATCCTTGAGCAGGACAGTTCTGGTGGAGAGCACTCCCTCGTGATCGACAGTCGTGAGAATCATTGCATTCGCTTCGACGATCATGATGTTCTCGTGAGCCTCTTTAAGCCACCTGTTAAATACTTCGAAAGGATTGTCGGATAAGGCCCCCATGCCAGTCTCGCTATAAGAACGGCGCATCGCGGCGATCTCTGAGCGGTTCAATTCGCTTCCCATAGGTGTATCTAACGTCACTTTCAGAAACTTGGCACCTCGCCCTGAGTCGGGCAATGATTGGTCGATAGCACGCTCGGTTAGGGGCAGAATTGTCACCATCGGCCGTCCACATTGTGGCGTCTCGGAGTGCGCGGAGATAAGGGGTTCACACGTGTCTGACGATTTTAAACCAGGTCTCGAGGGGGTCATTGCTTTTGAGTCAGAGATCGCCGAACCGGATAAAGAAGGCAGTGCCCTTCGTTATCGCGGGGTAGATATTGAAGATCTCGTAGGGCGCGTTTCTTTCGGAAATGTATGGGGACTTCTTGTCGATGATGAATTCAACCCGGGACTTCCACCAGCCGAGCCATTTCTTTTACCTGTGCACTCGGGTGATGTCCGTGTTGATGTCCAGTCTGCAATTGCCATGCTTGCACCCGCGTGGGGATTGAAACCACTCCTTGATATTTCTGATGAAGAAGCTCGAAATAATCTCGCGCGAGCATCCGTAATGGTGCTCTCATATGTTGCACAATCTGCCCGTGGCGAGAAATCTATAATTCCTCAATCCGAAGTTGATAAGGCGCATACAGTTGTAGAACGAATGATGATCCGCTGGCGTGGAGATCCTGATCCACTTCACGTTCGAGCCATTGATGCATACTTTGTATCGGCGGCAGAACATGGCATGAACGCATCTACATTCACTGCTCGAGTAATCGCATCGACTGGCGCAGATGTTGCCGCCGCGCTTTCCGGGGCAATTGGGGCTATGTCCGGCCCGCTTCATGGAGGGGCGCCATCGCGCGTTCTTCATATGATTGAAGATGTTGAGAAGTCTGGCGACGCACGCGCTTACGTCAAGGGAATCATGGATCGCGGAGAGCGATTGATGGGCTTTGGTCATCGCGTTTATCGTGCAGAAGATCCACGTGCACGCACCCTGCGTCGCACTGCAAAGGAACTCGGTGCGCCTCGGTATGAAGTAGCCCTTGCTCTTGAGCAGGCCGCACTTGCCGAATTGCATGAACGCCATCCAGAGCGCGTCCTTGAAACAAATGTTGAATTTTGGGCGGCAATCATTTTGGATTTCGCCCAAGTTCCCGGACACCTCTTCACATCGATGTTTACAGCCGCCCGTACCGCTGGTTGGTCAGCGCACATTTTGGAGCAGAAGCGAACCGGTCGTCTTGTACGACCTTCAGCTCGTTATGTTGGAAAAGGTCCGCGCAAGCCAGAATCAGTAGCTGGTTGGGACGACACTGTTATTCAACTGCACCAGTAGACAGTCGATCCTGCACACATTCTCCTGTCATTAGGTTGACAGGTGAGAATTTCATTTGGTGGCGGTCGAGGGAATCGCTTCTGTAAGCATCACTGAAACCAGAACGATTGATAACGATTCGGTATATATCAGTGTTATATGCCGTTTTTTGGCATTTTTTCTTTGCCTATTGATTGCAAATAGGGTGAAATGAGGCATCTGCTGCCCTTGCGGCAGAATCTATATCGCGTACATGGGAGATCCAATGAAGAATAGATTTTTGAAAGGCATTGCAGTTACCGCAGTTCTGGCATTCTCTGCCACGGGTTTTGCGGTAACTCCAGCGCACGCCGCTAATGAAATTGTGGTGTGGGCGGATGAGACTCGCGGACCAAACCTTGCTTCGGTCATTAAGGCCAAGGGGGACTGGGTTCCTGGATACACCATCAAGATTGTTACATACTCCAGCTTTGATGCGCTCAAAGATGCCTTTGACAAGGCAACTGGTACTTCAGGTCCAGACATTGTCGTAGGCGGAAATGACTGGGTACCAACCGCCGCAAAGAGCGGAAAACTAGCACCAGTAACACTTACTGCATCTCAGAAGGCTCGCTTCAATCCAACACAGTTCTTCGACCTTTCTTACAAGGGAAAACTTTACGGAGTTCCCGTTGATATCAACAACGTGGCGATGATTTACAACACCAAACTTGTATCTTCCGCCCCAAGCACCTTCGGCGACATGGTTGATTATTACAAGGCCAATAAGACTGCAAAAGGCTTGAAAGCTGGTCTATGTATTGCTGGTGGTGGAATGTCATGGGGAGCTCACTCGGTATTTTCAGCTCTCGGTGCTGATGCCTACCGCATGTCAAAGAGGGGCGCAGCAAACACTGTTCAGAGCTTCAACCCATCTATTTTCGGTGCAAATGTCAAGAAGTACCTTCTCACTGGCAACAAGAGCAATGGCTTCTTCCCAGCAACCGATACCGGTTGCAAAGACAACTTCCTAGCTGGAACCGTTCCGTTTGCAGTTATCGGCAACTGGGAATGGAAAGACTACGTAGCAAAGGGCTTCGACATGAACCTAATGCCAGTGCCAGGAATTGAAAGTGGCACGTACGGCCACATGTTTGGCAGCGTAAGCGGCGCACTACTCACAACATTTGCTGACAAGCATGGTGTTGCAGTGGGAGCAAAGTCACTTCTCGTGAACTTCTTCGCGTCAACTGAAGGTCAAGTCAAGTACCAGCTCCTAGAGGGCCGTCCACCAGCCGAGAAGGGTGCTCAGTCTGATGCGTCAGTTTCCGCTGGACAGAAGGGCTTCGGAAGTGCAGCGACACTTGCTGGTATTCCACAGATTGGCGCATTCCTGAACAGCAACAAAGGCGGCGCTAACTACTGGGATTCAGCCCCTGCCTACTGGACTGCAGTTCTCATCGACGGCAAGGATGCGACCATTGAGGCACGCAAACTTGCAGCAATCTGGAAGGGCAACGTAGCTGCTGGTAAGGCTGACCTCTAAAGGGTCGTGGTCCATACTCGCACGCTATAAAGGTTGATCGTGTGGGCGGGATTAATTCCCGCCCACACTTTCCTTATAAACAAGTTAGGCGCACATTGTGACTTTACTTTATAGAGGCAGAATTGCTCTCGTCATAAAGATCATTTTGCTTGCCGTAGCATCCGCAATTTTATTGATGCTTGCCCAGAGCGCATTTGCTCAAAAAGAGCATGCGATTTCCGCATTTTTACTCCTTTCCGTACTTGCAATGAATTACGTGTATCTCACTTCACGAAGTGTTCCATTCAAATTCTTCTTACCTGGCACAATTTTCCTTTTCGCATTCGTGATAGCGCCGATTATTTTTACCGTTGTAATGTCTACCTATAATTACAAAACGGGCAATTACATTTCCAAGCAAGAGGCTATCGATCGAGTAATTGCTCTCGGAGTTGAACCTGATGAGGCAGGAACAACTTTTGACATAGTTGTTGGCAAGACCAGTGCGGGCGAACTAGCTATTTTGGCTTCAGATGTTGCAACCCCTCAGTACTTTATTTCTACAAAAACTAAACGGATTGACCTTGTCTCTACAGATCTAACACTCAATGAATATGGAGTTGCGACGGCAGCACCACATTTCACACGTGCTTCTACGACGGAGTTAACAGGGAACCAGGAATACACCAAGATCAAGTATGTTTATTCGGGGACGTACTTTATCTCCGTCGAAGGTCAAGACGTCGGCGCTGTTTTTAGGCAGACACTTAAGTTTGAGCCATCATCAGATACGTTCCGGAACCTCATAGACGGCACTGTTTATCGGGATAATGGCAAAGGCAATTACGCCGATGCGAAGAATCAGATACTCGAACCAGGCTGGCGGGACCCAACGTGGTTCTCGAATTATGCAAAGTTGATTACAGACGATCATGTTCGAGGACCGTTTTTCAGGGTCTTCGTTTGGACGGTTGTCTTTGCCGTTCTGACCGTACTGACTTCTTTTGGCTTTGGTCTTCTCCTGGCCCTTGCACTCAATAAGCCCCTGCGTGGGCGGAGGATGTATCGGTCGATTCTCATTCTGCCATATGCGATGCCTAGTCTCATGAGTATTCTGATTTGGGCGGGTATGTTCGATACAGAATTTGGTGCAATCAACAATATTCTTCACACTCATATAGCGTGGTTCTCCAACGCTAATTTTGCCCGCGCAGCAGTCATTCTGGTCAGTTTGTGGTTGGGTTTTCCGTATTTCTATCTCATTTCGACGGGTGCACTACAGGCGATTCCTTCCGAACTCACAGAAGCGGCTGCGATTGACGGAGCGAATGGTAGACAGATTTTTGGCAAGATTACTTTGCCGCTTCTCCTGCAAATCCTTTCTCCATTATTGATTGCTTCGTTCGCCTTTAACTTCAACAACTTCAACTTGATCTATCTTCTTACTGGTGGGGGACCACGCGATCAATTGGGGGGACAAATCGCCGGTGCGACAGATATTTTGATTAGTTATACATACCAGATCGCATTCGGATCCAACGTTCAAGATCTCGGTTTAGCTAGTGCCATTTCGGTAATTATCTTCTTCCTTGTTGCTGGAATCTCACTCTACGGATTGCGCAAGTCGAAAGTTTTGGAGACCTTCGGATGAAGAAATGGATGAAGGAAAATCTATGGCGTCACGCCGCCGCCCTGGGAATGTCGGTATTTGCACTCTTCCCTCTCTATTTGGTTGTGATTTCCTCGCTCAATCCGACTGGAAGCCTTCAGTTGACTTCTTTTATTCCGCGTGAGATTTCATGGAACAATTACAAGTTGCTATTTGATAGCCCTGCAATCCCTTACTTAACCTGGGTCAGGAATTCTCTTATTATTGCGGGAGCGGTGGCTGTCATTTCCGTCTTTATCGGCGCCTCATCCGCTTTCGCGTTTAGCAGATTGAGATTCAGAGGCAGGAAAACGGGAGTGCAGATCCTTCTTCTCGTTCAGATGTTCCCGGCAATCTTGGCACTTTCTGCAGTGTATGTAATTATGGAACGCGTATATAGATTCGCCCCTTCTCTTGGTCTCGGATCGCAAACCGGCCTTCTCCTTGTTTACCTTGGCGGGGCTATGGGCGTGAATATCTGGCTTTTGAAGGGCTTCGTTGATTCAATCCCTATAGAACTTGACGAAGCAGCCAAGATCGATGGCGCAAGTCCAATGCAGACATATTGGTTGATTTTTGTACCGCTCGCGGCGCCGGTGCTTGCAGTTGTGTCACTGCTCAGTTTTATTGGCACCCTTAATGAATACATTATGGCCCGGCTCTTCCTTGTGGAGATGGATAGCAGAACCGTCGCTGTAGGACTTCAACAGTTCATCGGCGGTCAATACTCGCAGAATTGGGGGCCATTTGCGGCCGGTTCGATACTTCTCTCAATACCGATTGTCGTAATTTTCCTATCGCTTCAAAGATATATTGTCAGCGGCTTAACAGCCGGATCGGTTAAGGGTTAAATTGAAACGCAAAAGCTCAGTTGCACTTCTCATTTCCATTTTTCTGGCGCTTTCCTCACTTTATTCACTTTCCTCTGCTTCGGGAGCGGGCTCCAAGGAGACGCGAGTCGGATTGGCATCTGACCTCGTTTATTTTGTTTTCCCCGATCGTTACAAGAATGGGGATCCGAGCAATGACCAGAGTGAGGGTTTCGATCCGACGAGTACTGCTTTTTTTCATGGAGGAGACCTCAAGGGGCTCACGGGAACCTGTACTCCAGGTGATGATGGATTAGCGCGAATAAAGAGATTGGGTTTTACCGCCATCTGGTTGACGCCAGTAGTTACTCAACAGCCCTCGACTCCGCATGGGGCTGGGTATCACGGATATTGGGGAGTTGATTTTCTCAATGTAGACCCACATCTTGGAACCAATGAAGATCTACAGAACCTTGTCGCTTGTGCGAAAAAGTTGAAATTGAAGATTGCCCTTGATGTCGTGACCAACCACACGGGCGACGTTATCAAGTATCAGGATAAGGAAGCCTACATACCCGCTGAATCGACCAATGCAAAGAATCCCGCGTGGCTGAATGAGCTGTCGAATTATCACAACGTCGGAGATATGGGTAAATGTTGGGGAGATGGCAACTGCACCAAGATCGGTGACTTTTTTGGCTTGGATGACCTCGCTACAGAGAAAGAATCCGTCTGGCGTGGTTGGGGCGAGGTGTATGGCAAATGGATAAAGGATTATGGAATCTCAGCATTCCGTGTAGATACAGCACGTCACGTTGATGACGAGTTTTTCAAGAACTGGACCCCGCTCCTTCAAGACGCAGCGAAGAGTGCTGGAATATCAAACTTCACCGTCTTTGGCGAAGTGTGGGAAGTAAACCCGGTCGAACTGATGAACTACGTTCGTCGCAATAAAATACAGACAGTCTTAGATTTTCCGTTTCAGCGAACTGCGACTGATTTTGCCTCGGGTTATTCAGATGCAAAAGTTCTAGGGAATCTCTTCCAAAGCGATGATCTTTATACGAGCGCGACTTCCTCGGCAAGCGATTTAGTGACATTTCTGGGGAACCACGATATGGGACGCTCTGGCTACATAATCGAGACCAAGAAGGAGCAGCCAGCAAATCAGCTGTTGCCCAGAACGAAACTTGCGAACGCACTTATGTATCTCTCAAGGGGCATACCAGTTGTTTACTACGGCGACGAAGTTGGTATGACTGGCTCTGGAGCAGGCAATGATCAGCTTGCTCGGCAGGATATGTTCCCGACCAAGATCGACGTCTGGAAGACCGAGACGCGAATCGGTGGAAAGCCTGTCGGCAATGGAAACTCTTTCACCGCAACTAATTCAAATCCAATCGCGCAGTATCTGATAACTCTTTCGAAACTGCGGAGTAAAAACCCGGGCCTGGCCAATGCGGTGATGCAGACGAGATACGTAAAGAATTCGGTGCTTGTTCTTTCTAAGAAAGAGAGCAATGAGAAGCGCGAATATGTAGTTGCTTTCAATAATTCCACTAAGCCGCAAACAATTCAGATTAATACGGCGACTTCTTCCGGAGGATGGAGAGTGATTCTTGGTAAATCAACTATCACGACCAACGGTTCCACGGTGAAATTGACTGTTCCTGCACTAGATACCGTGGTTTTGAAGGCCAGTAAGGTGATAGACAGAACCCAAGTAAAGGTTGGGAAAATCACTGTGAAAGAAGATTACCTGACGGGATTCTTTCATGCGGTGGCCGGTGTGGTGACGAGTGATCTTCTCTCCATGGAGTTCTTCTACAAATCTACGGTGTCTCCTGAGTGGAGTTCGATGGGAATTGATACCAGTGCGCCATATAGCGTTTACGTTGATCCGCAGGAACATGCAGGTGAGACTCTTGAAATGAAGGCAGTTGCCACAAATTCGAAAGGGGAACAATTTGCGCTACCAAGCACAGAGATTACTATCCCCGCATCATGATGGAAGTGATTTATATGTGAGTAATTCTGCTCCCGCAGTTGGGGAGAGAGTTAAACTCCGGGTTCGTGTTCCAAGAGGTGACAAGGCTTTGAAAATATGGGTCCGCCTCTTCCACGACGGTGAACCACGAACGTTTGAACTCAAAAAGGGACGATCTGGTTCTCACGAGACTTGGTGGTCTGGTGAGATTGAAATTCTCAATCCCGTCACACACTATCGGTTCCTTCTTGTCGATGAGGGTACCTACCGTTGGCTCAATGCTGAGGGTGTCTTTGGGAGAGATGTCGTGGATCGTGAAGATTTCCAAATTATTGCCAAGCCGAAATATCCGGACTGGATCAGGCATGCTGTCTTTTATCAGATTTTTCCTGATCGTTTTGCTAAGTCTGAAGTGAAACGGGAGCTGCCATCTTGGGCAGTGCCGCGTGACTGGAATGCTCTACCCACTGGACGTGGTGCTACAACCGGAACTGAGTTCTACGGTGGCGACTTTCTCGGCGTCTGCGAGCATCTTGGACACTTAGAAGACCTTGGGGTGAATGCAATCTACTTCACTCCATTTTTTCCATCCCGCACCAATCATCGTTATGACGCATCAAGTTTCGAACATGCAGATCCTCTACTGGGCGGTGACGAAGGGTTCATTGAGTTTTCATCGGTCGCAAGACGGCGCGGTTTTAGGATCATGGGAGACCTGACTACCAATCACTGTGGAATCGGCCATGAATGGATCCAGACAGCCTTGAAGAATCCTGATGCTAAGGAACGTGACTTCTTCTACTGGGACAAGACAATTCGACACGGTTATGTTGGCTGGTGGGGTGTACCAGGACTTCCAAAATTGAATTATCAATCCCCTCTCCTCCGGGAGAAGATGTACTCGGGTGCCGACTCAGTCGTAAAAAGGTGGCTCAACCCCCCATTTAACACTGACGGCTGGCGGATTGATGTTGGGAATATGACGGGCCGATTGGGTTCGCAAGACTTGAATCAAGAAGTCGCTCGCGGAGTTCGCACGGCAATGGATGAAACTAATCCCAATGCCTGGCTTGTGGCAGAGAACGCGGACCACTCTCCTTCTGACTTAGATGGTTTCGGTTGGCACGGCACCATGAATTACGTGGGTTTTGCGCGCCCACTCTGGGGATGGTTGAGCAAGTCAGCCAAATTTGCCGACAATTTCATGGGTTTGCCCACGCCGATCCCGACGTTCTCTGGAGAGGCGATGGTTGGAATGATGCGATCGTTCGCCGCCGGAATCCCTTGGAGGTCTTTCACAGCAAGCATGCTGCTGTTGGATTCACATGACACTGCTCGATTTAGAAATGTGGTCGGTCGCGACCGAGCAAGGCATATTGCTGGCGTCACAATCCTGCTTACGTATCCCGGAGTTCCGTCTATATTTGCTGGCGATGAAATTGGCGTAGAAGGCGAGTGGGGAGAAGATGCTCGAAGGACTATCGATTGGGAGCATCCGAAGAAGTGGGATAATGAGCTTTTTGCAGAATTCAAGAAGTTGATCGCCCTTCGAAAAAAATCACACGCTCTGAGTAATGGCGGACTTCGCTGGATCGATATCAGTGCAAATTCCATCGCCTACCTTCGTGAATCTGAGAAGGAGAGCGTTTTGGTATTCGTCGCCCGCTCTGCAGGGCGGTACCGCATCAATCTCAAACCGTATGGATATTCCATAAAGGAGACTCTTTATGGACCGATAGCGAATTCCAGTCAGGTCACTGTCTCGAGCAAAGGCGCGATCAGCGGAGTTTGGCGCTTGAAATGAAAGATTCTACGTGGTGGAAAGAGGCAGTTTTCTATCAGATCTACCCTCGCTCATTCTTCGATAGCAACGGTGATGGTGAAGGTGACCTTCGAGGTATTTCCGATCATCTCGATTATGTTCGGACTTTGGGAGTCGATGCGATTTGGCTGAGCCCCTTTTACTCTTCGCCGAATAAGGATGGCGGGTACGACGTCGCTAATCCGCGCGATGTGGATCCTCGACATGGAACTTTGGATGACGCCAAGATTCTTTTTGACCGCGCACATGAACTCGGCCTGAAAGTCCTCGTCGATATAATCCCAAACCATTTTTCGAGTGATCACGTATGGTTCCAAAAAGCTCTCGTGGCACCCAAAGGCTCGCAAGAGAGGTCTCGGTTTCATTTTCATGATGGGAAAGACGCCAAGACCCCACCGAATAACTGGATTTCTTTATTCGGCGGATCAGCCTGGACCCAGGTAGCCGATGGCCAGTGGTACTTGCACTTGTTTGACTCCTCGCAGCCCGATCTCAATTGGAGCAATGATGAGGTTAAGAGGGATTTCGAAAAGACTATTCGTTTTTGGATAGATTTGGGAGTCGATGGATTTCGAATTGACGTGGCCCACGGCCTTGTGAAAGAAAATATTCTCCAGGATCATTTTGACCCTCAAGGACTGAGTAATGCTCTCCGTCTGGATGTGGAAATGGACGATTCGGTTCGCAATGAGTTGCTTGCAACTGTTCCATATTTCGATCGTGACGGTGTTCATGAAATCTACCGTGAATGGCGGAGAGTCTTTGATTCATATGACAGAGAGATAATGGCCGTGGCCGAAGCATGGGTCCATCCACCGGAGCGCTCAACTCTCTACGTGCGTCCTGATGAATTGCAGCAAGTATTTAATTTCGATCTTTTAGTTGCGCCTTTTGACGACGACGCAATCTTCGGTTGCATCGAGAGGACACTGAAACTCATTGGCGGTGTGGGTGCATCGCCGACGTGGGCGCTCAGTAACCATGATTCTCCTCGGGTGGTTTCACGAATTGGTGCGGTTCAAGCACGTGCGCTCGCACTATTCATTTTCGGCCTACCGGGATCTTGTTATGTATATCAAGGTCAAGAATTGGGACTTCCTGATGCCGAGCTCGCAGATAGAGACCGACAAGACCCTGCATTCATTCGAACTCGAGGCGCCCAGAAGGGCCGCGACGGCGCACGTGTGCCCATGCCATGGAGCGGAACAGATTCACCCTTTGGTTTCACCACTGGCCTGCCATGGTTGCCTCTACCTCAAGCATGGGCTTCGATGACCGTAGAACGTGAAAGTGGTGACTCAACGAGTTCACTTGAGATGTACAGGCAATCGCTGACCTTGCGCAAGAAATACTTTCACAGCGCTAGCACCTTTGAATGGACTCACAAACCTGATGGGTCAGGACTCATCGGATATCGACGTGGCGGCGTAGAAGTCATTCTCAATACTTCAAGCACGCCTAAAAAGATTTTCACTGGCGGGAAAGTTGGAATCTCCTCCAATGGGGAGGTCGTCTCCCTTGACGGGGAGATAATCCTTGGCCCAACAACGTGCGTTTGGCTGCAGTTCTTATGAAAGCCAAAACCGTAAAGGATCAGAAAGATATTTCGCCCAGGATCTTTCATTATGACCTGATCGGCTATAAACGCGTGTGACGAAATCTTCCTCGTCTCGCCATCCTGCATCACGCATTCTCTGATCCGCATATTTCTGGAACGGCCCGTACTTTGCGTCATAACCGCCTGTTCCGTGGCTCATCCAGATTTTGTGCCTTCCAGGTGTGGGAAGTGAGTCAAGGAGTGCATCCACGAGTGGCCCTCCACCCGCTAGCCAATGAGGGGAGAGGGCAAGAGAGGTTGTGAAAAAGTCGGGACGCTTACTCAACGCGTAGAGAGAGGCGAGACCGCCCATGCTTGAACCGATCACCGCCTTATTAAGATGAAGCGGATCAAGCCCAATCTCTTCGCAGATTTTCGGGGTGATCACTTCCGTGATTTCTTCAAGGTAACTATTTCCCTGAAGATCCTCGAGGGAAATCTCTGCATTGGCCTCACCAGCAACTGTGACGCCATTTTGATACGGGTCTTGCGGTGCCAGGTCAAGAATTCGACCCCATGGATTTTCAGGCGATCTACTGTGAAAAACAGCAATAATTGCTGGAGGTGCAATTCCAAGTTTATCGCTCACTTTTATTGCGCTCTGGGTCATCTTCCACGAACGACGACCAGTGGCAGAGCGGCGCTTGAATACATTCTGTCCATCGTGGGCGATCAGAAGATGTTTGGTAGGAACTCCAGGACTCCAGAAATCGACGGTACGGCCATCAAAATTAAAGCGCTCAACAGGTTGCGGCACGCCACGTATGTTAAAGCTCTTAACTCTCTCCATAATGGCTCAGTCAGAAGCAATGAAGGCTTTTACGCCAGGAAGTTAGCAAACTGCCACGGGTCAGAGTGGTCATATTCACGCCCGTTCCAGGGACCGTAGAGGTCGTTGCGATATTTCAGCGGATCCCAATCTTCAGGTTCTGAATGGAATCCGCCCCAGTACTTCTCTGCGTAAGCGAGGACTTCATCCCATGGAAGATCGTCAGGAACCATAAGTCCTTGATCTGGGTTCTTCATCGCCCAAGCCACCGCGGCATATACCGCGCTCGCAACCTGAACTGTGGTGGCTGACTGGTGCGGAATCATCTTTCGTGATTCGTGAATGCTCAATAGAGATCCAGTCCACCATGATTTGTAGGGATGCCCCATAAGTAAAACGCCGAGGCGATCTTCTCCGTCGATGATTTCATCGTTCATGATCCGTTGGTTCTGTTGGAGGTCCCATTGACGCATTTCCAGTTCGCGCATTGAGGCGATTGCGGCGTCGGTTGGACAGTACGCGTAGTGCACCGTTGGTCGATAGACCGCAGTGTCGCCATCCCACACGGTTAAGTGATCAGACATCGTAAAGGCTTCACCATGTCGAACAAGTAGTCCGGTTGTTTCAGAATTTGGCACCCATGAGCGGACCCAAGTAGTAGCGCCAGGCTGTGCAATTGCTATTTGATTGAGCGGGCCACCTTCGTGTTGGTAGGCGTTCTTTGGGAGCTTTTTCTCATGAGTACCCCAACCCAATTCGGCCGGCGCGATACCTTCTTCGTAGAATCCCTCGACACTCCAGGTGTTTACAAATTCGCCAACGACTTTGGGCTTATCCGCAACTTGAGTGTCCCGTTCGGCGATATGAATCACTTTAACGCCGAGTTTCTGTGCAAGGACAGGGAAATTCTTTTCAGTCAATGCTCCTTCGACACCTTCTCCCGCCAAGCCGTCCTTGAGTGCACGGGTGGCAATATCCACGAGTGCTTTCTTCGCAAGGTGCGAAACTATTCCTGGATTTGCGCCATGCTCAACAATTGCTGTTGGACCCTTATTCGTCCAACGCGCTTTCATTTCGCGCATGCGCATATGTCGGACGTACAAAGTTCGTGACTGAACGCTTCGCTCGGGTCCGCCAGAGTATGGCTCCCATTCTTCAATAGAGGTGTTTACATAGATAACACCATGATCGTGCGCCCATTCGATAATTGCATTTGCATCGATGTTCCAAGCCAGATCAAGTAAGAAATCACCTTCTGAGAGATAGCGACTGAGAAACTCATTCAAATTCTCTTGTGTCAGTTGATCCTGAAAATAGGTAGCACCTTGATCAATCGCGTCTTGTACACGAGATCTATTGTCCCTTTGGTCCACGATCGTCATCTGTTTTGCTTCCACTAAATGTTCGAGAAGTAGTGGGATCGCGCACTGGGCTACTGAGCCGGCGCCGAGAACAAGAATTCGATTGTGGAAGGATGCGGACAATTAGACCTCTTCTGCGAGCTTGTAAGGAATGTGGAGCAGCTTCGCGCCCTAAATCATAGGCTAAAAATTCAGGGCTCTTTCCTCGAGCCCTTTTCTGTCATAACGACCGACTCGGACCAGACCCCAACACCTTGGCGCTTGGCTTCATACATCGCTCTGTCGGCACGGCGCAGGAGGTCTGGCGCACCGTCGTTGCCTACGTGTCCCACGCTCACGTCCACGTGGATATCACGGCCGGCAATGGAGAATGGGTAACTCAGAGTGGCACGTAGCGCGCGTGCTACTTCAAAGGTTTCGGCGAAATCACCTCGCACGATAGCGCCAAATTCATCTCCGCCCAACCTCGCCAGGAGGGCGCCTTGTGGCAAGGCGCGCGTAAATCTGAGCGAGACCTCCTGGAGAAGTTGATCGCCTATTTCATGACCGTAGAGGTCATTGATTGGCTTAAACCCATCTAGATCAAGGAGCAGTAGCGCGACTTCGACTTCGGAATTCTTGGCAAGCGCTCCAAGTTCTGCGATGAAGCTTCTTCGATTGGGCAGATTCGTAAGGTCATCTGTGCGGGCAAGAACTCTTTCTTCCCCTATCGAGCGAGCTTCTCGTAGTGCAATCATCATTCTTGCAAAGGCCAAGATCAAGGTTGCAATTGTCGGAATTAGTATAAAGTCAGGAAAATATCCAGGGTGCAACGATGTGATTGAAAGCAGGGTTGCGCTCATCATGACTGAGAGAGCAACAAAGAGCGGATGAATAGTTCCAACTAAGGTTTGCTTTGCACCGCGAAGTCGAAGACCTTGAGCGAGTACGACGATGCCCAATAGCCACAAGTCATCGCTTAGTGTTCCGAGTGAATAGCGGTGATTCACATTGAGCCAGAGAAAGAGAAAGTCTGCAATCAAAAAGATCACGATCCCTAACGTGATGGATGCACTTTGAGGAGTGAGTGGAGAAATCAAAGTGAGCGCTAGTACTAGAGCAACAAGAACCAAATCCGCGACTGGAAAAAATATGGAAATGAACGTCCCAGGGAGGCGATCGAGTGAATAGGGAAGCACCGGGTCGATGAGAAATGCCGCACCAATGGCGCTGAGACCTAGACACAAAATAGTGGCGTCAAGAATTTCCAAAGATCCGAGTTTTCCGCGGGCACGCAACGTCCGTGGAATTGCAATAAACGCGCATGGGTAAAAGAGTACATAGAATGTATTGGCTACAGCTGAATTGATTTGCGGGGAGCTGAAGAACTCGTTGTAGGTGGAGAGTATGGAGCCGACACTCCATAGCACTATCGCCGCACCCAGGGTCATCCGTGCAACTCGATCCTTGAACCCAACGAAAGTGAAGATTGAGGCGGCTGCTACTAGCGAGATCGTGTGAAAGAGGATGAGATCGATGAAAAAACTTGATTCGAGTGATGCGATCCGAAGGAGCACATGCACGCTGAGCAAGAGTGGCGCTAGAGCGTGACCGATGCGCACCATTTACGTGAAGTTAAGGCAGGACGGCACCACCCATAAATAGGGCTAGCCATAGGCCCGAGTCTCTCCGCTCGAACTATGGCTAGCCACTACGTGATTTCTGGAAGTTTTAGAGCCCCTTCTGGCAGACCAAGCCACGCATGGAGAGCGATTGCGCTACTCCCGCTTTAGCCTGTGCAATCGAGCTCAGAGTTGAAGCACGTGTGGTCTGCATAGTGACAACGCTGGCACCCACCTTGCGTAGCGATATCGCTGCGGCGGCATTGGAGCGAATTGCAGAATTAATTGAACGTATCGCAGCAGCGTAATTGGCAAGTGCCTCTGTCTTTTTAGCTGAGGTTGTTCCATCCGCTGCGAGTTTGTCTCGAGCGGCGGTGAACTCAGCCAGCTTGGCAGTCCAGGTAACACTCTGAGCATCTAGGGCATCAGCCTTTGCGCTCGCCTCAGTGACCTTCAATTGCTCCGCTGCGATCTTGGCATCAAGAGCAGCAAGAGTGGCTGGGAGATTCTTGATCAAGGACTGGTACGCGGTCCTCTGCTTTATATAAATATTGTGGGTGTTGAGGCAATCCAGAGAGACCCAGGTCAATTTCGTCGCATTCTTGACTGCGGGGTTCTTGGTGCACTTATAAATGTAGCCACCAGACTTGATCTTGGCGTTCACCGTCTTGCAAGCGACGCCATTGCTGATCGTTGCTGCATCGGCAGAAGCAGTCACCAGAGATCCAGCCAGAAGGAAGCCAAGAAAAGATGCAGTAATTACCTTGCGAAACATAATAACCTCCAGAGAATGTGGGCTCATCGTATCCACTTCGGAACAGGGTCAGAAGCCTAAAACTCAGCATTTATGAAACTCACCGAGAACTGACAGAAAAATGGCTATTTCTTGCTCTTTTTGCGCTTCAGGTTGATCCCGAATTTGCGGATGAGGGGCCGTGGCGCTGAACGGGCGAAGGTCGCAAATATTGCGTACTGCCATCCCGGCACGGAGATGGCCTTTCCAGCACGGGCATCGGCCCACGCTTTGGCTACAACATTCTCGGCCTTCAGCCACATGAAGTTGGGAAGTCCGGACATTCGCATCTTGCCCCGGTCGTGGAATTCCGTTCGTGTGTACCCAGGGCAGAGGGCAAGTACTTTCACATTCGATGTCGAGAGTTCCGAGTGAATTGATTCACTCAGAACGGTGAGGTACGACTTCGCTGCGCTGTAGGAACCCCCGGCCACCCAACCGGCAACGGATGAAACATTGATAATGATTCCAGAATTGCGCTCCTTCATTGAAGGAAGCGCTGCGTGCATAAGCCTCATCGGTGTTTTCGCGAGTACATCTAGGAGTTCTTGTTCGGCCGAGAGGTCGCTGGCGAGAAAACTTTTCTTAATTCCAAAACCAGCATTATTGACAAGAACATCAATTGGGTTGGATGTATCTTTCACTCTTTCCTCAACACGTTTGAGATCTTCTGTGACTGTCAGGTCTGCGCGGAGTACTTCGAAATTGACGCCATGCTCATTTTGCAATCGCCGCCCGAGTTCGGTGAGTCTTTCTTCATTGCGTGCGACGAGAACTAAGTCATAGCCTTCTTTTGCGAGAAGGTCTGCAAAGCAGGCACCAAGACCCGCACTTGCTCCAGTGACTAGTGCTGCCCTGTTCATCATTTGCCCTCCCTCTTGGTGTCACCTGCTTGGCGTCACCTGCTTGGTGTCACCCGAAATTCGCCCGGAGCGCCGATTGGCACAACTGGATGGCGAGGTTCCACTGAATTGAGTCGACGATAATTCTCCGACTGTAGGGGTCGCGGGTCTTCGTCACCTTTGTTTGGCCAGAACGAAATCGCCCTTTCCGCCTGTGCCGTGATTGTCAATGATGGATTTACTCCCAAATTGGCCGTGATTGTCGACCCATCGATCACATGGAGTGAGGCGTAATTCCAGACGCGGTGATAGGGATCAATCACACCCTGCTGGGGTGACTCACCGATGACAACTCCACCAACAAAATGAGCGGTGATGGGTGCATTTATGAGATCGCCGAGGTGGCCCATAGCTACTCCGTTGTATTTCGTAGCGATGGCGCGGGCTGCTTCGTTGCCTTCTGGAAGCCATGTTGCGCTGGGATGCTCGCTGCTATTTTCCGAAGTCAGTCGCCATCCAAGGCGTCCTCTCTTACCACTTACTTTGATCCATGAATCCACGTTCTGCATAACGAGTGCGATGACAGTCCGCTCACTCCATCGCCGAACGTTGAGTGCCTTGAACAGTAGCGAGGGGTTTTTTAGGAATTTAGCGAGCCACTGACGTCGTCGTTCACTTGATGTCAATCCCTCGGTCATGATCGTCTGAAGCAATCCCATCAAGTTGCTTCCCTTTCCATATCTCACCGGCTCGATATGTGTCTGTTCATCTGGAAAGAACGAAGAGGTAATTGCTGATCCTTTACTGAAGTCGATATGAGTGTTGGGCATGGTGGCGCCAACTAATGATTCACTATTTGTTCGAGATAGATCGCCAAGCCGATCAGAGAGTGCAGGAAGTATTTGATCTGATTTCATTCGGTGGAGTAGTTTTTGAGTGTTGTATGTTCCGGCAGCGACGATGACATCATGGGCGAAGAAGGTTCCTCTCTTTGAGGGGAAAGGTCCGGTTTTCACCGCACTCACTTCCCAAGATCCGTCCTTGAGCTGTTCGATTTTTTTTACAGTTGTAAGTGGATGAACTTTGACACCCGCTCTCTCTGCCAACCCAAGGTAGTTCTTGGGTAAAGTATTTTTTGCATTGTGCCTACAACCTGTCATGCATCCGCCACATTGAATACATCCGTCTCGATCTGGTCCAACACCGCCAAAAAACGGATCATTTACTTTTTCTTTACCAAAGAAGATCCCAAGTGGTGCAAGCTGAAATGTCTCGCCAACACCCATTGAGGTTGCGGCATCTTTCATTGCCTGATCACTAGGAGAGAAGTAAGGGTTCTGTGTTACTCCAAGCATCCGTTGCGCTTGGTCGTAAAATGGTTCTAGTTCGCTCTTCCAATCGGTGATGGATGACCATTGAGGATCTGAGAAATATTTATCCCCTGGTTTGTATAGAGTGTTTGCGTAGATCAGAGATCCACCACCGACTCCGGCACCAGCAAGAATGAGCGCATTGGGTAGGTAGTGGATCCTCTGTAGACCGATGAGGCCGAGCCGCGGCGCAAAGAGAAATTTATGGAGCCGCCACGAAGTTTTGGGGAAGTCCTCATCGGTGAATCGACGCCCTGCCTCAAGGACGGCAACGCTGTATCCCTTTTCAACGAGTCGAAGGGCGGCGACTGACCCCGCGAAGCCAGAGCCTACGATGAGAACGTCATAGGTCTGGCTCATGAGGCAAACCTATATCTCTATATCGCTTGAATCCTCTTCGCGAATCGTCCAACTGGTTCCGTAGGATTCAAGCAGGTCGAGGAATGGCTTTGGCTCAAACCACTCAGGGCCGTTGACGCCGGATGGTTCCCACACGCCCTTATGGATCAGTTCCATCGCGATGAGCGGGTTGACTGCGGTCTGCCAGACGACAGCTTGATCTCCGTACTCCTTCATCGACCATTCGTTATCGATCACGTTGTAGATATAGCAGGCGTAAGGCTGACCGTCCTTATCAAGACCCTTGACGAGGGCTCCTGCGCAGGTCTTGCCGTGCATGCGCTCACCCAATGTTGAAGGATCCGGAAGCGAGGCGGCTAGAAGATCTCGTGGTGAAACCGAGACCCCTTGGACATCTACATGCTCTTTCCGATCCATGCCGAGCATATGAATTGTTTTCAGAGTCGTAATAAATTCTGCACCCAGCCCATATTTGAAATTGACCTTTTTTGCATCCACTTTCTGCGGAATAAGTACAACTTCCTCGTGCTCGACGTTGACGCACTCAACTGGCCCGATTCCTTCTGGGAAATCGAAAACTTCAATCTCGCTAAATGGCGCGGTCGTGTACCAGCCACGGCCATCCTCCCAGACCAAAGGTGGGTTGAGGCATTCTTCGATTGTGGTCCAAATGGAGAATGAAGGTGCGAAGTCATGCCCTTCAACAGTCAGGTTGGAGCCATCAAGGACGGTAATGGAATCAATTCGGCTGAAGAGGAAATCCGAGGCGTAGCGAGCAAAGACATCGCTCATACCCGGCTCGATTCCCATACCGACAAGGGCGTAGATGCCGCGCTCGCTCCAGTTCCAGTCACGGGCAAATTGCTCGTCGCCGAGCTTTACTCCGGTTTCGGTATTTGGGTAGTGAGGATGTGGGCGAGAGAGTGACATTGCCATATCGATGTAATTGGTGTTTTCAATTTCGCACGCTAGAAAGATCGGCATGACAAATCGTGGATCCACAGCATTGATCACCACGTCAGGACCTGCTTTGCGGATGAGTTCGCGGATGTCTTCCAGCTCTGCAGCGTTTACTTGGGCTGCCGAGAATCGGGAATCTTTTACTCGTGCGACGGCTTCTTCTGCGCGGGCCAAGGTCCTGTCAGCAATCACCATGGAGGAGATAAATGACCTTCGAGATGCAATATTTGCAATTGCCCTGCCAACGCCGCCTGCGCCTATAACTAGCGCTTTCATTGTTGGCCTTTCCTTCGGTGTAATCAGGAGTAATTAAGAATAATTAAGAATAATCATCTATTAAGTACTCAATGTGATTCTAATGGTAGTCAATCGGCCTCTGTCTGCCAATTTTACGCGTAAAACGTTGGCTATCTTCTTCAATGTCAACGGGTACCCTTTGCTCTGATCGTGTTATTAATCTGTATTAGGTCCTCGTAGCTCAGTGGATAGAGCAACCGCCTCCTAAGCGGTAGGTCGCCGGTCCGACTCCGGCCGAGGACACGTAGCTTGGTTTCCAGACAACTCAATAAATAAAAAGATTAATTTAATGAGTTAGTGTAAAGCGCTTGAGGGCTCTGGGTGCCCACCAATTCAACTCACCAAATAGCCGCATTAATGCCGGAACCAAGAGTGCGCGGATGAGAGTTGCATCAAGCAAGACCGCGAACCCGACACCAAGACCTAGAAGTTTGATCGAAGTCACACCGCTTGAAATAAAAGAAGCAAACACGACTGCGAGTAGCATCGCAGCTGCCGTAATAATTCGCGCAGAGCGTTGTAATCCCGTTGCTACTGCTTCGGTGTTGGATTTGCCGGCGAAATGTTCCTCTCGAATGCGTGAAAGCAGGAAGATCTCGTAGTCCATAGAAAGTCCGAAAACGACCACGGCAACCAGGATCGTCGTTCCGGTATCTAGGGTGCCCGTCACTGTGAAATCCCCGATGAGCCATTTCATGTGGCCATTGATGAAGATCCAACTCAGGAGTCCTAGCGTTGCAACTAATGAGAGCCCATTGAGTATCACGGCCTTAATTGGCAGGATGATTGAACCTGTAAAAATAAATATGAGTACGAGAACACTTAACGCAATCCAACCAAGAGCCCAGGGCAGCTTGTCAGCGATTCCATCTTGCGAGTCTGTGAAGTCTGCAGATGCACCTCCGATCATGGTCCCCTGTGGGGCGGGAACGGCACGGAGATCATGGATCATTACCTGTGCGGCACTTGTCCGCGAACCAATGGATTGGATTGCCGTAATCCGCAGGTCATTCCCGCTGACTTGTGGAGGGTTGACCCGGACAATGCCTTCAACAGATTTCACCTTATTGAGGTAAGCAACAACTTCCTCTGACTTCTGAACTCCGCCAGGGATAATGATTTCAATCGGACTGCTCTCTTGTCCCGGGAAACGGTCCAGAATCATTTTTGACGCGATGGCTGCACTATTCGATTTTGGCAGGACTCGTGAGTCGATCTGTGCGAAGGCGATGTCTTTAATTGGTGCGGCCAAAACACCCAAAATAATCAAGGAAACGACTACAACCGGCACGGGTCGTCGCATGACGAATCGAGCAGTTCTTGCCCAACGACCCTCCTCTTTCTGGGTAATGGCACCACGACGGACAACCCCTTTGTCGATTCGATTTCCCAGTATCGCCAAGATAGCGGGGAGAGGGAGGAGGGCGCCGGCTACTGCGAGGGTAGTGACTGCGATCCCTGCGTACCCGAAAGATTTGAGGAAGCTCAGCGGAAAGAGCATGAGCGAACTTAATGTTACGAGCACCGTCAAGCCCGAATAGAAGACCGTTTTCCCCGCAGTAGTCACAGTTGTTGTCACTGCTTCTTCCACATTTTTCCCAGCATGCAACTCTTCTCTGAATCGATTGACGATGAGAAGTGCGTAGTCAATTCCCAGACCCAATCCGAGGCCGGTTATGAGATTGAGTGCGTAGATGCTGACACTTGTGAAAAGTGTGAAAAGCAAGATGATGAAAAACCCTCCGAGGATTGCGCTGATGCCGACTACCAAGGGCATTACCGATGCAGCTAGAGCGCCAAATACAAAAGCGAGCAGAATGAAAGTGAGGGGAATTGAGATCGCCTCTGCTAGAGCCAAGTCCTTCGAAATCTTGGAGTTGATCGCATGTGCCACTACACCAGCACCTGAGGCATAGACAGTGAGGGAATCGAACTTCCCTTCAAACTTCTCCTGAGTCACTCTTCCCACATCTTCCATGCTTCCAAAATTCGTTTTCTCCGTATAGACAAAGAGGAAGGCCGCTTTCCCGTCACTTGACATGAGTGTCGGTAACTTCCCAGAACTCCAATACGAGAGTGTTTGGGCCACTCCCGGCACAGCTCTTACCTGAGATTCCAAACGAGACTCAGATGCAATCACTGTTGCATCGTTGAGCTCCTTCGTTCCCGAGTCGACGACGAGAACAACACTTGGATCCTTTACGTTGAAATGATCTGTCAGGTATTTCGAGGCCTGAGCAGACTGACTATGTGGATCCGAATAGCCACCGCTGTCGAGTCTTGAGAAGGCGAGCGATCCTATTGCGCCAGCTGCGACAACCCCGATGATGAAGAGAATGAGGGTGATTTTGCGTCGTCGAACAACCAGGTGAGCAAGGGCGTCGAACACTAAAGACTCCAAATCTGAACAATCTAACGACTATTCAGGTCGTAATTGGGTATTGTCACGATAGAGGGCACAATAACCTCATGACAATGGGAAAAGTGCATGATCCTTACCACCACGGTAATGTGGAATCAACGCTTCCTCGTGCCGTTACGAAAATGATACGGACAGTCGGTGCATTGTGAGCGAAAATTGGCCACAATCTTCATCTGACGAACGTGACCCGCGCGATGATCAAGAAGACGAAAAGAAGCGTGATGAAGAACTCGAATCAGATCGACCACCCCATCACGAGTGATCTGAATTAGGTGCTGGGCGTTACCGGCGCTGAGGAGGGTGCAGAAGAATCCTTGACCGGAGCCGACGACGATGATGAAGGCGCTGATGAGGTGGATGCTGGAGCTGTTGAAGAAGATTTAGAATCAGTTTTATAAAAGCCTGAGCCCTTGAAAACGACACCAACGGGAGAATAGACCTTCCGCAACTGGCCGTTGCACTCGGGACAATGGGTCAATGAGGTATCCGTAAAAGCCTGGAAAATCTCAAATTCGTGGTGGCAGGCGCTGCATGCATATTGATACGTTGGCACCAAGCGTCCTCTCCTAGTTATCGCTGCCTTGATTGGAGAATCATGAGACAGTAGAGAGAAGTCTAAAGAAGTGGGACGATAGAGGCGAATTGACGGTATTGAGACCCAAGGAACATAGGTTGGAGCATCGTGAGGCAACATAAAATCCTGGTGGGGGCGGTTCTGGCCTTCATAGCATTCGGATCCGCCGGCTCGGCCAGCGCTAATTCACTCGTGAGCGCGACTCCCATTGCCGGCGCCATGCTGACTTCCTCGCCGAGTGCGGTCACCATCACAACTGAAGCGCCACTTATAGATCTGGGAAATTCGATTTCTGTTCGAGACCCGCAGGGTGCACGTGTGGATGACGGTACTTTGACTGTCAATGGGACTGATGTTGTGGCTGGTTTGAAATTGTTGACTGTTAGTGGAATTTATACCGTCTCGTATTCCTTGCTTACCGATAATGACATCCCGCTTGAGGGTACGTACACATTCTCTTTTACCGCCCCCAGCGTAATTAATTCTCCATCGCCCACGGTCATCACGCCTTCAGCGAGTCCTGGAAACTCCCCGAGCAACTCGATTGGGGTACCGACACTCGTTGTCGCTCTGATCCTCTCCGCTGTCGCTGTCTTTTTATCCCTTTGCTTCTACGCATGGAAACTCATCACGAAGCGATGACAACAATGGCGGCATCCGCCTTTTCTGCAGGATTTTCTATTGATGCTCTGACAACGTTGAGTAAGTTCTTTGGTATTACGGCGAGTGTCTTTTTTATCGGTGTCTTGCTGTGCATGGGTTTTCTCATCGAGGAAAACGAAGGCGCCCTTGGCATTGAGGCGTTGAAGTTGCGCACGGTTGCACTGTGGAGCGGTGGGATTTGGGTTCTCGCTTCTACGACAAATATAATTTTCACTCTTGCCAATATTCTGGATGAATCGATTAGGGCTGTATTAGATCCCACAACTCTTAGATCCTTCGTCACTCAGGTAACACTGGGCCAGTACATGTTTTTCCAACTGTTTGTAGCAATCCTCGTAGTAATTCTGGTCCCACGTTTGAAGCGAGTTGGTGGCGCAACTCTCCTTCTCGTCTTGGCACTTATTGGCGTGATCGCCCCCGTATTCCAGTCACACTCTTCGGCGAGCGGGTCGCACGCACTCGCAGTTGGTTCATTGATTATCCACGTTGTCGCACTCACGCTCTGGGTAGGCGGCATTTTTGGGCTTGGACTCCTTAGTCCCCAATCTCGTGTCCTTGCAGCACCACGGTTTAGTCAACTGGCGCTCTGGACCGTTGTTGCCGTTGTGTTCAGTGGCGTCGCCAATGCGTGGACGCGATTGGATTTCGTGGAAGCCTGGCAGACGAGTTACGCACTGATCGTCATCGTCAAAGTGATTCTGACATGTGGTTTGATATTCCTTGGATACCAGCATCGGCGCAATCTCAATGCAGGCAGAATGACCAGCATGAACTCGGTGAAATTTGTCCGGCTCATAGGCATCGAACTCTCGATCATGATTATTGCTCTTGCACTCGGTTCGTGGCTCTCAACTAATCAGCCGCCTTCTCCTACTGTAGGGATCAAGTTTGACGCGGCCACCACATTCGCTGGCCTTCCCATGCCAGCGGCTCCTAATTTCACGAGGCTATTGTTTGATTTCGACCCTGACGCGCTCTTTCTTGGCGTTGTCCTTCTCTCTACTGCGCTCTATGTACGGGGCATTTATCGTCTGAAAAGGCAGGGCGATAAATGGCCCATTTATCGAACGATCTCATTTTTACTTGGGATGTACTTCATCATCTACGCAACCAGCGGCGGAGTTGGTGTCTATGCCCACTTCTCGTTCTCGTATCACATGATCGCCCACATGATTCTGGGAATGATCGCCCCCATCTTTATTATCCTCAGCGCTCCCATTACCTTGGCTCTTCGAACCCTGCCGCAAGGCCGCACACCGACTGAACGTGGCGTACGCGGAACTCTGATCTCTGCTCTCCATTCCAAATTGGTGAGCATCTGGGTCAATCCAGTTGTGGCCTTGCTACTTTTTGACGCATCTTTATTTGCCCTTTATTTCACCTCACTATTTGGCGGGATGATGCAGAGTCACATAGGACACTTCGCCATGAATCTGCATTTTGTTCTGGCGGGACTTCTTTTCTTCCACGTCATTATCGGGGTGGATCCAAATCCAAAACGCGTTCCGCATCTGATGAGAATTGTGATCCTTTTTGCCGCCATGAGTATCCATGCATTCTTCTCGGTGGCACTCATGTCTTCGACCGCCCTCCTTGATGGTGGATATTTCGCCCGATTGCATCGTCCATGGTCGGTCGATCTGCTTGCTGACCAACATTTAGCAGGATCAATTGGCTGGGCGATGGGGGAGATTCCTATCTTGCTCGCGCTCGTGGTCACCTTCATCCTCTGGGTTCGCGACGACTCACATGAAGCAAAGCGAATTGACCGCAACGCAGAACGCCTTGCCGCAATGGGCCAGCCTGATGAGTTGGCGCAGTACAACGCGTATCTTTCTAAACTTGCGCAGAGAGATCAGAAAATAGAGGAGAGCGAACGTGACCACTGAAGTACTCTTTGAGCTTCCATCGGAATACAAAGATCTCCGCCAAAGCGTGCGCTCGCTGGCGGAGAAAGAGATTGCCTCATTTGCGCATGCAGTGGACGAGGGTGCTCGCTTTCCTCAAGAAGCATTTGACGCACTTCAGAGTGCGGGCTTGGCTGCCGCACATGTTCCATCTGAATTCGGCGGAGAAGGTGCTGATGCCCTTGGAGTGGTTCTCATCGTTGAAGAAGTTGCCCGTGTGTGCGCCTCCTCCTCTCTGATCCCCGCTGTCAACAAACTTGGCTCACTGCCTCTCATGCTTTCTGGATCGCAAGAGCAGAAAGAGAGATGGCTTCGTCCGTTGGCGCAGGGAAAGGGATTTTCGTACTGCCTCTCCGAATCGAGTGCTGGGTCAGATGCCGCAGCAATTCGAACGAAAGCCACTAAGTCCGGAGATAAATGGATTATTAGCGGCAGTAAGAAATGGATTTCGAATGCTGGCTTCTCTGATTTTTACACTGTTTTTGCATCAACAGACTCGAGCAAGGGGGCCGATGGGATAACAGCGTTCATTGTTGAAAAAAGTGATCCGGGCGTCTCTTTTGGAGCACACGAGAAGAAAATGGGTTTTAGAGGGTCTCCCACCCGAGAGGTCTACTTCGACAATGTCGAACTCTCTGACGACCGACGGATTAGTGAAGTAAATGAAGGTTTCGCGCTGGCGATGTTGACTCTTGATCACACCCGCATCACAATCGCGGCTCAAGCCCTTGGAATCGCTCAGGGTGCATTTGATATCGCTTCAAAATATGCCCACGAGCGCGAGCAATTCAACAAGCCGATCTTCAATTTTCAGGGGATTCAATTTATGTTGGCCGATATGGCAATCTCGATTGCTGCGGCACGTCAGATGACCTATCTAGCGGCTTCCAAGAGCGAACGGAATGATCCTGACTTGAAATTCTTTGCAGCAGCAAGCAAGACCCTGGCTAGCGATACAGCCATGAAGGTCACAACGGATGCGGTGCAGATAATGGGCGGATACGGATATGTTTCAGATTATCCGGTCGAGCGAATGATGCGAGATGCGAAATTGACTCAGATTTATGAAGGTACCAATCAGATACAGAGAATCGTCGTCGCTAAGAATTTTCCCAAAAATTAATTATTGCGGAAAACGGATTATGAGATCTGGCGTCGCTCCTGCATCCAATTTAATGTCGTGTGGTTCCCGCGGAAGTGGGTCGCTAGTTATTTCGCCTGAATGAACAATGCCAACTTTCCATCCCGGCATGATCGGGAGAGCTCGGTCATAGAAGCCCCCACCTTGGCCGAGGCGATAACCCTGTTGGTCCAAGTGCAGTCCGGGGACAATCACAACATCAATATCTGAAATCTCCTCGCGAGCCTTTCCCATGGGCTCGAAAAGTCCCCTGCTCTCTTTGAGAGATTTTGCATCACCATTCCATTCGACCCACTGCAGAATTTTCCCATGAACCCTTGGAAGCAGGATAGTTACTCCGCGAGCGATGAGTTCTCGATTCAATTCCTTGGTACTGGGTTCGTCTCCCGTTGAAATGTAACTCGTGACACACTTTGCAGCTTTCATTTCTGGGGCGTCTAATAAGAAGGTAAATGACGAGGGCGCGTACCGATCTTTTCTTTCCCGACGATATCGATCCCGAAGTGCTTTTTTAGCGTCTTTCTCTGAATTCGTTTTCACGCAAATCCCCTGCAAATCCCCTAGAAGTATTACTTTTACAAGTATGGTGTGATTATGTCAGAGCAAGTACGTGTTGATGAATTTCTTACCTCCTTACTTGCTATCTGCAAGCCATTGGATGCTTTTGATATGCCTCTCTTGGATGCCCATGGCGCCACTCTTGCCGATGACGTCTACTCAGGTGACCGATTGGTGATGAAAGTCGGCTCGAGAATCAGATCTACGCAGATTGGCCTGGCGGCGTCCCTTGGTCTCAGACATCTCCCTACTCGTCCCCACCCTAGAGTTGTTGTTATATCGGCGGGTCCCGATCTGGTTGAGCCAGGGAATCACCTCAAGATTGGCGAAGAGTATGAGACCAATTCGTGGCTACTTGCAACTTCCGTCCGCGAAGCTGGTGCGGTCGCGTATCGAGTTTTTTCAATACCCGATGATGAAGAGCAACTTAAAGGAGTGGTTGAAGACCAACTGGTCCGTGCTGATCTCATTATCGTGAGTGGAGAACGGGGGGACGATTCCTTCGATCTCATCACGCGCGCACTGAGTTCACTCGGTGAAATCACCACGGTAGATCTCGCAGTTGAGGCCAGTGGGAGACATAATTACGGTGTCATTGGACCTGATAAGACTCCGGTCGTAACTCTTCCCGGAGATCCAATCTCGGCATACATTTCCCTCGAACTCTTCATTCGGCCAATGATTAGAACCATGCTCGGATCCACCAATATCCATCGTCCATCAGTTAGGTCTCGACTGGAGCGACCAATCGCCTCAACCAGTGGCTCTCGCTCGTATGTGAGGGCCTACCTCGCAGAAGATGGGAAGTCGGTAAAGGCGCTTCCTTTCCAGGAAGACCTAGCCACGCTCTCCGACTCCAATGCACTCATCGCCGTGCCTGAAGCGGACATTGATTTGGAAGCTGGTGCCGAGGTCACGGTGGTTGTGCTTCGGCGTAGATATTTTTAAGTTATGGGTATGTGGAACGCGACAGGGTGGCCGGTTGTTCTTGAAGACAGTGGCGTGACCCTTCGGCCGCTCCGTTACCGCGATCGCGCCGCATGGGATGAAGTTCGAGCGGTTAACCGCGAATGGCTTAGCCCGTGGGAAGCCACTCTTCCTCATGTTCCTGGAGAATCCGCCCAGAGCAAGCTGCCGACGTTTTACCAGAAAGTGGCCTCACATAATCGTGAAGGACGGGCATTCCGCTCTTTGAATCTCTCCATCTGGTATCAGGGCGCACTTGTCGGCCAGATAACTCTGGGCGGAATCATTTTTGGAGCTCTTCGAGGTGCGCATATTGGGTACTGGATTGATAAGCGATATGCCAATCATGGAGTCACTACCAAGGCCGTAACGATGATTACTGAGTACGCATTTGATGTACTGGGGCTTCATCGCATTGAAATAAACCTTCGTCCGGAGAATGCCTCATCTCGCCGAGTCGCCGAAAAATCGGGTTATTTCCTTGAGGGAGAACGACCTCGTTTTCTCCATATTGATGGGGCATGGCGGGATCACATCTGTTTTGTCCGCGAAAATCCAAAGATTACGTAGATCCAATCTCGCGAATCTGAGAAAAAATCTTGAGGAAAAAATACGCAAATCGGGCGCGTAAATCCGCCGAAGAGTGTATTCCCACCTCTATCTTTAAGCATCATGGCTTCCGGGATCATCTATCTATCTATCGTTGGGATGTGGGTTGCCTATTTCGTCCCTCGATGGGTCCATAGCCACGAAGAATCTTCTGGAAAATCTGTGGAGCGTTACAAGAGCGCATTGCGAACTGTGACAAGTGGATCAGCTGACGAATCCATTGCACGCGCAATAGTTCATTCCGATCTCGATTATGAAGCAAGGGTCGCACAAGTTTTGATGCGGCGGAGAATTGTTTTTGGATTGCTCATCGCTGGGTTACTTCTCACTCTCTCGCAAGCTGTATTTAACAATTTGCCCCTGAGTTATTCGCTAATACCAGTAATCGGTTTTGGTTTTTATGTTGCGCACGTTCGTCGTCAAAGTGTTGCTGACAGACTGCAACGCCGCCGAGTAAATCAATTGCACCGAACAACGGCAGGTGTATCAGCTACAAATCTTTCAAAAGTATTTACACCGAAAGAAAATCGCGATCATTGGGTTCCACTTGCAGAGCGTGAAATTTCTGGTGTCGTAATCTTGCCTAAGGGCACATCACAAGTGCGCAATTCATGGTCGCCACAAGATGTGCCTGTTCCTACATATGTTTATGCCCCTAAGGCGGTTGCCTCCAGCAGAATCATCGACCTGACCATTCCTGGGGCTTGGTCGGATGAGCAGGAGCGCCTGGCCCAGGAGGCTCTATCAGCTGTGGCTCCAACCCGCGATGAGGTCTTTGATCAGCAAATTGCCGAGGAAGCCGTCGAGCGTCTTCGCATCAACCGCGCTGCCAACGAGTAATTTCTAGCGCGCTAGCGCTTGCCCACACATACCCCGTACCATCTGACTCGCCCGTAAGGGGCTGTAGCGCAGTTGGTAGCGCGCCTCGTTCGCAATGAGGAGGCCAGGGGTTCGATTCCCCTCAGCTCCACTTGTGTGATGTGTTGAGACATCGTTGACAGATGTCCCGCGTCATAGGTGGCGACCAAGTCTCTTTGCCGCCTCGACGTAAACCCTTAGCGCATTCCGTTCGCCGACGGTGATCGCTTCTACACATACTGCTTGAACTTCGTTTGGAAGTAGGCGATAAACCAATCAATATCGAGGCGCCATCTCATCTTGTTCATCGAAGTAGATTTTTCTGCAGTCGCTGAGATCACCGACAGAGGAATGGTCCTCAAGAGGTATTCCTGCCAGTGATCCATTTGAGACGTCAGTAATTCTCTGAAGTGCTAAGCGCTGCAAATTTGTAGTTGGAAGATTCTTTATATCGTCGGCGAATTTAGGGTGGTATTTCCTGGGCAGCGACTTCCTCACTTATTTCTCGAAATCGGAGTTTTTGAATCCCAACTCTTTTATTAACTTTTCAAGTGGAAGGCTCTCAGCACTTTCTGTGAGACGTTCCCGGACTCGTTCGGCCAGCAGGATCTCTTCAATTTCCGGGATGAGTCGTTCAAAGAGTGAGAAGGGAAGCAGGACGCCCTCCGGTTTGCGATGACTCCCGAAAAGAACAGGCGCAGCAGCAATCCCCTCTTCTCGAAATCGCATAATTGTCGAAGAGAGTTCAGCACGCGCTTCACTCGTGGGAAGGACTTCCATTATGTTCCGTTTCATGGCGAAAGAGTACCACTTTTCCTGACATCAATTTGTACATCTTTACGGTCATGTTTAAAAGCGGATGGGGTCTTATATTTAAGTCTTGTCTTAATTAAGTAAACCCTTTAGTATCAATATATGGATGTATTTACCGCCCTCGCCGCGCCAGCTAGGCGCGAGATCATTGACATGCTTGCTCACAAGGGCCCGTTGTCGGCCAGTGAAATCTCCCAAAAATTTGATTCCAGCCCACCTGCAATCTCGCAGCACCTCAAGATTCTTCGCGAAGCCAAATTGGTCACGATGGAAAAACTGGGGCAGCAGCGCATCTACCAAATCGACCCCGCAGGTATGGGTGAGTTTGAACAGTGGAGTCAGAGAATGACTCAACTCTGGAATAAGAGATTTGATGCATTGGAGAAGTTATTACAAACAGAGAAGGAGAGATAACCATGAATGCAAGCCAACGAGAACTGCGGCTCGAACGCGTCCTTGATGCCCCGAGGCACTTGGTCTGGAAAGCCTGGACCGATCCCGAACAGATGAAGAAATGGTGGGGTCCCGAGCACTTCACGTCACCAGTCCTCACGATTGATCTGCGCGTTGGTGGGAGGTTCCATGGTTGCATGAGAGGTCCTGATGGTAAGGATTACTGGAGTGGTGGCGTGTACAAGGAAGTAGTTCCGGAGGAGAAGATTGTTGTTAGTGATTTCTTCTCTGATGAGAACGGAAATGTGATCGATCCTGTGGGATATGGGGCAGATCCCCTATTTCCAAAAGAGAATATTGTGACAATCACTTTCGAGGAGATTGGGATCCAGACAAAACTCACTGTTCTTTACATTGTTGAATCCGATGAGGTTCTTCAAGCAATGCTCCGGATGCAGATGCGTGAAGGCTGGGAGAGCAGTCTCGACAAACTCAGTCGCATCCTTGCTGAGCTATCTGGTCATTCCTAAATCCAGGACGGGAACCACATCAATCTCTGCCAGGCGTCATAACTAATTACTGACCCGGTAAATACAGGCCAGAAGTAAATGAAATTCGCGGCGATCAATAAGACGATTACAGCGATGAGGACTTTGCTTCTCTTCCCCCAGGGCGGTGCTCCCAGTATTTTCTGGGCGCAATAGACGAGGGCAAGAATGAGGAAGGGCTCGAAAACAATCGCATAGAAAGTGAAGACAGTTCTTTTCTGGAATAAAAACCAGGGTAAATAACCGGCGGCGACTCCGAGGAGAATGATCCCGGCAGTGAAATCCGGCATTCGAAACGCGAGGCTTCTCATCCAGAATCCCAGAACTGTTGCGAGAGCGAAGAGGCCCAACCACCAGAGCAGCGGCGTCCCGAGAGCGAGTACTTCTTGTGAACAGTTGTCGCTGCCGCAGGTTTTGGGAGTCTCATAGAAGAAAGAGGTAGGCCTTCCCATGATCAGCCAACTCCACGGATTTGCTTGATAGGAGTGCGGTGTGGTGAGAGTGGTGTGGAAATGGAGGATTTCTGCCTGATAGTGCCAGAACGAGCGGAGTGATTTGGGAATAATGCTCCACGAGGTTGATTGCGAATCGGCCCAGTGGCGATCCCATCCGCGAGAACTCAAAAACCAACCAGTCCAACTCAAGAGATAAGTGAGGAGTGGGAGAATCGCGAATTGTGCAATCCGTTTGAGAAGAAGCGTGAACCAGAGTTCGACTCGATGTCGATCGCGATACATTGCAAGAAGTGCGAAGGCCCCGACGAAGTAAACGGCGCTCCACTTGGTTCCAAGGGCGAGCCCGAACCAGATTCCAGATCGCCAGTAATTCTCTTTCAGCCATGCATAGACTGCAAGGAGAATGAATAGGGTGAGAAATAAATCCAGGAGCGCAGTCCGTGAGTGGACGAGATGGAGGCCGTCCAGTGCCATCAGCAGTGAAGCAAGGGCACTGAGGATTCGCGAGTTGAAGAGTTTGCGTGCGATGCGTCCGACGAGGTAGATGGTCAGGGCGCCAGCGACTGCGGCGGCAAATCGCCAGCCGAATTCATTGTTCCCGAATATCTTGATTCCAAGTGCGATGCACCATTTACCAACTGGGGGATGGACGACGAATTCAGGCGCCGATTTCGTGACCTCGACTCCGTATTTAAGAAAGTCGCGTGCCCCGTCTACGTAGTAGACCTCATCGAAAACCAACCCTTTGGGTGTGCCCAGATCCCAGAGTCGCAATCCGAAGGAGATGAGTGCGATGAGAAAGGGTTCCACTGGGTTAGCCTAGGCGAGATTAGTTAATTTACTGAGAGGATTTAGCCGTGACTTTGATTCTTGCGGCAACTCCACTGGGAAATCCTGGAGATGCAAGTACCCGTCTTAGGGAAGCGATCGAGAGCGCCACAATTGTGGCCGCGGAAGATTCGCGTAAGTTTCACCGTCTCTGTAAAGATCTTGGGCTCGGCTTCAAAGGCCGAGTCATCTCCTTTTTCGAGGGCAATGAAGAAGCGCGCACCGCCGAAATTCTGACCATTCTCAATTCCGGGTCATCAGTCCTTGTCATCTCTGATGCAGGAATGCCTACGATTAGTGATCCAGGTTTTCGTCTGATGCGGGATGCAATTTCGATAGGCATTCCCGTCGCGGTTATTCCAGGACCTAGCGCGGTCACAATGGCAATTGCGCTTTCAGGATTGCCGACGGATCGATTTGTATTTGAAGGATTCTCACCTCGGACAAAAGGCGCACGGCAGAAATTCTTTGAAAATCTTCGCAATGAAGAACGGACGGTGATCTGGTTTGAAGCACCTCATCGCCTGGCTGATTCTCTAGAGGACGCAGTCTTGGTTTTCGGAGAGGGCCGACGTGGCGCCATCTGCCGTGAGATGACCAAGCGGTATGAGGAGACGATCCGCGCCACATTGGGCGAGTTGTTGAATTGGGCGCAGGGCAATGAAGTTCTTGGTGAGATAACAATGGTTCTTGAAGGCGCTCCTACACATGCCGCAGAGGTCACCGCTGCTGGAATTGTTGTTCGTGTGAAGGAATACGAAGAGGCCGGGATGGATAGAAAATCCGCAATCGCGACTGTCGCCGAGGAATTCTCGCTCCCCAAGCGGACGATTTTCTCCGCGATGGTTGAGTCAAAATCAACCTCTAAGATAACTACGTGACTCCACAGCCCGAGAAGGCGTTTTATCTCACTACCCCGATTTATTACGTCAATGATGCCCCTCACATTGGGCATGCCTATACGACCGTGGCGGGGGACGTTCTCACTCGGTGGCATCGACAAAAGGGTGAATCAGTCTGGTTCCTCACCGGCACCGATGAGCACGGGCAGAAGGTTCTTCGCTCTGCAGAAGCACATGGAGTTTCACCGCAGGAGTGGGTCGATCGCTTAGTTGAGACCGCATGGAAGCCAAATTGGCGCGATCTCAATATTGCAAATGATGATTTCATTCGTACGACAGAAGTCCGGCACACAGAACGGGTACAACGCTTCTTAACTGGGTTGAAGGATGCCGGACATATCTATGAAGGAAAGTATGAAGGTCCCTATTGCGTGGGATGTGAAGAATTCAAACTGCCAGGAGACCTCATCGAGCGCGGCGATGAGCGACTCTGCCCAACTCATGGAACCCCCGTTGAAATGGTCAATGAAGTCAACTGGTTCTTCCGACTCTCCAATTTTGTAGATGGCATTTTGAAGCATTACCGCGACAACCCTGAAGCTTTGCAACCAGAGAGTGCACGCAACGAAGTCGTTTCCTTTCTTGAAAGTGGAGTTACCGATCTTTCGATCTCACGATCGACATTCGACTGGGGAATTACGGTTCCCTGGGACACCAACCAAGTCTTCTACGTCTGGTTTGACGCACTTCTCAATTACGCAACCGCAATCGGCCTTGGAGATGATCCGACAAGTGAAGGCGGAAAGAAATTTGCACAGACGTGGCCCCCAGATGTTCATCTCGTTGGAAAAGATATCCTCCGCTTCCATGCAGTGATCTGGCCAGGAATGTTGCTGGCTGCCGGACTACCGCTTCCCAAGAAAGTATTTGCTCACGGTTGGCTCTTGGTGGGCGGCGAGAAGATGAGCAAGAGCAAGCTGACTGGAATTGCTCCAAGCCAAATTACCGATTATTTCGGAGTGGATGCATTTCGCTATTACTTCCTACGTGCGATTCCTTTCGGCAGTGACGGTTCTTTCTCGTGGGAAGATATGCACGCGCGGTACACCAGCGAATTGGCAAATGATTTCGGCAACCTTGCCTCTCGTCTTGCTGCGATGATCGCAAAGTACTGTGATGGCGTGCTGCCAGCAGTGAAGCACGATCCCGAACTTCAGGCTTTCTTGCATGCAACGGTTGAGAAAGCTGACGGAGCGATCTGCGACCTTGATTTCCAAGGCGGAATCGTGGCAATCATGGATTTCTGCAAGCGGGTCAATGGCTATGTCACCGAGCAAGAGCCGTGGATCCTGGCCAAGAATCCGGAAAATAAAGAGCATTTAGAAGCTGTTCTGTACAACACCGCTGAGTCACTGCGCGCACTTGCAGTACTTCTCAATTCAGTAATGCCAGCAACATGTGAGATTCTCTGGAATTCTCTAGGTGCAAATGAATCCATTGGCAAACTTGCTGATCAAAAAATCAGCGAAGTCGCAAAGTGGGGGCAACTTCCAGCGGGCTCAGCAGTCACGAAAAGCGCTGTTCTTTTTCCTCGATTAGATGTAATCGCGTAAGCACTATGGCTGATCGCCACAACCGCGACATCGATCGTCCGCTCGCTCCGCTTCCCGAACCACTTCCTGTGACAACGGTTGATTCTCACGCGCATCTTGAGATCATCACCGACACCGCGCCTGACTCTCCTGAAATCGGAGAGATCCTCGTGCAGGCAAAATCTGTCGGCGTCGACCGGGTTGTCCAAGTAGGTTATTCAGCCGAGCAGTCGCAGTGGTGTGTCGATGCTGCCGAATATTGGAATGACACCGTCCTTGCTGCAGTCGCTCTACATCCCAACGAAGCGCCAGTTGTTAAAGACCTTCAACATGATTTAGCAATCATCGCCAAACTTGCCGAGCATCCTCGAGTTCGCGCAATCGGTGAGACAGGTCTGGATTATTTCCGCACTCCGCCAGAATTGCGCGGAGTTCAGCAGGAATCTTTTAAATGGCATATCGAATTGGCCAAGCGGACGAATAAGGCCTTGGTCATCCATGATCGTGATTCGCACGAGGATATCCTCTCCATTTTGTTAGAAGTCGGCGCACCCGAGAAGACTGTCTTTCACTGCTTCTCTGGAGATGTTGCGATGGCGAAGATCTGTATAGACCGCGGATACATTCTTTCTTTCGCAGGCACCGTGACTTTCAAGAACGCGCCGCAATTGCGCGAGGCGGTGAAGTTGGTTCCGATCGAACAACTTCTCGTTGAGACCGATTCGCCTTTCCTCACTCCCAGCCCACATCGCGGAAAACTCAATACCCCCGCGCAAATAGCAGCAATTATCCGCGCGGTAGCGCAGGAGCGTGAAGAAGATCTTGCCGAAGTCGCGACCGCTATTGGCGCCAATGCTGAGCGTATTTTCGGGTCGTTCTCGGCATGAGCCTCCTTGGAGCCGCAGAAATTCGAGCCCTGGCAGCAGAGCTCGATCTCAAGCCAGCGAAATCACTCGGGCAGAACTTCGTTATTGATTCCAACATCTGTCGCAAGATCGTCCGCCTCGCTGGTGTGACATCTGAGGATGTCGCATTGGAGATTGGTCCTGGGCTTGGTTCGCTCACTCTTGCACTGCTGGAGGAAGCAAAGTCAGTCATCGCTATTGAGATTGACTCACGTCTTGCCCAGCAATTGCCGATCACCGTCGCTGCGCATTCGGATAAGGGTGCTGATCTGACCGTGATCAACCAAGACGCGTTGCAAGTCAGTGAACTGCCGACTAGTCCGACTGTCTTGGTTGCGAACTTGCCCTACAACATTTCGGTTCCGGTACTACTCCACTATTTGGAGACATTCCCAACTCTCCGATCGGGAATCGTCATGGTCCAAGCCGAGGTTGCGGATCGACTTGCTGCGAAACCTGGCTCAAAGGATTACGGAATCCCCAGTGTGAAAGCTGCATGGTGGGCGAAAATGTCACTTGCTGGCACGGTCTCGCGTTCTGTCTTCTGGCCTGCACCAAACGTTGATTCCAAGTTAGTCAGTTTCGTGAGACATGCATCTCCGGCGGATGAGAGATTACGCCCCATCGTTTTTACAGCAATTGACTCCGCATTCTCGCAACGACGGAAGATGCTTCGCTCGGTACTCAAAGGCTGGCTGGGCACTTCGGAGACCGTCGAATCAGTATTGGCTACAGCGGGAATCGACCCCACATTGCGTGGGGAGTCACTTGAGATCGGTCACTATTGCAAGATTGCACGCGCAGCCGAGGAATTGGCAATAGGGTTTTAGCATGACAAATGTGGTGCCAAATTCTGTGATGGTCCGCGTTCCAGGAAAGATCAACCTTCAACTCTCTGTCGGTCCAAGAGAATCAGATGGATATCACAACATTGTCACTGTTTTTCAATCAGTTTCCCTCTATGACGAAGTCACTGTTTCGCGCGAGGAGATGGGCGTTGGTTTAACCGCAAAGATCTCTGGTGACCACACGCACGGTGTTCCAGTCGATGACACAAATCTCTCATGCCGTGCTGCGATGTTGATGTGCGAAAAGTATGATCTACCACTGGATTTGACCATCTCCATCAAGAAGTCCATCCCTGTTGCTGGTGGAATGGCTGGAGGAAGCGCCGATGCGGCAGCGACAATTCTGGCGTTGGACTCGCTTTTCTCACTCGGACTCACCCGTGAGGAGATGCACCAAGTTGGCTCACTTCTTGGAAGTGATGTTCCCTTTATGCTGAGTGGCGGAACCGCAGTCGGTCGCGGACATGGCGATGAAGTGACAGCAGCACTTTCACGCGGCACCTATCACTGGGTACTCGCTGTCTCTACTTCGGGTCTTTCCACTCCGGCTGTTTATAATGAGTGCGACCGACTTCGCGAGGGCATGAAGATTTCAACCCCGCAGCTCAACGACCACTTGTTGCAGGTGTTACTGACGGGTGATCCGGTGGCACTGGGCAAGGCTCTTGTCAATGATCTGCAACCTGCTGCTTGTTCTTTGAAACCTGCACTCCGATTAATTCTCGATGTCGGCATCGACTACGGCGCACTCGGTTCGATTGTTTCTGGTTCTGGACCGACAGTTGCGTTTCTAGTTTCCGATGAAGATCACGCACTTGACCTTGCAGTTGCTCTCACATCCAGTGGCGTTGTTGGGAGTGTGACGCGAGTAAGCGGGCCTGTACCCGGTGCTCGTATTGCTGAGATTCGCTAGCTGCTTGCAAAAAAAGAATTACTGCTCGTCGAAGGGTGCTTCAATCTCACTTAGTGATGCAGCAAGTTTTGCTTGTTCAGCCTTGGTCATGTTCTTCAAAATCTCACTCTCGCGTTTCAACAGTTCTTCCATCGCCGTGTCTACCGCGCGCATTCCGCTCTTGGTCAATGTCACAAGGGATCCCCGACCGTCTTCGGGATCAGGCTGGCGAGTAATGAGACTGAGTTCCTCCAGCCGATCGAGACGATTGGTCATCGTCCCGCTCGTCACCATCGTCTCCTGCATCAATTGGCCGGGGGAGAGTTGGTAGGGAGCACCAGCTCGGCGAAGAGCAGCCAGAACATCGAAACTCCAGGTATCCAGATCGGCAAAGGCATTGCGTCGGGCGATATCGAGGTGGCGGGCGATGCGGGTGATTCGGCTCAGGACCTCAAGGGGTGAGAAATCCAGGTCGGGTCGTTGGCTCTTCCAGGCGGCAACAAGCCGGTCTACCTCATCCCTCATTTCTTCATCCCTCAATGGGACACCCCCTTTTCCAGCGTGCGTGCTGGGAAATCCGATACTAGCCAGGTTAGTGGTCAAAACTATGCCCGCCATACGAGAGAATACGTGTTCCGCCATTGTGTAGTGGCTAGCACATGGGCCTTTGAAGCCCAGGGTCCAGGATCGATACCTGGTGGCGGAGCAACTTGGCTGCAAAGCCCGACAGGGTGGCGGAGCAATTAGGCTAGGAACAGTAAGAAGATCCATTGGCGCTAGCGGTGGGAGCGATGCTTGAGCCGTCTTGATTATGTGATCGTCTTAGCGGCCGGAGAAGGCACGCGGATGAAGTCGACAACGCCCAAGGTCCTCCACGCAATTGCAGGTCAATCACTTTTAGGTCATGTACTGACCGCCGTTGAAGCATTGGCACCTGCCGAAATCCGAGTCGTCGTCGGTGCAGGGCGCGAGAAAGTCCAAGAGCATGTAGAGAAAATTTCGCCGCAATCCCTCGCCATCGTTCAAGAGCATCGCGGCGGCACCGGCCATGCGGTGCAGATTGCGCTCGCGAGTGCCGAACCTAAAGGGACGGTACTTATTGTTGCCGGCGATACTCCGCTGCTTTCGAGTGAGACCCTTCGCCAATTAGTAGCAGCGCATAATGAAGGCAGGTATGCCGCAACAGTTTTGACCGCCGAACTTCCAGACCCGACGGGATACGGCCGGATCATCCGCGCTGAAAATGGCGACCTCATCCGCATTGTGGAAGAGCGCGATGCGTCGGAAGTCGAAAAAGAAATTGATGAGATCAACTCTGGTGTGTATGTTTTTGATCTAGCTAAGTTGCATCGTGCGATTGCCAAACTCACTGATGACAATGCCCAAGGTGAGCTCTATCTGACTCAGGTTATTGAAATTCTTCGCGCCGACAATGATCGCGTTGTACCGATTCTTACGCCGGATTACATCGAGATTCTCGGTATTAACGACCGCGTCCAGATGGCTGAGTGTGCAGCGATCATGCGCGATCAGATCAACGACGCTTTCATGCGCGCGGGTGTCTCGATGATTGACCCCACGACGACTTGGATTGATACATCAGTAAAAATTGCCGCAGATGCTGTCATCTATCCGGGCACTGCAATCTCGGGAAATTCGGTCATCGCCGAAGGCGCCATCATCGGGCCTCGCACCACACTGATTGACTGCAAGGTGGCAGCGCGCGCAACCGTCATTGAGTCCTTCTGCAACGGGGCCACAATCGGCGTTGAAGCAAGCGTTGGACCCTTCACCTACCTTCGCCCTGGCTCAGTCCTGGGTCGGAAGAGCCGAACCGGCGCCTATGTGGAGATGAAAAACGCGACTCTGGGTGAAGGATCGAAGGTCCCGCACCTCTCCTACGTCGGAGATGCCACGATCGGCGAGGGTACCAACATCGGAGCAACCACGGTCTTCGTCAATTACGACGGAGTTGAGAAACATCACACCACAGTTGGAGATCACGTCCGGATCGGCAGCGACACGATGTTGGTTGCGCCGATTTCCATCGGAGATGGCGCCTACACCGCCGCCGGTTCTGTCATTACCGAGGATGTGCCACCCGGAGCAATCGGAGTTGGCAGAGCAAAGCAGAGAAATGTCTTAGGGTGGGTCCTACGCAAACGTTCTGGTACTAAATCAGCCGATGCAGCAGAATCAAGTTCCGAGAAAGGAAAACCCACTTCATGAGCGAATTGAAACTCGCCTCCGAAAAGCGTTTACGAATCTTCTCCGGTCGTGCTTTTCCAGAGTTAGCAGATCAAGTCGCATCCGAACTCGGCATCCCTATCACCCCAACAGCTGCGTATGACTTCGCAAACGGGGAAATTTTTGTTCGCTTTGAAGAGAGTGTCCGCGGTTGTGATGCATTTGTGATTCAGTCTCACTCGGCTCCAATCAATAAGCAGATCATGGAACAACTCATCATGATCGACGCACTCAAGCGTGCATCTGCCAAGAGAATTACCGTTGTCGCACCTTTCTACGGATATGCCCGTCAAGATAAGAAGCACCGCGGTCGCGAGCCAATCACGGCGCGATTGATGGCCGACCTTTTCAAGACTGCCGGCGCAGATCGACTGATGGTCGTCGATCTTCACACGTCGCAAATTCAAGGATTCTTCGATGGTCCCGTCGATCATCTATTCGCACTGCCACTTCTTGCTAATTACGTAGGAAGCAAAGTGGATCGCTCACGTCTGACCATTGTTTCTCCGGACTCAGGTCGAGTCCGCGTTGCAGAGCGTTGGTCCGATCTTCTAGGCGGATGTCCCATTGCATTTATCCATAAGACCCGCGACCCACGAATTCCAAATGAAGCTGTTGTTGGCAAGGTCGTTGGCGACGTCGAAGGTCAGACCTGCGTTGTTATCGATGACATGATCGACACCGCCGGCACAATCATTAAGGCAGTCGATGCGCTCTTTGACGAAGGTGCAAAGGAAGTCATTGTCGCCGCCACCCACGCTGTTCTCTCTGGCCCGGCCATCGAGCGCCTGAAGAATTCACGGGTCAGTGAAGTGGTTGTGACAGACACACTTCCAATCCCCGAAGAGTCACGGTTTGATCGCCTCACCGTTCTTCCCATTGCCCCTCTTCTCGCTCGAGCCATTAAGGAAGTCTTTGAAGACGGATCTGTCACCAGCCTCTTTGACGGGATGAGTTAAGCCACACATTCGTTTCATCGACCCGTTATTAGCCATTCATTGGTGGCTTATTGGTCCAGAAGTTAGTCGGATTTGGTGAAAGCACGCTCTATTGGCTAATCTTTGGTCAGTTCCGGCGAGGGTAAGCACACCGTAATCGACGGTTTTCGAAAGTCGACGATTTGAACGTGCGCTCCTAGTCGAAACTAACGTGAAGGTACCGTCGAGATTTACTAGGAGATTACACAATGGCCGAGATCATCATCAATGGCGTGAGCCGTACCGAATTTGGTAAGGGCGCATCACGTCGAGCACGTCGCGATGGCATGGTCCCCGCAGTGATCTACGGGCACGGCGCAAAGCCTTCACATATCAACTTGCCAGCCCGCGAACTCGGTACCGCGCTGAAGCAGGCAAACGTTCTTCTCGACATCGTCGTTGATGGAAAGACCGAACTCACACTTCCTAAGTCCGTTGTTCGCGATGCCATCAAAGGCACCCTGGAGCACGTTGACCTCGTCATTGTCCGCCGCGGAGAACGCGTCACCGTATCTGTCCCAGTCCACACTTCTGGTGAATTCGATCGCGACGGAATCCTCGAGCACATGAGCACCGTCGTTGAAATTGAGACCGAAGCAACTGCAATCCCTAACTTCTTCGAGTTAGACCTCACTGGCATGGTCGCAGGCACGTCCCTCTACGCAGAGGACATCAAGCTTCCAGCAGGCGTCACTTTGATCTCTGATCCAAAGATGCCAATCGTCCACCTTTCCGTCCGCTCAAGCCATGACGATCTTCCAGAAGCTCCAGTAGCTGAAGTCGTGGCTCCAGTAGCAACAGAAGAGAAGAAGGAAGCGTAACAAGTACGCTCTGACCATGGTCTGGTTAGTCGTAGGACTCGGTAATCCCGGACCTGAATACGCCGCGACGCGGCACAACGTCGGGCAGATGGTTGTCGATGCAATTGCCCAGGGCAATAAAGCGCGGTGGACCACTCACAAATCACGTACCGATGTCGCCGCATTCAAAATCGGCGCACCTCCACACGCGCAGTCCGTGATCATTGCGAAATCCAAGAGCTACATGAACGAATCCGGCGGACCGATTAAAGCGCTCGCTGCTTTCTACAAAGTCGAGCCTTCACAAATAATTGTTCTCCACGACGAACTTGATATTCCATTCTCAACAATCCGCGTCAAACTCGCCGGTGGCGACAACGGACACAACGGATTGAAAAGTCTCACTTCAGCTTTCGGAACCGCAAACTACTATCGCGTCCGCCTCGGTATCGGTCGACCAATTGGCCAACAGGATCCTGCTGACTTTGTCCTCAAGCAATTTTCCGTCGCTGAGAAAAAGGATCTCTCCGATTTTCTCGTCCGAGGCGCCGAAGCCGTTGAATCGCTCATCACTGAAGGATTAGAAGTAACGCAGCAAGACTTCAATTCTTAACTTCATTTAATTCGTGAACGCCGGTGGTCTCTTACTCCTCAGAGATCAACCGCTTCAGAGAGTTACTCAGACGATCGATGCTCTCTTGATCCACGTGAGTGCGTAATTGACTGAGTGCCTTTGATGTCTCACGGTAGTTCTCCGAGACAGCAGCGCACCTTTCACAAATGGCTATATGCGCTTCCAGCCGAATCAACTCTGCCTCGCTCATCGGTGCAGACGGATCACGATCAAGATATTGAGTTAGATGCGATTTCACCCAATGGCACTCAGGCATTGACATGACTTCTGAGATCTTCATCTTCTTACCGCCTCTTCTCTTGCCTTCACTAACGATTTTCTTACCTTGGCTACTGCGCGACTTCTTCTCGACATGATCGTCCCGATTGGCACCCCCAGAATCTCCGCGCATTCTGCGTAGCTGAACCCCTCGACATCGATCAGAATCAGCGTCGAACGGAATTCCTCGGATAAAGCGTTAACGGCCTCGAGCAGAGAGGGCTCAATAAACCCGCTCAGTACTTCATCTTCAGCAGAGCGTGGCGGCTCGGCATTAAACGCTGGCCGGCTCTCAAGGGTGAGATTCCAATCGGTCACATGGTTGGGCTTCTTCTTCCGCCAAGCGTTATGAGAATTGTTCCGCAAGATTGTGAAGAGCCAAGCGCGGGGATATGCACCATCGAAATTATGGAGCCCTTGGAAAGCCTTGATCAATGTCTCTTGGACGAGATCCTCTGCATCTTGGGAGTTACCTGCTAGAGAGCGTGCCACTCGAAGAAGACTGGGAATTTCCGGTTCCACAAGAAGACGGAAATCTTCGGCTCTACTCATTTCGGTACTCTCGAAATGGAAGCTGGCACGCTCTCATTTAACACCATGGATCGCAGGCGGGTTTCCGACTTACGTGTGCATTCTCTGAGGAATCTTTACAACCAAGAATCCCAATACCATTCCGAAAACCACGTGGCCCATCAGAGACTGCCAGGCCATCGTGTTGAAATTGAATAGTGGCATACCCAATTTTGCGGGCATGAGAATGAGCGCACCGGCCACCCACCAAAAGATTCCATAGGCCATTCCGTAAGTGAGACCAGCCGTCAAATTTTTCAAACGTTTTTCCATAAGCAAGCTAAAGGCGATTCCGATGACCATGGAAATTGACAAGTGAACTGCCCAACCGACCACGTTTGATTTGCTACCGACGAGCATGGCGATTGTTCCGATCATTCCCAGCATATTCATCATCATGCCGAAGACCATGCCGGCGACAGCGCCGCCCATGGCTCCGATTGCAACACGTTGGGTCGGAGTGCAGGCGCAGGTGATCGATGAGGTGTTCCGTGTAAGTATCTGATTTGGCATAAGAATTGGCTCCTTCTCGGGTCTCTGCCTGTTTCACTCCAGCGGAGTGGTTGGCAGGGGTATGGGATAGAAGGTCTCGAGAAGTCGAAATAATTCCCACTTATGTAGATATATTTTTTGTCACAAATCCCATCAGGTGGACGTCGACGGCCTGTACTCAATAAATCTCTAGACGCTTTGGGATATACGGGTTTAAACTCCGCCATGACATCACGCGCCGATCACAAAATTCTTCTTGATGAATCCGAAATGCCAACGCAGTGGTACAACTTGATTGCAGATCTGCCGTCCCCTCCACCGCCACCTCTGCATCCTGGTACTCACGAACCAATCGGACCAGAAGCACTCGCGCCACTCTTCCCGATGGAATTGATCATGCAGGAAGTCACTACTGATCGTTACGTTGATATTCCCCAAGAAGTCCAAGACATTTACAAACTCTGGCGACCATCTCCACTCTTTCGTGCACACCGCCTCGAGAAAGCACTTGGCACACCAGCCCGTATTTACTACAAGTACGAAGGCGTAAGCCCTGCTGGATCGCACAAGCCAAATACTGCAGTTCCTCAGGCTTATTACAACCACAAAGCAGGGATTAGAAAACTAACAACGGAAACCGGCGCTGGCCAGTGGGGCACAGCCCTCGCATTCGCAGGCGCACTCTTCGGAATCGATGTCGAAGTCTGGCAAGTCGGCGCTTCCTACGATCAGAAGCCCTACCGAAGAATGATGATGGAAGTATTTGGTGCCAATGTTCATCGCTCCCCGTCAATGCTCACCCAGGCCGGTCGCAATCAACTTGCCCTCAACCCCAACCACACCGGCTCACTCGGCATCGCCATCAGCGAAGCTGTCGAGGTTGCCGCCCAAGACCCAGCCATTAACTACGCACTCGGCAGCGTTCTCAACCACGTGCTGCTGCATCAGACAATCATCGGTGAAGAAGCTCTCAAGCAGTTCGCCAAAGTTGGTGACTACCCAGATGTCATTGTCGGTTGCACCGGTGGCGGTTCCAACTTCGCAGGACTTTCATTCCCATTCATCCGTGAGAATCTCAAGAACGGAAAGAATACGAAGATCCGCGGAGTTGAACCTGCATCATGTCCATCACTCACCCGTGGCGAATACCGCTACGACTTCGGTGACACTGCCGGAATGACGCCATTGATGAAGATGCACACTCTCGGACACGATTTCGTGCCAGATCCAATTCACGCAGGTGGCCTCCGTTATCACGGCATGGCCCCACTTATTTCACACGTCTACGAACTCGGTCTCATGGACGCTGTTGCAATGGGCCAACTCGATTGCTTCGCAGCCGGTGTTCAATTCGCCCGCACCGAAGGCATCGTCCCCGCCCCAGAACCAACACACGCCCTTGCCGAGATCATTCGCCAAGCCAAAGAGTGCAAAGAGACAGGCGAAGAGAAGGTGCTTCTCACTGCTCTTTGCGGGCACGGACACTTTGACTTGGCTGCTTACGACGCATTCCTCGGTGGCACGATGATCGACCATGAACTCTCAGATTTGTCGATCCAAGCGGCTTTGGAGACCGTACCCAGGATTTAAGCGTCTTTGGCATAGAGCCATTCAAACCTCTCGCAAAGTGATTCAATAAGTTCAGTTTGGTGACTCCCTATTTCCTTGAGTGTTGCGAGACATGTGATCGGGTCAATCCCGATCTCAAATCGTTTTGGAAATCCGAGAAAAATCATAAGCATTTGACAGTAATCGTCCTTGCGTTCCAACGCCAATAACCTATTCATGAAATCAGCATTCTCATGGAAAGGCCACCAACCTCCTGGAGTGATGGTGTCAACATTCGCAATCAAGAAATCTCTCTCAATTTCGGAGCATTCCTTCCAAAGAGTCAGGCACTCGTTTGTTTTAATGTCGATGAAATCTTTCAGAAAGTATTGAAGACTTGAATAAGCGTCATGTGAGTATTTTTGTGCAAGGACTTTGAAATATCGTAACGAGAGTGCGAACATCGCCTCAAAATCTTGATTCTCAGATTTGGGTAATTGCCATAACTGCCATGCGATCCCTGCTCTGAGATTCTCGGTCCCCTCTATTATTGACTCCATTAGCAGGTTGACGAAATCGTGTGGATTGAAAGAATTCAATTCTGTGAAAAGCGTCGGACCAAAGAGCTCTTGATATTTCGAGTTCGAAAACGCTGATTGGCGGAAGTGCGCGTAATAAACTATCAAAGCCGAAACACCAGGTCGCGAATTTCTGGCCGAAAGACCGACGAAAGAAGCGAGAACACACTTAGCTTCGTCCTCATTAAGAGTACGCAACTGAGAGAATACCTTGAGAAGGTGTTCGAGCACCACGTCATTCTCTCTGTTAGTGTCATCGGTCAGCATTTCGAAAGCGAGCATCTCTATTTTCCTTGCGAGTTCCACCGTCATGAATCTCTGGCTTCGATTAGTTCCCGGAAGATATGTATGCCTGTTCGCCGCAAGCGATGTCAGCGGGAACGTTGACTGTACTCTCACGTAGAGATTGGGGTCCCTTGTAAGATTTGAAGTCAGTTCATATGCATTCAAAAGATGACTCTGGGCGTCAGCAACACAGAAGGCGTTTAATAGCCACGCGACATGGCCGCGCACCGTAGTGATTATCGGAGTGTCTTCGCCGGCCAGGATCTTTGAATGATAGTTCCACATCCCGTCAGGATCGTCGGGACTGTTCTCGACTGAAGGATCAGAATCACCAACGAACAGATAAGCCAGGCTGAGCGCTTCTTCGAAGAGTTTTGCACTAGCGAGATGCTCCGCGAATTGCACGACCAGTTGACGAGCATATGCCTCCGGGAATCGCGTTTGGATCTGAATTGTATTTGCGCCTAAATCGACGAGGAACAAAGGTTGGACGAATTCTCGAAAGACTCGCAGCAACAGACCAGGGTCTTCTTTCGGGACGCTTTCAAGGACGTGTCCGACGAAAAGCTGCTCACTTGAGGACAGTTCGCGACTCACTTTCACCATTTCTTGAAGGATGGCGAGTCCAGTGTCAAAATCTTCTGACAGAATCTTGGCGATATTTTGGGAGATTTCTACCAAGTCACGGGTGTCTTTGTCATTCAAAAATTCCTCCGAACCCAAGTAGGTCCGTATCATCTCAAGGCCTTTCTTATAGGCCTTTGTTTCAGAAGGAAGCGTGAGGAGTTTTAAAACACCTTCGGATGTAAATAGCGTCTTCCCGATGCGAATTCCCTTGTACGCGGGATCAGCGACCCATCTTCCCAGTGCCTCTAGGGATTCAACATGATCGTTCATGCAAAGCGTCATGACCAGTTGCTCTAGAAAAGGGCTTTGGTACGTGGGATATCTAGTAATGAAAGTCCTTGCTAGTTCCCACTTGGCATCTAAAGGGAACTGACCTTGGATGTTGAGCTCTTGGAATATCACCTCATGCTTGCCGGGTATTCCCTGTTCCATGAGTACTTGATCTTTAAGTATCCCCATGATTTCGTCGGCGTCTTCGGAAACTGGGTAGCGCTCAAGTAGTAATGGGACAATTGCTCGACCAAGAAAGTCAGGTTTTGCTTCGCATACTTCATCTATATTTCTAGCCACGAATCTGGACTTGATGAAATTCCATGCTTCCTCTCCGCCCTCGTCTAAGTATTGGCGAGCAGCTGGTCTTAAGACAGCGGATATGAAGTACCTGTCTGCAAGGGAGTATTGATTTCCCAAGCCGCTTACTGAGCCGCCATATATCTCCCAACCGGAGAATGCGCCGCTATAGAATTTCGTTTGTTTGAAGTCTGCTACCAGGAGAGATAATAGATGTTCAAAGTTACCCGCAAAATCCTGAACCAAGTATTGCTTGACTAGATCAAAGATACTGGCCGGCGTATAGATCAGATGGTCTCCATCATCTTGAGTCAAACTGAAGTGCTTAGCCGCCAAAATCACTATCTGCTTGGCAGAATGTTTTGTCTTACCCAAGGTCAAAAAAAGTCGTAATAGCAACTTCGAAATTGCGCTCTTCTCTATGTAGTTCTTGTCCGAAGTAGCTAGGTCAAAGAACTCCCGACCTCTTTTTTCGAGAAAGACAGAGATGAAAGTCAGAACATCTGAAGCCAGGCTTGGGTGTTTCTCTATCAGTTCTGCAATCATTTCGAGTACATAGGACTTCAAATAACGATCAGAAATTTGGCTTGTTATGCTCGCGACGTGTTCTGTCAAGAATTCGACTACATACTTTGAATTCTCTAGCGAATCAAGGGATCTCGCGAAACTACGGATAATCGGAAAAGCATATTGTCTCCCGATGAGACGCGAATACATGTAGTTCCACTCACGCAGATTTAGATCCTCCAACTCAGAAATCGTGTCGAGTGTGATTAACATGAGCGTGGGGCGAGAGGATAGGAGCGTCAACTCCTGGATAAGGTGCTTGTGATCGCGCCACCTGATTTTTTCCAAGACTGCTGAGTACTGCACTCGTATTGCAGTCTTTTCGACGTCGTAGTCGCTGTTCATTGATACTTTGTCCGCGATATAACTTGAAATCACATTGGAGAGATCAACCCTCGAGAATATTGCACCCTTTGAAGATTTCAAATAGACGTGTTCAATAAGCACTCTGGACAAAAGCGCCTTAATTTCTGTATCGGGCAACCAATAGCCAAGGTGTGATGGAAAATATGTCTCCAACTCTTCCTCCAGAAAGGCTTCCCCAGGGAATAATTGAAAGGTGGTTCTTTCAAGTAACTTGATTTGTTCTTCTGTGAAATTAGCGGCTAGCGGATTTGAACCAGGTATCGAATAGAATTTGGACGCGTTAATGGCCTCTATAAGTCCCGATTCCACTTGTGGACAAATAATCCAGATTTCATCCTGGTGGGCGATTTCCCTGTCTCTGGACTGAATGCTGGATAGAATTGACTCAATATTTGCTCTAGACAGCGGTGATTTGTAATTCTTGGATTCGCATACGATCTTCTTCCCGGAAGAAAAATTTAGAGTGAAGTCTTCCCACTTGTCATCTTCCAAGGTGACGGACTCGAAATTCGAGTCGTCTAGTTTTAGGAGAAAAAGAAGCAAGGCGCTCATAGATTGATAGTTCAGACCACGAAATACGCTTTGTCCTGCGATACTCATGCGATCCTCGACGTATAGAGAACTGGGCGATGGGTGTAATTACTTTTCGTAGCAATCAGTGTTTCAATTCCCTCTTGGTAGGCACCCTCCACGTCCAAGGTGCGCATGTAGTGTTTATAGAAAGCGGTTACAAAGTCGGGGAGCGATTTTTGGGAGCCCATTCCTCCCGCAAATGCTATGACATTCTTTGAAATTCCATTCTTAACTAAATCGAAAGCAAGGCTTGGCCTGGTGGAAGTCCCTTGGCCAGAATAGCAACAAGAAAGAAAGACGAGTTCTCGTCTTGCGTTCTTTAGGTAGTCATTGAATTCGGATTGGCTTACCCAGTCGATTCTCCACTGCCCATCAACCTTTTCGAACCCAATTTCACCAGCCGGATTTCCATGCGAAATGAGGTGCAGGTGGGAGTAGTGATCAAGGTTTACACTTCTAATCGAGTTTCTATTTAGGTATCGGAAGACTGTGAATAATCTAGATTCTGGGCCATCTGCGCGACTACTGAGAAAAGAAGCGAGGAGCGAGGACGAAACTTCCTTTTCGAAATCGTCTGCGACGAAATGCATTTCTGACGGACCATCCAAATAGCCATGTGAAAGAAGGAACAAACTATTATTTCCTAGACAACGTTCTGGGCCATTTCCAATCTGACTGACCTGGCGAACAATTCCAAGTGGTTTTGCTGATCTATCCGAAAATTCACGAAACACTTCCCAAGGTGAAGAAAGGACATAGTGTTGATCGGAAGTAATGATGAGACGTCTGTCTTTGTCCTTGTTGATCAGGGAAGCGATGTCCATGCCCTTTCCCTCTAGGATACGTGTAAACGCCTGGAGCACCTCACGGCTCACTCCTGAATACCCATCGTCAAAAATGTCTTTGAGTTCTTGACCTTCCAGAGTCCCGATCGTATATAGAGGCGATGGAACCGAATTTTTCTCAGAGATTTCAGTCAATCTGGATGTCAAAGAAAAGAGCCCCTTGAAGGCTAGGAAATCGAATTCGACTGCTCCTGTTGTGGAGTCTCCACTCCAAGATGCGCGGACAATCCGAGTCGGGGGTTTTGTGGAATCAGTTGGATCGGGCACTTGATCCTCAAGAAAACTCAAACTGAGCATAATGAAGGGTACTCAAAATCGGAGGTAGGAATACCGTTTGTCTTGGCAGATCGGATTTGTATCTAGCTCAATCTAGCCCTGTTCTCTTTCGACACATCCCGTCGGCGCTATCCCGTGTTGCGAAGCCCTGCAGCGATGCCGTTGATGGTCAATAGCAGTGCACGGCGAAGTAGAGGATCCGAATCGGATTCCGTCGACCGCACCCGCTCTAAGAGGTTTACTTGAAGAAGATGTAACGGCGCGAGATAGGCGTCGCGAACGCCGAGCGTTCTTGCCAGTAGAGGTTGATCGCCAAGGAGTTCAGATTCGCCAGTGAGTTTCAGGATTTCCGATTTGGTTAATTCAAATTCTTCGGTGATGGCCTTCAGGAAATGATGAAGTGACTCGGGAACTAAACGAGTGACATAGCGCTCGGCGGTTTCAAGATCTGTTTTTCTAAGAGTCATTTCGACATTGCTAATGAAGGTGCTGAAAAAATGCCACTCGTTGAGCATTTGGGCGAGGACTTCGCTTTTGCCGGATTCGCGGGCGGCCTTGAGTCCACTGCCGACGCCGAACCAACCGGGGACGATCTGACGTGATTGAGTCCAGCCGAATACCCATGGGATTGCGCGCAATCCTTCGAGACCGATGCTTGCATCGGGGCGACGTGATGGTCGTGAGCCGAGGAAGAGATCTCCGAGTTGTTCGACGGGGGTTGATGCGTAGAAGTAGGCGGGCAGATCTGGGTGATCAATGAGAGTGCGGTACTGCGTAAAGGAAGACTCGCTGATGAGATCCATACAGTCGTTCCACTTTGCTAAATCGTCTGGATTTTGACGGGGTCCGCGGTTGAGGACTGTTGCTTCGAGGGCGGCGGCGAGTGAGAGTTCTATGTTTTCGCGGGCGAGTGCAGGGAGTGCGTACTTGTCACTGATGACTTCGCCTTGTTCGGTCATTTTTATCTGGCCGTCGATTGATCCCCAAGGAAGTGCGATGAGTGCGTCGTAGGTTGGTCCGCCACCGCGACCGACGGAACCACCGCGACCATGGAA